>Ga0307471_100001354_pt1 | contig 13337 bp, 15 predicted proteins | sample atmos_gasesAM3C__2_FD_204566 | JGI IMG/M metagenome (GOLD analysis project Ga0307471, IMG submission 204566) | Hardwood forest soil microbial communities from Morgan-Monroe State Forest, Indiana, United States - atmos_gasesAM3C_515 | ecosystem: Environmental > Terrestrial > Soil > Temperate... | reverse complement strand
AGGTCTGCTTCATGATGTCCTCTTTGATTGGGAGTCTGGCTGATAGCCCGCAGCCACAGTTCTATACAGGCTTCGGGCATAGCTCGAAGGAAGAACCGGATTCCCGCTGAAAGCGTACTGCATGGGAATCTCCTACTGCTCGTCTTGGAGCCGGAGTATACAACGAAATCTTCCCCATTTTCTCATTATTTAAAGGGTCAGCCCGCCTCAAGGAGGTGTGGTGGATGCAATGTTTTTAGTGAGAAAGAGTCCCTTGTCTTGATTCTCCGCGGCTAAGCGGCAGCGATGACCTCAATCTCCACCAGCGCGTCTTTTGGCAGGCGTGCCACCTGGACCGTCGAGCGGGCCGGCGGCGCCTGGTTAAAATATTTGCCGTAAACTTCGTTCATCGCCGCGAAATCATTGATGTCCTTCAAAAAAACCGTCGTCTTCACCACATGGTGCAGGTTCGAGCCCGCGCCCTCCAAAATACCTTTGATGTTTTCGAGTGTCTTTTCCGTCTGTTGCCGGATATCCGTGCCGACGAACTCACTTGTCTTTGGATCGAGCGCCACTTGGCCGGATATATATAAAAACCCATTCGCGCGGATGCCTTGCGAATACGGTCCAATGGGCTTGGGGCCGCGGTCTGTCACTACAACGTCTCTCATCGTTTGTTCTCCTTCTCTTTTTCCGCATTCGCTGTGGCGGTGCCTTCGTACCGCGCGCGAAACTCCTCCGGCACTCCCGGGCGCTTCATCCACATTCTTACAAATTCCGCGACGTTCTGGTGCGTTTCCGCTTCGAACGCGGCAATCAAATCGTTCAAATCGAAGCCTCTCTCCCGCCGAGCGTACAGCATGTCCTGCGTGGCCTTTCGAAAGGTTTCCAGCCCGTAACGGTCCTGCAACGCGTAGAAAAACAAAAAGCTTTTCACGCGCAGGACGGCCGGATCTTCGTCTTTCTTCGTTTTCTCGCCCTTTTTCTCACCTTGAGGAATCAGGCGAAGCGCCCGCCGAATCGTTTCCGTGCGCGAATCCCCGCCTTCCGCGGCATCGTGCCCTATCGCCGCTGCAAATGCGGGAAGCATTGTAAGCGGCGGACTCTGCTCAAAAAATCCAGGATTCTGCCCGTATCCCAGCCAGCTCGCTGCCAGGGAAGGCGCCGCGCCCGCCGCAAGAGCCGGCGAGCCCTCGTTTAAATCCACCACCATCGTGTCATGCGAAATCATTTCTGCGGTCGTGCATTCATTTTCCTCTTGACCGAGAAGTTTCGCTCTCAGAGGATTCAGATTCGTAAAGCAACCCGCCGTCACTGGGCATTCCACGATCCAGGTTTGCGAAGCGTCTTTGTTGCGTGCCCCAAACGCGGCATCGTACGCGGCCATCACACGCCCGAGCGCATCGCTGGCGTCCCGGAGCTTCGTAGGATCCTGCGGCTTGTTCGTCCACAGATGCACTTTCTCGGTGCCTTTACCGATTTCGGCTGTGACATATCGCCCGGCAATCACAAAAGGATACGGATCATTCTTTCCCTGTTCTGCCAGGACAACCGTTTCTTCGCCCTTTCGCGCAGTTTTCTTTTGCATGCCGCTGGTGTGAATCTGAAATCCATCCGGCACGGCCACGAGCAGATTCCACTTCTTCGGTGGTTCGCCGCCCGCGCCGAAAAGCCCCTCGGGTGGGATTAACTCCGTGCTCCACGCAGCTGCCGGCAGAAAAAAGGCATCGCTCGAAAAACTTGCTGAAGTCTCTCCTTCCTGCGGAGGCAAAAACTCGGTTGTCAAATGCAGCGTGTGCCGCGAGGATACCTTCCAAGGTTCCGCGAACTTCATGATTGTGTTTCGAGGAGTGTCGGGATCCGGTGCCAGCGTTAGCTCTGTTGAGTCCCAGGTTGCGTGCAACCCGTTCGAACGAAAGCGTCTTCCCGGCAAACGCAACTCCAATTCCCGCAACGGCCGCGTGCCCCTGTTTTTCAATTGATAATCGGCCGCGACTTCAATCCGCGGCTCCGGCTTGGCGACAAACCGCACGCGAATTTCCTGTTTTTCAATCGTGTACCCGGGCCCGAGTGCCACGGCACACGAAGCCGCCCAAAACGAAAGCACAGCCGTCAGAATCGCCCCTAATAGGCGTGAAATAGGTTGGACTTGCACAACGCAAAGATTGTAACGAGGAATGTGCGGGAGAAAAAGCCGCGTCCGCCAAAACCCAGAGCTTCAGCAGTGATAGTATGTTTCGCGCTTGGACGATTCGAACGTTTGGAGTTGCTACCCTGCTTTGCGGCCAGCTCGAAAAGAGCTTTTACCGCGCCTAATAGTGCCGCCGCCCGTGGACCCGCGTAAAGCCGGTGTTCGCGTGATTCCGCGTTGCTTCCCGTACGGTCGCTTCCCGGTCCGCTTCCGCGTCCGTCATGCCCCGGTTGATGCGCTCCATAATCTGCGCCTCGGTGAGCCCTGTGTTTTTCAGCCGCCCAATTTCCGCGCTGCTCATCGTGCGCTGGCCCTTCATTCTTTTGTGCAGAACCGTGTAGACGGCGGGATCCGACAACCCAACCAGGCGCAGCATGACGGCATCGCCGCTCAGGTTATCCAGCTGATCCACCTTTGTCATTTCCAGAATCACCGACTCGGTGTACCCGGCGTGCATCAAATTGACCGCCGAATCCGCACTCGAGAACGGATGCTGATGGCTGTGGGCATCGGCAATCACCTGAACGCAAGCGTCGTCGCTGACTCCCGCCTGCTTCATCTTCGTGAGCTGCCCTACTTCGGTGTCCGACGTGTTCAGCTTCTTGAGTTGCTCCACGTTGCTCGACCACATACCTGATTGGTCGAGTGGACGGTAATCCGTGAACAGATGCTGGTTGCATCCGTACAATCGCAGCAGCAAAAATGTCGCAGGAATGAGCTTGTACTTCATAACTCCATTTTATCGGGAGCAAGGGGAGTCATCCTAAAGTGTGCTTTGCGAGGCACCCGGCGAAAGTACAGGCGAGGCACTGAAAAAACTGAGGACTAACCCTGAAGACTGCAATCAGCTCGCGGTTTGGTAGATGCGCTCGACGCCGTAAACCCCGGGAATCTTCCTGATGTTGGCGAGGATGGTTTCGAGCTGCCTCCGGTCGGCAATTTCCAGGTTGGCGTCAATACGCGCGTTGGTGCGGTCCGGGCGGCTCTCAAGATTGTGAATGTTGGAGCCCGCGCCGCTGATCACCGCAGTAATTTCCGCGAGTAATCCAGCGCGGTCGCGCGCGCGAATCGTGAGCTGCACCGGGAATGTCGCGCCGCTCGCGCCGCCCCACTCGACCGCGATGCGTCGCTCTGTCTGGTACATCAGATTCTGCACGTTGGGACAAGCTCTTGTGTGAACAGCCACGCCGCGCCCGCGCGTTATGTAGCCTACAATCTCGTCCCCGGGAATCGGGTTACAGCACTTTGCGCGGTACACCAGCAAATCGCCGTGCCCCTTGACGACTAGCGGAGCTTCACCAAGTCCCAGCATTCGCTTGACGGTTTTGACCAGTGTTGGCGCGGAATCCGCAGGGGCTGGATCCTCAACCCTTGCCGGCTCGCCGAACAGGCGCGCAAGAATTTGTCTTGCGGAATATTTCCCGAATCCCACAGCCGCGTAAACGTCCTCGAATTTCGCGAAACCATAATCGGCCAGCAGCTTGGCAATCTCCGCTTCGGGGACTTTCTTCAGGCTCTTGCCAAAGTGCCGCGCTTCATTTTCGATCAGGCGCTTGCCCATTTCCATGGCTTCTTCGCGTTCCTGCTCGTTGATCCAATGGCGGATTTTGCTTTTCGCCGAGGACGACTTCACGAAGCTGAGCCAGTCCCGGCTCGGATGGTGACCCTTCTGCGTGAGAATCTCGACCACGTCGCCGGTTTGGATTTCATGGCGCAGCGGAACCATTTGACCATTCACCTTGGCGCCCACGCACTGGTGTCCGACTTCCGTGTGCACCATGTAAGCAAAATCCACGGGCGTGGCCCCGCGCGGCAATTCCAGCACGCGGCCTTTTGGCGTAAACGCATAAACTTCCACCGGCGCGAGATCCACCTTTAGCGTGGAAAGAAATTCGCTCGGTTCCTGCATTTCCTGCGACCACTCGATGAGCTGCCGCATCCACGAAATGCGCTGATCGTCTTGCGCGCCTTTTCCAACTTTGTATTTCCAGTGCGCAGCGACACCTTCTTCTGCCACTCGATGCATGTCCTGCGTGCGGATTTGCACCTCAAAGGGCTGCCCACCGTGCAAGAGCGTCGTATGCAGCGACTGGTAAAGGTTCGGCCTTGGAATGGCGATGTAATCCTTAAAGCGTCCGGGCACCGGCCGCCAAATGTGATGGACCACGCCTAGCGCCGCATAGCAGTTGCGCTCCAGGTCGGTGACGACGCGCACGGCCAGCAAATCGTAAACCTGCTCGAAGCCCGATTCCTGCCGCAGCATCTTGCGATGCAGCGAATACAGCGTTTTCACGCGCGCTTCCAGTTCCGCGGGAATGCTTGCCTCCACCAGCCTCGACCGGATGGTCGCCTGCACTTCATCCAAAAACTCTTTGTGGAATGCTGCTTTGTCGCTGATCTCTTTTTGCAGCGCAAAGAACGCTTCCGGATCGAGATAACGGAACGACAAATCCTCCAGTTCCCCGCGCACCACGCTCATTCCCAGGCGGTGCGCAATCGGCGCGTAAATGTCCAGCGTTTCGCGCGAAATGCGCAGCTGCTTCTCTGGCTCAAGGTATTGCAGCGTGCGCATGTTGTGCAGGCGGTCGGCGAGCTTCACCAGCACGACGCGCACATCCGTCACCATCGCCAAGAGCATCTTGCGCACGTTTTCGGCCTGGCGCGCTTCCGGCGCTTTGATGTTGAGGCGGCCGATTTTCGTGACGCCCTCGACCAGGTGCGCTACTTCCGCACCAAAGCGCTCTTCAATGCGCGATACGGGATATTCCGTGTCTTCGATCGCGTCGTGAAGAATCGCCGCTGTCAGCGTGATGGCGTCCAGCCGCATGTCCGCAAGGATGTGCGCAACTTCCAGCAAATGAGAAAGATACGGCTCACCGGAGCTGCGGAACTGGTCGTGATGCCGCTCCGAAGCAATCTCATACGCGCGTCGGACAATCCATGGATCTTCGGAGGGCCGGTGCTTCTTCAGCTTTTCGAGCAGCTCTTCCAGGCGCGCATCGAGCTGCCTCGCCTCGCGCACGCGGTTGAAGCTCAACGGCAAATTGCTCGGAGAGGGCATGGTCTAGTCTACCGCAGAGCGACACCCGGAGATAAGTGACGAGGAGATGAGAAGGCAAGGCAATAGCTAGAACAGGATTCTAAGGAAGGATGCATTTTGCTCTTGACAGGGCGTGCCTTTTGCAAGACATTGAATCCAATCCAGGTTTGGGCTCCTGCCGCGGGACTTTGAGAGAGGACCGCCTAGCCAATGCGCATTGTTAAGAAGTGCTACCTTTTGTTTCTCTTTTCACTCGCGCTGCTATTGGTCTGCGGCCAGCTCCCTGAATTGTTCACTTTAATCGACGATACCTCTAACGATTTTGTGGAAGAGTCTCTTACGCCTGTCTCCACTAGCGTAGAAACCGCGCCCGTAAACAGGCCATCTCAACGCAGTATCGTCATTGAGGAAGAATCAAATAGAACCGTTGCTGTCACGCCTTCCAAGCAGCCGGTACCTTGTTTCTCGCCAGACCTCCTTCGGTTACTTACCATCCAGCGGAAATAGAAGCCACCTCCAGTAATCGTTGTGTGCCCCAACTCTGGGGAGTCGCCTGCATGTGGCTTGTATTGTCCACAGACTGGCTGCTCCAACACTGATCCGTTTGTCTCCTCATACGAGTATCGACGAAAAATTGCGAAAAGGAGCGATGAAATGAGAGTAGCGCTTTTGCTGTTGGCAGGACTGATGGTTCTGGCAGGAACGGCATACGGACAAGACACACCCATCGGGGAGTTTGCCACGAATTACAGCTATTTCAGGGCCGGTGGACACGGCGGCGCCAACCTGCATGGCGGAAGCGTCTCTGGGTCCGGCAATGTCAATTCCTGGCTCGGCATTGCAGGGGACTATGGCATATATCACTTTCAACCTTCCCTCAGCGGCGGCATAAACATTCACACCTTCACGGTAGGCCCGCGAATCTCGCTTCGCTCAGGAAGCCCTGTGACTCCTTTCGGACAGGTCCTGTTGGGAGGATTTCATGGGCTGGGCACAAACGGGTTTGCATTGAGCGCGGGTGGGGGCCTGGACATCAAGGTATCCCGCCTTATCGCCATTCGGATGGCCCAGGTGGAATACATGATGTTGCACGCTCAGGGCGACACGCTGAATTGCGCGAGAGTGTCGGCAGGAATTGTGTTTCGATTCGGGGAACGTTAGCTGAGATCAGCGTCACTTCGTAAAACCCAACACTCGGTGGGCTCTGGGCCAAAAACCTCGAGGAAAAACTCAGATCAGATTTTTCGACAAACGGAAAGGAGTAAAGACAATGTTGCTCAAAGCAAGGATAACGACTCTGGTGCTCTTTGGTTGTTTCGCGTCAGTAGCGCAGGCGCAGTTTCCCCCGACTCCGGTTACTGGGAATGGTGATGCAAACTTTGTGGCCAAGTTCACCAGTAAGAAGTCCATCGGAAACAGCAAGGTGGCCGAGTTGGACGCTTGCGTTAGCCAATCCGCTGCGGCGTTGCTCACGGGCGACGCCTCAATCGCTGCGTTGCTTTGTCTACGTGACCCTGACCCTGGCAACTCCACTCCCAAAGTCACCGCGCTCGCAAGCAGCCCGACGGACGCAGCTATTTGGGGCCTTAACAATTCTCCGACCGGCGGCGATGCCGTTGGGGTTCGGGGGACTTCCATCAGCGCAGACCGAGGGATCGGCGTGCGCGGGCAGGTCGAGAATCCGCAAGCCACAGACGGCATTGCGGTACTTGGCGAAGCAAACTGTCCGCATTGCGTTGCCGGTCTTTTCAATGCCATAGGAGGCGGAGACATTCTGGTGGGAACCGGATTTAATGCTTTCACTGCATTCCGTGTCGATGCATACGGAAATGTGTTCGCCAACAGCTACAACGTCGGTGGAGCTGATTTCGCAGAATCCATGGCCGTTGCGGGAGAGAGAAACCGTTACGAGCCAGGCGACCTGCTGGTGATCGATGCCTCGGGGAACCGCCAGGCAAAACTCTCCGATCACGCCTACTCGCCTCTTGTGGCGGGAATCTATTCCACCAAGCCAGGTGTGTTGGCCAGCCAGTACAAGATGGATGATCCGAACCTGGCCAAGGAAGTTCCGCTGGCAATAGTGGGAATTGTGCCCTGCAAAGTTAGCGCGGAAAACGGTCCTATTGAGGTCGGCGACCTACTTGTCGCTTCGTCCACCCCAGGCCACGCCATGAAGGGCACCGACCGTAGCCGGATGCTGGGCGCTGTGGTGGGCAAAGCGCTGGAGCCGCTGCGCGAAGGCAAGAGTGTGATCCAAGTTCTAGTCACGCTGCAATGATGCGAGAACCGGTCAATCTCAACTCGAAACCCCAAACTCGATGAGCAGTCGGTGGGACCTAGTCCATCAGGAAAAAAATCTTCAAAAAGCAAGGAGAAGAGAGATGCAACGGTCAACTCAAGGGATCAGCCTAGTGCTTGCAAGTATGCTTGTCTTGGATGGCACCTCCCGGTGCCAGTCACTTCCAGCACAGGCTCAAGGCAAACCGCATGTTGTTTCTCTTGGCGAACTCAGCAACGACTCCGCGCAGGTTGCACAAACGCGCCACGCAGACGAAGGAGCTGTTCGCGCGCTGCTTTCTTCGGACCAGGGCCAGAAGGCGCTGAAATCAGCACACCTCGACTACCAGAGAGTGGATAAAGCGGTCGGGCAATTGAGCGACGATGATCTCGCCAGGCTGGCTCAGCGGTCACGGCAAGCACAAGCCGATTTTGCCGCCGGGCGTCTTTCTAACGGGGCCATCATTGGGATTGTCGCCCTTATTGCGGCCACCATCATCCTTGTGTCTGTTTTCTATGCGTTGAGCAAGGACTAAACCAGGCGTTTTGTGACATGTCGCGGGCTCGACATGCACAAGCTCGCACTCCGCCAGCGTGCGAATAAGGCGATTAGGAAAGGAGTTGTGATATGTACCGACCAATACTCACCTGTGGATTGGTTTTCCTAATTGTCGCAAAAGGAGTGGCGCAACAGCCGGAAGAGAAACCGCCTGCCAAAGAAACCCCTCCGCCAGTTGCTCCCGCAGAGAATCCGTCCGTAGCGACGCAGCTTCTTCGCTCGCTGCAAACGATTCGCGTCGAAACCGGGACGTGGCTGGCCAAGCCAGAGATGTGCGAAGGCGCGCTTCAGAAGCACCGCGAATTTGAGGCGTGGGAACTCTCGATTGTGCGGGCCGCACGGGCGGACGTTATTTTGAAAATCGACCATCAGCCAGGATGGTTTTACTACCAATACAGCATGGTTCATACGGCGAGCCAGGTGGTTCTCGCATCAGGAAACGTCACAGCTTGGGATGGCAAGGTGGCGTGCGGCAAAGTCGCGGATGACATCATTGACCGGATCAAGCGCGCTAGGCCGGTGCACAAGAACGAACGCAAGGATCAAAAAGACAAGAACTGAAGGTAAGCAAGGCAAAGAGGTAAGTAAAGGAGGACGGCATGAAGACAGCAAAGCAGGCCGGGAGAACTCGTCCCTATGGAATCCTGTCTTTGATCCTCGTGGCGACAGCGCTCTGGATGCCGCTTGCCGTGAGCGCCCAAGAGGAGCCGAAGCGAACTCTGCCGAAAAACGGAAAAACTTGGAAGGCGAACGTCATATCTGACCAGTTTGCGGAAAAGGCCATGGTAAACCTGCAAGCCAAAGTCGAAGAAGACCGGCTTGTTTGCCTTTCTGGTGGCTCTGTGGCCCTCGAAGTTCCGCTCAAAGCCATCTCCAGGATGAGCCGGGACACCGTCAAGGACTACCCTGTTGCGAACTTCCTTATGGAAGCGGCGACGCAACCTTCAAGCGAACGGCGGCGATTCGGAAGCAAGAAATACCGTGAAGAAATGGCTGCAAGAGCAACATTGATGGGATTCGCGTTCTTCGCTTTGCTGTTTCCCAGACACAAAGAGGAAGTACACGTGTTCTGGATAGACGAGGAGGGGGAGCATGGCGCCGAGTTTCTCATGGGACGCAAGGAGGGCCGCGCCATGCTCCAGAAGTTGCAACAGGAGACCGGGGTCAAACCTCGCGACCTGGAAAAGGAGCGCAAGGACTATGAGCGAAAGAGGAAGGAATTACAGCGCCGGATCAAGCAACACGGCACGGAAGGCCACACGGAACAGGAAACCCCGCAGTCCGATCATCCTGCGTGCTGATGAGTATTTGGCGCCTGCCTCGTTCTTGGGCGGGGAGCAAGCGTAACAAGCGAGGTATCTCTCTAACTCCTAGCTGCTGTCTCGGTCCCATACGGTCCTGCTCCACGGTTCTCCGGTCTATGATCTCCGATCACATCCGCCCATATTCCCTTAGAATCAACGCCTACACAAAAACCGGGGAGGGGGTAGCAACAAGACTCAGCCAGAGAATGCAAACGCTGATACCAGAGTGGACGGAATATGAGTTGGTGGACAGCGGCGACGGCAAGAAGCTGGAGCGCTTCGGGGAATTCACGCTGGTCGGCCCAGAACCGCAGGCGAAATGGGCGGCGAGGCTTCCAGAGCAGCGGTGGGAGACCGCAGACGGCGAGTTTGTGAAAGCGCGCAGCGGGCAGCGGGGCCAATGGAAACTCCGCAAGGCGATTCCAGCGCGATGGCCCATGCAGCGAAAAAGCTTGAAGTTCTGGGTGCAGCCCGCGCCTTCAGGCCACTTGGGAGTCTTTCCGGACCAGGCGTGCCATTGGGATTGGATCGAGGAAGTAACGAAGCAGGCAGCCAAGCCCGCAAAAGCGCTGTGCCTGTTCGGACATACGGGTTTGGCAACGCTGGCAGCGGCCGCAGCAGGCGCGGAAGTGACGCACGTGGACTCTTCGCGCAAAGCGGTGGCGCTGGCACGCGAGAATCAGAGCCTTTCAGGTCTGCGCGAGCGCCCCGTCCGGTGGATTGTGGAAGACGCCATGACCTTTGTGAAGCGAGAAGCTCGGCGCGGAAGCCGCTATGACGCGCTGATGCTCGATCCGCCGAGGTTTGGCCGCGGCCCCAATCGAGAAATCTGGAAATTGGACGAGTCGTTGCCGGAATTGCTGACCGCATGCGCGAAACTGCTGAGCGATTCGCCGGTATTTGTTTTGCTGAATGTTTATTCCACGGTGCTCACGCAAGGACGCATTCAGAAAGAAGCTGAACAATTGCGCCGTTATCTGAAAGAGATGCTGCAGAAATCTCCGGTAACAATCACTGCTGGGGAATTGGCGATCGAAGACTCCACGCGGCGCAGAATTTCCGCCTCCGTTTTCTCCCGCGCGGAGGCAAGGATGTCAGGCTGAAGCCCGGCACCACAAAGGCAAGGTTGCACAGAATCGCCAGGACAAAAAGAAATAGCCCCTTCAGTGAAGCGGCGGAGAGAAGTCGGTGAGGGTAAGGAAAGTGGAGTCGACTTTTTCGACGAGCTTGCCGTTGGCTTCAGACTTTTTCTGCACTTCCTGCCATTCGGGATCGTCACGAAAGGCCTTCCAATTGGCCGTGGCAGCCTCGCGGCTGGGGTGCGCGAGGATATAGAAGAGCGTCTTGCCCTTGAGCGGGTCGTCCGTGGGCGTCCAATAAGCGACGTTGTGAATGCCGTGTTTTTCAAAAAGCTGCATGGTGTGGTCGCGGAAGCGGCGCAACAGGTCGTCGAGCTTCCCCTCGTAGGCGTGGTACACGCGGAGTTCATAAACCGTCGTGGAGGCAGTCTGATCGGGAAGGGCTTTGTTCATGGATTTGCCTGGAAAAGGAAGCCAGTTGGCTGCCGGAAACAGCGCCGCAGCGGGGAGCGATTGAAGCAAAGTGCGTCGTTTCATGAGAGGGATTGTAGCATCGCTATGTGCGCTGCACAAAAGACCGTGAGCAGAATCCGGCTTCCAGTGAGAGAAAAGGGAGCGATCGAAAGCCGCCGCGCGGATCAGCTCGCAGGCTGCGGCTGCTCGGCGCGCTTCTGCTTGATTTCCTTGACCTTGTCGAGGAGGACGTCCGCCTGCTTCTCAAGGTCGTCGCGTTCCTGGGCGGACTCGACCATATCAGCTTTTCGGCGATAGAGCAGACTCAGGTAGGCCATAGCGTCGTCATAGTCGGGCCGCAACTGAACGGCCTTCTGGGCAGCGGAAATCCCTTCATCTATCATGGTGCCAGCTTTAGAAGAGTACTCCGAACGGACAGAGGCGGGCATGGGATCCGCGTCTTGCACCTGCTTCTTGAGATTGCTCTTGTTGTAGGCTTGGCGAAGTTCCATGTTGACACGTTGGGTGACAACCCAATCGATCACTGCGACCCAATAGTAAGGCTCGGGATCGTTGGGCTTTAGTTCGATGTGCTTTTTGTGATAGCTCTTCGACTCTTCGAATTTGGCGGGATCATACGGTGACCCGGCCATCTGATAAACAATAGAGCCGATGCCGTCAATGGCGCTCACGTTGTTTGGGTCAATGTTGAGTACGTCCTTGAATTCGGTAACGGCCTGATTGCCAAGCTTCACGTTTGCATCGGAAGGCGCGCCCGGAATGTACTGGCTGGCGTAGGCAGTGGCCAGGTAGAGGCGGGCGTTCATCAACGTGGGATCGAGGTCCCGAGCCTGCTTGAAGAACTCGATAGCAGAATCGTATTGCCCGTTCTTGAAGGCGCCGACTCCCTTGTTTAGAAGGTCGCGAGCCTTCAGTTTGTTGCAGCCCGAAGCTCCGGCAACGAGAAAAACAAGAGCCGCGCAAGCCAAGACTTGCAGACAACGGCGGGCTGAAGGGGAGCGAAATGATCTGTCTAGTGTCACCGATGAATCATGAGTCATCGAGGCATCCATCCCTGCTGAGGCGCGGGGCCAAGACCCGGCGCCAGAATGTTCACGTCCGCCCCGCGAAGGGCAAAAGTGTTCAGAAATCGTTTCCCAGTTGATGCGTCAACAAGCCGATCGAAGCAATTCCCGCGGAGTTCATCGCATCAATGACCCGGGCCACCACCGCGAATTCCACCGACTCATCTCCCCAGATAAACGCGGTGCGGTCAGCGCGGAACTTGAAAATTTCCCGCAGCTTGGTGTCCAGATTCTCCCACGCCACGGGTTCCCGGTTGACGCGCAGGGAACCGTTCGCGAGAACTTGTATCACAACTGGCTGCGGTTTGTCTCCCTTGCAATTCTCAGGTCTCGGGTCGCCGCACGCCTGCGGAATTTGCGCCTGGAGCCCAGTGGAATGGGGCATAAGCATAAAAATCACCAGGAGCACCAGCAGGACGTCAATTAAAGGAACTATGTTCGGGTCGGAAACAACACCACGCTTGCCGCCTACTGCAAATCCCATGAGTCACCTCGTTGAAGAGCAGATCTTCTGCGAGGAGGACTCTCACAACCCGCGAAAAAAAGCTACTGACCGGCCTCAAGCTTGGCGGTAATCAAACCGATCTTATCGATTCCGGCGCCGCGCATGATGTCAATTGCGCGGGCGACGTCCATGAACAGCACGTCGTTATCGCCTTTGACGAAAGCAATCTTCTCGGCGCGCTCCTTGAAAATGGTCTCCATGCGCGGGCCAAGGCCGTCCCAGGTAGTGTCTTCCTGATTGATTTTAAGCTTGCCGTTCATGGCAATCTGGACGACGACAGTCTTGTTCTCCAGTTCCACGCTTTGCTGCTGATTGGGCGAGGGCTGAGGAACCAGCGCATCCAAACCGTTCGGCGTGCGTGGGGTGATGACCATGAAAATAATGATCAGCACCAACAAAATGTCGATGAGCGGCACAACGTTGGGTGTCGAGAGCGAGCCGTGACCTTCTCCAACTTCCATTCCCATAGCGAGTCTCCTAAGGGCCCTAAGAAGAGCGTCTCCGCGGGCCAGCAACCGCGACGGGTGGGATCCGGCGCGGCTTCAATTCATCAGCAAACGAATGGCAAACACTTTGTAAAACCGGCGGCCGAAAACAGCCGACGGGCCCAACGGTATCAATCTCCCGCTGGCGGACGCGGGGTTGCAGTGGCCTTCTCCAACCTTTGGGTGAGCAACCCGAGCGAATCAACGCCAGCGGAACGAATCTCGTCCACCACGGCAACAACGTCGCCGTATTTCGCCCGAGAATCGCTTCTGACGTAGACGGTCTTGTCGAGACGGCTCGATAGCCGATCCTTGATTTGGCCGGTGATGTCATCCTTCGACATCTGGGTACTGCCAAGGTAAATCCGGCCATCGCGAGT
>Ga0307471_100001353_pt1 | contig 13340 bp, 12 predicted proteins | sample atmos_gasesAM3C__2_FD_204566 | JGI IMG/M metagenome (GOLD analysis project Ga0307471, IMG submission 204566) | Hardwood forest soil microbial communities from Morgan-Monroe State Forest, Indiana, United States - atmos_gasesAM3C_515 | ecosystem: Environmental > Terrestrial > Soil > Temperate... | reverse complement strand
GCGTCGGGGGTGCTGCTGAAGCTGGGCGGCTACGGCCTGCTGCGCATCACGCTCGCGTCATTCCCGCATGCCTCGCACCAGTTCTCCCTGGTCATCGTGGGGCTCGCGGTGGTCAGCGCCTTCTGGGGCGCGCTCGGCGCGCTGGCGCAGGACGACCTGCGGCGATTCCTCAGCTACGGCAACCTCGCGCAGATGGCGCTGGTGCTGCTCGCGGTGGGCACGCAGTCGTCGATCGCCATCGAGGGCGCGATCTTCGTCATGGTCTCGCACGGGCTCGCCAGCGCGATCCTCATCCTCGTCGGCGGATCGGTGGAGGAGCGCACGCGGACGCGCAGCATCCGCGCCCTCGGCGGCCTGGCTGAGCAGCTGCCCCGGCTCGCGGGCTTCAGCCTGTTCGCCGCACTGGCTGCGATCGGAGCGCCGCTGCTGTCGGGATTCGTCGCCGAGTTCTTCCTGTTCACCGGCGCCTTTCCGGCGCACCGGATCGCGACGGTGCTGGTGATGGCGAGCCTCGTCATCTACACCGGCGGGCTGATGTGGGTCGTGCACCGCGTCTTCTTCGGGCCCGTGAAGGACTCGTTCGCGCGTGCACGCGACGCATCGACGCTCGAGCTCACCTATCTGATTCCCCTGACGCTCTTCATCCTCCTGTTCGGGATCCGGCCTGGCGCGATCACGCCGGTGATCACCAATGGCGTGCTGCAGATCACCACCCGGCTTTCGGGCGGCTGAACGAAGCGCCGTGCCACACAACTTCGGCTCCGCACTCACCGTTGCGGTGCTGCCCGACGCGATCCTCGTCGTGCTCGCCGGGGTGTGCGCCTTGCTCGCCGTGCTCCGTCGAAGGGAGCGCCCCGACCTCTACCGCTGGATCGCCGTCATCGCGCTGCTCGGCGCCATCGCCGCGTCGGGAGTCGAGCTCTACGGCATGCGCACCAACCGCGGTGGCGTTGGACTCAACACCTTCGGTGGCGGCCTCGTGGCCGACCACTTCTCCGTGTACGTCACGATCGCCGCGTGTGTGTTCGCACTGCTCACGTGTCTGCTGAGCGACAGCTACCTGCGCCGGATCCCGACGCGGAGTGGCGGCTTCTTCGCGCTGGTGCTCTTCGCCACCGCGGCCGTGTCGGCGCTCGCCGGCGAGCACGAGATGATCACGTTCTTTGTTTCGCTGCAGGCCCTGCTGATCAGCCTCGGCCTGATCACCGCGCTGCTCAAGGTCGACGCGCGAGGCGCCGAGGCGGGCTTCAAGCACCTGATCGAGGGCGGCGTCGCCTCAGCGATCCTCCTCTACGGGCTCGCGATCCTCTACGGAGTGACCGGCAGCACAGACCTCGCGAATGTGGGTGGAGCCACCGCTCGCGCTCCGGTGCTGACGGGCGCCGGCATCGCGCTGGTGATGGCCGGCCTGACGTTCGCCGCCGGCGTCGTACCGCTGCGCCAGTGGGTGGCGCGTGCGGGCGAGTCGGTTCCGGCCGTGATTTCCGGCTTCGTGATCACGATGGGGATCACGGGGGGAGTGGTCGCCTGGACGCGGATCGGTGTGAGCGGGCTCGGTGCGCGCGTGCATCTGTGGACGACGCTCACCGCGATCCTGATCGTGGCCACCGCGCTCTACACCGCGTTCATCGCGCTGCGCGAGACGCGCGTCCGCCGGCTGGTCGCGCACGTGGCCAGCGCTCAGGCCGCGGTGATGCTGCTCGCGGTCATCGCGTTCACGGGATACGCGGGCGGCGTGCAGCCGCAGGGCGTCACCGCGCTGCTGTTCGCGGTGGTGGTGTTCGGTCTCGGAGTGCTCGCCACCTTCGCGGTGCTCGGCATGTTCGAAACCGCCGGGTTGGGCGACTCGCGTGACGACCTGCGCGGCGTGGCCCACCGCTCACTCCCGAGCACCTTCCTGCTCACCATCGCGCTGCTGTCGCTGGCCGGCTTCCCGCCGCTCGCCGGGTTCGTCGCGCGGCTGCTCGCGTTCGAGTCGGCCGTGGATGCGGGGTTCGGGTGGGCCGTCATCGTCGTGCTCGGCGCGTCGATCGTGATGGTGATTCCGGTGCTGCGGCTGATCGCCCTGATGTACGGGGAGGCTGGTGACGAGCAGCCGTTCACCGTTGCGGCAACCCCGCTGATCAGCAGGCTGGCGACCGCGTCGTGCTGCGCGGGGGTGTTCTTCCTCACCGTGATCACCGCGCCGCTGCTCGCTCTTGCCAACGGTGGGGCGGGTTCACTGCCCTGACCACGTCCGGCCCCGAGGGTCCCCCGGGCGGAATCATCGGCATCACGCGCCGGCCCACACGACGCGAGTGGCGGCGCGCGACCATCACCTTCGTGCTGGGCTTGGTGATCCTCGCCCTCGCCATCCTCTTCATCCACCCGAGCGCCCAGCTGCTGCCGGACGGCTCGGCCGCGCCGGCGCTCAAGCTGCGCGATGCCACCGGGCTCACGTTGACCGTGGTGCCGTCACCCGCGCATCAGCCTGTCGTGATCGAGTTCTTCGCCAGCAACTGCGTCACCTGCCAGCAGGAATCGGGCACGCTGTGCCGCATCGCAGCGACGAACTCCGCAGCGAGCGTGGTTGCCGTGAACGCGGGGCGCGAGACCGCCGCCACCGTTGCGGCGTACGCACGCCGCTACAGTGCCTGCGCAGTGCCCTTCCTCGTGGATCCCGGTGGGGGGGTGAGCCGGAACTACGAGGCCGCCGTCGTGCCCACGATCTATCTTATTGACAGACATGGCAGTATCGTGTACGGCGGTGTCGGCGCGCCCGGCATCGAGTACGTCTCAGCGCACTTCGCGCAGCTCGTCGGTGCCTGAGCCCACCACGCCGTCGCGGGCCGCCCTGCTCGGCGTGGCTGCGGTGAGCAGAGGGCTGCGTGCGCTGGGGCCGCTGCGCGGCGACATCGCCAACGTGATCGGCACGTATTGGTATGCGCGCGAGCTGGAAGAGCAGCGAATGCGAACCGCTGCGAACCATCGGCGCTGCAACCCGGCGTTGAGCCCCGCCGAGGCGCGACGTCTGGCACGGCGGTCGTACCGCGAGTACGTGGCGATGATCCTCGACTCCATCTGGGCGGAGTCGCAGAACCCCTCGGCGGTCATGCGCCACGTGCATGTCCGCGGCAGGGCTCAGCTGGATCGCACCCGCGACGGCGCGGTGTTTGCGATCTCGCACTTCGGCAACTGGGACATCGCGGCGACCGCCGCGGTCGCGCTGGGTGTCCGGATCACCACCGTCATGGGGCCGGTGATCTCGCCGTTTCTCACCTCCCTGGTGGCGTGGTCGCGCGAGCACAAGGGCCTCGAGCTGTACAGCCCCGAGCGCGCGGCTCGCGGCCTGATCCGCGCGCTGCGGGCGCGGCGCGTGGTGTCGTTGATGGCAGACGTGCCCGAGGCCGGCCCGACGGTGGTCGTGCAGTACTGCGGCGGTCCGGTGCGCTTCAGCTCGGTGCCCGCGCGACTCGCGATGGCCGAGCGCAAACCGCTCATGCCGGTTGCCTGCTGGCGCGCGGGCTCCGGCTGGGTCCTCGAGATCCATCCGGCCGTCCCGATACAACCCGGCGACGACGAGACGGACGTGACCGCGCGCGTCGCCAAAGTCCTCGAGCCCACGGTGCTTCGCCATCCGGAGCAGTGGTATCCCTTCCACGATGTATACTGCGATGTATGATCAGAAAGCAGGTCTACATTGAGAAGCGCCAGGACCGTCTTTTGAAACAGCGGGCAAAAGCGTTGCGTACCACCGAGGCCGAGCTGATCCGTCGCGGGCTGGATCGCACTCTGATCGAAGCGGGCACGGAGTCGAGAAAGGACAGCTGGCAGAGCGCACTCGACCTTATGCAGCGGCGCAAGCGGATGAGGGGCGCACGCCGCACGTGGCACCGCGAGGAGCTGTACGACCGCGGGTGAGCCGCTTCCTGGTGGACACCAACGTTTTCGTCTACGCATACGACGCTGGCGAAAAAGACAAACAGGCAATCGCCGAACGACTTCTTCGCGAGCTCCAGCCCACCGGTCTCGCGGCGATCAGCGCCCAGGTTCTCGGAGAGTTCTTTCGCGTTGTCACTACACGGCTCTCTCCACCTATGCCTGTTCGCGAGGCCGCACGGCTCATCGGCTTCATCGCCGAAAGCTTCGCCACCTGGGGCATTGACGACCTCGTCGTGCTCGAAGCAGCGAGGGGCGTTCGCGACCATCGCCTGAGCTACTGGGACTCGCAGTTGTGGGCGACCTCGCGCCTTCGCGGAGCAAGGTTCATCTTAACCGAGGACTTCGCCGACGGGCGAACGCTGGAGGGCGTCACGTTTCGTGATCCCTTTCGCTCGGGCTTTGACATTGGGCGTCTGATTGCCGCCGCCACCTGAGGGCGCTGAGCTCGACGCAGCCACGGACGCGTTGATGGCGGCATTCGGCTCTGGCGGCGAGGTCGCGACGGCGTGGGCGCCCGGCCGCTGCACGATCGTCGGCAACCACGTCGACTACGCCGGCGGCATCGTGTTGTGCGTCGCAATCGACATCGGCGTGGGCGTCGCGGTGCGCGCGTCACGCGACGGTCGCTGGCGGGCGGCGAGCGCCGGGCGCGTCGTCGAACGCGACGCCCCCGCTGTGGCCGGGGACATCGGTGACCGCATCTTCGCAGCCGTCACCGCCCTTCGCGATGCCGGATTCGCGGCGCCACCATGCGAGGTCGCCGTGTCAGCGACGCTTCCCGAAGCGGTGGGTCTGGCGTCGTCCGCCGCGCTCATCTGCGCGGTGCTGACGGCGCTCCTGCGCCTGCTGCGCGTGCGCGTCCCGGCGACACAGCTCGTGGATCTCGCGCTGCATGCCGAGCGCGACATCGTCGGGGTCCCGTGCGGTCCGCTCGACCAGCGTGCGATCGTGCATGCGCCGGGGAGTGGCGTGCTGGTGCTCGACTGCCGCAGCGGAACGCATTCGACGGTCGGCTGGCCCTGGGGCGATGACGTTGTGCTGTGCGCATGCGACTCCGGAGAGCGGCACGACGTGGGCGGTGCCGGGCATCGCGAACGCCGTACGGAGTGCGCACGCGTCCTCGCGGCGTTCGGAGTGGATTCGTGTCAGGACCTCGACGTCACGGCGCCGCTACCGACGCCGCTGACGCCCAGCGAGGCGCGGCGCGCGCGCCACCTGGTCAGCGAGACCGCGCGCAGTCGCGAAGCCATCGATGCGCTGCGCGCCGGCGACGCCGCGACGCTGGGAGCGCTCATGTCGGCGAGCCATGCCTCGCTGCGCGACGACTTCGACGTCGTCAGCGCTGGCGTGGATCGCATCGCCGCGGCAGCACGCGACGTCGCGGGCGTTCACGGCGCATGCATGGTCGGCGCCGGCTTCGGCGGAACCGTCGTGGCCCTGTGCGACTCACGCGCGGCGGACAATTGCAACGCGGCGATGCGCGCAGCTGCGGGAACAGCCGGATCTACGTGGGAATTTCGCCCATCGGCCGGCGTGGCCGTCGACGAGTGAGTTGCCGTACGATGGCGCCGCCCAACACGAAGGAAGGAGCCGCGGACCGATGTACATGAACGCCAACCGGCTGGGTGTGCTGCGCTCGGTGCGCGTCTCGTGCGCCCTCGCCGTCGCTGTCACCGGCAACCTGATCCCCTCGATTGGGCATGCAGCCTCGAGCGGTTCAGTAGCGTTGCACTGGCGTGTGCTCACGCTGCCGGTCGCTGCGGCGCCGGCATCTTTCTCCTACGCGGAGCCTGGGATCGCGATCGGTCCCAACGGCACCGCGCTGGCGGACGCCGCGACCGCCAACACGGGCGCGCCGCCGACGGCGTGGATCTCCCGCGACAGCGGCGGCTCGTGGGCGCACGGACGCGACTTCGACAGCACGGGAGCGAGCACCGGTGACGCGGATGTCGCCATCGGTGGCGACGGCTATCTCTACGCGCTCAACGTCGCGTACAACCCCAACCCTCCGGGCCAGCCGGCCAATCCCGCCATCTTCGTGTTCCGCTCACGCGACGGCGTCAGCTGGAAGGGGCCCTCTTCATTTCCGCCGCCCCACGGCATCGACCAGCCCGACAGGCCCTGGCTGTTTGTGGATCCGACGCACCCGGCCGACGTCGACGTGGTCAACAGCGAAGGCGGCGGCAACATCGTCATCTGGCGCTCCCAGGACCATGGCGCCAGCTTCTCCGGACCCGGCATCGTCAGCGCCGGCGCCAACAGCCAAGCGGCGCTCGCACTGAGCAGCCGCCCACTCTTCGATCCCATCGCGCACAAGCGCATCTTCATGCTCTACGAGACGGTCACACAGGCCGGCCTGGTAGCGACTGTGCAGGCGGGTCCGCCCGCGTACGAGTTCCCAATGGCGCAGCTGTGGCTTGCCGTCTCGACCGATGCGGGAGCGAGCTGGAGCAACCACCTCATCCTCGACACGTCAGCGATGACGGGATCACCACTGCAGGGCGGTACGGTGGGCCACCTGTTGGTTGCATCTGCTGTCGATGCTCGAGGAAATCTTTACGCGGCCTTCTCCCTGCGCGCCGCAGGAGCGACGGAAACGCACGTGTACCTCATCCATTCGACGGACCACGGCGTCTCGTGGGCCGCACCGGCGGAAGTGACCACGGCGACGCGGTCCAATGTGATGCCTGCACTCGCGGTGAGTCACGCGGGCGCGGCCTACCTGTCGTGGTACGGATCAACGGCAGCTGACTATCGCGACACGCATGCCACCTGGTTCGAGATGTTCGCGACGACGGCAACGCCGCTTGCGGCGCACCCGAGGTTCGTCGTGAGTCAGGTGAGCACTGCACCGGCGCATGTCGGAGGCATCGACACCGCGGGCAACGTCGGGTCCAACCTCGGCGCCAACTGGGGGCTGCGCGACTTCCAGAGCATCGCGGTGGATGGCTGCGGCCGGCCGCACCCCGTATGGGCGGTCGACGACGTCAGGCAGGCGACGGAGACAGCGGTGCCGCTGGGCTAGCGCCGGCGCGCGCACTACACTCGCCCGGCAATGGAGGGCAGGCTCGCGGATCTGGCCGGCACAGCCGCCGGCTACCTGATCGGGTCAATCCCCGTCGGTGTGATCCTGGGCCGGCTGTTGCGCAACACGGATGTGCGCGAGCACGGCAGCGGCAGCATGGGCACGACCAACGTGCTGCGCACGGTCGGTCCGGCCGCCGCCGGGCTGACGTTCGCACTCGACACCGCGAAGGGCGCCGCTGCGGTGGCCGCCGCCCGCCGGCTCGGGGCGGGTGAGGCGGGCCAGGCCGCTGCCGCCCTCGGTGCGATGGTCGGGCACTCCTGGCCGCTGTTTGCCCGCTTCCGCGGCGGCAAGGCCGTCGCCACTGCCTTCGGCGGGATCCTCATGATCTCGCCGACCAGCGCCGCGTTCGCTGTGGTCGGTGGGCTGAGCACCCTCGCGGCGACCCGGGTCGTCTCGGTGGCCTCGCTCACGTCCGCGGCGTCCGCCACGGTCGGGGCCGGCGTCGACAGCGCCCGGAGCGGGGATCGAGTCCCGATCGTGTTCGTGTCGCTCGCCGCCCTGCTGGTGACCGTCCGGCATATCCCGAATCTGCGCCGTCTGATGCGTGGGGAGGAGCCCAAGGTCGGCGACTGATATCCACACAGGGGCGTCACGCTCTTGTGCCGGGGGCTTTTCGCGCCTACGCTATGATCCGGGGAGGATGAAGCGCATGACGCGACTGAGCCATTTGGGAGTTCGGCGGCTCGCTCTGAATGCCGCTGGGGGCGCTCTGCTGTTTGCAGTCGCCGGCATCGGCCATGCGACCTCCGCCAGCGCGCTCACCCTGCCCGCAATCGGCGGCTCGGGCAGCGGCACGCAGGTCAATGTGCCGTCGCTTGCAATCCCCGCGGTGCCCGGCGTGGGCGTGCCCACTGCGACGCCCACCCTGCCGTCGCTCACCCTGCCGTCGCTCTGCCCGCCGCTCTGCGTGGGCCCGACCCCACCGCCGTGCGTGGTGGACTGCGGTCCGTTTCCCTGCCTCGTCAACTGCACCCCGGCGCCATGCACCACGTGCGGCACAACCGGCTCAGGCCAGACGAGCGCCGGCACCACCGCGACGGGGACGGATCCCGCCCTCGGCGGCGCGCAGCGGGTATCGCGGGGCGTCCCGCTCGGGCACGGCAGCGGCGACCCGACGCTCACCGTGGCAGCAGTGCCGCCGGTGCTCACGCTGGCTCCGGGTAACGCTCTCTCGTTCGGCAACGCGCCGTTTCTCTGGCCGCTCATTGCCGGGCTCGACGTCCTGGCAGCCGGGGCTGTGGTCATGGTCGTGAGGAAGACCTGGTCCAAGCGCCCGGCGGACTGATCGGGACAGCCGGCGTGGCCAGCCGCATCCGCTCGTCGTTCGCAGGCAAGCTCCTGCTTGCAGCGCTCGCGTTGTCGCTGCTCGTCATCGGCGGGATCAGCGCGTATCTGCTGATCAGCCGAGACCAGCAGACTCGCGTCGGCGCGCTGAGCAACGCGGACAACCGCGCGGCGGTGATGCGCGAGGTGCTGACGAGCTTCACCGGCGGTCAATCGATCTCCGCGGCCGAGAGCCTCGCCAAGCAGACCCAGCTTGCCGGCGCCATGGCGGCGACCGACCCCCAGGCGGCGGTCACCGCGCTCCTCACCGGAAACCCGTCGGTGGACCTCAGCGACCAGGAGCTGGTCGTGACCGACCCGACCGGGCATCTCACGTACTCGCGATCGGCGCCCGACCTCCGTCGCTTCGCGCTCTTCCCGGATGACTTGCGCCGGGTCGTCGGACCGGCGCTGGCCGGCGATCGCTGCAGCATCGGGAATCAACTCGGGGCGTGCGGCGTGTCGGTCCTCAACGCCGACCAGCCCGCGTACACCGTCGCCGTCCCGGTCCTCAGCAACGGCAACGTCGTGGGCGTGGTCGCGTACATCGCGCCCCTGCAGTACCAGCTCGACCGCTTCAGCACGCTGTTCCAATTCCCCACCGCCTTCATCACGGTCGGATCCGTGCCGACCGAGGTTCGCAGCCGGTCCGGAGAGCTCGTCTCCTCGACCAGACCGGCGGACCTGACAGCGGGGATGCAGCGCACGCAGGACCTGGTCCACGCAACGTATGACGCCCCCAATCCGCAGGGCGGCGCTGCCCAGCAGGTGGCCGGGAGCTTCGCGGAGGTCACCGGACCGAACGGACGCACCGTCACCGGGTACGTCGGCGTCGAGGTGCCGCTCAGCGCCTTCGTCGGCGACGCCAAGACCGACGAGGTCACGCTGGGCCTGATCACCATCCTCGTCCTGCTCGTCACCGCGCTGCTCGTGTTCCTGTTCGTCGAGAAATTCGTGCGCCGACCCATCAGGCGGCTGGAGCGGGGCGTGGCCCGGATCGCCGGCGGCGACTACACGACGCCGGTGCAGGTCCGCTCCGAGGACGAGCTCGGCAAATTGGCGGCCAGCGTCAATCAGATGCGCGACAAGATCCGCACGTCGATCGCCGAGATCGAGAGTGCTCGCGCTCGGCTGGACGGCGCGGTGGAGCAGGTGAGCGGCGTCTCGCGCGCCCTGACCACGACCACCGCCGGCGTCCACGCCCTGCAGGCCGAGGTCGTCCGCGCCGCCGCCGCGATCGGTGGGCCGGGCGCTGTTGCCGTGCTGGCCGTCCGCGACGGTGACGCGCTGGTGGCCAGCGCCGCGTACCCGACGTCCGATGAGCTTGACGAGCTCGAGGGCTGGGACGCGCCGCCGGCGCTGCTGGACGGCACGGTGGTGCGTCACCGCCAGGCCGGCGTCGGATCGCTGCTCGCCGTCCCGATGTTCTACCAGGACACTGTCGTCGGGGCGCTCGCCGTCGTCCGTCACGACGGCGTCCTGATCCCCGAGCAGGAGGAGCGAGTTCTTGCCGTCCTTGCCAACAACGCGGCGATCGCGATGGAGAACGCGCGCCTGTTCGAGCAGGAGCGCGAGACGGTCAGGCGCTTGCGCGAGCTCGACGCAATGAAGACGGACTTCCTGTCGACGGTGCAGCACGAGCTGCGCACGCCGCTCACGGCGATACTCGGACTCAGCGACCTCATCGAGATGTGCTGGGACATGTGGGAGGACACGCCGAAGCTCGAGGCGGTCCGCGACATCCAGGTCGCCGCCAAGAACCTCTACGACATCGTCGAGACGATCATCGACTTCGCGGCGGTGGACGGCGAAACGCTCGGCCTCAACCCGAGCGACGTGCCCGTCGCGAGCGCGATCCAGGAGGCGGTGCGCGCGGTCAGCGAGCGCTACAAGGGCGGCCTGCCCATCGCGGTCGAGGTCGACGCGGATCCGGCCGCGTCGGTGTATGCGGATCCCGAGCGGTTCGAGCAGGTGATGCGCGCGCTGATCGACAACGCCGTGAAGTTCAGCGACGGACAGGGGACGGTCACGGTCAGCGCCCACGCCGACAACGGACACGACGGCGTCAAGGTGCAGATCGTCGATCGCGGGATCGGCATCTCCGAGGACGACCTGCCGCGGATCTTCGACCGCTTCTACCAGGTGGACAACACAGCGACACGTCGCTACGGCGGCACGGGCATGGGCCTGGCCCTGGTGCGCCGCCTCGTGCAGGCGCACGGCGCCAGGGTGTCGGTCGACACGACGCTGGGCGAGGGGACCACGGTCGTGCTGCACTGGCCTGCGGTCGCCACGTCAGCCTCGGGCGAGGCACGCGCGGTCGCGGAGGCACGCGGCGAAGGTCGCCGTGAGCGCCCCAGACGCAGCGCCGCTCGCTAGCGGTCGCCTGCGCGCGTGCGCCGCACGTACAATGTGTGGCGGTCGCGCTAGACGGGGAGTTAGCGGTGCCCTGTACCCGCAATCCGCTACAGCGGGGTCGAATTCCCCACCGAGGGGCCGCGTCGCTGGGTCTGCTCCGAACGTCTCGGCGTTGACGACCGGGTCCCGCGCAGCTCGGGCCCGTGAATCCCGTCAGGTCCGGAAGGAAGCAGCGGTAAGCGGTCTCCCGGGGGTGCCGCGGAACAACCTGGTCCGAGCCGGGCGGACGGGTGAGCGCCGGAGGCGCGTCCTCGACGTGGGGTGCGCGACTGCTTCGTGAGCAGAGGTTCGCTGTTCGCCTGGGCGCCCCGACGCCGGCGCCACCGTGCGACTCAACGCGGAGGGAAGCCGCTGGACTTGATCTGGCGGCGAAGCAGGGCGGTGAAATCCTCCGCAAGGCGGTCGGCGTCTGCGAGCAGCGCCGCCCGGCGCACCGCCGCTGGGGTCAGTTGCACGTGCAGCGGGTTGTAGTCGAACAATCGCGACATCATCAGGCGGTTCGGATTTGCCTCGTACTCGGCATTCGTAGTCCAACTGTTCGGTTTGGTGAGGGTGACGACGGGCAGGATAGCGGTGGCACGTTCGGTGGCGTCGATTGCATTGAGCACCCGGCCCGTAACACGCAGAGCGCGGCCGATCTTGCCGCGCACGTCCTCCTCGATGATCGGCCGCAGTCCGGACTTGATCCAGGCCGGCTCCGCTGGCTGCCTGATGACAACGGTGCCGGCGCCGTCGACGCTGAGTCCGCCTCGCTTGTGCGCCAGCACGAGCCGCTCGCGCAACACCTGCGGGTTGTCCCAGCCCGCGACCTCGAAGAGGGGATCGGCGCCGAACAGCAACTCCTGGGCCAACCGCTGCGTCAGCTCGTGCGCTTCGAGCTGTGCCGGCCGGACCAGCGTTTGCGTCGGGCCAACAGCCACGGCGATGACAAGCTCACTCCCGCTCCCCCTGGATTCGACGTTGAGAGCCTCATTCGCCCGGGCGAGCAGCGGAGCCTCGTCGACCACGCCGGTCGCGCGCTCTACCTCGAAGCGGTGCAGCGCCCGGACGACGCGCTTCGTGAGCTCCTCAGCAGTGCGAAACGTCTCTGTGAGGTGACCCTGCTCCCAGCCCTGGACATCCGCGAGAAATCGCGCCGCCGCTGGCTCTCGCTCGACGCCGGCCTGCACGAAGACGACCACCTTGTCGTCGTCGCGGACCTGGAGGTACTCCTCGTGCGTCGCCGATAGCTTGGAGCGCTGCGGCGCACCGTAGGCAGCCCCGAGCAACAAGACGACGGCGTCGGCGTCACGCGCCTCTTGGAGGCAGGCGCGCTGCGGCGATTGGGGGCTGGCTGAGAAGTCCTCGGCCTCGATGACTTCGTGGCCGAGCGTCTCGATCCCGTTCCGGGCCGCCACCCGCATCTCCTCGAACCCCTTGATAACGGAGCTGATGAAGACCCTCATGACTCCTTCGCAGCGAAGCGCGCGTGCCGGAGCCGCGGGACGAGCACGGGATCAAGCCGGGCGATGACGAGGTCGACGAGGCGAGCCAGCACGGCGTCGCGCGTCGCATCGTCAGCCGTCTCCGCGACCATTTCGAGCTGCCAGCGGTACAGATCTGCTTGCATGCCGTACCAGTCGGTGAGGACGTCCCGCGCCTCTGCCGGCAGCAGCGCGGACTCGACAGGCGCAATCCCGATCACGAACGGCATGGTGTCGGACCGCAGCAGCCCGGGTAGCGCCACGAGAAATGCGGCGAGCTCGTGGCAGGCGGACCACACCCGCTCTCGGGTCAGCATCGTCGGGTCGAAGAGTGCCAGGTACAGCGACGGGAGATGCCGGGCCCACACGTCGTGGATCCCCACGCGCGCGAGCGCCCGGATGAAACCGGGTTCCCCGTGCTGTCTCAGCTGCTCGTCCACAACGGTCATCTTCGCGCGGCTGCACGTCGCGTTGCGCCGACGTCAGGCGTTGCGGCAAACACTCAGGGCGTGGGACCAACGTCTTCGCCGCGCAACTGCCGGCCGCGCTGGCAAATGCGTTCGATGAGGTCGCTATCGAACGACCGCACCACGACCTCGGTGGCGCCGGCGTCCGACTCCTCGGTGACCACGTCGACGAAGGCGCGGGCGGCGAGGCGATCGGCGCCGCGCAGCACCCCGGTGTCGGGCCAGCTCGGGGCGACGCCGGGCGATAGCTCGGCGAGGATGCGGAACCAGGCCTCAGGGGATACGGAGGCGCGACACCCGCGTTGGGCGTCGCTGGCGTCCACCTGGATGAGATAGTCGAGGATCGCGTCACGGCCTAGGCGAAGCTCGCGGGTCGTGACCCGCCGCGGCGGTGGTCCTGGCCAGCCGAAGGTGAGGATGGGAAACGTTCCCCGCATCGATCCCCACCACGCCTCGCTCTCAGCGATGAGCGGCACGTCGACGGCCTCGAGAACGGCACGCATATGCGCGAAGGCTTCATCAGAGACGAACCACTGCCGGTCTACGCTGACCACTCGGCCGCGCACGACGAAGCCGTCGGGGCGCCCGCTCGCAGAGCGCATGCCAACGAGCACCGGGCTCATCTGGGCGGCGACGATGTCGTCGCGGCTGACCCACCCG
>Ga0307471_100001352_pt1 | contig 13342 bp, 10 predicted proteins | sample atmos_gasesAM3C__2_FD_204566 | JGI IMG/M metagenome (GOLD analysis project Ga0307471, IMG submission 204566) | Hardwood forest soil microbial communities from Morgan-Monroe State Forest, Indiana, United States - atmos_gasesAM3C_515 | ecosystem: Environmental > Terrestrial > Soil > Temperate... | reverse complement strand
TTTCTGCTTTTTTCAGTCGCGTTCGCGTCTGAATCGCGCTTGCCTCTCAGCACTGTCTTTAAAGGACAGGACCAGTTCAATCGAGTGGTCGCAAAAGCCAAAGCCGGGAATTGGAAGGCGTTGCCGATTGGGGAACGGACCGCGGCGGTAGGACAGGCGTTGGTTGGGACACGCTATAAACATTTCACTCTTGAGATCGACAACCGGATCGAGTCGCCCTCAGTAAACTTTCAGGGCGTGGACTGCTGGACCTTTTTCGAGATCGCCCTCAGTTTCGCTCGAATGCTGAACGAGCCGGAATCGAACTGGACTCCGGAACGTCTGCTGCATTACATCGAGATGGATCGATACCGGGGCGGTGAATGCACCGGCGATTATCTTTCGCGTCTGCATTACCTGGAGGATTGGCTGTACGATAACGATCGGCGCGGCCTCGTAGAAGATATGACTCGCGATCTAGGTGGACGCAGTGTCCCACATTCTGCGCGGGAGATGAGCGCCGGCTGGCGACATTATCGTTATCTCGCCGCCAACCGTTCGCTGCTCGGACCCCTGGCACGCATGGAAGCAAATGTATCCTCACGCCCCCTTTACGAAATCCCGAAAAACAAAGTCGCAGGAATTGAATCAAAATTGCGCAGTGGTGACATCATCGGAATTATTTCACGCGACCGGAGCGGACTTTATTCCACTGCGCATGTTGGTCTCGCATTGCGCACAAGCGACGGCGTCTTGCATTTCATGCACGCTTCTTCGCCAAGCAATTACGGCCACGTGGTCGTGGATTCAGAGCTTTCGAAATATCTGTATCGCTACCGCTCTGACAGCGGAATTTTGGTCGCACGACCTTTGCGTTAGTCAGTTTCCTTGTCGTGGAACTCCGCGAGTAACTTCTCCAACTCGTCCAGAGCGTCATCTGCGTCGACACCGTGCGCCTCAAGGGTAGCCGTCGCACCGCAATCGAGATTAGCCCGTAGAATGTCAATGAGGCTGGAGGCGGAATATCGCTTACCCACCTTTACCACCCAGATTTCTGATCGAAAGCTTCGTACGCGTTTGACGAACTGTGCCGCAGGCCGCGCGTGCAATCCGAGTTTGTTGGTGATGCGCACCTCACGTTGCGCCGAAGTGGGCGCTTTCTTGTGTCCGAGTCTCATGCCTGGCTCGTCCCCCAGCGCCGGTGCAGAAACCTTTCGATCGGCGAAAAGAAAATTTTGTCTGCCAGCAAACCGATGACGACAATCACAATCATGATCCCAATGACCTGCTCCATGGCGCTCAATTCGCGGCCATAATGGAGAAGCTGGCCAAGGCCAAAACCAGTCAGGATTGTCACGAAAATCTCGGCAGCCATCAGGGAGCGCCAGGCGAAAGCCCATCCTTGCTTCATTCCGCTGACGATGAAGGGAAGCGCGGCAGGCAGAATCACTTTGAACCACATGTGCAATCGCTTGGATCCCATGGTCAAAGCGGCGCGGCGATAAATTGGCGGAACATTGCGCACGCCAGTCTCGGTTGCAATGATCACCGACCAGAGAGTTCCCATCACCACGACGAAAAGCATGGCCGCTTCTGTCTGCCCAAACCACAAGAGCGCAAGCGGCACCCAGCAAACACTGGGTAACGTCTGCAAGCCAAGTGCCATGGTTCCAATCGTATCGCCAAACAATTTCCAGCGCGCGGTCAACAGCCCCAGCGGAAGCCCAACCACTAGTCCAATGAAGTAACCAATAAGTAAGCGGCGCATGGTTATGACAGTTGCTCTTGCGAGGGTTCCGTCGGCAGCAGCGCCCTCTAAGTACGTTACAACCTGCTTGGGGGATGGCAGTAGAACGGGCGACCAAATTCTTGCCCGATACGCTGCTTCCCACAGCAAAACCAAGGCAGCGAAAAACGCAGCCGCCAGCAGAAACCGTTTCATTTAGGAGCGACAGCCTCCGCTTTACCGACGCTTTTCAACGCCTTCGTAATTTGTGTGGCATGAGCGGCGAGATCGACGCTGTTGATGTCACGCGGTCGCGGCAGGTTCACCGTGAATTTCTCCTGGATGCGACCTGGATGAGGAGAAAAAAGCAGGACGCGATCGCCCAGGCATGCAGCTTCGCGAACGTTGTGCGTGACAAAAACAATCGTTTTGCGACGCGCTTTCCAAATCTCTTGAATGTCGCCGTAAAGTTGCTCGCGAGTGAGGGCATCAAGCGCCGCGAACGGTTCGTCCATGAGCAGCACGCGTGGATTCGGGGCAAGCGCGCGAGCCAACGAGACACGCTGCTTCATTCCACCGGAAAGTTCGTGAATGTTTGCGTGTTCGAAGCGACTGAGCCCAACCAACTCCAGATAGTACTTGGCAACCTCGCGTCGGTCTCTATTTGTCAGGTTCGGTTTCAGCTTGAGTCCGAAGAGCACATTCCCAAACACGTCCAGCCAGGGAAAGAGCGCCGGTTCCTGAAACATAACGAGCCGCTCGCGGCCAGGTCCAGTCACCGGCTTTCCGTCCGCCAGCACTGTGCCGCTGTCCGCTTTTTCCAGACCGGCAATAATATTGAGCAACGTCGTTTTGCCACAGCCGCTCGCGCCGACAAGACACACGAATTCGCCTTCGGCGACTTTCAGACTCACGCGATCAAGCGCCAGAACGTTGCCTGAAGCGCTGCGAAAGCTTTTTGACACGCCTTCGACCGAGAGCTTCGAGGGCGGGATGATCTGGAGCTCCTCAGTCGCTGAGGAACGGTGGCGGCCAGCCCGGAGCATTAAGGAGTTTCGATTAGCTTCGATGTGTCTGTCGAGCCTTTTAGAAAACCTGCGTCCTTGCCGTCCTGCACCGACTTGGCGATCAAATCGCGCGATACTTCACTGGTGAACTGAATCCTTTTCCACGCTTGCGCAACGGCGTCTGGCGAAAAATCGGCCCGCGTTTCCGCTTTCAATTCCTCGATCAATAACTTCTGCGCCTCCGATTCATTCTGCTGAATCCATTTCGTTAATTCTACGTTCGCGTCTGCGATTTTCTTCGCCAAATCGCGCCGGTCACGCAGGAACTTCACACTGGAAACAAGCCAGGTGGTAATGGTGTCCTTGTCTTCGAGAAAAACGCGCGCCTTCGCGTCGCGTTCGAGCCGAGTCACCCAGGGTTCGACGGTCCAGACGGCATCAACCGAATCTTTTTGCAAAAGCCCGAGTTGGTCTGGGTTTGCTGTCGGGATCACCAGAACGTCGCCGCCCGTTAGCGTGATTTTGAATCCGTGCGCTTTTAACCATCCCCGGCAGGAAATGTCCTGCGTGTTACCGAGTTGTGGCGTAGCAATTTTTTTTCCGCGAAAGTCTTTCGGCGTTTTGATAGGCGAATCAGCCTTTACCACAAGAGCGGAGCCACCATTGGCTGCGCCGGAGATTACACGGATTTCCTCACCGTTCGATTTTAAGTACGCATTGAGCGCAGGACCGGGCCCCACGTAAGTGACATCAAGCGATCCGGCAAAGATCGCTTCCATCGCTGACGGGCCCGCATTGTACGTAAACCACTGCATCTCGACATTCGGCCCGAGGCGTTTTTCAAACCATCCCTTCCCCTGGCGCGAAAGCGCATGTGCGATCACTCCCTGGGCATGCGTAATATTTGGAAAATGCCCGAAGCGGACTAGCGTCTTTTCTTCCGCAGTAGCAGATGATGCCCAAACAAGGAGCATTCCAAGCATTGCCGTTATGTTGATCGCCAGCGGCATAATCGGCGCGAGAACATTGATTGGTGCTAAAGGCCATTTCTTGTTGAGCATATTTTTCTCCCTCTTGTCGCGTTTTTAGGCCCGTCGTGGGGCATCCCACCGACGGAGCATTGACGGATGAGTATGTGACAAAAGACGAGCGGGTTAGGCGCAGGTAGAGATAATTAGTCCCTGCAAGCAATAATCGGTAATCAGAGCCGCGATTCTCTCAAGAGCTATAGCCGAACCGGCGATCGAGCTCCATTAATGCATCCGCAGCATACTCTAGATCCTCGGCCGAAAGATACTCCCGATAACCCCCTACTTTTCCGCGACGCACTTTGAATGACTCCGGATCATGCGCATCACCCGGATGCAGAATTTTCGAATCAAAGACTCCGGCTGCCTCTAATTTTTGCATGTTCTCGAAACGAGAAAACTCAAGTGCCTCCTGAAAAATCGACATATCCAGCGTCGTTTCGCCGACTACGGCAAGCAGGTCTCGAAAATGTTCGGCTGGAGATGCCCGCAACGCCTCGTACCGGATGATCGTGAAATCCTTTCGACCTGAGAATTCGTCAAGCCAGTCATTCATTGCGCGAACAATGCCGCGAATTCCAAATCTCTTGTCGCGCAGGAGTTCACTAACAGATTTTTGCTTCAACGCTGCATCCGCGGTGGGATCGCGCCGCGTCATTTGTAAATAGAGGGAGACGAAACAGTCCCGGGGGTCCCGCACGAGCAAGACAATCTTGGCTTTTCGAAGTTCTCTTCTTGGAACGAGATATTTGCCGCGCAAACGGTCCCAGCGATTGCCCTTTGTCCGATGCTCAAAACGATCGTGGGAGAATATTACCCGGGGAAATCCCGGATGATCGTACCGCCCGGGCTGGAGGGTGAACTCAAGGCCATGACGCTTGCACAAGTAAGCGCAAAGAAATGTTCGAATCCATGTGCGTCCGCTTTTTGGCGCTGAAAGAATGAGGACCTCCCCACCTGAAAGCAGCTTGGCGCGACTGCTGAAGTTTCTGCGCGTCCACCGAAGCGAGCGCCGCAAGAATCGCGACCCCGGCATAGACTTCTCGGGGAGACCCGAAAGTTCCCTGGGCTGGATCGCTTCACCGGAAGTCATCTCCGCCTGTTGCGTGTCGGCCAAGGATCGAGCTGTCATTTCAATCGCCATTCCCGGAATTATTCTTTAGAGTCACGCCTCTAGGAGTCTTGCGCTCCTGTTGCATAAGACCCCAGAAAGAGGTATCTGTTCAAGCACAAAAAAGGGGGCGTACTGGCTTCGACTCATCGTTGGAAGCGCAGACGGCATGTCGAGGATGGTTCGTTGGCCTCGTTAAAAACCGGACCAAAAAACAAACGCAGACAACGAAGGTCTCGCTCTCGCGGCTTAATTGACCGCGACGTTTGCCGTGGGACGCCTGCTACGGCGGCAAACGTGGACAGCAGGCTGGCGAATCGGTGGAGCGACCACGCCGGTTCGTGAATCGATTTTGTGGACGCTCGGGAGCCGGCAATGTGCCGGCGCATGGCTTGGCTCCTCAGAATTTATCGTCGGATAAACATGTAGATGTTTGCGCGGATAGCGAAGAGGACAGGGGTTCAACTCCCCTCGCCTCCAGCCCCGAACACTTTCGGGGCTGTCCCGCCGGAGCTTTAGCGTAGCTGATGCACAATCTCCACGTCTTAAGTCCGCGTCTGGTCGCCGTCTCTCAACAGACACCTTTAGGATCACAAGAAGACAAAGGCCGCTAGCTGGCGCACAACGCACTCACTGGCCGTCTGATTTGAGCCATTCACTCCAGAGCTGCGGCCGACCGTTTGGATTAGCGCGAGCATAATCGTAGAACGCGCGAACAAATACGATCCGGTCCTCCACGTACGGCGCCTTCCAGTTTCCGGGCCCAGCCGGACGCAGCACATTGTAGTTGTATCCGAGTAATTCCTGTCGCTGCACAATGTCCTCGAGCGATACACGAGTGGCATTTCGCAGCATGTCGTAGAGCACCATGAACGTGGTCGTTCGTCCAAGTCCGGCTTCGCAGTGAAAATGCGCCCAGGCATTCTCCGGAAGTGCGCGAACGGCGACAATGAATCGATCCACTGCCTCATTGAGCGGTCGCGTATGGTCGGTAACGGCGACCCGTACATAACTGGTGCCCGCAGACGACACAAGATCGCCTTCGATGCTGGTTTCTTTTACAATCACTTGTTGCGGGGCGGCAGATTCAGCATTGCCCTTTTTGACGCGGTGACCTGGCCGAACGGCGATTTCGCTCCCCGGCCCAAGCGATTGCACCCATGCGGCTTCGGCCTGTTCGATTTCAGTCTGGCTGCGACCGACATTCGCCCAATCGCGTGTCGCGAACCAGCTAACAGGGAGGCCATTGACAAATAGGTGTGTCTCCTGCCGTAGATCGAAAATGGTGACCGGACCATGCATTCGCGTCAGCAAAAGCTTGAGGTTGTCAGCCGTAAACTCTCCGCTGCCAGAGGCGTGAAGATCAATCAAACCAGTGGTCGAGGGAATTTTACTATCGCTCGCCTTGAGCGGATCATCAGTCGTTCGGAAGTTTCGCGGCAAAGTCTTGGCCAGCCTTAGGTCAATGTCCCAAATTAGCGCCGGAGAGCCCGCGTCAGCAGGGCGGATCGGCGGATTCCTCTGGACCAGCGGAACCGCTGACCAAAACGTCGCTGGCGCTACAAAAAGCGCCAAGACAGTCACAGGGAGCAATTGACCGCGGCGGCTGGGTTGCGTCATTCCGTGCGCAAGGCTTGAAGCGGTTCAACATGTGTGGCGCGACGCGCCGGAAGAAAACAGGCGAGGAGCGCGGCTATCGCGAGCAACAAACTCGAACTGATCAACGCGAACGGATCGCTTGGACTTACTTCGTACAAAATTTGCGCGAGTACACGTCCCACACCTAACGAAAGCAGAACTCCGACGCCAACCCCAAGCGCCGTCTGGATTGCGCCTTGGCGCATAATTAGCGCGAAAACATCCTTGCGATGCGCGCCGAGCGCCATGCGAATGCCGATTTCGCGGGTGCGACATGCGACGGCGTACGCTTTCACACCGTAAACGCCGACGATCGCAAGAAGAAGCGCGACTGCGCCGAAGGCGCCGAAGAGGGTTGCACCCAATTTAACGATCCAAAGGCCGACGCTTCTTTCCATCAGATCAACCCATGGTGCGATGGCCAGAATCGGCAGGTCCGGATCGATTTCGCGCAAGGTGGAGCGCATGGTCGGGATCATCCCGGCTATCGCTTGTCGATCCTGAGTGTTGAATCGAACGTGTAGGACCACATCGCCGCTGTAGCCTTGCGCGAATGGAACAAACAATCGCGTAAGTGGCGTGTCGTTTTGCACATCATGGCGATGCGTGCCGACAACTCCGATGACTTCCATGTCGTTAGGCGAGCCATCCTTCGGCGGAATGGTGTAGCGAACATGCTGGCCGACCGCATCCTCATTTGGAAAAAGCTTCTTGGCCATCTCTTCGTCGATGATGGCGACGCGCCGTCCATCTTTGTCTTGGCATTCGGCCTGCGTGAAATCGCGGCCGCGCAACAACTTCACGCCGATCGCGTCGAAATATCCCTGAGTGCTCGCGGTATAGAGCGCGGTTACACCCGGATCCGGCGCTTTCGAATCATTCGACAATGTTGTCCGCGTTGACATGATCCGGCGAGTGTTGGTGAAATTGTTGTAAGGCAACATTGTTGCGACGCCGACCGCGGTAACGCCGGGCAGTTTGCGCGCGCGTTGCACAATGTTGAAGATCTCACGTCGCGCGTCCGCCGGTTCTTTCTTCACCAGGGTGAAATCCATTTCGGTGATAAGGTCACCGGCGGCAACGAAACCGGGATTCAAGCCCGCGGCCTTCAGCGCGCCACGGAAAAATAATCCAGCAGCGAACAGCAACATGAGCGAGAGAGCGATTTGCACCATGACCGAGATATGGCGCGGCGCAAACAAACGATTGAACCGCCCGATGCGCGCAGGCTCGCCGCCTTGTTGTTTCAAGTCGTTAACCAGATCGGCACGCGTGGCCTTGAGCGCGGGGCCGAGGCTAAATAGCACCGTAGCGAGGAGACAAAACAGACACGTCACTGCGAGCACGGCTGCGTCCGGCGAAAGATCGACAATGAACGAAAAGTTAACGTTGTTGAGCAAAGAGGCGAGCGAATGGAGAAGGAGATTGTTGCACCACACACTCAGAATGAGCCCGACTACTCCTCCACAAATCGCGAGCAAGAGACCTTCGCAAAGCAATTGCCTAATGATTCGCCAGCGCGACGCGCCGACCGCAATCCGCAAGGCGATCTCTTTCGAACGCGCGGTGCCGCGAGCGAGCAACATGTTCGCCAGATTTAGGCATGCGATGAGCAGGACCGCGCCAGCCATCGCCATAAGCAACGTGCCGATCAACGTGATTGGGCCGTCATCCTCGGGCGATGTGCTCAGGCTAAAACGCGACGGCTTCTGAATTTGCACTTCACGGGCAAATTCGGAATCGGCCGCTTGCATGGCATTGAACCGCTGCGACAAGACCGGCAGCCGCGGTTTGGCGGTCTCGATAGTTAGGCCGGGTCGCATTCGGCCGGCGAGATTCAGCGCATAATTTTTTGGATTCGCCAGATCATGCATCGTCTCGGAATCGCCAAAGGCGGAGCCGAGCTGCGAACGAATGCCGAGCGGCACCCAAATATCGGGGGCGATCAACGCGCTCGCGCCGCTGAATCGATTCGGCGTAATGCCGATCACGGTGTAAGGCCGGCCATTGATTTGGAGCGTACTCCCGACAAAATCGTTGCGACCGCCCTGGCGCTTCCAAAATCCGTAGCTCGCTACTACGACCGCAATGTTCGCGTTCGGTTTGCATTCTTCGGCGTTATAGAACCGTCCGCGAAATGGCTGGACACCCATCAGCGAGAAATAGTTTTCAGATGTCAGGAACGCGAAGCTGCGCCGCATCTCGTGATCGCGCCCGATACCGGCCACAGCGAACTCGAGCGCGGCAAGATCAACAAACACGTCGGCGCTGTTCTCACGCAGCTCCCGATATTCATTGTAGGAGAACTGCCGGTAATCGTGGTTGGCATTTTGCCGGCAGTTGAAAACGTTCACGACTTCCCACGGCCGCAGCGGGACCATCGGATGGAGAACCACGCTGTTAATTAGCGCGAAAATCGCGGAGTTAACTCCGATCGCCAATGCGAGCGTCAATAGCGCTACTGCCGTAAATCCCGGCGCCTTACGAAGCTGCCGCAGCGCGAATCGAAAATCATTCATGTTTGTTAAGCTCTGTTGCCGACCCTACTCAAGCTGCGAGCCGATCCTCCACGATTTGGCCGTCAAGCAAATGCACGGCGCGCTCGGCGTGCCCGGCGAATCGTTCGTCGTGGGTCACCATACAAATCGTTGCGCCAGCTCCATGCAGCTCTTTTAACAGATCCATGACCGCTTCACCATTGCGCGAGTCGAGGTTTCCAGTTGGTTCGTCCGCAAGCAGAATCGCCGGTTTGCCGGCAAGCGCCCGGGCAACGGCGACGCGTTGCTGTTGCCCGCCGGAAAGCTGGCCGGGCAAGTGCCTGGCGCGATGAACCATGCCGACGCGCTCGAGCGCTCCCATGACGGCAGATTTGCGCTCATTCCCGCTCAATCCGCGATACGTCAGCGGCAGCTCGACATTTTCGTAAACGGTCAAATCGCCGATCAAATTAAAACTTTGGAAAATGAAACCGATCTCGCGATTGCGAATGCGCGCCCGATCGGCGAACGACAGGTTTGCTACCTCTGTGCCCTTTAGCACGTAACTCCCGTCCGAAGGTGTATCGAGCAATCCTAAGATCGACAACAAGGTCGTTTTGCCGCAGCCTGACGGCCCAGCGATGGAAACGTACTCGCCGTCGCGGACCTCGAGATGAACTCCGGACACCGCGTGTGTCTCCACTTCGTCGGTAACGAAAATCTTTCTAACATCGATCAGACGGATCAAAGGAGTCGATCCGTTTCGGCCTGATGTTTGCGCCGACTGATTCAAAGTAAGTGAGGTTGTAATCATCTGTTGCGTGAGCTGATTTTTGGATGAGATGCGCCTCAAGCCGTGGCTGGATTCAAAAAATTTGGTTATCGCCCTCGCGAGGCAGATTACCGGTCGAATACCGCAGAGGCATTGAGACGCTTTGCGCCAATTCAAACTCGCAATTCGCGCTGCGTGATTTAATTCTGAAACAATGCGGGACACGCTCACTCCAATGATGCAGCAGTACCGGCGGCTTCGAGGCAGCATCCCGGCAGATACGCTTTTGTTATTCAGGCTCGGCGATTTCTATGAACTCTTCTTTGAAGACGCAAAGGAAGCCTCGGTCTTGCTGAATGTCGCTCTGACCAAACGGAACGGTGTGCCGATGTGCGGCATGCCGTATCACGCCGCGCAAACTTACATTGCAAAGTTGATCAGGGCGGGCCGGCGCGTGGCGATCTGCGATCAGACAAGCGAGCCGCAACCGGGAAAAATTGTTTCCCGCGATATCACCCAGGTCATCAGCGCGGGCACTGTTAGCGACTTCGACCTACTCGAAGCGAAACGCGCCAATTATCTGGGCGCGGTTTACGCTGATGCCGGCAAATTTGGTTTTGCTTACGCAGACCTGACCACAGGCGAGTTCCGGGTTACCGAACTGCAAGATCGACAATCCCTTCTCGACGAACTCGCGCGTGTTTCGCCATCTGAACTGCTCATCAGCTCCGAACAGAAAGATCATCTTGGCCAGGTCGAGCATGCGCTTGAGTACGACAGTTACGCGTTCTTGCCGGAGCAGGCGATCTTCACGTTGTGCGAGCATTTCAAAGTGAAATCGCTAGACGGATTTGGCTGCGACGAAATGTCGAGGGCGGTCGCCGCCGCGGGCGCAATCGTTCATTATTTGAAGCATCAACTTCGGCGCAACATCGATCACCTCACCTCGTTGCGCTGCGCCGCGCCGGCGGACTACGTCAAGCTTGACGCCGCGACGCAAACGAATCTTGAGCTGGTTGAATCACGCGGCACACGTAACACCACTTTGCTCGGGGTCCTTGATCGCACCATCACGCCGATGGGCGGCCGGATATTACGCTCGTGGATTTTGCAGCCACTGCGCAATTTGCATGAGCTCGAGCGACGTCAGCAAATGATCTCAGATTTGTTGCAGGAACCAGATCTGCTTGCTGCGATCCGCGCTCAACTGAAATCGATTCGCGACATCGAACGGGCAACGTCGCGATTGAGCCAGGCCTCGGGAAACGCACGCGACCTGGTCGCGCTGAAATTTTCGCTGCAAGAGATCCCGAAGTTGAAGGCGGAATTGCAAAGACTGATCGAGCGAATCGAATTTGGTACGGCGGGCTCGGCGAGCACACCGAACGTCGCGCAAGAAAGCGGCGCGACAGATGCCAGTCCGCCTCGCACCGGTCGCGCCCTACCAGTACAACTGCAAAGCGAGATTCACGAAATGCCAGCGCTGGCTGAGAAGCTCGGAACAGCAGTCGTCGATGATCCACCGTTGACGCTAAAGGAGGGCGGAATTTTTCACGATGGATACGATGCTGATCTCGACGAACTGCGGCGGGCGTCACGCGAAGGAAAAAATTGGATCAGCCACTTGCAGGAGCGCGAGATCGCGGCAACCGGCATCAAGTCACTTAAGGTACGTTACAACTCGGTCTTCGGCTATTTCATCGAAGTGACAAAATCGAACCTCGCGACTGTGCCTGCGCACTACACCCGCAAGCAAACCACTGTTGGCGGCGAACGCTTTATCACTCCCGAGTTAAAGGAAATGGAGGCAAAAATCCTCGGTGCTGACGAACGCGCGCGCCAACTCGAGTCTCAGCTTTTCCAAAAACTGCGCGAAGAAACTCTGCGCGAGCTGGAGTCAATCCAGCGAACTGCCGCTGCCATAGCAGTGCTCGACATCATTTGCGCGTTCGCCGAGACGGCGCGGTTGTTCCGTTATTGCCGGCCGCAATTAAACAATACCCTGCGGCTTACGATCAAAGATGGACGGCATCCGGTACTCGACCAGAATCTGGTGGAAGAAAAATTTGTGCCTAACGACACATCGCTGGATGGCGAGACCATGCGGATGGCGATCGTGACAGGCCCAAACATGGCAGGAAAATCGACTTACATTCGCCAGGTGGCTTTGATTGTATTGATGGCTCAAATAGGCAGCTTTGTTCCGGCGGAGAGCGCCGAGATCGGTCTGGTGGATCGCATTTTCACACGCGTCGGCGCGAACGATGACATAGGACGGGGCCAGTCAACGTTCATGGTAGAGATGAATGAGACCTCTAACATCGTTAACAACGCGACCGAACGCAGCCTAGTGATCCTAGATGAGATCGGTCGCGGCACCTCCACATTCGACGGCCTCTCGATCGCCTGGAGTGTCGCCGAGTTTCTCCATGACAAAATCAAAGCACGGAGCCTCTTCGCCACGCATTATCATGAGTTGACCAAACTGGCCGCAGAACGCAAAGGCGTTTGCAATTTCAATGTCGCCGTCCGCGAGTGGAACGATCAGATCATTTTCCTGCGAAAAATCGTGCCCGGCGGTGCGGACAAAAGCTATGGTATCCAGGTCGCGCGGCTAGCGGGTTTGCCAAAGGAAATTCTCGACCGGGCCAAGGAAATTCTTGCGCATCTGGAGCGTCCGAACGGCGTGATCGAAACACCGCCTGCCGGAAAATCACGCAACAGGAGGAAGCCCGTCGCAACTCCTGAGAAACCGCAACTGGATCTGCTATGAGATGGACGTTTCCGGTCCTTATTCTTGTCGGGGCCACAGTCACAGAACCACGGGCATTGGAACGCAGACTCTCCAGGCTGTCATTCCCCCTGCTCGGGCATACGCCGACGCACAATTGCATATTGTGATAAACTGTCCGCGATGGCGGTTAAGACGGAAAAAGAACTGAACGAGACACAGCGCAATCTTTGGCTCAAGGCGGTGGCTGCTGTCGAGCTGCGCAATCTCGGTTATGCAATTTCGCTTTTGCAGGAAATCCTGAAACAGGAACCGCAATTTCTGACCGGACGACAATTGCTGCGGCGCGCTGAAGTCACGAAAAACAAGTCAACCAAGAGAAGTTTTTTCAATATTTCGACTGCGCCGATCGCTGTCATGAAAGCGCAGCGAGAAATCAAGAAGGACCCGAAACGTGCCGTCGAAATGCTGGAAAAGGTGCTGGAAGACGAACCTTATAATCGACAGGCGAACCTCGCTTTAAAGGAAGCGGCGACCGCAGCGGGCTGGCCAGAGATTGGCGTGTTCGCGCTGCGAACGTTGCTCGAAGAAAATCCGCGCGACGTCAAAGTGTTACACGAACTCGGGCGTTTGTACCGCGAGCTGGGAGAGAACGATCAGGAGGTCGAAGTCTATAATCAAATCATCGAGCTAAATCCATTGGATGCCGAAGCGCTCCGACTGGGTAAAGATGCGGCAGCCCACGCGTCTATGAAAAGCGGTGGATGGACACAGGCGGAAAGTTACCGCGATCTGATCAAGGACAAAGAGATGGCGATTTCGCTCGAGCAACAGAGCCGGATGCGATTAACCGGGGAATCGCTTGAGCAACAA
>Ga0307471_100001351_pt1 | contig 13352 bp, 21 predicted proteins | sample atmos_gasesAM3C__2_FD_204566 | JGI IMG/M metagenome (GOLD analysis project Ga0307471, IMG submission 204566) | Hardwood forest soil microbial communities from Morgan-Monroe State Forest, Indiana, United States - atmos_gasesAM3C_515 | ecosystem: Environmental > Terrestrial > Soil > Temperate... | reverse complement strand
GTCGCTCTCGTGAAGGCGATCGAGATGGCGTCACAGGCGACGACGCCGTCTCCCACGCCGACCCCTTAATCTGCGCGGCGAAACGCCGCGACGCCGGACTCGCAAGGGGGCGCGACGTGAGGTACTCTCCCAAGAGGTCCGCCGCTCGCCACCGTGACGGCGCCTCGTGAGGGAGAAGGTCAATGCGGTACGTCACGATCCCGAGGGACGTCGTCGCGGTCATCAAGGGCCAGACGATCACCATCAAGTTCAGCGAGTGCCTGGAGAACTGGCTCGACGACCGGCGCGTCGGTCGCAGCCACCAGTCGATGCGCTACGCGGCGCGCATCGACGCCAAGATGCGCGATCGTCGGGCCGGAGACGAGGTCCAGCTCGAGGACAGCGAGTGGGCGATGCTGTCCGAGGTCGTCCGCGAGCGAGAGCCGGGCAACGAGTACAACGCGCAGCTCATGCGCCACGCCCTGTCGCTGCTCGACGCCGTCCTGGACGCCCCCAACGACGAGGAGAGGGCGAAGTTGGCCGAAGAGTCGAAGAAGAAGTCCAACTCCGAGACGTCCGCGCAGGCCTGACCCGTGATCCCCCTGCCCGCGACCGCGCGCGCCCGGCGAGCCAGAGCTCGTCGGGATCGGTCGCGGGCCGACTCGCTCACCCGATCCACGCCTCGACTGAAAAGGAGAATTCGCGATGTCCCTCTTGCCCAATCAGATCGTGTTCGGGGACCCCGGTGGCGGAGGCGGCCAGGCGCAAGACCAGGCGCTCCAGTGGAACTCCGTCAGCAAGGCGCTCGTGCTCGGGATCGCGAGCGTGGCCGCGAGCATCCTGTTCAGCGCCACGGTGACCTCGGCCCAGATCACGCAGTCCGCGCCGACCTCCGACGTCGCCGCGCACGACATGCTCCTGCAGCCGCAGGCGCCGTTTTTCGGCGCGTCCATCAACACGTCGCCCGGCAACCTGAACATCAACATCCCCGCGCCCATCGGAGGGGGTAGCCACAGCGGCGTCAACATCCAGGACAGCGGCAACACGTGGCTGACGTTCATCCAGACGCCGTCGGTGTCGAACATCCTGTTCGGGCTCCACGCCTCGGCAAACCTGGGCCAGATCACTACGTCCGTGGGCAACGGGCGCCAGTTCCAGTTCAAGGCGCAGAGCACCACCGCCGCGAGCGCGACGGGCGGACCGCTCGTCATGACCGGCGGCGACGGGTCTGGGGCGGGCGGCGTGGGCGGGCAGATGGTCCTGACCGGCGGCTTCGGGGCCACGGTCGGTGGCGACGCGAGGGTCACCGGGGGCGCCGGCACCATCGGCGGCGGCAACGTCTTCCTGAGCTCGGGCAGCGGGCCAAACTCGGGCAGCGTCCTCATCGCCAACGCGGGGTCCCCGTGGCTGATCCTGCGCAACACGGGCGCGGCCTCGAGCGCGACCCTGCTCAGCACCACACCGGTGTTCACGTTCACGCAGCAGGTGACGGCGGGCTCCGCCGGGGCGCAGTTCACGATCGCGGCCCAGGGATCCACGCTCGCCTCCGCCGCGGGCGGCAAGCTCCTCCTGGAGGCCGGCAACGGCGGCGGCACCAACGGGATCGGCGGAGACGCCGTCCTGCAGTCGGGTGCGGGCGCCGCTTCGGGCTCCGGCGCGGGCGGCAACGTCATCCTGAACGCGAGCACCGGCGTGACGCACGGCTCGATCCTCGTCCAGGACGCGGGCGCCACGTGGCTCACTTTGTCCACGAACACCGGAGTGGCGACGATCGCGTTCGCCGCATCGGCCGTCACCCCGGTGATCAGCCAGACCGGCGTGACCGTGGGCAGCGGCGCCGATTTCACCGTCACCGCCCAGCGCACCACCGCCGCGTCCGCGACCGGCGGGCGCCTGGTCCTGTCGGGCGGGAACAACACCGTCGGCGCGAGCGGCGTGGGCGGCAACGTCCTCGTTGCCGGCGGCGCCGGCAACGCCGGTTCTGGAGCCGGCGGCAGCGTCCTGTTGAACGCGGGCGGAGGCCTGACGCACGGCAGCGTCCAGTTCCAGGACGCGGGGACCACGTGGCTCACCCTCAGCGAGACCGGCAGCGGGTCGAACCTCACGTTCGCCGCGTCGGCCAAGGCGCCGCGCTTCCAGCAGTCGACCACTGGCGTCGGAGACGGGGCCACGATCTTCATCACGGCCCAGACGACGACCGCGTCGGCGAATGCCGGCGGCGGGATCAACGTCGTGGCCGGTACGGGCGGCTCGCTCGGCACGGGAGGCACCGTCTCGATCGCGGGCGGAGTCGGCGCCAATGGTGGAAGTGTCGCCCTCTCCCCAGGAAACGGGGGCACCAAGAGCGGAGACATCGAGCTCTTCGACGGGAACGCGAACCTCTGCTTCCGCGTCGACGGAGACAATACGATCAACAAGCTGTCCGCCCCGCTCCTTGGTGACGAGACGACGAACGACCCGCTGCGGTTCGGCGTCACGTCGCCGATCGGCCTCGGCGGGCGATCCACCGACCTCGCCCTGAACCCGGCCCAGTACGCGAACCAGACGATCACGTTCAGCGGCACGCCCGCCGCGTCGTCGACGTTCAGCATCGTCCTGCCGAACGTGCCCGGCTTCACCAAGGTCCTCGACCTCACGTCGGTCGCACCGGGCGTCGCGACGCTCATCTCGGCCAAGGCGGGGACGTCCACCGCGCCGCTGTCGCCCGGCCGTGCGACGGTCGTGTGGTACGACGGGACCACGCTGCACTCGCTGACGAGCGCCGGCCTGATCCAGTCGCAGTCGAGCTCCGCGACAGGCGCGGTCCTGACCAAACCCGGCTACACATCCCTCACGGCCGGCGGCTCCGGGATCACGATGACGCTCGCCGCGGGCGAGAAACTCATCATTGACGTCTCGGCCCTGCTCGTTACGGGCTCCCCCGGGGCCGGGACGCTCAGCGCGCAGTACCGCGTCGTCGTGGACGCGGCCGAGGTGTCCAACGACGACATCTCCACGGACAACCTCCTGACGGCCTACGTGCAACCGTACTCGAGGACGGTCGAGGTCACGGGCCTGTCGGCCGGCGTGCACACGGTCGACTTCCAGGCGCGGATCGACGCCGGGAGCGCCGCGACCTTCACGTCGAACAACAACACGCTGCGCGTCATGCGATCGGCGGCCTAGTCGTGCGCGCGCCCGACCTGCAGATCCACAACACGTACGCGATCTGGTACGTCCGATCCGACGAGGCGCTCGAGATCGAGCGCGAGAACGAGGTGTGGGTCGTCCGACACTACCGCCCCGCCCACCGCGGGGCGGGGTTCGTCCAAACCACGGCGTACGTGGACGGGCCGCCGGAGATGAAAATCGAGCGCGCGGCCGAGGCGGGCTGGACCAAGATCCGGACGTTCGGCGGGGAGGTCCACCGCAAGTCCGCGCTCCCCTACCTGTCCCGCGCGCGACAGCACCTGCCCAACCCGAGGAACTGACCATGAAGCACGCCACGATCTTCGCCATCACCGTCACCCTGTGCGCCTGCTCGCCGGCCGCCTGGCAGTCGTTCACGAGCGACCCGGCCGCGTACGTCGCCACGTACGAAGACGGACGTGGAGAACTTCCTGTCGATCGCGGCGACGGTCTTCCAGGCGATCTACCCGCTCCTGACGCCGGAGCAGCAGGCCAAGGCGCAGACCGAGTACGTCACGGCGGTGGGCGCCGTGCACCACTCCGAGCTCGCCCTGAACGAGGCCGTCAAGACGGCCGCGGACGCCAAGAAGCCGATCAGCGTCTCGTCGCTCATCGCTGACGTGTCGGCGGCCGCGGCCCAACTCGAGCAGGTCGTCGCCGACGTCAAGTCCATGGTCGGCGCGCGCGGGGCGAGCGCGGACGCGCGGGCGAGCGACCTGCACCGCGCGCGCACGCTCGTGAGCTCCTTCCACTGAGCCGAGGGATCATGAGAACCATCCTGATCGCGATCCTCATCCTGACGTGCGGCTGCTCGAGCACCGTGTACACCCACGGGGTCCCGAACCTCGCGCAGGTGGGGCCCGGCGTGTGGCGTTCGGGGCAGCCGACGACGGCGGCCGCGTGGGCGTACTTGAGGAGCATCGGCGTCAAACGCGTCGTCAAGCTCAACTTCGAGGAGGAGGGGAGCGACGACGGCGCGCGCGCCGCGGGGATGGAGGTCGTCTACCTCCCGATCGAGCCCAGCGGAGACGTGTTCACCGTCTTCGCGAAGCCGGACGCGAGCCGCGTCGACGCGGCGGTCGCGGCGATGGGCGCCGGTGGCGGCGTCTTGACCCACTGCACCCACGGCCAAGATCGCACCGGGGAGATCGTCGCGATCTACCGCATCCGGCACGACCACTGGCGAAAGAGCTCGGCGCGGCGCGAGATGATCGCGCTCGGGTTCCACCCGGAGCTGCCCGGGCTCGAGGACTACTGGGAGGACGACGTCCCCGCGAAGTAGTTCACGTCGTCGCCGTCGTGACCGTGACGTACCCGCACTTCGCGTCTGGGCACGCGAGCCTCGTCCCCCAGAACGTCGCGCAGCGATCGAGTAGCAGGTCGCACTCCGGACACGCGTGCGTCGTCACGGCCCTCGCGAGCTTCCTTCGCCACGCGTCGCGCGGCCCTACCTCACCCGAAGACGCCGCGAGAGCGACCATGGCCCCGAGCGTCGCGCCCTCGCGCGCGCGGGTCAACCATCGGCCGCGCGCGGCGCGGGCCCATGAGGGCCAAACCCCCCAAGAAACCGCCCACGGTGGTCGCAAGCGCGATGGCTCCGGCGATGACGGCCGCCGGGCGGGGGGCGGACGGCCCCTCCTCGCCGGGCTGCCACACGACGTTCTGCGGACAACTAGGACCCACGCAGGGCGGGGTCCGACCGACAAAAGGGGCCTGCGGCACCCCCGGCTGCCGCAACACGGTGAGGGGGCTGCCCGGCGTCGCCAGCGTGGCGAGGGCCGGTTCTCGGACGACGTCCCAGAAGTCGCGGCTGACGCCGTCCACGAGGCACGTGCGCGCCACAAGGAGGCAGTTCTGGGAGTAGTCCACCTCCTGGATCCCGTGGGCCCAGCTGAGGGGCTGGATGACGCGCACGCCGGGCAGCGTCTCGGACGGGGACCACGTGTGGCCCTGGAACGTCCCCAAGAAGTGGTTCCCGTAGTTCAGCGCGCGCCCGTGCGTCGCCGGGTTCGTCGCGAAGATGTTCGAGATCGCCCAGACCTTGCCCACCGTCTGGACGATGCCCTGCGGGGCGCCGGCCGCCGCGATCTGCCCGTCGATCCACTCGCTCTGCTCGACCATGACCTTCGTGGTCACCATCGACGCGTCGGGAGTCTGCGTGTGCGGCACGAGCTTCACCGTCCGCTGCGCGAACATCAGGTCGAGGAGCCTCGTCGTGAGGAGCGAGCAGCCGAGCATGTCCGCCACGGTCTGCATGAGGAACGCGCTCATCGTGATCCGCACGCCGCCGATCTTGAACGCGTCACCGAACACGCGGAACTCGGCGTGGTGTCCGGGGATGTCGCTCGTCACCGTCGCCCAGTCGATCGCGTAGTCGCCCTGGCGGACATGGTCGATGATGACAGCGTCTCGCTTCGGGCCGGGGAGCTCGGGAAAGTCGGTCGGCAGCATCCGTAGAGTCTACGCCGGTCGCGTTGCTGGCGCGAACCCGTTCGACTGCGGTCGCTGGTCGATCAAAATCTGCTCGCCACGAGGTGTCAGATGCCAGCACTTCGGTCCTCTGTCGAGAAGACCACGGACGTACAAGGACCTAAACGTGGCCGTCTCCGGCCGATACCGACTGACGAGCATGGTCTCGCCGGATTGTAGTCGCGACAGGATCTGTAGCTGCTTATTCGAGATCGACATCACTTCTTCTCCTAGATCAACCTATTCTTGCGGCAGGGTCCCGTCGATCGTTTGCAAATTTCGACACTTCTTGATCCAGGCCTGTCGCAAGATCTCGCGCACGGCATCGACGCTCGCCTGGGCCACGACCTCGGCCCCGGACTCGAAAACGACGGTTGTCATGATCGATCCGCCGGATTTTGGATAAATCGCGATCACCTTGGACGCGTCGACGAAGACGCCGTCGTCGATCTCCGTGCCCCACTGGCACTTGACCGCCCACTCCTCGAACAGCTTCTTGTTGCGCGCCTGCCGCTCGGCGTTATCCATGTCTGCTCCCTATCGAGTGACCGAGCGCCGTCGCCATGGTCTTGACGACCGTGACGAAGAGCAGGTCCTTGTGCCGCTGCGCCGGTGGCAACTCGGCGTACGGAACGAAGCACGGGTGCTCCTTCTTCTCCGGGTCCTTGACCGGGCCGTACTTCCATCCGGTCGCCGCCTTCTCGGCCAGCCAGCCCTCGTGGCTCCGCTCGGGCGTGTTCCCGGCGATCGCCCCGGCAACGCCCTTGAGCGCGCTCGCGCGTTGCCATTCGGGCGCGCTCTCCCACGGCGGCTGACTCTCGTCGCCCATCGCCAGGCAGTAGGCCCGGTTCACCTCGTGCGCCGCTCGCGCGCACGCTTCCACGATCTTCTTGTCGTCCATGATCGCTCCGTCCTTGTCCAGTCGTTGCACGAGAAAGTCGAGCATCGACTCGTAGTTCTCGTGCTCGACGTCGAGGCAGCAGTTCAGGCCCTCGCGATGAGCGGCGCACGAGTCCGAGTCCATACCGGCGCCCAAAACCGTCCCCGCGTGTTCTTCGCGCGTCGCCCACTCGCGAATGGCCGCGTCGAGTCGCTCTCGCAGGCTCATCGCGCCTCCCGGTGCTTCGCCCGCAGGAACTCCCTCTGCTTCACCCCGAGGAACGTCCGGAACTTGGGCGCGATCGCCACGACCGTCTGCCACAGCTGGTAGGCCGTCCGCGAGTCGAGGTTGTATCCACACCTCGCGGCCCACGTCTCGAACTTGCCGTCCGTCCCGTCGAGCGACTGCACCTCGCGGCACAGGTTGTAGACGACGTCGGCGGCCAGCGGGGCCGCGCCAGGGGCGGTGTGGAACGGCGTGACGTACTTCCGTTTCTGGTAGCGGAGCGTCACCGTCCACAGCGAGAGCACCGGCGCCGACGTCCCCGGCTTGGGTGTCTCCGGCGCGATAGCGATCGCGATCCCCTCGCGCTGGATGAGTCGCTCGAGCTCCGTGTACGCCATCTCGATTTCACCCCTGCTTGGCGACGGAGATGCTGGCGAGGTAGTTCGCCACCGCGGACGGTGCGGACCTCAGGGAGGGCAGGTACGCGTCGCCCGGCCTCCAGTTGGCCGGCGTGGCCAGCTTCCGCTCGTCGACGACCTGGAGCGCGTCGACGACGCGGAGGATCTCGTCCACGCTCCGGCCGACGGCGAGCGGGTAGCGGAGGACGGCGCGGACCTCCTGGTTCGGATCGATGATGAAGGTGCACCTGTCGGCAGCGAACCCGTACATCGCGCCGACAGTCCCGCTCGTGCCCGGACCGACGCCCGCGTCCGACACGAGCGGGAACGGGAACAGCCTTCCCTTGCGACCCTCGTATGCGTGCGCCCATACGGTATGCGCGTAGATGCTGTCGGCGCTGACGCCGATCGGCCTCACCTGCCGCGACTCGAAGTCGTCGAACCGATCCGCGAAGGCGTCGAGCTCGGACGAGCACACCGCCGTGAAGTCGGCCGCGTACGAGAATAGGACGACCCAGCTCCCGCGGCAGTCGACCAGCTTGATCACCCCCGCCGTAGACGGGGCCTCGAACTGCGGGGCGGGAGAGCCGATGGTGGGCGTCATTTGCACTACGACCGTAATGCAAACTGGACCCGAGCGTCAACGCCGCCGGGATCGCGGCTCGAACAGCGGGTTCTTGGCGATCTTGCGCGCCTCGAGACTCTTGAACAGGACCGATCCGACCGTGAGCCCGCTGCCGATCGTCACCGCCAGGAGCACGAACATGCTCGAGGTGAACGTCGAGACGGGCATCGGGGTCGAGGTCGGGCTCATTGACGCGTCGCCTGTCGGATCGCGTACCCCGCCGCGGCACTGAGCAATCCCCCGAGGAAGTATCCGCCGATGCCGGCCTGGCCGCCCACCTTGCTCGCGATCCACGTGCCGGCCCAGGACCCGGCGAACCAGCCCGCCTCGACCGCGACCACCGTCTTCGCGGCCTCCGCACCCGCGACGAGGCCGACGACCGCGGGCGGTACGGCGTACCCGATGAGGGCCCCGACGTCGGTCCGGATCGACGTCGTGGACAGCGTCGCCTCCCCTAGCCCAGCTCGTCGCACCGGCTTCATGACCCCATTCTAGCGCCTTGCGATCGCGCGCGCGACGGGTACCTTGCCGCGCCATGTCCACCGCCGAACGCATGCGAAAGATGCGGCTTCAGGAGGCACTCCGCCAAGCCCCGGTACCGATCGGATGGTACCGCCACTTTCGCGGCGGCGCGTACGTCGTCTACAGCGCCGCGATCGACGAGGTGACGGGCGACACGACGGTCGCCTACTTCTCCGCGCTCCTGCACTACCGGTGGACGCGCGAGCGCGGCGTCTTCTTCGCGGAGGTCCCGCCGGACGACGCGAGCGGCCGCGACGTCGCTCTCCCGCTGCTGGTCCCGCGCTTCGCCTGGTGGCGACCGGCGACGCGCGACGAACTCGCCGCGGCGGCTTACGGGGCGCCCGACGAGATCCGGCGCGTCTTCGGCGACGCGCTCGCCCACGAGCCGCACGCCGAGGACTAGACGTCCTTGGCCACCTTCGCCCGCACCGCCGCGTCCTTCGCCTCGAGCAGCTTCCGGAGCGCCACGGTGCGCTCGGGGTTGCGCGGGAGCGTAGACACGATCGCGCGGGCGAGGTCGGCGAACGGCTTGGAGACCGACTGCAGGTCCGCGGGGAGGTGGTCGTAGGCGAAGAACTGCTCGATATGCTCCATCGGGCTGCTCTACTTCGCGTCGGCGCCCGCGTCGACCGGCTTGCGCTTCGCCTGGTACGAGTCGCCGGGTCCCACGACGCCCTCGCCCGTGAACTCGCACACCTTGTCGCCACCGGGCGGCAGGCACATCCAGCCGGCGCCGTCGAGGTTCGCCGCCGTGCAGCACCCCGTGGGACACTTCATGTGGTTGTCGCACGAGCCTGGCCTCTCCGGCTGGTCGACGAGGCTCGCGCCGCACGCCGTCGGGATAAACGCGAACAGGAACGCGGACAGGAACTTCACGGTGGACCTCCGACCTTATGGAACTCGAGCGGCTCGCCGAAGAGGTGAACGCCAAAGCCGGTCACGAGCATGTCCGTCTGCATCACCGAGTCGATGATGAACGACGTGTCCACGGTCGAGACGCCGACCGGGACCGCGGCGGCGGGCGCGACCGCCCGCACGGCCGCCGGCAGCGGAGGCGCGACGAGCGAGGCGAGGAGGCCCGAAACGAACGACCGGCGGTTCACGCGCCCGTCTTGCTCGTCACCCAGGTCTGCCCGCCGTTGGTCGTGTACCCAGCGATGTCGCCCGCGTTGAAATTGGCGGGCAGCGACCCCGCCTGGCCCTGGGTCGCGACCTGCCCCGTCCAGCCGAGGACGGCCCCGCTCTGATCGAGCCGCTGTCCGGTGACCTGGATGGACTGCGCGTTTCCGAGCGCGTCCATCACCTGGACGATCACCGTCTGCGTCGCCTGGCCGCTCGCGTCGGGCGCCGTGAGGGAGGCGAGATCCGCGTCGGTGAAGCGGTTGAAGAGGACCAGGCTCGTCGCCGGGTCGATCGGGCCGGGGAGCGCGGGCCCGGGCGCCGGTCCGGCGGGGGCGGGTTTGGTGGCCTTCGACAGGCCCCACCCGACGAGGGCGCCCACGGCGACGCCGCCGGCCACGATGGTCCCGATGCCCGGCAGCGACTTCCAGAATTTGAGGTCCATGGGAGACAGGCTACCGAAGAACGGGCGCCGCGTCACGCGCCGGTTCGTTCTTAAAAGAACGATGTCCATAGGAATCGATCGGCTTGAGTCTTTCCGAACGAAAAGGTACTCTCAAGCAAGGTCCGCGCCGCATCTCGACCGAGGAGATCTCCCATGGGTGAATTCAGGATCGGTCGAAAGCACGCGCAGCACTCCTACCCCGACCACCCGCGCGCGGCGCCGACGGGTCCCACGGGGCCCACGGGAGGCGAGGGGACGGGCCCGACGGGCCCAACGGGGGCGACGGGCGCCAGCGGGGGCCTCCTGGACTTCGCGACGTTCTACGCGCTCATGCCGCCCGACAACCCGGCCCCCATCGCCGCGGGAGCTCCCGTCGCGTTTCCACACAACGGCCCGTCCGCCGGGCTCTCCGTCGTCCCCGTCGGCGACGGGTTCAACTTCACCCTGCAGCCGGGCACGTACGAGGTCGCCTGGCAGGTGAGCGTGACGGAGGCCGGCCAACTCGCCCTCGCCACGGGCGGCGGCCCGTACACCATCCTCCCCAACACCGTCGTCAGCCGCGCCACGGGATCGAGCCAGATCGTCGGCGACACGGTCATCACGGTCGGGGCTCCCACGGCAGTCGCCGTGATTAGCCCGGCCGGCAACACCCCCGCGCTCACCATCACACCGCACGCGGGGCAGGGTCCCGCTCTGTCTACGCCCGTGTCGGCCACGCTCACGTTCAAGAAGCTGGCCTGAGTCGTTGCCCAAGAAGGAGACACCATGAGCGGCGAGTTCAGGACCGGTCGCAAGTACGCGCAGCACTTCTACCCCGACGACGTCGCGCGCGCGGGGGTCACCGGACCCACGGGACCGGGAGGGGCCACCGGACCCGCCGGACCGCAGGGGCCCGGAGGGGGCGGGCTCGTCTCGAGCTTCGCCAACTTCTTCACCCTCGCCGGCAGCATCGCGCCGGTCGCCAACAACGCCCCGATGCCGTTCTCGACGAACGGCCCGGCCGGCGGGGCGGCGGTCACCCGCGCCGGGGCCTCGACGACGACGTTCACGATCAACACCACGGGCAACTACGAGGTGACGTGGCAGGTGGACGTCAACGAACCCGGGCAGCTCCAGCTCGCCCTCAACGGCGCCGGCCTGCCCGACACCGTCGTGGGGCGCGCCACGGGCACGTCGCAGATCTACGGGAGCACGGTCATCTCCGCGACGGCGGGGCAGACGCTCACCGTCCTCAACGTGAGCGGCGGCGCGCTGACGCTCACGCCCCCCAGCGGGAGCCTCACGCACGCCATCTCCGCCACCCTCACCGTCAAGCTGCTGTCGCCGTAAATAGGAGCCGATCATGAGTTTTCGATCCGGACCGAGGCACGCGCAGCACCAGTACCCCTCGCGACCCAACGTCGGAGCGACCGGCCCGACGGGACCCGCGGGACCCGGACCCACCGGGCCGACGGGACCCATCGGCCCCGCGGGCGCGACGGGCGCCGGCAACTACGCGAGCTTCTTCGACCTCGTCTCCGACGCCGAGCCCGTCGTGAACCCCGGCGCGGCGGTGGGCTTCCCGAACGACGGGCCCGCGTCGGCCGGGACCACCATCACGCGCCTGAGCCCGAGCACGTTCAACCTCGCCCTTCCCGGTGCCTACGAGGTCACGTGGCAGGCGAGCATCACGGAGCCGGGGCAGCTGCAGGTCGCCCTCAACGGCGTCGGGGTGCCGGAGACCGTCTCGGGTCGCGACACGGGTACGCTCCAGATCGTCGGCGACACGACCGTGAGGACCACGCTGCCGAACACGGTGCTGTCCATCATCAACCCGGCCGGCAACTCGGCGGCGCTCCACGAGACGGCGACCGCGGGCGGGGCGAACCCCGTCTCCGTGACGCTGACGATCAAGCAGGTCGCCTAGCTCGCTGGGCCGCGTCGACTTCCTCCTCTGTGCACCGCCAGCCGCACCGACAGGCGTGCGCGCCCTCGTCGGCCCACGCGACCGCGTCTTCGACTCCGCACCTCGGACAACCCCCGCGCGCGAGCCAGTAGTGGACGTCGCGCACGTGCGACGCGTCCGCGCCGGAACGCTCGCCCGCGTACTCGTCTCCCACCCCGAGCTCGATCGGGACACCCGACACCGGGCGGGTGATCCGATCCCATAGATCGCGCAGGCGGAGCGCGATCACCGGAACCTCGCTCGCCGCGCGCCCGGCCGACTGCGCACGGGTCTGCGGTCGCGGGCGACGACGCGCGCGCGACGCGGGGGCGCGATAGCCGGTCGAAAGCTGATCGGTCGAGCGTGGGACGCGACGATCTCGACGGCGCCGAGATCCGGCCGCCCGAGCTCGAACGGCGGCCGGCTGGGGCGATCGAAGAATCCGAGTCGCGGGAACTCCTGAAAGGAGTGCAGCGCCGAAAGCGCCGACCCCACCAGGAGGCTTACCCGCGTCGGCAGGTTATATCCCGTGTGCATGCGACTCTGCCCAGTCTAGCGCGAACCGAAGGCGCCTGTCCGCCTTTGGGCAATTCGGTCGACGCTCCCCCGTGTACTCGCAGAGCGTCCCGTCGCGCCGGAGGCTCGCCCGCAAGAAGTGCAGCGCGGTCCTCGCGGCGAGCTTCCGGTCGGCGAGCAGCTTGTCGCCGGTGATGACCCGGTCGCTGTCTCCGACCGCGCGACCCCACAGTCCGTTGTCGAGCAGGACCATGTTGCGCACCGGGTGGATCTGCCAGAGCGAGTACGCTCGTCCGCCGTCGCACCCGCCATTGCGCAGGACGGGGTCCGCGCGCAGGCGCTCGTCGTTGCACACCCCGGCCTCGACGTACGGCCAGAAGTGCCCCTCGAAGTAGGCGATCGTCGCGAGCAGCGTCACGGTCCTCGACTTGTCTGCGTCGTCCGCCCACAGCGCCGGCTCCCCGGGATCGAGCGCGACGTCGACGACGTCGCTCGCGATCTGCGGGTAGCTCTCGGTCGAGTGAGTCTGGGCGATCGTCGACGGCGGGGCCCACGCCAGCATGGCCTCGAGCGCGCGCGCCTTGAGCTCGCGGTGGTGGTCGTCGTCCGTCGGCGGCGGCTCCGACTTGAGGACGTGCGGCGCAGTCTCCCGCGCGACGGGTTCGCGACGCGCGTCCGCGCGCGAGCGGGAGTGGACACCGGCGACCGCGACGAGCGCGATCGCGACCAAGATGGACAAGGTGGTTCGCATGATCCGCCCTTCATGCCAGACGAACGGCGGGACGCGCAAGCTCTCTGCAATACGTGCGTATTGCAGAGAACCGTAACAGTTCCAATAGACTAGACAAATTTGGTGTCAATACCGATTCGACCCGATGGCGCGTGTTACGGTGATCGCAGGGGAAAATGACCAACCGACGCGTCGCCTCGTCCACGTTCGCCTCGTACACCTACGAGGGAACGCGCCGGTCCGGCGCGACGGGGCCGACGGGCCCCACCGGTCCCTCGGGCGGCCCGACCGGTCCAACTGGGCCGACCGGGGACACGGGTCCGACGGGACCGACCGGCAACGCGAATCTTCC
>Ga0307471_100001349_pt1 | contig 13359 bp, 7 predicted proteins | sample atmos_gasesAM3C__2_FD_204566 | JGI IMG/M metagenome (GOLD analysis project Ga0307471, IMG submission 204566) | Hardwood forest soil microbial communities from Morgan-Monroe State Forest, Indiana, United States - atmos_gasesAM3C_515 | ecosystem: Environmental > Terrestrial > Soil > Temperate... | reverse complement strand
GCCCGTGCCTGGAATGCTTGCGTGGTTCTGAAAGGCTTTCACACCGTCTTGGCTTCGCCTCCCGGCGATCTCTTCGTGAACACCACCGGTAACGCCAGTCTCGCCAAGGGTGGTTCCGGCGACGTGCTCACGGGTCTCTTGGGCGCGCTGATTGCGCAGTTTGGCACCCAAGATCTTCTCCGCATCGCCGCTCTCGGTGTCTATCTACACGGCCGCGCCGCCGAGTTGTTGAGCCTGCCCACCGATCTCTCCGGAGTCCTGGCCAGTGAAGTAGCTCATACTATTCCCTACGCGCGCCGAAAACTTTTGCAGGAGCTGCAGCAGCGTGGCTGAGGAAGTCGTCACACATTCGGCCGAAGAGACCATCGCCTGGGGACGCGAGTTCTCGAAGCGTCTCCGCGCCCCCGTGCTCGTCCTCCTGACCGGGGAACTCGGCAGTGGCAAGACCACGCTGACCAAAGGCATTGTCAGCGGTTTGCATGCTGCCCAGGAAGATGAAGTCAGCAGTCCCACTTTCACCCTCCTCCACGAATACGGCACCGGCAAACACGTCTACCACGGCGACCTCTATCGCATTCAGAATTTCCATGATTTTGAGAGCCTCGGACTCGAAGACGTCCTCTCGCAGCCGGGCATCCTCATTCTCGAATGGTCCGAGAACTTCCCCCTGAAGTCCCCCTGGCCCGTTATGCACCTGCGCCTCGACCATCTCGGTGCCGACCGCCGCCGCGTTACCATCCTCTAATCAGTCAGTTAACCTAGTCCCCTTGACATTCTCGCCACCCCTGTACCTCCCATTTCTTGCGGCCCGCGGTCTTCACTGTTACGTTGAAGCTTGGTGCGACCAGGCGGCCGGAATGGCGAGTGACCTCACCCACAATGGCGTAGCGGATGCCAAGAAGAATGAACTGAAGTGCTATCGGGTCACCCTTCCCATGGCCTCCCTCTCCATTGGCGTTGACAATATCCACCACGATGTCTTCCTCAGCCCCAAATTTGTCCAGACTTCTCGTGAATATCTGTTTGATCTGATCCGCCAGAACACGAGTAGCAGCTATCTCTCAGGCATCGAATTTCGCAGCACCAAGCTGGTCGATTCCAGCGTATTTCGAAAGCTCCTGACCGAAGTGATGCAGAGTTCGCTGACCAACGCTAAGCATCAGAAAAACATCGAGATCGACATCCTCTTCCGCTTGGCCATTTTAAAGTTCCTCACCACCGAACTGCAAAATCAGTTCGCCAACGTCATCCTCGATTGTAAGGAATACATCCGCAAACGCGGCGAGTATTTCGAACGCAGCCAGCAAGCTCATGTCATCAAGGCGCGCTTGAGCGAAATGCAGTCCGCGCGCCGCGACGTCTTGCGCCTCATCGGTCAATTGATCGCGCAAATCCTGATTGATATTGAGGACAACGTCATCGCCAAGGCTCGCCGTGCCCTCTTTGGCGAGGATTTTGCCCTCTATTACGAAATCCTCAAAAACCGCATCATTTTCCTCGATGGTGGGAAGGACGATTTCTACTTCCTCGAACATTACGTCGTGTTGGGGAATTATTCGCGGGACCCTGACCGCTTCGAGGTCATCGATGCCTTATTCCAGGAATTCATGAAGGAAGCTGGCGTGGATGTTTCCAAAGAGCAGCCTGCCGCTCTCCCCAGTAGCAGTTACAACGCCCTTTTTGCCGAAGCCGAACGCATTCGCACGGAAATTGTCTCGCTCGAGGAGCAGCGCGAAGCTCTTCGCAAAAAACTGGAAAAGGGCGATGGTTTGTTGACCAAGCTTCTCACTTCCGCCGACCCCCTCGAACTGCGCAGTGCCTTGCGCGAAATGGAACACCGCCTCAAAGCCCATCAGGCGCGTTTGGAGGAAGTGGCTCTGCAACTTGACCGCGCGAAACAACAAGTCGAGTTTGTCCACAAGGATTATCAAGGCAAGCTTGGCGATTATTTGAATGAGCCCGAAAATGCCCGCCGCCTCTTCGATCCGGCCCTGGGCGATGACGCCGAACGCGCCAACCGCGCTAGACTCCTCGCCCAGCTGACCTCCCGCCTCGAAGACCGCGACCTCATCCTCCATATCCTTGCCAGTTACGAAATTCGCACCATCTCCCGCGCCTTTTGCCCGCCCGTCCACTTGCAGCAGCTCCGCAAAGCTCTGGTCTCCCGCGAAGAGGCCAAGCGCGTTGAAGAAGTCATCAAGCAGGTCCCCGCCAAGCGCCTCTCCATGAAGCCCCTCGAAGAACTCTCCCGCAGGATTCGCCGCTATTCCCGCGAGGATATCCAGACCGTAGTCTTGCGTTTTGCCTGTGACTTCTTTCGCAAACGCCACGATTTACGCGACGCCGAACACCTCGCTGCCTGTATGGAACGCGTCAATCTTGTCACCGCGGAAAAGGTCCGCGAGCTTTCTCGCATGAACAATCGGCTCTATGAGTGCCTCCTCAAGGAAGAGTCCAAGACCGAGCACGATCAGGTCGTCTCCCACGTCATTATCAAGGCGGACGTTCGCGGCTCCACCAAAATGACCCAGGACCTGCTCGCCCGCGGCTTAAGTCCGGCTTCGCACTTCAGCCTCAATCTTCACGAGCCCGTCAAACGCCTCTTGGACCGCTACGCCGCCAAAAAAGTCTTTATTGAAGGCGATGCCATCGTTCTGGCCATCTTCGAAACCGAACGGACGCAAACCTACGCCCGGGCCGTCGCCAAGGCTTGCGTGCTCTCCAAACAGATTCTTTCCGTCTGCAATTCCTATAACGACGGTGCGGTTTCCACCCAGCTTCCCGCTCTCGAAATCGGTATTGGCGTCGCTTTTCAGGGCTCGGCGCCCACCTATTGGACCGATGGCGAATCGCGCATCATGATCTCCAAGGCCCTAAACCTTTCCGACCGACTGTCCGGCTGTGCCAAACTTGCCAAGCGCATGCTCTCCCATCAGAAAACACACTTTGCCCTATTCCAATTTCTTACCGCCATGGAAGGCGCCTCCGCCGAAGAACTCGATGAATTCCTGGTGCGCTACAACATGAACGGCATTGAATTGAACGAAGAAGGCTTTCAGAAACTCTCCGAGGAGATTTCTCTCGAAACCCTTCAGACCAGCCTCGTTATGCCTTGGGGCAGGGAAGAAGTCTCCCTTTATTACGGCGAAGTTCCTATGGGCGAGTCCGTCGAGTTGCTCGTCCTGCGCAAAGGCTTAGCGCGCCACTTGCTTCCCGACGGCCGTATCGGTCGCTTCTCTGACCACAATTATTATGAAGTTTGCACCAGTCCAGCCTTGTACGAACTTGTTGCCGCTCTCCGCCGCACCCAGCTCGCCGGCTTTGAAGCCACCCGCGCCTGACCTCTCCACTTCTCCACTTCCCCCGCGCCGCTCTGTGTCCGGTGACCTTCCCGCCCTTCAACGTCATCCGGGAACGCTTATCAGGCCTGCAACGCTACTCACACCGGCACTCATACCGAAAAGAGTCCACTTCAACTGGCGAGCGCTGAGCCGATTACTAGAAGTAAATATATCCGATTACCACCTAACAGGCACTGACCGCGATATTCTCTTGTTGTCTTTGCGCTTGGCAGCGAAACAATTCTAAATTCGCCGGTGTCCAACCAGTAGAGTACAGTTGCCGATAAGGCGATCACTCGGGAGTTAGCCAGGCCCTTAGACTTGCGCGGCAACAAGATAAGCTCAATGGCCGGAAGTAAGCGCTTGACCCGCGAGGGCTCGTTTATTCTTGTCGGGGATTTCTTCCGATGCGCCGCGACCCATGGTTTCGCATGCCTGGATTTCCACGCGCTCCATCGCTGGCGTTTTTGTATGCGCGGATGCTGCTACGGTTTAGGTTCGTATCAAAGATTACGCCGTTCTTCAGCTCGCCGGCGTAGTGACCACCCATGCAGTAGACTTTTGAGCCGCGCAATTGACCTACGGGCTGACCTTGGAAGTCGTAGATGATTTTGCCGTCGTGAAATCCAACAGCCACGCCCGACCTTACATTTAGATTGCGTCTTCCATTTCGAGTCTCCCGCTCCCCCTGGATCACCCACTAGCGCTTATTGTCCGCGGCGCCCCGCCCCATTGCTGAGCATCCCCGGCCCAGGCTCTTTCGTCAAACTTTTTGTTTGCATGCATCACTTCCAAATATTTTATCCTACACGTCTGCTGTTCGCTTTAAACGAGGAACAGGTAGACAGCCAGACGTCCTGGGCAACGAGACGAGGTTCTGCACTACGAATGATAGCCGTGGATTTTGACCATCGTCCCGCAACAAGGGGTTACCTAATGAGGTTTAACACGTAGCGGTTACCTTTTTACTCCCAACATCGGGAGGGCAAACGCCCGTACTTTGCTCCCCGCACAGTCTTCCGTTGCTGCCGGGGTTTCTGGCGCATGACGAGCGTTGTGCCGAGCGAATCCCAGCCAATAAGGCTTCCACGTCCTCGTTCCTTGAGGCGATCCGTCCATTCCGCCAGCCGGCTGGGAGAATTCCGGACTAGGGTAATCACCATGCTCGATTTGAATGATTCACCTTCTCACCGAACTCCAAAGATTATTCCCTTTTGCACTGACAGCCCGACTACCGAAAGGAAGCAACATGAAGGGACAAAAGGCTTTCTCATTTGCTTTACTGCTACTCGAAGTCGTATCCACTTTGTTCGTCGCTGGGATCGTTGTGCCGAGTCTCCTCCGCTCGGATTTCGCCACGGAAGAAGCTTTGTCTGAGGGTTCTCTCCGCACAATTAACTTCGCCGGGATGGCATTCTCCTACACTACGCACAATCTCGAATTTGCCATCTTGGGCGGCTTAGTCGGCGCCATCGCCGCGTTGGCTGTCCATTTTCAGGGCCCTGTGCGCAAGAACACAAACTCCCCAATCACTCTGCCGGGCGCGGCGCTGCGACACTAACACTGCGCTTCCAAGTTGCGCCAGCCGGGAGTGCCTTTGGGACACATCGCAGAATTGCTAGGGCATAAAGGGCTCGGCATGACACAGCGGTATGCGCATCTTGCAATTTCAAACTTGCACGAAGCCGTGTCCCGCATTTCAACTGACACCATTACTGACACCAGCGCTGTGAGGACGTTTGCCTACGTGCAATAAGGCCTTTAGAATCATTCACGGGGGCGCATGGGGTCCGGTGACCTTCCCGGCCTTCAAAGCCGGCGATTCGGTCCTTCGCGGGTCGAATGGTGGATTCGACTTCCACACGCCTCCGCCATATTGTCTTGTGTAGAAGTCATTTAACCCAGATACGCGGGGGCATAAGTGGGCAGTTCGCGATGGTCGGTCATTTGGTACGTCACAAAATCATGCGGCGCGGATGGCGGCCGACATCGTGAAAAAACTGAATTTTCTTGGAGGGTTCGATCCGCACAGCCGTCTTTGCTGTGACAGTGCAGCGTCCAGAGGTAACTAGTTGTAATTTCACGGCGCCGATCGCCACCCTTGGCGCGCTAAGGAATCCACGGAAATTGTTATTGCACCCTAATTGCACCCAGATTCTGTGGCATTAGACTCCATATGGTTAGGGATTGCGGCCGTTGAGAGGTCGCCCTCCCAAGTTTCGGACGTGGGTTCGATTCCCATCGCCCGCTCCATAAACCCTGTCGATGCAGTTGAGTTTACGGGCTTCCTACACCCAAAATTCCCTATAAAAACCCGAGTTTTGGACGCAGTTGGACGCGGATTCCGGCCGCAGCGGGCATCTTGGACACGCCGATTCGGGAATTTTTCACTTCTCCGCTTAGCAGGACTTACAGCAGGGCAGAAGATTCAAAATGATTGCGACGCACTGGACAGAGATGTAGAACATGGCGCCAGTCCGCCCCCCTTAAAAAACGGGAGAAACCATGAACCTCAACTTTCGGTCTGCGCGGAGTTCTGCACTTGTGTGGGTGTTTGCGGTGATTGGGGCGGCGGTGACTTTTGGAGTGGTTACGCGGTCGAAAACTAATCCAGCACACCCGCGAACGGCAGACACGGTTCTGGCAGCACCCATCCCTGCACCGCCAGCTCCGGTCGAAAGCAATCCCGAGCGCAACGCCTATTTCGGGCAAACGCACATACACACGAGCTGGTCGCCGGATGCCTACATCTTCGGGAACACGGTTACTGGCCCTGCGGAGGCCTACGAGTACGCAATCGGCCAGCCGATCAAACATCCGGCTGGGTATATGGTGAAGATCAAGACGCCGCTCGACTTTCAGGGTGTGACCGATCACGCGGAATACGTTGGGGTGATGCGCCTGGCGAATGACCCCAGTTCGCCCATCAGTAAGCTTCCGATTGCTCAGAAATTGCAGGTTCACAGCCAAGAGGATGCCACGAAAGTTTTCCAGTGGCTCGCTGCGAGCCTAGGTAAGAATGAACCCATCAAGGAGCTGCTCACTCCCGAAATCACTCACAGCATCTGGGAGCAAACCATCGCCATCGCCGACCAATACAACAAACCCGGCAAGTTTACCGCGCTCGTTGCTTACGAGTGGACCTCAATGCCGGACAATCAGAATCTGCACCGCAACGTCTTCTTCCGGGACTCGAAGCATGTGCCAGTAGCCCCGTACTCTTCGATTGATTCTGTGCGCCCCGAGGACCTGTGGGCTTGGATGGACGCCCAGCGCAAAGCTGGCAATGAATTGCTGTCAATCTCGCATAACGCCAACCTGAGCAATGGTCTCATGTTCCCTACGGAGGTGGACAGCAAGGGGCGTCCTATCGACGCCGCCTGGGCAGCAGAGCGCGTGAACAACGAGCCACTGACGGAAATCAAGCAGGTTAAGGGCACCTCTGAAACCACTCCTGGACTTTCCCCGACTGACGAGTTCGCCAGCTTCGAGCTCATGGACTACCTGATCGGACTCGATAACAGCAAGTCCAATCCGCACGGTAGCTATACTCGGGAGGCTTACAAGAACGGTTTGACGATGCAGGACACGCGCGGTAACAACCCCTATAAGTTCGGCGTCGTAGGCGCTGGTGATTCACACAATACGGCTGCGTCCTACAGCCAGTCTAACTACTTCGGAGATCATGCAATGATCGATCCCACGCCGGAGATTCGCCTGTCTGGAAAAGTCGTAGCTGGTATGACCGTTATCCAGACCGGAACCTCCGGGCTGGGTGGTGTGTGGGCCGAGTCGAACACGAGAGAGTCGATCTTCGATGCGATGAAGCGTAAGGAAACTTTCGGTACTTCGGGCGTTTATATTAAGGTGAGGCTGTTCGGTGGCTGGGATTATCCGAACGATGTGTTGGAAAAAAAGGACTGGGTTAAGACCGGTTATGCAAAAGGCGTACCGATGGGAGGCGACCTACCGCCAAGGAAGGGGAAGGCTCCGACGTTCATCGTTTGGGCAGTGAAAGATCCAGTGGACGGTAACCTCGATCGGATTCAGATCGTCAAAGGCTGGAGCAAGAGTGGCCAGAGTTTCGAGAAAATCTACGATGTGGTCTGGTCCGGCGATCGCAAGCCTGATCCCGCGACCGGGAAACTCCCCGCAGTTGGGAACACCGTGGATGTTAAGAACGCGAGTTATACGAATACCATCGGCACGGTGGAACTGAAGAAGGTCTGGACAGATCCCGAATTCGATCCCAAGCTGCATGCGTTCTACTATGCCCGAGTAATTCAGATTCCTACTCCACGTTGGAGTACCTACGACGCCAAGAAGTTGGGAGTGGCACCGCCCACAACGGTCCCCTCTTCGATTCAAGAACGCGCCTGGACTTCGCCGATCTGGTACACGCCGAGCTCCGAGGCAAGCGCGAGTGGTCAAGCGAATGCGACCGTAGCCAATCTTCTGAAAAAAGGAGCTCAACCCCTGGATGACGTGCAACTGAAGGCCTTGGTTGCCGGCAAATCTGTCTGGCTGCGTAATGATGTCACTGGGGAGAAGTTCGCGCTTCAATATGAAAGGAATGGCGAGTATTTAGTCCGTTCTACGACACAGAAGGGCATAAAGCAGACGAGCGAGTTCGGCGATTTGATGCAAACCGCCCAACAGGAACAAGGTCCGGAATACTCCATTCAAAACGACAGAATTGTCAATAAGGTGGGAGACGTAACGTTCCAGCTTGCCGTATATAAACAGGGCGACAGATACATTGCCGCCCGCAGCAGCGAGTTCGGCTATGCGAACTACGAGATCATTCCGCCGGTCGACAATTTGGCGGGGCACAGGAAAGGTATGGCACAGACCGAGTCGAATACCCACGCAGAATAGTGAACAGGGTTTACAGCACCGGTAACTTGGGTACTGAAACCCACATAGCAACAACTGATCGTCGGCCAGGCTGTGACGCAGCAGAGCAATAACAAGCAACAACTGCAGCCCATAATTCTTGTTTTTCTTGTTGCAATTTATTGCAATGCAGTCCAGGTGTTATCTGGATTGAATTCGGTCAACGACTTTGCGACATCGGCAGTATCTTTGCCAAGATTCTTCTCGTAGACCACCCGATCCTGATTGATGATAAACGTTTGCACGCCGGTATCGTCGTATTTTGCCGGGTATGCGATATAGGCGAATCCAGCGGTCGCCTTTCCGTTGACGACATATGGCTTCGCGCCGCCTTTGGCATTGGAGCCCTGATTATCCAGCCTGCGGAAGTAGTAGCCATAAAAGGGCTGGGCGGCATCGGGCTTGATGGTCAATCCCTCTTCGGTGGCGAATGCGACCAGTGGCCCAAGGGGGCTGCGCGGAGAACCTTCCGGGGATTGCCAATACAAACCGTCCTGCTGGCCGGCATCACTAATGAATTTCTGTGCGTACTGTTTCACGCCTCCATGCTTTTGAGCGAAGTACTGCTGCTGGGCGTCTGCCAGTGCTCCGCATACGTCGGCGGCCACGATCTCGTCGCGGCCTATGCGGCGTGCCAGGATCTCCTCTTTCCCGGCCGCGGCGTCGAAATGCCACTGACCGGCGGCGCTCTTCAGCGGAATTGGGAATGCCTGGTTGTCGGCGCCGACCAAGAGTAACTCGCTGCCGTCACCCAGTTTCCGCCACCGGTTCATCACCTGGTATGCCCGCACAAATCCGTCAAGCGACGCTTTGTCTTCGGCCGCATCTCCGGTATAAACGAGCTCTTTAGCTCCGGAGCCAAAAATGGCCAGAACTGTTTCTTGACTGCCCGATTTGGCCGCTTCGAAAAGCCCTTTGCCGGCGTCATCCGGCGAAGCAAAGTTTTTTGGGGAGGACTCGGCAGCAGAAGGCTGCGCCTTCTTGTTGCATGCCCATATCGAAACCAACGTCGCGGCACTCACCACCAGCAGTAGGAAACGCAATCGTAGACTCGCACGATTGCGAAGTAACTCGTACATTTTACTCCTCCGTTCGCTCTGGATTCTCACGATCCCTGGTTTCAATCTTTACGCCTAACGACGGCCACCCCAGCCACCGCCGCCACGGCCGCCCCAGCCACCACCACCGCCGCGGCTGCCCCAGCCTTGGGCGCTCGAAGACCTGGACCCCCAGCCAGAGTCACCGCCAGAATGGCTGCCCCAGCCGCTGAATGCAGATGACGAGTCGCTGCTGTGATAGTTCGATCCACTGCTGCTTCCCCAACCGTGCGCAGCATCAGAAGTGGAACCAGCGCTCTGCCAGCCACTCCCGGTGTTCTTGTAGGCGTTGCCGTTCGCGGTCGCATACCTGTTACCATTTGAGCTCTCGGCGGTCCCCACGGTTCCGTTAGCGTCCGAGTAATGCTGCGTGTCAACAGTCTGGCCGTTCTTCGAGGCGGTCGAGCTTCCCCAGCTCGAATAGGCGTTGGATCCTTGATGGGTTGCGCCATAGGCTCCGGTGTATGGGTTGTACGCCTGTCCTACCTTTTGGGTGCCATACGCCGTCGAAGTTGACGCGCCGCGCGCGTAAGTGCCTGTAGAGGGATTATAGCCAGCGGAGGCGTGGGCGCTGCCGTAGGCTCCATACGCGGATGCACTGCTACCGTAGTAGCCTCCATGCCAAGCACTGTTTCCGTAATAGGCTCCGCCGTGGTAGACCGCGGCACCACCGTACCAATTACAATTCCAGCTGCTGTATCCCCAGCCGCAGCATCCGCCGCTCATCATGGCTCCAACCGCCATTCCGAGACCAAAGGAAATCACGCCTGTGGCCACTACATCCGCAGTGGTATAGCTGGGAACGACATATGGAGTGCCATAAATAACAGTTGGGTTGTACTGCGGAACATACACAATCTGCGGGTTGGTTGGTTGGATCACGATAACTTGCGGCGACTTCTGAACGACTGTGATCTGCGAGCCCGACTGCAAGTTGCCGGCGGCCTTCGCCTTCGCACGCAACGTCTGGATGGCTGCCATGACGTCGGCCTGCTGGTTGTGATAGTCCTCGCCTAGTTGCGACGTCCACGAGAGGTTCTGAGCCATGTTGTTGAGTACGGACGGAAACTGTGTGAGCGCTTTAACGCTCGGATCCCAGGTTTGTTTATCAACTGCCGTCGTGAGTGCGCTGCCGGTAAGCGTCTTGTTCTGCTCTACCCAATAACTGGCGATGGCCACCTGGTCCGGAAAGGTCGCCGCAGTAAGAACCTGCGCCACCAGCGCATCCGGGTAGAGAGCCATCGGCGCAACCAGGCTCTGCAGTTCCTCGGCTGTTGCCGGCACGCCCTGACCTGGATAGTTGGAGGCCGTGTTACCGGTCGGTGCGGTTCCCGAGCTCTGAGATGCCATGCCGGTTGGGGCCCCGGGGCCTATGGTAAAGACCAGAAGGATGCTTAGCCCAACGGAGAGACTTTGTTTTGCCCGTGCTACGCCGCCCATATGGTTTCCTCCCTTGAGTTTTTACCGCGCTGGGTGATTCGGTCTGGCAAAGTTCCCGATTTTGTCTTGCAGGTCATAAACACTTTGCGATGAATCCCTGCTCAGTCGTGGATGCGCAATTTTTTCGGGCATCCGCCCTGGCTCGAACGCTTATCCTGACACACTCGTACCGACAGCTCAACACTATCCGCACCGTACTGCACCTAAAACTGGCAAAACTAACAGTCCGCACGTCCGGATCTGGGAAGTTACTATGTGTCTGATTCTCTTCATTTGTATGCGTCAGAGCAAGCCATGGTTGACCATGGTTGATACGAGGGTGGAGGTTAGCGGTTTTGTGAGGCCCAGGCGATTGGGGTGAGTTGGGGTAGGCGATGAATGGGCAGCCAACAAGCCGGACCTAAAGTCGCCGCCATCCTCTCCGTCGTCGAAACCTGCCGACGCAGGGATATCCCCGTGCGCGAATACTTGGCGGCGGTCCTCCCCGGTCTTGCTGAAACTCCCAGGGCAAAACTGCTATACCGGACGTCAACCCGGCAATGTGCGGTGTGTCGCTTTGCGCGGCCAGCCTAAGACTGGGATTCCCACTACTAATTTGGCTGTGCTTCTCTGCGAAGAGCGTTTCATTCGGTTTAAGCAGGTTGCGCTGCCGTGCCCAGTCGTCGAGCCGTTCGATCCTTTCGAGAAGACTCAGGCCTTTCATATCTTCAGTAACACATACGCCGAGTAGAAAATATGCTTTGTGGTCATCTTTCGGTCACGCTTCTTTAGGAAATTCCAGACCTGCAGTTTCGCAAAGACGTTCTAGCCGTTGGAGTAGCATGTGTTCTTGGACCCGATGAGTTCTTGTGATTGGCGGCATCTTGCGCTCGCTTTCGTCCGCAGGATAAAGAGGCTCCCACCTTGGCGGACGGGAGCCCTCTATCAACCAGCTCTTGTAGATTTATTCCTTTCCGAACTTGAACAGACCATTAGGTCCTCGTCAGTGACCAATCGCACAGACCACGGTTTACTGGACACCACCCCACGTCCGCGCCATCGTCCCGATTCAAGTACGACGGCTGGAACTTCGCTGAGCTTTGCCGCTTCGTTTCGAAAATAGGTAGGAGCAATTATGCGAGCGTCCTGAATGTTGTCTTGGACAAGCAACGTCTCGCGTAAGTGGTAGGCAATCTTTTTGCCCTGCGTACCGGGGAGGACGAAAACTCGCCCCAGCATGCGCTTAGATTGCTCTCAGGGTTGAGGTTTAAAACAACTTGAAACATTACGCGTCACGCCTGGGTTCGAAAGAAGCGTTTTGAGACTTCCTGAATCACAATTTCCAACCGCAACGTTCGCACTTGAATGGTTCTTCGGGCTTAGTCTTGGATGCTGTGCTTCCGCAGTGAGGACTGTCGTTCGCCAAATCGTTGTCTCCCTACATTTGGAGGATTTCTTCCTGTTTGGCGCAAGCTCTTCGGTTTGGGATTGCAGGCTGATTCGCCGACCGGCGAAAGATGCTCGCTCAGAAGACATGAACCGTCCTCGGCCAGGTTACAAGCAAGAGCGTTTGGTCATCAGAAAATGGCTCTCGAGTCTATGCTGCCACCGCATAACGATGGTGTAGCCCGCCGAGTCTCGGAAAAGATTGAATCTTGCTTTCAGCAATAGAGCGAATTGCTCTAGGCCGACCTGCGGGCGTGTCCTTCGCGAGTCCAAGATGCGTCCTGTCCTCGTGATAATAGAGCAGGTAGGAAGACATCAGCCGTTTGAGATGCCGCTCATTCAGAATGATCACGTGGTCCAGCAAGTCGCGTCGGCAACTTCCCACCCAGCGCTCCGCAACACCGTTGGCATGAGTGTTCAACTACACCGCATGGCGATGTTGAAATTCGACGTTTCCGAGTAACACATCCGTACCATCCGCTTTTCCAGCAAGAGTTCGAGCTGGTTTCCTATCGCCAGGACTGGGGTGAGGACAGGTCTGGTTTCAGGACAAGCTTGGTCGCCTGCATTCATTACCGACAAGCTGGACTGACGCCGGCGCTGTCGATCCTTTCGTTGCTATCGCGGCGGGGCGATCGCTGTTCCGAGTGGCAGATCTGATCGAACTGGCGCGACAGATCGACGGAGGGAAGTCCCAGCGAGTCGAGAGAACTGTAAAGGAAAACATGTCATGACTGTAAAGTTAATATTGTCGGGAGTGTTGACCGCGAATCGCACCGGATTGGTTGCTGTTCATAGTATATGCGTATGCGTGCTATTATCAATCACTTTCCGGCAAAAAAGACTTGACAAGATTCCTGCTTACGTCGTAATTATCTTTACAGCTGCCACGCAGCCTAACCGAGAAAACAAGAATGCCGCGGGCGAAAAGCAACTCCGACAAGCAGAAGGCGTTACAGCAACACGGAACACGCAACCCCCGCCCGCAGGAGGTGCGCCATCCTTTGTTCGAGAACAGCGAATTCTTCGATCCCAGCGACTTGCTGCAGGTGAAATACGAGATGCTACGACAGGTCCAGGTGGACAAGCGGGCGGTTTCCCGAACGGCCAAGGAGTTTGGATTCTCCCGCCCGTCGTTCTACCAAGCGGAATTCGCTTTC
>Ga0307471_100001347_pt1 | contig 13376 bp, 10 predicted proteins | sample atmos_gasesAM3C__2_FD_204566 | JGI IMG/M metagenome (GOLD analysis project Ga0307471, IMG submission 204566) | Hardwood forest soil microbial communities from Morgan-Monroe State Forest, Indiana, United States - atmos_gasesAM3C_515 | ecosystem: Environmental > Terrestrial > Soil > Temperate... | reverse complement strand
GCCCTTGAGCCACGATCAGCGCGGCCATGGCATTTAAAATGTTGTGCCGCCCCGTGGCGGTCATCGCAAACTCGCCAAAAAGCTTCCCCTTGTGAGCAACCTGGAAGCGCATTGTTTCGCCCTCGACAAGCAGGTGGCTTGCAATCCAATCGTTCCCTGCGCCGAAGCCGTAGGTTTCCACGGGGCAAAACGCTTTCTCTGCCGCGCGCCGCAACGCTGGCCCCGATTCCTCTGTGTCGCCCCAGACGACCACGCGTCCCCGTCTCGGCACAAGATTCACCAACCGGCGGAAGGCCAACTGATAGGCCTCGAAATCCTGGTAAATGTCCGCGTGATCGTATTCCAGCGACGTAACGATGAGATCGTCCGGATGGTAGTGAAAAAACTTTGGACCGCGATCCCATATGGCGGTCTCATATTCGTCGCCCTCAAGAATGAATTCTCCTCCTCCGCCAAGTCCGTAACTTTTCCCGAAGTTCTCCGCAACGCCGCCGACAAGAAAGTTGGACCGCTTGCCTGCCGAATGAAAAATCCAGGCCAACATCGCCGTCGTCGTAGTTTTTCCGTGGGTTCCGCTGACCACGATAGAATGCTTCCCGGGCAGAAAAACTTCTTCCAGCATCTCTGGCATCGAGCGATAGGGAATCCTTTTGTCGAGGACTTCCTCCAACTCCGGATTTCCGCGCGCGATGATATTTCCGACCACCACCAGATCTGGCGCCGGCTGCAAGTGTGCCGCTTCAAATGTATGGAAGAAGGAGATGCCCAGGCTTTCAAGCAACGTAGATGCCGGCGGATAAACTCCGGAGTCGGATCCCGTGACGCGAAAGCCATGTTCCCGCAACATGCCTGCCAGCGGCGCCATGGCCGAGCCGCCGATTCCGATTACGTGGACATGTTTCGCTTCGCTCAAGCCACCACCGCCGGCTCCAGGAATTCCAATGTTCCCTCTCCCTCCGCATCGAGGCGGGCTTGAATACCCAGAGGAAGCGTCAACATTGGCCGCTCCGTATGTCCCACAGGCGCGCCAAAGACAATGGGAACTCCCAGAGGCCGCAGGATTCGCGCACAGACTTCGCGCACGCTGGGAGCTCCGGCAACGACCGGGTCGCTTTCCGGAAATTCTCCCAGCACGATTCCGCGCACCCCATCAAATTTTCCCGCTTGCTTCAGATGCATGAGCATCCTATCCACCTGGTACGGCTTCATGGCGCGGTCTTCGAGAATGAGGATGGAATCTTTGGTGTCCAATTCCCACGGTGTCCCAATGGTGGCCTCCAGCAGCGTCATGCACCCACCCAACACTTTGCCCAGCGATATCCCCGCCAAAACGGCCTCTCCCTTCAGCCGCAACTTCCAGCCACCTTCCGTCTTGCCGACGGCCTGAAGGAATGAGCCCTCGTCATAGCCTCTGCGCACTCCAGCGCCTGCGTTAAGCCCTGCGGCCACCATCGGCCCGTAGAAAGTTACCCACCTACACCGCTGCCAGAGATAAATCTGCAACGTGGTCAAGTCGCTGAAACCCACCACACACTTGGGGTTCGCAAGATTCTTCTCCAATTCGAAATCCAGCAGATAGTTGGATCCGTAGCCGCCTCGCAAAGCAATCAGCCCATCGGCCTGATCGGAATTCAGGCTTTCCAAAAAGCCACTCAATCGTTCCAGAGCAGGGCCCGCAAAATACCCCTCTGCCTTGGTGTCTTGATTGGCAACCACTTGAAAACCATGCCGTTTCAATTCCGCGAGTCCCGCAATCAGATCCACGGAATTTGCGGGGGACGCCGGAGCGAATACGGCGAGCCGAGAACCGGCGGCAAGTGCCTTTGGTTTTCGCGGAGCTCCATTACTTCCGTTCATTCTTGACGGCTCTCGACGGGCGCCACTTCGGTGATCACACCCTGGCGATTGAGCTGAGCGAGAATCGCCTCCTCCTGCTTGTGGGTCACATCGGCCTCGAATTCCGCGATGGAAGTTGCGCCCGCCATCGAGATGCGGAAATGCTGCATGGGAATTTTCAGGCTGGCCATCATTCGCTGAATTTCGGTGGCGGCGCTATCCGCGTGACTCGTTGTGACCCGGAAGACCATGAGCCGGAGCTTTAAATTGAAGCGCTGCTCGGCCCAGCCGATGACCGTTAAACCAAAGAGCACCAGGCCGGTCGAGTAGCCCGCGACGGCGTAAAGCCCTCCTCCAGCGGCCATGCCGATGGCGGCCTCCACAAAGATCGTCGCCGCCGTGGTCATTCCCAGGACTCCCCCGGGGCTGCGCAGAATGGCGCCTGCTCCGAGAAACCCGATGCCTTGGACAATATTGGATGCGATTCGCGTGCCGCTCGTATCGCCGAAGCGGTGGGCAAGTTCGTTGGAAAGGATTGTGAATAACGCTGTTGCTACGCAAACAAAAAGACTGGTGCGAACACCGGCAGGACGACGCCGCACAATTCGTTCAATCCCGATGATTCCGCCCATTGCTGCGGCAAAAGTCAATCGCAACAATATTTCGTGGAGAGAAAGCATTGCCTTGGCGCCCCATCGCACGCCTGCCCGAAATTCTAGCTATTTACAATTTGAATTGCGTCAATTTCGCGAAGTGGCGTGCCCTAGCGTGTATCTCGCTGCGTTTCAGGTGCCGCAGCCGGTCCAGCCCGAACTTTTCGACGGCGAAACTGCCCAGCACCGAGCCGTAGACCATGGCTCGCCGAAGCGCGGCGTCTCTTTTATCCCGGCATCCGGCAAGGTAGCCCATGAAGCCGCCGGCAAAGCTGTCGCCGGCGCCAGTGGGATCGTGGGGTTCTTCCAGCGGGAACGCGGGAACGCAGAATACGCCGCGCTTATCCACCATCATCGCTCCGTATTCGCCGCGCTTGACGACTAACGTGCTCGGACCCATTTTAAAAATGTGTTTGGCCGCGCGCAGCAAATTGTGCTCATTCGAAAGTTCGCGCGTTTCGGAATCGTTGATCATCAGGATGTCCACGTGCTTGAGCGTTTCGCGAAGCTCCGCGTTGGTGCGTTCGATCCAGTAGTTCATGGTGTCCAGTGCCGCGAGCCGCGGCCGCTTCTTGACCTGGTGCAAGACGTCCCGCTGCAGATCGGGCGCGATGTTGGCGAGAAACACGTACTCCGAGCTGCGATACGTTTCCGGCAACCGCGGCTTGAATTCAGCGAATACGTTGAGTTCCGTCGCAAGCGTTATGCGTTCGTTCAAGTTTTGCGAATACCGCCCCGCCCAGAAAAACGTTTTCCCTGCCGCGCGTTCCAGGCCATCGGTATCAATATGCCTGCCGCGAAAGATCTTTTCGTCTTCCTCGGTGAAATCCGCACCGACAATGGCCACCAACCTTACGGGAGAGAAAAAACTCGCCGCCACAGCAAAATAGGTCGCCGCGCCTCCCAGTGCCCGCTCCACCTTGCCATACGGGCTTTCCAGCGCGTCAAATGCCACTGAACCAACGACGAGTAAGGACACTATGTTCTCCTAAGAAATATATTTTCCGATGATGGCCGCAAGCCGCTGCTTTGTTTTTGTCGGGACAATCTTCAAATCCGTAACCAGAGAGTGCTGCAACGCCGATCCGCACTTGCACGAGCGCTCGGGAGGCAACTCGCGCACTGCCGTTCGCAGCACCTTCTGCGCATTTTCCGCATTCTGATTCAACGTGGCGATAATCTGCGACGCCGTTACTGATTCGTGTTCCGGGTGCCAGCAATCGTAGTCCGTGATCATAGCGATCGTGGCGTAACAGATTTCCGCTTCCCGGGCCAGCCGCGCCTCAGTTACGTTAGTCATGCCGATGATGTCGAAGCGCAGCTGCCGGTGCACTTCCGCCTCCGCCAGGGTGGAGAATTGCGGCCCTTCGATGCAAATGTAGGTGCCACGGCGATGGACCATGACCGCTTCATGAACGCAGGCATCCGCCAGCACGCTCGACACTTGGGCGCAAGTGGGGTGGGCAAAAGCTACGTGAGCTACGAGCCCGTCACCGAAAAACGTGGAAGCGCGATTTTTAGTCCGGTCAAAAAACTGGTCGGGCACGAGAAATTCGCCGGGCCTCAGGTCCTCTTTCAGCGAGCCGACAGCGCTGACAGAAATAATGCGCTCGACGCCGAGCAGTTTCATGGCGTACACGTTCGCACGGTAGTTGATTTCGCCCGGAAGGATGCGGTGGCCTCGGCCATGCCGCGCCAGAAATGCAACGCGCTTCCCTTCCAGAGTTCCCACCACGACGGCATCCGATGGATCCCCAAACGGCGTCTTCACGCGGATTTCGCGCATGTTCGTTAACCCAACCATCGAATAAAGCCCACTGCCACCAATGATGCCTATGGCTGCTTGCGTTCCCGACTTCGCACTTTTGGATGCTTTTGTTCTCTTTGCCGCCATGGTTTTTCCCCTCGAAGGAACTAACTTCCGAGTCCGCTGTACTTCAGAATTTCGTTCACGGCCGTGAATGGATCTTTCTTGCGGTCCGCTACTTCGCCCGCCAATTCCGCCAAACGGGCCTCTCCTCCGGGTCCGCCCAGAGTTCGCTCGATCAGCCGCGATTCGAGCAAATCCAGCAAACGATTTTTCCAATGCTCCACGCGTTTCTTTCGCCGTTCGCCGCTCGATTCGAAATGCTTGGCGAATTTCGCGACTGTCTCCGTCAACTCCGCGATGCCCTTGTTCTCCGTCGCAACTGTGCGCACCACCGGCGGGTGCCAGCCGTCCCGTGGCATGACCAGCGACAGCATGGCGAGTAGTTGCTGCTCCAGGCGATCGGCGCCTTCGCGATCGGCTTTGTTTAGCACAAAAATATCGCCGATCTCCATCAGGCCGGCTTTCATGTTCTGAATGTCGTCGCCGAGTCCCGGCACCATTACCACCAGCACGCAATCCGCCAGCCGAACGATGTCAATTTCATCCTGGCCCACACCCACTGTTTCAATCAGCACGTGCTTTTTACCGGCTGCGTCCAGGAGCAGCGCTACTTCGGCGGTGGCGCGCGAGAGTCCGCCGAGGAATCCTCGCGTAGCCATGGAACGGATAAACATGCCTGCGTCGCCGGCATGTCCCTGCATTCGAATGCGGTCGCCCAATATCGCTCCGCCTGTGTAGGGGCTCGTCGGGTCCACAGCGATGATTCCAACTTGTTCTTTATTCTTGCGGTGCTGGGAAGCCATGCGGTCAACCAGCGTGCTCTTTCCTGTTCCTGGCGCGCCCGTGACTCCGGTCAAGTACGCTTGTCCTGTGTGGGGGAACAAAAGCCGGAGAAGCGCTTCCGCATCCGGCTGGTGATTCTCGATCGCCGTGATGGCGCGCGACACCGCGCGCACGTCACCCGCGCGTACTTGTTCCGCCCATCTCTCAATGGGCAGAGTCATGATTTTCCTGTGGAGCTTTTTGGGGAAGCCTCGCGCATCACGCTATTATTTCTTCCCGAGGAGCTGCCGGGCAATCACCAACTTCTGGATTTCGCTGGTGCCTTCGCCGATGGTGCAGAGTTTCACGTCGCGATAGTATTTCTCCGCCGGATAATCCTTGATAAATCCATACCCGCCATGAATCTGCACGCATTCATTGGCCACGCGCACCGCCACTTCGCTGGCAAAGAGCTTGGCCATGCTCGATTCTTTCGTGAAGCGAACATCTTTCTTGTCCGCCAGCCACGCCGCCTGGTAAACGAGCAGCCGCGCCGCTTCCACCTCCGTCGCCATGTCGGCCAGCTTGAACTGTACGGCTTGAAACTCGCTGATGGCTTGGCCAAATTGCTTGCGCTGCTTGGCATATTTCGTTGCTGCTTCCAGCGCGCCTTGCGCCATGCCCAGCCCGAGTGCGGCGATCGAAATGCGCCCACCGTCAAGTATTTTTAAGCTGCCTGTGAAGCCCTCGCCCTCGGGCCCTAACAGATTTTCGCGCGGCACGCGGCAGTCGCTGAAAATCACTTCCGAAGTATCGCTCGCGCGCATCCCAAGCTTGTTTTCTTTTTTTCCGGGACGGAAGCCCTGCATACCTTTTTCCAGGATGAATGCGCTGATCCCATGCGAACCCTTGGACTTGTCCGTTACTGCCATCGCGACGCAAAAATTGGCGTAGTGGCCGTTTGTCGTAAAGGTCTTCGCTCCGTTTAAAACCCAATGTTTGCCGTCGAGCACCGCGGTGGTGCGCGTTCCGCCGGCGTCTGAACCCGCTTCCGGCTCTGTCAGCGACCACGCTCCAATCGCCTTCCCCGAGGCCAGCGGCACAAGATACTTTTTCTTTTGCGCCTCGCTGCCAAACTTAAAAATGTGATTCGAACACAGCGAATTGTGCGCCGCGACGATCAAGCCTACCGACCCGTCCACGCGCGACAGCTCTTCGATTGCCAATGCGTACTCGATGTAGCCCAGTCCCGCTCCACCATACTCTTCAGGAAAAATAACGCCGAGCAGCCCCATCTCCCCGAGCTTCGGGATGATCTCCATCGGAAAATGAGACGCCTCGTCCCATTCCATCACGTGTGGAGCGATTTCTCCCTCCGCGAATTCGCGCACGCTTTTGCGGAGCTGTTGCTGTTCCTCGGTAAAATTGAATTCCACAGTCGCCTCGGTTGCCTATTTGAGTTGGCTATGCACAGCCAAAATCCAGTTTCTACACGCAGTTTACACGATTGCTGCTACCAGCCGACCGGGTAGTGATTCGCTTTGTTTTGCTCATCCAACCACACCTTCAGTGGAGCGAAATAATCGGCAAGCGCCGAGGCATCCATCTGTTTCTCTCCCGTTAACGCTTCCAGGGCTTCCGGCCACGGTTTGCTCTGGCCCAACGACAACATTTTGTTCAGCTTTTCCCCGGCCGCCTTGTTTCCGTAAATTGAACACCGGTGCAATGGCCCGGTATATCCCGCTTCGCGGCAGAGCGCGCGGTGAAACTGGAATTGCAAAATGCGAGCCAGGAAGTACCGCATGTACGGCACATTCCCCGGCACGTGATACTTTGCACCGGGATCAAAATCCGCCTCCGTGCGTGCGACCGGTGCGGCCACGCCTTGATACTTCGTCCGCAAGTCCCACCAGCCCTTGTTGTAGGACTCCGGTTTTACGCGGCCAGAGAATACTTCCCACCGCCACTTGTCGATCACCAGGCCAAACGGCAAGAAAGCTACTTTCTCCAATGCCTGCTGCAATGAGTAATCTGTATCGCCGGAAGCCGGAGGAACCGTGTTGATCAATCCGATCTGTTTCAAGTATTCCGGCGTAACCGAAAGCGCAATCGTGTCGCCTACGGCTTCATGAAAACCATCGTTTGCGCTGGACTGAAAAAGCGGTGGCTGGGTGTTATACGCGCGCTGGTAAAAATTGTGTCCCAGCTCGTGGTGAATCACTCGGAAGTCTTCTTCGCGAATCTGAATGCACATCTTGATCCGCAAATCGTCTTTCGAATCCACGTCCCAGGCGCTTGCGTGACATACCACGTCCCGATCGGCTGGCTTCGTGAAGAGGGAGCGATCCCAGAACGTCTTTGGCAGCGGCGCGAATCCTAGCGACGTAAAGAACGCTTCGCCATAATGCACCATACCCTTGGCGTCCGTGTGGCGATCCTGCAAAATCTTCGTCAAGTCATAGCTCTGGGGAGGCTTTGGAGAATCCATCAGTGAATAAACGTTGTTCCATTCCTGCGCCCAGATGTTCCCGAGGAGGTGCGCTGGAATTGGTCCCGTCGGCGGGACCGCGTCCTTACCGTATTTCTTGACCAGCTGGCCGCGCACGTAGGCGTGCAATGACAAATACAGCGGACGCAGCTGTTCCCACAGCCGGTCGAGTTCCTTTGCAAACGCATCGGGCGGCATGTCGTAATTCGAACGCCACAACGCGCCCACATCCGCATAGCCAAGCTCTTTCGATCCTTGATCCCCCAGTTCCACCATTCGCGCATAACGCTGCCGCATTGGCGCGCCGACGGCATGCCATCCAATCCATGCGCGCTTCAATTCTTCCGCATCCCGGCTCGTGGCCATCAACTTCTCCACCGCCGTCACATCCAGGCATGGCTTCTTGTCTCCGTCCGGGCACCACTTCCCTTTTCCATAGTCTCCGTCCAGCGAGGCCATCACCTGCGCCAGTTCCTTCTGCGCCTTCGGATCATTTGGTGCTGGGAATCCCGTCGCCAGTTCGATCAGTAGACGCTTGCGAGCCAACTCGGGTGGCAAGTTCACGTGATCGTACCGGTGCGCTTCTTTCGCGTAGTTTGTAGCCGCTGTATTCGCTGCTTCTCCCGCTTCCGCGGCAATCTGCTCCGTGTCGTCGGTTATGAAATTTTCCTGCACCCACGAGGCCCGCGAAGCCTTCACGCCGAGGTCAAATAAGCGCTGTTCCGCTTCTTCTATAAACCTTTTTGCCTCCGCTGCTGTCGGAGCTGCTGCTTGGGCAGCAGGTTTCGAGGCTGGAGCAACTTGCGCCTCTGCTTTGCTCGCCCCAATCAATCCTGCAAATGTGAATGCAAAAACAAACAGCCCCTTCATTCGTCTCTCCTTCATGCCCCCGCCGTTTGCGTTTTCCCCACAACTTCCTTCAAAACCACGAGCGCCCGCTCGATGCCGGCCCGGTCGACATCGCAATGTGTCACCATCCGCACCGAATACGGCGCCGTATCCTGCGCCCAGACTCCATGGGCATACACCGCGTCGCACAACTCCACAGCCGTCTTTCGGGTCTTCGAACAATCAAAAATCACGATATTGGATCGCACCTTCTTCGGATCGATTTGCAAACCCGATATTTCCGCAATACCTTCCGCCAGCCGCTTCGCGTTTTCATGATCGATGTGCAGCCGTGCCGGCGACTCCTCCAGCGCAATCAATCCGGCCGCCGCGATTACCCCCGCTTGCCGCATCCCGCCGCCGAACATTTTCCGGTAGATTCGGGCCTTCTGAATGAATGCTTTCGTTCCCAGAACCATGGACCCAACCGGCGCGCCCAAACCTTTAGACAAACAGAACATCACCGAATCCACCTTCTTCGTCATCTGCGCAACGCTTTCGCCGAGCGCCGTCGCCGCATTAAATATCCGCGCTCCGTCGAGGTGCACCTTTAACCCGGCCGCGTGCGCCCCGTCGCAAATCTCTTCCAACTGCGCCGTCGGATATACCGTTCCGCCGGCCATATTGTTGGTGTTCTCCAGGCACACCAGCGCTGTTTGCGAATCGTAATAAATCTTCGGCCGGATCATCGCCTCGACCTGCTTCCAGGTCAGAACGCCGTCCTCCCCGCCTCGCGTAGGTCGCGGCATGCAACCCGCAATCGCCGACATGGAAGCCAGTTCGTACAAATTCACATGGCCGCGTTCTTCGCAAATCACTTCATCGCCGTGATGCGTCCACAGTTTGATAGCGATGAGGTTTCCCATGCAGCCCGTGGGCACGAACAGCGCCGCTTCTTTCCCGAAAATTTCGGCCGCGCGCTTTTCCAGCCGGTTGACCGTGGGATCTTCCCCGTAGACGTCGTCTCCAACCGGAGCTTCCGCCATCGCCCTGCGCATCTCCGCCGTGGGGCGCGTCACCGTATCGCTCCGCAGATCCACGACTCCATCGACCGGCGCTACCTTGTCCGGATCCACCATCTGATTCCCCTTCGCCACCGTGTAACTCATGCTCTTCTCCGTCTCTGCGTACTCTGCGCCTCTGCGTTTCGTTATTCGACTCATTCCATGAGCGCTACAAACGCTTCATTCGAGACCGCCAGTCGATCTGTCGCCAGCTTCAAGACATTTCCATCTCTCTCCAGAAATCCGCTCGCCTTTAGTGGCTCGATCTTCTTCGCCAACGAAACTCCATACGCCCGCTCAATCTGCCCCACATCTATTCCATCCAATTGCCGCAACCCAAGAAACAATTCCTCTTCGAGCGCCCGCTCCGCCGTCAGCACCTCATGCTGCTCAATCGGCAATCGCCCGCTCTCCACCCCGTTCACGTAATCCGCAGCATCGTGCGCATTTGCCCATCGTTCTGTCCCCGAAAACGAATGCGCCCCGGCACCAAATCCAAAATACGGTTCCCGCCGCCAATACTTCAAGTTGTGCTTAGATTCAAAGCCCGGCTTCGCCCAATTTGAAATCTCATAATGGTGATAACCTGCCGCCTTCAGGCTCTCCTGCGCCATTTCGTAGAAATCCGCCATCTCATCATCGCTGGGCACAGCCGCTGCGCTGTACCGTGCTCCGCCCTTCAGCAGCTCTTTCCCCAGCCGGCTGCCCTCATCCACTTCCAGCAAATACACCGAAACATGCTCCGGCGACAGCGCCTGCAATTCCTCCAGCGATTCCTTCCAACTCTCCTTCGTCTGGTGCGGCAGCCCGGCAATCAAATCAAAACTAATATTGCGAATCCCAGTCGAGCGCAAAATCGGCACGGCGCGGTAAATATCGGCCCGCCGGTGCATCCGCCCCGCCGCAGCAAGTTCTTTATCCGAAAACGATTGCAGCCCAAAGCTAACCCGTTTGATTCCCGCCCTTACCCAGGCCTCCGCCTTCCCCGCCTCCACAGTCTCTGGGTCTGCCTCCAGCGTCACTTCCGCAAGGTCGCTAGTGAAAGTATCGCGAATCGCGTCCAGAAGGCTTTGCAGATGAGCAGGATCAAGCAGGCTAGGCGTTCCCCCGCCGATGTAAACCGTATTGGCAAGAATCTCTTCCTTGAAAGGGTCTTTCTCTTTAGGAGGCCGGAGCTTCAGCTCCGGCGTTTCGCGCAGTCCCTCGACGGGCTTTAGCCCCTGAAGCCCATTTGCAGTCAAGCCCACCCCCGCCGCGCCCAGCAACTCCCGATGTCCCCGAATCTCCCGGCAAACCGCCTCAACGTACGGCGCAAACCGGCTGCTGGCCACCACTCCCGTATGAAAATTGCAATAGGTACACTTCGTCTGGCAAAACGGCACCTGCACGTAGATCCCGAGCTTCTTCATCACCCAAAAACTTTAGCACACCCTCACACCAAACCCTTGTTCAACGAAGCTTTCCCTTTTCGGTCAGGACGACCAACTGAAGAGTCAAACTATGGCAGTGGAATGATGAAATGATGCCCGATGTTTTTCCCACTCGACAGCTTCTGCAATTCGCTTAATCCGCCCGTACCCCAGCGCGCCAAAAACGGCAGCAGGCACAACTCTCTCGACTGCAGCATTTTGTGTGGATACAACAGCGACTCCAAGTAACGTTCGTGCCCAGAAATTAAGTCCGCCTTTTGGTCCTGCGCGCGGCCTGCTTTCCGGCGCAGTTTTTCAATGTGAAATTCGATGCTCCTGCGCGATCGCTCCACTGTGCCTTTCAGCGTGGGATCGAGTTTCTCGATCTGCTTTCCAAGCTGCGTCAGCATCTTCGCGATCTGCTTCTGACTGCTGTCAAAGTTCTTTGAGAGTGACTTGGGAACCGCCTGCCGCTCCATTTTGTGGCCCAAGCCTTGCGATCCAGCCCAAACATCCTCAACCGTCAGGTCATACCGGCGCAGAAGCTTGCTGGACTTCGCGTCCACAAGCGTGAATCCCGCGCGCGGCAGCATCACCGGCATTCTGCCGAGAAGGTGCCGGTACACCACTTCGGACTGCGCAAAATAAGAAATCTCCGCCGGCCCAGCGATATACGCGACCGTTGGCAACAAATAATCCTGCACGACCGGCCGGAACAGCGCGTTTGGGCTGAAGTTCTCCGGCTGCGTGTGTGTTAGGTGCGCCAGTTCATCCTTCAGCCAGGATTTGTCCCCGGCCTGGAATTTCCCATTGCCCGCGGTAATGACCTGGCGAATCTCGTCGCTCTGATAAAAGAGCAGCGTGCTCCGCGAGGTCACCTTGACCTGCGCATCAAATCCAGCACGATCCAGATCTTTCCCGCGTTGCAGAAGTCTCTCGTTCAGCGCATCTCGTTCCGCGACGGCGTGCTGGTAAAGCGGCGCAGCAACCCCGTGCAAGCCCGTATCGAGCGGGTCCATCAGAATCATTCCCTGCTGGGCAAACAAGCGGGCAAACAGTTTTCCGAAGGCGCTGCCGTACGTTTCCTCCGGCCGGTAGCTCTCGATCAGATATCGGGCAAGCAGGTCGCTCCCCTGGTTGCCGAGCAATTCCGCGGCTTCCTCTACCAAGGGCTCGATTTGCGCGCCGAGGGGGATACGCCCCACCGGGCGCCCTGTCTCCGCGCTCGGCGGCAATTCAAAGCGGATCAGTTTCCCCTGGTCAAACCATGTGGTGTGGCGCACTTCGTCGAGGTCGTGGTCTTCGGTGGCCATCCAGAAGACCGGGACTGCCGGAATTCCACCGCGCGTCAACTCTTCTGCGATTTGAATGGCCGTCAGCGCCTTATAGACGGCATACGCCGGCCCGCTGAACAGCCCAACTTGCTGTCCGGAAACGACGGCGACGGCGCCTTTCTCGAGCCGGTCCAGATTGGAGGCGGTCTCCTCCCCTGCCCCGAGAGCGATGTTCTGTTTGCGAAGGATCGAGGTTACTTCAGCTCTTCGTTCGCGCGGATAGTCAACATTTCGGGCCGCGCGCTTCACCGCGGGAAGGGCGGGCGGATAAGCGTAAAACGCTTCCACCTTTTCGAACTGATCCAGGTATGCCAGAAAGAGCTTTGATTGATGGGGAAGCTGGCGGAAGGAGAGAGCGCGGCAATCCATGGGCTGTTAGATGATACTCGCCCGAAAACGTCTCATCAATTATTCAGGTATTCAGGCGCGGGCAACGGCAGGTTCGAGACTCTCCAGGAGCTGGACGATACGCTTCCTCTGTTCATCGTTAACGGGTTGCAAGGGAAGCCGCGGAATGCCGCCGCGATATCCGCGCTGATCCATCGCGTACTTCACGCCGGCAATGCCGCACTCCGAAACAAGCAGTTTCGAAGCGCGGACGAGAACGGCTTGCAGCTCGCGCGCTTTTTCATGCTGACCTTTGCGGACCAATTCGAATAGCGCGGCGCATTTTTCCGGCAACGCGCACGCCAGCGCGAGAATGCACCCACGGGCGCCGAGCGCGAGTGACGGATAAATTGTTGCTGCCGCGCCCACAAGCACCTGAAAAGCGGACGGAGTCGCGGCAATCATTTCGGCGACGCGCTGGACGTTACCAGAGCTGTCCTTGATGCCGATAATGTTCGGATGTCCGGCCATCGCAGCAACTTCCGGCGCTTCCAGGGCAACACCGGTGAATTGCGGAACTGAATAGAGCATCACGGGAATGGGCGAGGCATCGGCGACGCGGCGGTAATGCGCAATCAGAACGTCAGGCTTATAGGACGGCTTGTAATAATACGGAGTCTTCACCAGCGCCACATCGTAACCGAGCTTCGCGGCGAGTTTTGTGCGCTCGATGGTTTCAGCCGTGGACTCCGCGCCAGTGCCGGCAATCAGTCTCTTATCTTTTCCAACAGCTTCTTTTACGGTG
>Ga0307471_100001346_pt1 | contig 13379 bp, 16 predicted proteins | sample atmos_gasesAM3C__2_FD_204566 | JGI IMG/M metagenome (GOLD analysis project Ga0307471, IMG submission 204566) | Hardwood forest soil microbial communities from Morgan-Monroe State Forest, Indiana, United States - atmos_gasesAM3C_515 | ecosystem: Environmental > Terrestrial > Soil > Temperate... | reverse complement strand
CGATTGAGACAACCGGACGCCTCGCTGGGGGACTGGCTACGTTCGCGGCATACTCAGGATTGGGCTTGATGCGAATCTGCGTGATCGCTTGCGCCGGGGCTGCTACTTCAACTTTCAGCTTCCACTGCTCGGCTTTCTCGATGCCGTACAGCTTGGTCGCAAGTTGCAGTGCGTGATTCTTCCAATCAACCGTGCGCCGTACCTGGTCGACGAAGGCCAGCAGGTATGGAGAACTGGTTTCCTGTTCGGCGCCGGCTCCGTGAAGATCTAGCAGTTCATTTCGCAGGGCCTTCTGCAGAGCTTCAAGTTGGGAAAGTTGCGAGGTGATCTCGGCGTACCGCGAGATTTCCTCTGAGGTGATGACGGTGAGTTGAGCGGGTGAAACGGTGGGTGTTACCGTAGCTACAGCCACGTTGGCCTCCTTCTAGGCGAACTGGTTAGCGTCGGGTCGGTGTTTTGACCACCGGCTCGACGCGTTTCTATTTAACTAAATCCTTACCATGCTAAGCATGGTGACAATTATTACGGGATTGTGGAACACCTGTCAAGACAAAACGTGGTTTGCAACCAAGATTCGCACCTTGCTCGGCAAGGATCGTAGTACTATACCGCCATGACACAATCGGAACTCGCCAAATATAAGGCCAGAGTTGCCCGCGCCGGAGGTTTAGCGCGTGCGAAGAAACTGACCCCGGAGCGCATCAAGGAAATTGCCATCAAGGCTTCAAAGGCGGCGGCCAAGGCGAGGACACGGAAGGCAAAAGAGCGCAAGCGCGTTCGTGAGAGCGAGGCGTAATGATTGCGCGGGTAGTTGCTTACATCGTGGCCGGCCTTTTCTGCGCGGGGGTTCTATTCTTGCTCTTGCGCACATTCGTCTTTCGCGACAGTTGGCGACACAATAAGAAGATCGATCTCAAAGAACTGGGTAGTGGTTACTTTGAAATTTTGAAGTAAAATGTGATTCATGAGCGGGCCTGAAATGGCGCACTTGGCTAAGGTTCTTGGACTAGGGAGCATGTTTCGCGGCCTTTGCGTCTTGGTTGCGATCGGCGGTCTCATTGTCGTTGTGCTTTATCTCGGGGGCGGTTACCTACGCCGCTCTTTCTGACCTCCGCTGCTCGTAAGACTCCCAAAGGGCAACTAAATCTTCTACACTCCAGAGCCGATAATCTGCGCAAGCTGGATCAGAAACAGCGATTGAGCCTAACGAAACTGGAAAAGAGTAAGGAGTCTACGATGACGGTATCTGTCTTTGTCGGGACCAGCGTCGACGGCTTCATTGCGCGACCGAACGGCGATCTCGACTTTCTGCCGGCGGGTGGCGGCGAACCCCACGGCTACGACGAGTTTATGGCCAGCGTCGATGCGCTTGTGATAGGCCGCAAGACCTTCGAGACGGTTCTGAGCTATGCGACATGGCCGTATGGTGACAAGCGCGTAGTGGTCCTGAGTAGTCGGCCCGTTGACTTATCCCGCGCTCGCGGTGGCGTTGTGGAACAAATGGCCGGTCCTCCAGCTGATATTGTTTCGAAACTCGCTGCTAGTGGTGCCCATCACCTCTACGTCGACGGAGGGATCACGATTCAAGGATTCCTGCGCGCAGGCCTCGTCCAACGTCTCACTATCACTCGTGTGCCTGTGCTCATCGGAGACGGGGTTCCTCTCTTCGGCGCCTTACAGCGCGACCTGCGGCTCCTTCACGTAGCGACGCAGCATTACCCGAGCGGCCTAGTTAAGAGCGAGTACGATGTTGCCTACTAACTTCGGGACCGGGAGGCGGGTTCCACCATGGAACAACGTATCCGATTCATCGATCACCAGGGTAAAAAGATTCTCTTGGTGGACTTTTCAAACTGCCCAGCCAAGGATGTCGAAAAGATTACTCGCGCAGTTCCCGACCATGTCACCGTGCAGCCACGTGGTTCCGTCCTGGTGCTAACAGATTTCAGCGGAGCCGCGTTTGATCAGGACGCCCTTCGGGCCATGAAGGAAACCGCTGTCTTCGACAAGCCTTTCGTCAAGAAATCGGCCTTGATAGGAACACAAAGTTTGCCGAGGGGGTTCCACGAGGCCATGACAAGCTACTCCCGGCGGGAACTGCTGATTTTCAAGACTCGCGAGGAAGCTCTGGACTGGCTGGCGGCAGATCCGGTGGACGCTTGAGCCGACTCCGCGATGGAAGCGGTAGCTTAGCAGAAGGTCAGGCCTCAACCGCGGAGCAGCGGAAAGCTGCCAGAACAAGAAGGCGAGAGTGTAAAGGGGGCAAGTATCGTGCCCACCAAAGATCACATCGACTGGCCCTACGTAGTCCTGCTAGTCGGACTAGTTGTGATGGTTGCGGCAGCCCTTCATCTGCTGTCGGCCTGGGTCGCCTTTGTGATCTTCGGCGCGTTGTGGGTGTTTGTGATGTGGTCCAAAACCCGCCGATGATTTCCCCTGACGCGGGAAGTGCAATGAAGCCCCGGAGAACGCCAGCACCGATTGGACGCATCGGCCCGTGAAAGCGATTGTCCTGCGTTGCGATAGGGAGATGGATCCGAGTTCACCCACGAGCGGAGGAGACGGAAAGAGCGGTGTAAAATGGGCCGGATACACGCAAAGCGAATAGGGCCCGTAGCGTACTACCTCTACAGAGACGCCACGAGCTACCAGGCGGGCAAGCCGCCATTACACACCAAATTGGGGCCGTATGCATCGATGAAAGAGGCGGAGGCGAAGCGCGAGGAAGAGGAATCCGGTGGACTTCCCGGATACGAGTATCACTACCGCATTGCTGTGGAACCGATAGTCATTCCAAAGTAGCCCACTCCCCCCTGGCGTCACAGATCGGCTCTGGCACGTGAATGACGTTGTGGCTCTCTGGGAGTCTTCCGAGTAGAGGGCAGAAAGAGCAGCATAAATGACCCAATGGGAATATCGAATAGAGTTTATCGATCTGTACGTGTCTAACCGCGACCCCAAGCCAGAAATCATGCTGATGCTAAATACGCTAGGAGCCGAAGGTTGGGAAGCCGTTACTAGCTGGGGAAGCGGAGGGAGTTCCCATGTTATTTTCAAGAGACCAATTTCAAAGTCGCCCACTCCCGGAAGGAATTAAGGAATTGAAGGCCGCCTAAAGAACCGTAGCCAGTGAGGCATCTATGCAGTCAGTCACGAAGTTTCTAACCGATGTAGGTGGCTTGTCTCTTAAGGTGCGCAAGACAGAAGCAGGATGGGAAGCTTCTATTGCGGGTCCGGCGAGCCTTATGACCTTGGAAACTGCCCAGAGAGCGGCTGAGAACATGGCCTCAGCCATATTGGGACGCGAAGTCAGCAACATCACTTGGAAAACCGCATGAATTTGGTGCGGCCTCAAGGTTAGTCCGCAACTCAAGACGCAGGAGGTGCTGAAGCGCCGGAGACGCAGGCATGAAAGCACGGCCCCTGACGGCGCCGCACCGGAGGCAAACAAACGGCAGCAATGGATCCGACGTCCGGCTTGTATCACATGCCGTCCTTCTTCGAGCTCCGCGGCGACAGCAAGGCGGAAGCCTCGGTGCCCATGACGCGGGGCTTCAGGGTGGCGGCAGCTCCTTCATCGTGAGCCGAGGCGGAGAATGGCCGGCGGCGATCTCGCCGACACGGCGGATCAATGCCCGGATGGCGGCATCGAGCCAACGAGCTTCGGCCTCGGTCATCGGGGTCAGCTGTCGGGTCATCTTCCGTGCCGTCGAGAGTTCTCCCCGATTCGTGCTTAGGTCGCTGACTTTCTTCAGCACGCCCAGGTCAACCGCGAGCGCTTTGCTAGCCTTCTCCACTCGTCCCCCATTACGGAGTCCTCCATAGCGGAACACGAGCACGCTGAAACAGAAATAGGCCATCGAAGCAAACGGTTCGTGTCCGTTCTTGAGGCCCTCGAACCGACTCCAGAGGGAAACCACGTCTGGAACAGCGATGAAGTTACTAGGGGCAGGAGGATAAGTCTTCAGGGTGACCTGACCCGTCGCCGAGGTCGATAGGCCGACCTGTATTGTCGCTACGACTCCAGTGATGACCGCGACGCCCGGCGGGGGTGGGTCGCGGTCCACGACGTGTGACCGTTTGAACGCAAACTTTATTTCTCGCTGTCCATGCGTCAGCGCGACGTCGATCTCCCACGTCAGCAGGAAGGGTTCAACAGCGACTCTGGCTTCGGCTTCGGTGGCAAGGTGGTCTCGCAAGTTCACGCGTAAGATTCCGCGATCGAGATTGGCCTGGAACACGGGTGTTTCCCAGTCCAGAGGTGGCGGATCCGCGAACCGCCAGCCAGCGGTCATCTCGTATTCGAGCCATTCGACGTGTGGGTCTCTCATGTGACGATGCGCTCGACTTCGCTGGTGAGAATTTTGGCTGTGGGAGCCAAGTCTCGCGGATTCACCAGCCGAAGTTTGGATCCACCGGGATTTCCCACTCGTTGAGCAGCCACTCTGGTATGTAGCACCGATTCCTGTTGCGCTCGCACCACGTGCGTAGCTCCGTGGAAGCGGCACAGGTTTGCTTCGTGAGGCGCAGCTGTCGAACTTGCGCTTCGAACTCAGTAGCGGCAGCGGGACCGGGGTGGAACGGTTGCCCGCCGCTGCCCCATGTCGGATTTCCGCGTCTGCGAGGCATAGCAAGGGATGAAGGCCAACATGATACTCCGCTAGCTCGACTCCGCAGTTACAATCGCTGCAAAGGCCGGATCGATTTTGGGAGCCCTCTGGGAAGCCTTTGAACATAGGAAGACGGAAAGAGAGCGGCATAAACGAGAGCGAAATGGCACTTCATGAGAATCTGGGGCGGATGGCCATAGAGGCCATCGATGAGTACTTCACAGCCGCCGATATGATGTGAGGAGTGCGAGCAGAACGCTGCACGGAAATCAGCTTCAATACGAGGTGAGTTGGATGTGTACCGGAGTATCATCCTCCCTAACTGGCTGCGCTTGTCGACGTCTCGATTTTCCTAGCAGAGAACGAAACTGGGGCTAAGGCGCCTGTGTGCCCGCCCTCAACGTAAATCAGGCCGTTCAGTATGTCTCCGCGCGGCGGGGACGTCGGGGAATAGGAGACCAGAATATCTGCCATGATGAAGATCTCCCCACTTTGGCCGGGACCGATCTCGACGATACGCGGCGTCTCCCGTCCTCCAAATCCTCCACGATAAACACGGGGCAACAGCACGAATGCGGTCCTTTCAAACCCGGTTGCGGCTACCCCATTGATAACAAGCGAGGTGTGTTCCTGCCGGTCGTTGCGAAACCTGAGAGTGAGCCATAGCCGAACAGGGGAGCCGTACGCGGCTTTGCGTTACCTCCGGAAACCTGTTGACTTGATTGTCATTCCGGAGAGTGAGCACGTTATGACCAATCCGAGAGAACGGATGATTTCGCAGGGTGGCACTGTGGACTGGTTCCGCTTTTGGCTCAAGGGCGAAGAAGATCCCGATCCCGCAAAGGCCGAGCAATACACCCGCTGGCGCGAGTTGCGAAAACTGCAGCAGGGTAGCGAGCCTACGTCGAAGGCAAACTGACTAGGTGCGAACCCGCTTTGACCAATTCTCCAATTTCCCATCGTCTGGCGTTCGAGTCGTTTGCGGTCAAGAGAGCCTGCCCCAACCTCTCGATATAGAGCGCTGCCCAAGCATTAACATAAGTGGGTACTCCCCCGAGGTGAAAGCCCCTATGCTCCAGCGCACCGATGACATTCGGATTAAATGGACCAAAGTTGTTCTTCCCCCAGTCTTCCTGGAAGAAGAAATGCCGATGACCGACAGATCATCTTCCACGGTTCAGCAGGCACGCACCGAAATCGGCGACATTCTTCAAGGCAGAGACCATCGGCTCCTTGTCATCGTCGGTCCTTGTTCGATTCACGACGCCAACGCCGCACGCGAATATGCGACCCGTTTAAAGATAGCAATCGACGAACTATCCGCGGACCTCCGCATAGTTATGCGTGTCTATTTCGAGAAGCCGCGAACAAGCGTCGGCTGGAAAGGCCTGATCAACGACCCTCATCTCGATCAGTCATTCAAAATCAATGATGGTCTGCGATTGGCCCGACATCTCCTACTCGATCTTGCGGAAATGGGTGTGCCGGCCGGAACTGAATTCCTCGACATGATCACTCCACAATACTTCGCGGGCCTGGTAAGTTGGGGTGCCATCGGGGCCCGCACCACCGAAAGCCAGGTCCATCGTGAGCTAGTCTCGGGTCTCTCCTGCCCGGTGGGCTTCAAGAACGGCACATCGGGGGACGTGCGGATAGCGATCGAAGCCGTTCATTCCGCCGCCCACCCGCATACTTTTTTAGGCCACACCAAAAATGGACAATCAGCGATCTTTGTCACCTTAGGCAATCCCGACTGTCATGTGATCCTGCGTGGCGGACGAACAACAACGAACTATGACAGTGCTTCCGTTGCCCAGGCTTGCGCGCTGTTGGAGAATGCGGGCCTGTCACCATGTGTCATGATCGATTGCAGCCATGCTAACAGTGGCAAGGATTACACAAAACAGCCACTCGTGTGCCGCGACGTGATCGGACAGATCGCCGCCGGAGATCGGCGCATCGTTGGCGTGATGCTTGAAAGCAACTTAGTTGCGGGCACGCAGAAATTATCAGTCGGGAAACCACTCGTGTATGGGCAGAGCATCACCGACGCCTGCATCGGATGGGACGTGACCTTGGAATTGCTCAAAGAACTTGCCACGGTGGTTCGGTCGGCTCGACGCCAGGAAAAGGACACAATGAGCAGTTTGGATGGCCACTCCCAGACTCAGCAGTAACACTCTTGACACGATTTGCGCCGTCGATTTCTCAAAGCAGCGTCGAGCCGCGCCAAGCTGCCAAGTGCGTCCTCGGTCTTCAGTCACATCTGCAGTCACATCTGCTTGCTCTTCGCTATCTATTCGCCTAAAATACGTTACGGATTTCCTTCCTCCAGGCAAGCCGGTCGAGAAAGATTTCCTGAAAGGAAATGACGCCAGGGAAAAAGCGTTAAGAGTCACTCAGATGACAGTGAAGTCTTTCACATACGAAAGAAATTGGACGGGGAAGTACTACCGGCAAAGATTGCTGCCGAGCATGCAAACCAAGGACAAACACATTGCGAGCGTGCTGAACGACGGTTGGGAAGTTATGACAGAAACCTCCCATTCCGGGAACAGCCGAGGATTGCGACCTTTTGCGAAGCGGGACACGATCACGGTTTTGTTTAGGAAAAAAGCTGCGTAATCCAGATCGGCGACCGAATGGATGACACCCTGGCTAGGGTTGCCATTCAAGGGTTTACATTACGCCCAAACTGGCGTGATCGAGCAAGACTGAGACGGTCGAAGCCCCACTCACATGATTGAGTGCAACTCGTTAAAGCGTTTTGTTCCCCCGAGAAGCCAACAGATGATTCGCACCTTCCACTTTCCACCAATCACTTCCAGGGCGCGGACAAGATCTGAGGACTGCGAATTTGTTTTGTCGGTCGGTTTCATGCGGAGATCAATCCGCATTCGTGGCACAGCACGAATTTGTACCATCAATAAGGGCAAGAACTTTGTGTTTCGTGCGAAAGCGCGACTCTATACCAACAAACCACAAGATTATTTTTCGGGAAAAACACACGAAACCCCTTTACTTTCGATGTCGCCACCGTCAACAATCCTCTAATCACGAGCGCAACTGAGCATCCACTGTCAGACGCGCCGTCGATCCCTCCTTGTCCAGTGATGCGTCAGAACGGGTGCTCAACCTGCCGCTCTTGCGGGCGGAACGTACTCTTGCGCCCGAACATGCAGGCATCGTTCCATCTCACGACTGCTCTGACGAAGAGCTCCTTGTGCGCATCCAGAATCGAGATGAAGCGTCGCTTCTGACGCTTTTTCATCGCTACAACAAGCTGGCCTTTTCCATCGGATTCCGAGTTCTCCACGACGACGGCGAAGCAGAAGACTTCGTGCAGGAGGTTTTTCTTCGCCTTTGCTCCGAAAACCATTCATTCGACAGCAAAAAGGGATTGGCAAGGACGTGGATGATCCAGATGATCTACCGCCGCGCCTTCGATCGGCGGGCGTACCTGTACCGGCGACACTTTTACAGTGGTACAGATCGCCAAGAATGCACGAATGCTGTTGCGCAGGGAAATAAACCAGAGATTGACATGATCGAACGGCTGACGGCCCAGCAGTTGAAAGCAGCTTTCAGCCAACTAAACGACAAGCAGCTGAAGACTTTGGAGCTGTTCTTTTTTGAAGGATTGACGATGATGGAGATTGCCGAACGATCAAACGAAGATGTGAAGAATGTCCGCCATCACTACTATCGCGGACTCGAACGGTTACGACAATTGGCTCGTCAAATGACGCGGAATGAAAAGGTTGACTGATGAGCAACGACATTCAATATCCGGCTGGATGTAGCGAAGAATTTGCGGAGCTTTGTGCGCTCTCCACGAGCGGCGAGCTGAATGCCCAGGAATCAGAAAGACTCCGTGAGCATGTCGCGATCTGCGACGCATGTGCAATGCTTTTGCGCGAATATACGAGCCTCGCGCAAGTCGGCATGGTAGAGCTAGCGGCTGAATTGGCGCCAGAAATACACGTTCCCGCACGATATTCTGAAAAGAAGGCAGAGCGACGTTTCGTTTCCGCTCTACATAGTGCTCGACCGAACGGACAACCCCAGCTACATTCGACATTCCATTGGCCCGATCTTGCAGGTTATTGGGAGCGGAAACTGCGGTTCACGCCCGCGATGGCATTCGGGGCCGCAGCAATCCTATTGCTGTCGATTGGGGGAGCTTTCGAGCTTGGTCGCAGAATCGAAGCTCACTCTCCCAACGCTATGCCAGTCGCAGCCGCGCTTCCCCGATCCAGCCCTCCTCCGTCCACAGCCCCGAACGCGGAGAACTCCGAACTGCGAACGAGGTTGGCAGCCGCCCAGAAGTCCGTCGACAAGATGACTGCACAATCCGCCGAGGCAGAGAAGCGCGTAGCGGAACTGTCCAACGCGCGGGCCGCGCTCCTTGAGCAGCTCAATGAGCTTGGGAAAAAGGATCAAACAACGGCGGAATCGTTGATTGCGATCGCCGGACAACGCGACGCTTTACAACAGCAGTTGAATGAAGTGTCGAAATCGTTAGACCAAGTAAAGCAAGATTTGAGCCGCGCCCAGCAAGACCGGCAAGGCGCCTTGCTTCGTGCCATTGCTCTTGAGACAGAGATCAATGAACTGCACACACTGGTGTCAAATGCGAACTCCACGGCGACAAACAACGAGGAGTTTCTTGCCGAGGACCGCGACATCCGCGAACTAATGGGTGCCCGCCAGCTCTATATCGCGGACGTATTCGACGTACAGCATGATGGCCAGCGGAGCAAACCTTTCGGGCGCGTCTTCTATACGAAGGGAAGATCGCTGATCTTCTATGCCTTTGACCTCCAGTCGCAACCCGGTTATCACGAAGCCAAAGCGTTTCAGGCCTGGGGCAAGCCAGACACTGCCGCCGCCAAGCCTGTGAGTTTGGGAATTTTCTATCTTGATAGTGAGAAAAACCGACGTTGGGTAGTCAAAGCCGACAACCCGGATCTGCTAGCGCAGATCAATGCCGTCTTTGTCACCGTTGAACCTCGCGGAGGGAGCGAAAAACCCTCCGGCAAGCCATTTCTTGAGGCGTACCTGCACTCCCTTTCCCCGAATCACCCGTGAACGAGCTGCCGACTGTTTGTGAAAGGATCGTTAATCTTTCGCAGAAATTTTACAGAAAGTTGGTAAAGATCGTCTTCAGCAGACGAATGCTCATCGGACCGCTAATTGTCACGCCGTTTCGAGGAGCTCTCCATGAAATTGAGCCGATGTCTGCTGCTAATTGCGCTCGTTGTCCCCTCCGTCGCCCTTGGCCAGTCCACAGGTGCTTCACTGACTGGCGCCGTTGATGACCCGTCGAAGGCTGCGATCATGGGTGCTCGAATCACAGCGATCAGCGTCGAGACTGGCGTGAAGACCTCAACGACCACGAACAATACCGGTTTGTATGTGCTTCCCGGATTGAAGCCGGGTGCGTACCGTATTGAAGTCGACAGGGAGGGTTTCAAAAGCATCATCGAAGCAGGACTCGTCCTGCACGTCCAAGACGTTGTGCAGCTTAACTTTCACATGGCTCTAGGCTCCATTTCGGAATCCATCACGGTGACGGCAGATCAGAACAACATTAACACAACTGACGCGACCGTCAGCACGGTCGTGGATCGCCAATTTGCCGAAAACCTGCCTTTGAATGGCCGCAGCTTCCAGTCGCTGATCCAGCTAACGCCGGGCGTGGTGCTTACCGCCAACAATAGCGTGGACACCGGCCAGTTCAGTGTTAACGGGCAGCGCGCCAACGCAAACTACTGGATGGTGGACGGTGTGAGCGCCAACATCGGGATCAGCGCACTCGGCTTCCCAGGAAGCGGAGCGGCGGGTACGCTCGGCTCGACCAGCGTACTTGGAGGCACAAACAGCCTGGTTTCTGTGGATGCGCTCCAGGAATTTCGCATCCAGACCTCTACCTATGCGCCGGAATTTGGCCGCACCCCTGGCGGTCAGATATCTATTGTCACGCGCTCTGGGACGAATCAGTTTCACGGCACGGCGTTCGACTATCTCCGAAACGACGTTCTGGATGCGAATGACTGGTTCAATGGGTTCACGAATAATCCTCCACTCCCCAAGTCGCAAGAACGTCAGAACGACTTCGGTGGGACCTTCAGCGGTCCCATTCTGAAGAACAAAACCTTCTTCTTCTTTTCCTATGAGGGGCTTCGACTGCGACTGCCGCAGACTGCACTAACGACCGTCCCCGACCTCAGCTCACGGCAAAGCGCCATGCTTGCAATACAACCCTTCTTGAACGCTTATCCATTGCCGAACGGTCCGCAGGCCGTAGATACGCAGGGCAATCCAATTCCCGGTGCCGCGCAGTTCAACGCCAGCTACTCTGATCCGGGCACGCTTGATGCCTACAGCCTTAGGGTTGATCACAAGTTGACCGACAGGCTGAATCTCTTCGGGCGTTACAACTACTCCCCTTCGAAACTCAGTCAGCGCGGAAGCGGGGGCTCGTCGTTAAGCACGCTCTCGCCGACGACAGCCACCACCCAAACTGCGACCGTCGGCGCGACTTGGACAATATCTCCCGTTGTCGCCAACGACTTCCGCTTCAACTACAGCAGTACGGACGCTTCCAGTTCTCCTCGCTTAGACGCCTTCGGGGGAGCTGTCCCGCTGGGGACGTTGCCATTCCCCAGTCCCTTTACCGCTCGAAATGGGGGGTTTGTATTCAATGTATTCTCGCTCGGAAACAATCCTGCCCTCTCTACCGGGGCAGGGGGGCACAACCAGCAACGGCAATGGAACGTTCTGGACAGTGTCTCAATGCAAAAACGGTCGCATAGCCTGAAGTTCGGTGTGGACTATCGCCGCTTGTCGCCTAGTCAGAACTCCGCAACTTATGTGCAGCTCAATAATTTCTCGGACATACCTTCCGCAGAGACCGGAACCCTATTGTTCTCCGTGGTGGAGTCCGGTCTTCCCGCTACTGTTCTGTTTCGTAACCTTGGCGTGTTTGCACAAGATACTTGGCACGTAGCTCCACGTCTGACCATAACGTACGGACTAAGGTGGGATGTTGACTTGGCGCCCTCAACACTTAGCGGCCCCCGGTTCAACGCGGTGTCGGGGTTCAATCTCAGTGATCTCTCCAATTTAACTTTGCTTCCTTCGGGCACATCGCCTTACAAAACGAAGTGGGGGAACGCAGCGCCCCGGATTGGATTGTCCTACCAGCTCTCGCAGAACGAGCGGTGGCAGACTGTGCTTCGAGGTGGTTTTGGGGTTTTTTATGATCTCGCTAGTTCCGAAGCGGGAAACCTTCTCGGGGGTTTGACCTATCCTTTTGGAGCACTTGGATTCTTAGTTGGTCCCCCCTTTGGCGGCACTTCTACGTTTCCTTTGAGTTCCGGAGATGCGGCGCCGCCGCCAATCGCCCCTCCTGACGCCACCAGCGGGACACTTACTGCATCGGATCCGAATCTAAGATTGCCCTACACGCTCCAGTGGAACGTGGCCGTCGAACAGGCATTGGGAAAGCAACAAACTATGACCGTTTCGTATGTTGGGGCAGCCGGAAGACGTCTCATACAGTCGGCGTTTATTGTCGCTCCCAATCCAAACTACCATAACGCTCAATTGGTAACCAATGCAGGCTCTTCCGACTATAATGCGATGCAACTCCAGTTCCAACGGCGACTATCCCGTGGACTTCAGGCGTTGGCCTCCTATGCGTGGTCCCACTCCCTCGACACGGCTTCAGCTGGTTCTACAGGAGATTACTCTAACGCATCGTCAGGGTTCAATGCGAGGGTCAACCGGGGGCCCTCTAGTTTCGACGTGCGAAATGCGTTTTCGATGGGGCTGAGCTATGATGTGCCAGCACCGAAAAGTAATGCTTTCGCGAAAGCGATCCTTCGAGGCTGGTCCACTGACAATATTATCCAGGCTCGGTCCGCTCCCCCGGTTGACGTTTACTACGGATTCAATCAAACACTGTCGGACGGGTTCCTCACTCACCTTAGGCCGGATGTAGTAGACGGTGTGCCTTTGTACCTATACGGATCTCAGTATCCTGGGGGAAAAGCATTCAACAACACTCCAGTACAAGTAGGGTGTCCAGACGGTTCCACGAGAATAGGACCGTTCTGCCCTCCGCCAATTGATCCAGGGACCGGCCTCCCAACTCAGGGAGATCTGCCACGAAATGCGCTGCGAGGCTTTGGTGCAGTCCAGTGGGATTTTGCAGTCCATCGCGAGTTCCCCATTCACGAGTCATTGAAGCTGCAGTTCCGCGCTGAGCTGTTCAATGTCCTGAACCATCCCAACTTTGGGCCACCGGTTGGAGACCTCACTAACCCGAAGTTTGGCCAGTCAGCCCAGATGCTGGGACAGAGTCTTGTTGGTGTTAGTGGCCTGATGGCGGGCGCTTTTGACCCGCTCTATCAGCTTGGCGGGCCCCGGTCCATTCAGCTTGCCCTGAAGCTTTCGTTCTGAGCGTGCCATTGACAAATAATTCTCCGGGGGTAGTGTCTGGCGGCGCGGCGGAAGAGGCTGCGGAAAAATTAGTCCCCGAGCAAAAAGTGCGACTTCAGCAGGTGAAAGCCGTTCCCTACCGAAAGCAAGAATCTGGCCAGGGTCCAATTCAGTCGTGTTCAATGCGCCGAGTGCTGCCTTGCATCTTGCTCATTGGGAGTGCTTATCTAATCTTGTATCGCAGCTCTGCGTTGTGTAGCGATCAGTTAGCTGAGATCCTCGCGACCGGTAGTGTATCGACGGCGCAAAGCGCAGCGGTGG
>Ga0307471_100001345_pt1 | contig 13380 bp, 12 predicted proteins | sample atmos_gasesAM3C__2_FD_204566 | JGI IMG/M metagenome (GOLD analysis project Ga0307471, IMG submission 204566) | Hardwood forest soil microbial communities from Morgan-Monroe State Forest, Indiana, United States - atmos_gasesAM3C_515 | ecosystem: Environmental > Terrestrial > Soil > Temperate... | reverse complement strand
CACGGCGCGAATTTGTGAAATAGATGCGGCAAATAAAAAAGGAGCGGCTGCGGCCGATGAATTGTTTCACCAAAGCGGCCGACGAATTCGCGCATCACAACTTCATCGTAAAATCCGAGCTGAAATCTGATGCCGCCGGCTACCCAGATGAGAAAAATCGCGAATGAGGCTATCCATGGCCACCAACCAGGCCAGGCGCTACCCGAATTCGTTTTCGGGGCGTTCGGCAATCGCACCCGCAATTGGAACAACGCAATGCCGGGCAGCAGAAAGGCGTAAACGATCGGACCTTTGATCAGCATCGCAGAGGTCAGCAGAACAAAGATGTAAACTTGATCGCGCAGGTTCCATGCGTCTCCCCGTCGAACTTTTTGCCAGATCAGCAGGCCGATCAGAAAAATAGCGAACGCCAGCGGCATGTCCGTGCGCACGAGCGTGGCCAGCCGCGGGCTCAGCAGGTTCAGTCCAAAGGCGCCGGTTGCAATTACCGCGGCGATTCCTCCATACGCGTTCTTCGCAGCGCAGAATAACACAATCATGAGCGCCAGCGCAGCGACAAGCGACGGCAAACGCCATGCGATTTCCCATGAGCGTGTCACGGCAAACAGCGCAGCCGAGATCCAGCCGACCAACGGCGGCTTTGTCGCCACTCCCTCATGCGGCGTGTGCTGGTAGAGCCAATGGCCTTCCTTCACCATTTCGAATGAAGTGAACGCCTGCTTCGCCTGATCGTAGTCGTCGAGCTGCCACGGCAAATTGGCGATCGCGAACAGAACGACGATCAGTGCTGGGACAACCCAGAGTGTGCGGCGGTCTTCGAGCAGACCTCTTGTCATGTCGAGCGAAGTCGAGACATCTCTCATTAAATTCCAGAGATTCCTCGACTGCGCTACGCTCCGCTCATATGGATTCAATCACGCCAAAGCACGGCGCGCACGGGTGCGCCATCGGCACCGGCGATCTTCAGAGGCAGCGCCGCAAGATTGTAAATGCCGGGAGCGACGTCGCTGAGATCAAGTGACTCAATTATGGCGATTCCTGCGCGGGCAAGCGCGTGGTGATTCTGCAACGATTTCGAATCGATTTCGTCCATCGACGGCAGATCCACACCCAGCAGTTTCACGCCGTTCTTTTGCAACCACGCCGGAACATCGGCCGCAATCACGGGGATTCGATTTGGAAAAACTGTCGAGTCGCTCCAGCGGCCGGTCTTTACGAGAAGCCGTGAGGTCGCCGCGATCTCTTCGGCGTGCGGACGGAGATCCTCGCGAGTGATCAGATGTTTGTCCGTCGATTGAAAAAAACTCTCCGCGAGATCGACTACGGTTGCGCGGCCCAGATAAATCTCGAGTGACGCTTGCTCGATCGGCTTGCCATTCACCTCGAAATGAAACCGGGCATCGGCGTGCGTGCCGTTATGCAAGCTCATCGCGATCGCACCAAGATTTACACTGGCGCCTTTTGCGATCTCGTTCGTCACACGGTAACGAAACGGTTGGTCACCGGGCCATTCGGCAAAGTCATTCGATAGCGTTCGTGAGATGTCCCAGATCTTCATCGTGCCGTAGAAGCAGCACCTGTCTGCAGTTCCTCAAGAATTGTTTGCGCAGCTCTTTCGCTCGCGCCGGTGCCGCCGAGCTTGCTGATGATCGCATCAAAATCAGAAATCATTCGATCACGCGCGAGTGACTTTTCCATTAGCAGCCGGACGGCTTTTACGATGGCGCCCGGTTTTGCCTCGTGTTGGATAAATTCCGGAACGACTTCTTTGCCTGCAAGCAAATTAGGCATGCCGAGAAACGCTACATTCACGACGAGACGTGCTGCCACGTACGTCGGCCAGGCAACTTTGTAAATCAGCACGGACGGCATTGCAAAATAGGCAGCCTCAAGCGTAGCACTTCCAGAGGCGACGATCCCGACGAAGGCGCGCTGCATAATGGTTGCGGTTTGATCCACGATGATTGCAATCGCACGCCGATCCGCTACTTGCTCATTCATTTCGCGTGCGAGTTCCTCAGATGCAGCTGCGACTTGGAAGCGCAAAGCGGGGTTGAGTTGCAACAGCAGGCGCGCGGCTTGGATCATCACCGGAAAGATTTTCCGCACCTCCCGCGAACGACTGCCTGGAAAAAGTCCGATCAGATTGGGATCACGTTGTGTATCGACCTTCTGCTTCTGAAGTCTTTCAATCATTGGGTGACCGACAAACACCGCGCGAACGCCTGAAGCGGCGTACAAATCGATCTCAAACGGAAAAATGCAGAGCACGAGATCGATGAAGCGCGTCATTTTTTTGATCCGTGCACGGTTCCACGCCCAGACCTGCGGGCTGATGTAGTAGATTGTCTTCGGCGTTTGCGACTTCTTTCGCAGCGCGCGAGCCAGTCGCAAATTGAAACCCGGATAATCGATCAAAACGACTGCGTCGGGTTTGCTTTCCTGAATTTCGCTGAGTGTCTGAGAGAACTGCTCGCGAAAGTAACCGTACTTCCTCAGGACTTCCCATAAACCAAGGACCGCTGCGTCACCCATCCAGTTTTTAAATTCCGCGCCGGCGACCTGCCCCATTTGCGGGCCGCCGCGCCCGATGAATTTCAGCTCAGGATCCAATACGCGAAGCGAGCGCATTAGTGCCGCGCCGTGATTATCGGCACTTACTTCGCCCGCAACGAAATAAATGGTCATTCTTCTGTAGTGGCAGCCACGTCGGTTGCCCAGCGGAATGGCATGCAGGTGGCACGCCCGCCTCTACAGTGACAGGTTACCAGGCGAGCCTTCTTATCCACTCGAGGAGATTTGCTTCGTGATCTTAACCGCCAGCTCCAACGCCGCTGTCGCCTGAGAACCGGAAACCCGCGGCTGGCGTCCGGTGCCTGCACATTCGATGAACGACGTGAGTTGAAGTTTAAGTGCTTCGCCGTGTTCGATCTCGACTCGGTCACGCCAAATCTGTTTCCCGAGGCGACGATAGATTTCGCCGCTTTGATTTTGATAATCGAGCGACAGATACGCGTCTTCCTGAAAAATCCGGATCTTGCGCATCCGCTCGGGGCTGATGCGGCTGGCGGTTACATTTGCAACGCAACCGTCTTCAAAGTGGAGTCTCGCGTTTGCGATGTCTTCGTTCAGGCTAAGCACGGGCACACCAACCGCGTCAATGCTCCAGAGAGGCGAGCGCACAAAATTCAGAATGACTTCCAGATCGTGAATCATTAAATCGAGCACGACACCGATATCGGTGCTGCGTTCCGTGTACGGAGCGAGCCGATGCGCCTCGATGAACCGCGGATGGGTCAGATATTTTTCGAGCGCACCCAGAACCGGATTGAAGCGTTCGACGTGGCCCACCTGGAGGATGAGGCCGCTACGCGCCGCCAGTTCCGCGAGCTCGGTAGCGTGTGCGGTGTTGTCGGTGATCGGTTTCTCGATCAGGACATGTTTGCCCGTAGCGAGGAGACTCCGGGCAACCTCGTAGTGAGTATCGGTGGGGGTTGCCACAGAAGCGGCGTCAACCATCCCGATGAAATCATCAAGCGTTTTTGCAGATGCCGCGCCGTATTTGCTCGCAATGTTACGGCTCCTGAGTGGTTCCACGTCATATACCGCAGTGAACTCAGCGGACGGAATTTCCGCGTAGAGCCGTGCATGATTACTGCCGATATGTCCAACACCAACAACGCCAACGCGCAGCTTTTTCATCGGTCCCCAATCCAGTCAACTCCGAAAGCTTTCACGGGTCAACGCTCGAAAGTTTTCGGGGGCAACCAGGCGATGTAGCAAATAAGACGTATCAGGCAGATGCGAAGAATCATTGCATGCGCTTAGCGAGGAACCATTCGTAAGTTTGCGCGATGCCTTTTCGCAATGGGACCGTTGCCTGCCAGCCGAGCGCGCGAATTCTAGCCACGTCCAAAAGCTTCCGAGGCGTGCCGTCCGGCTTCGTCTCGTCCCAAACGAGTTCGCCGTCGAAACCGACCACATCGCAGATTAACTCGGCCAGCTCGCGAATGGTGATGTCATCGCCGCAGCCAATGTTGATGATTTCCGGCGAATCGTACTTCTCGAGCAACAAAAGACAGGCGGCAGCAAGATCGTCCACATATAAAAATTCGCGACGCGCTTTTCCGGTTCCCCACACGACCAGCTTCTTCTCATTTCGGGTTTTCGCTTCGTGTGCCTTGCGCAGGAGCGCCGCAAGCACGTGTGATGTCTCCAGATCGAAGTTGTCGTTAGGGCCGTAAAGATTTGTCGGCATAACTGAGATAAAGTTCGCGTTGTATTCACGGGCATACGCCTGGCAAAGTTTGATTCCGGCGATCTTGGCGACTGCATAAGCTTCATTCGTTGGCTCAAGTGGGCCAGTGAGCAGCGCACTTTCGGGAATCGGTTGTGGCGCCAGCTTCGGATAAATGCAGGAGCTACCGAGGAAAAGCAGCTTGCGCACGCCAGTTTGGTACGCCGAGTGAATGACGTTGTCTTGGATGCGCAAATTCTCGAGAAGAAACTCCACCGGATAATCATTATTCGCCTTTATCCCCCCGACCTTCGCCGCGGCAAGAATTACGATGTCCGGTTTTTCCTCTGTAAAGAACTTGCCAACCACAGATTCGCCACTGAGATCGAGGCGAGATCGATCGCGCGTTAGCAGATTAGTGAAACCTTGCGCTTCGAGTCGCCGGAAAAGAGCGCTCCCGACCATTCCGCGATGACCGGCAACGAAGATTTTATCAGACTTTTTCAACTGCACTGTAGTCTCTAGTCAGAAATTGCCCGGCAGGCAAGATGCGCACGGGTGTTTGGCCTTGCTGTGAGAATAAGGCGTCCATTTTGAATCCGGGAGAGTGACATTCATCCGTTGGTTCGCCGCGATAGGACTGGCTGGTGCCGCGACATGTACCGGGCAGAGGCAATTGTCGCGTCCAGCGCGAAGTAATTTTGATCCGCAGTCCTGCTCGTGCTCGAAATGTGCTCCATCGTGAGCACGAGTGAGAGTTGCTGAGCACCTCGCAGGAAGTAATGGTATTATGCTCAATGATCTCGCGGGGGAAGGAAACATTTCAGTTCGATGCGATTGACGATGTGCTAAGCGACATCGCCAAAGGCCGCATGGTCATCGTCACCGACGATGCCGATCGCGAGAATGAAGGCGATCTGGTGATGGCGGCAGAAAAAGTAACGCCTGAAGCTGTCAATTTCATGGCGACGCACGGCCGGGGCTTGATCTGCGTCCCCATTTCCAATGAGCGCGCAGACCAACTCGGCTTGCAACGCATGGTGGCGCAAAACCGGGAAAAGCATAACACCGACTTCACCGTTTCAGTGGACGCGGCGCGGGGCGTGACCACCGGCATAAGCGCCTATGATCGCGCAACGACAATACTGGCCATCGCTAATCCGAAATCGTCACCGGAAGATTTGAACCAGCCAGGTCACATATTTCCACTACGCGCAAAAGACGGCGGTGTGCTCCGGCGCGCTGGTCACACTGAGGCCGCTGTGGATCTGGCAAGAATGGCAGGGCTGCAAGCGGCGGGCGTGCTGTGCGAGATTTTGCACGACGACGGCACCATGGCGCGTCTTCCGGAGCTGATGGAGTTCCGCAACAAACACGGGCTGCGCATTTGCACGATCCAGAGTTTGATCGCCTTTCGACGCAAGAGCGAGAAGCTGGTGGAGCTGGAGCAAATCGTGAAAATGCCGACCGATTACGGCGATTTCGATTTGCATTTGTATCGCTCCAAGCTCGACGGCCAGCATCATCTCGCGCTCGTAAAAGGTCGTATCGACAAGAACAAACCGACCCTGGTGCGCGTGCACAGCCAATGTCTTACCGGGGACGTCTTCGCGTCGCGCCGATGCGACTGCGGAAATCAATTGCACGCAGCGTTGCGGCAAATCGAGGAGGAAGGTCAGGGTATTCTGGTTTACATGCGACAGGAGGGCCGCGGTATTGGATTGGCGGCGAAAATTCACGCCTACAAGTTGCAGGAGGAAGGACTCGACACCGTAGAGGCCAACGTGAAACTCGGGTATGCGACTGACCTGCGCGATTACGGCCTGGGCGCGCAGATTCTTTTCGACCTTGGCGTGCGACAGTTCCGGTTCCTCACGAACAACCCGAAGAAAGTTGTCGGCCTAGAGGGCTACGGTTTGGAAATGATCGAGCAGGTGCCGATCCGGACCGAAGCCAATCCGCACAACGAAAAATATCTCGAAACAAAAAAGACGAAGCTCGGGCATTTGTTGTGATTGCCGATTGCCGATTGTGGATTGCCGATTGCGGCGCGGTCGAATTCAAAATCTGAATTCCGATGTCGAAATCGATACCGCCTCGTCCGCTAATCGCCAAAGCCAAACGCACGTTCAACATCGTTGCGAGCCGGTTTAATGCGCAATACGTGGATGGGCTTATAGATCATGTTGCGGAGGAGCTGCGCGCGCTTGCTCCAGACGGTACGATTTTGATCCATCGCGTCCCTGGTTCGTTCGAGATTCCGGTGGTCGCGCGCGAAGTTGCGATTCAAAACAAAGCCGACGCGATCATTGCGTGCGGCGTGATTCTGCAGGGCGAAACCGATCACGCACAAAACCTCAGTCGCTCCGTTACTGATGCTCTGCAGCGCATCGCCATAGACCATGGCGTGCCGGTAATCAACGCAGTACTGAGCTTTGACAACGAAAACCAGGCGCGGGCACGTTGTCTTGAAAATAAAATCAACCGTGGAACCGAAGCCGCGCGCGCAGCGGTGGAAATCGCGAACGTATTGTCAGAACTTCGTGGTGGGTGATCTATGGGTAAACGTCGCCGAGCGCGGGAAGCTGCGGTTCAATATCATTTCTGGCGTGATCTCCAGCGCGGCGAGGGGCCGGAGAAGGTCGATGAGTTCTGGGAATTTTGCCCGGCGCCACAGCGGGTGCGCGAATTCGCACAGCCGCTGATCGAAGGAATGGTGGCGCATTTACCAGAGATCGATGAGCGAATTCGCCGCTACTGCGAGAACTACGAATTTCGCCGGATTTCAGCGGTGGATCGCAACGTTCTGCGACTGGCGATTTACGAAATGCTTTATCGCGACGACATCCCGCCGATCGTCTCCATCAACGAAGCGATCGAGCTGGCGAAGGCGTATGGGGGCACGGATTCAGGCCGCTTTGTTAACGGTATCCTCGATCGTGTCCGAAAAGATTTAGATCGGCCCGCGCGTGAGCCGGTAATCAAACGGGATTCGTAATTCGTCACATCGTTAAATCGATTCACGAATCGCGATCCACGATTCACGGTTTCAAACATGAACTTTCTAGAATCACTCGCCAAGCAATTCGCCGGCAAACCGATTGACTGGGACGAACTTGAAGAAGCGCTCATCCGCGCCGACCTCGGCGTGCCAATGACAATGCGCATCATCAAAACGCTTCAGGAACGCGAGGCGTGGGCTTTGCTGGGGATCGGTGACGTAATCAAAGCGGTGCGCGAAGAGGTCGCGCGCATCTTGCCGCGCGACCCGGCGCCCATTCGCCGAACGACCGGCAAGCCAACAGTGATTTTGATTGTCGGCGTGAACGGAACCGGCAAAACGACATCAACAGCAAAACTCGCGAATTACCTTTTAGGTAGGGGCCGTTCACCAGAACCGCCCGCGGGCGATTGGGGTCCCGTGACGGATGCCAAGCAGCGGCCGGGCTTTCCATCGCCCCTACCTCGTCCGCGACCGGTAATGTTAGCCGCCGCAGACACATTTCGCGCAGCGGCTATCGAGCAACTCGATATCTGGGCAAAAAGACTCGGCGTCGAAATCGTTCGCGGCCAGCCCGGCGCAGATCCCGCTGCGCTTTGTTACGAAGCGTATCATGTAGCAGTGAACCGGAAGATTGACTTTTTGCTTTGCGACACAGCCGGCCGGCAACACACAAAAGCAAATCTGATGGCCGAGCTGCAGAAGATAAAACGCACTCTGAGCAAACTCGATGCGGACGCACCACAAGAGACGTTGCTCGTCGTCGATGCGACCACGGGCAGTAATGCCCTCAGTCAGGCACGCGAGTTTCACAACGCGCTTGGACTCACTGGGCTTATCGTCGCTAAACTCGATGGCAGCGGCAAAGGCGGCATTGTGGTGGCGATCCAGGATGAACTCCGAATTCCCACGCGCTTCGTCGGCACCGGCGAAAAGCTGGACGATTTCGCGCCGTTCGATCGGAAGACGTACCTAAAAAACCTGATGTGAGCTGACCAAAGGCTCGATTACCACAGTGGTCAACAGGCAGTCGCCGGGACAGCGATTATTCGACAGCAACGAATTTGTCGCTGACATGTTCCAACTGAATTTTACACGCCGTGGGCCAAATAACTAAAGAAGTAATCCCGTCGGAAGAAACTGTGCCTCCCGAAGTGGCCACAGGTCTGCGTGGTTTCATAGCGAAGTTTACCGTGCTCAAGGGCGCGCAACGCGAGTTATGGCTCACGTTCCTGATCAAGTTTCTCATTTACACGGCGTACTCGGTCACGAACAAAACCATGGTGCTGTGGCTGTCGAAGGACCTTGGGTTCAGCGATCAAGCAGCAGGGGCGCTGGTCGGCTGGGTGTGGGCGCCAGCAATGACGATCTTCACTTTACTTGCAGGGTCGATCACGGACGCCATCGGGTTGCGCCGCACCTTTTTCCTCGGTGTCGCCATTTGCACAGTTGCTCGCGGCGTCATGGTCGTTACGACAAGCCCATCATTGGCGCTAGCCTGTGGAGTCCTTCCCCTGGCAATCGGTGAAGCACTCGGGACTCCTGTACTGCTGGCGGCGACGCGGCGCTATTCAACAGTCGCACAACGGTCGATCTCTTTTTCGATCATCTACATGATAATGAATGTCGGCTACATCGCCGCGGGCTGGATCTTCGACTACGTCCGTCAACTCAACTTCCACGTAAGTCTCTTCGGATTTGAACCCAGCAGCTATCAGCAATTATTCATCGTCAGTCTTGTTTTCGAGATTGTGCTGTTTCCCGTGATTTACTTTCTGCGGCGTGGCGCGGAAGCAACAAACGGCGGTCCTGTGATTGATCAGGTATCCCGCAGTCGAGACGCCGCCGGGAATTTCTTGAGCGGTATTTGGGAAACAGTGCGCCGAAGCGCGATCGAGGCCGCGCATCTTTTTCGACGATTGGTTGGTCAATCAGGATTTTACCGGTTGCTACTGTTCTTTGTCTTCATCGGATTTCTAAAGGCGATCTTTTTGCAGATGGATTACGTCTTTCCAAAGTTCGGCATTCGCGAACTCGGCGCGAACGCTCCGGTCGGGAAACTTTCTGCGATCAACGCGATCGTAATCATCATCCTGGTTCCGATCGTAGGCGCGCTGACGCAAAAGCATGCGGCGTATCGAATGGTAGTGATCGGCGGAGTCATTTGCGCCGCGGGAGTATTCATCATGGCGCTGCCAACAGAATGGTTCGTGTCGGCTGCCAACGGTCTGTTCGGTCAATGGCTCGGGCACGTTTACCTGGGTGTGAGCGGAAGCATTCATCCTTACTACGTCATGTCGGCGCTGTATCTGATCGTCTTCTCGATCGGCGAAGCTTTCTATTCACCGCGGGTGTACGAATACGCCGCTGCGATTGCCCCGCGGGGACAGGAAGCTTCGTACGGCTCACTGGCGTACCTTCCATTCCTTGTTGGCAAGATTCTCGTTGGAACCGGCGGCTGGTTGCTGGCTGCGTTTGTTCCAGAACACGGTTCGCGACACCCTGGAACAATGTGGCTGATTTTTGCCTTGGCGGCCTCGGTCGCACCGATCGGGTTGATTCTGTTTCGTCGTTACATTCGCGTTCCCGAAGCCGGTCGGCAGGAATGAACGCGTCCCAACCGTTTTGTGTCTAATTTGCGAATTTAATTAAGAAGCCAATCTCTGCGCATTTCCTTAAGGAAGCGTGATTGTGCACAGACTTAAGGACTGCTAAAGAGGACAATTCTCACGGGAGAAATCAGGGATGAGAGCAACGCGATTAACGTACAAACACAAACACTCAAACAGAACTCTGTGGTTTGGGCTGGCCGGCGCATTCGTCGTGATTGTCGGTTCGATCTTGTTCGGGTATGCTCAAGCGCAGAAGCAAGAAGCCGAGAAAATGACTCCGACCAAACCCGTTCCAAGCGATGCCGAGTTGCAGCACAAATTAACCAAGGACCAGTACAAGGTGACGCGTCAATGCGGCACGGAAACGCCATTTCACAACGCCTACTGGGACAATCACAAGCCAGGAATTTACGTCGACATCATCACAGGCGAGCCACTCTTCAGTTCGCTGGACAAATTCGACAGCGGCACGGGTTGGCCCAGTTTCACGAAGCCGATCAAATCAGAGAGCGTGACGGAAAAGCGCGATACTTCTTACGGTATGGAGCGCATCGAGGTCCGCGGAAAATCAAGCGATTCGCACCTTGGTCACGTCTTCGACGACGGACCTGCGCCGACGGGTCAACGTTTCTGCGTGAACTCCGCCGCGTTGCGCTTTGTTCCGGTGGAAAAGCTGAAGGAAGAAGGCTACGGTAAATATCTCTCGCTGTTTCAGCCGCAACAGCAAACCCAGTCACAGCAGCAAACCGGTGGCGAACAACCGCAGGCGAAGAAGTAAGTAGCTGCAGCTTTTTTATCGCAGACGACGCACAATTGTTCCTCCCCGTCGCTTATTGTCTGTTGTTGTCCTTTCAAAAGAGCAACAAACGCCATAACTTACAGTCGACATGACCCGCGATGATTTTGATTATGCGCTTGAAAATACGCGCGTCATTCTTGCCCCGGAGCGTCAGATCGCGACATTCGGCACCACCAGTTTCAATTTCTATTTGATCTCGGAGTTGATGGACCGCGTGAACCAGGTACGGATTCGTAACGGGAAAATCGAGGCGGAACGCCCGCAGATTCTGACGCCGGAACATTATTGCCGGTGGCTACTGAAGGGCTTCGGAGACAAGGCGGAGCAATACGTCGATCAATTGCGCGAGCATGCGCGCAACATCGCGGTGCTCCGATACGGTTTTCAATTTCGCAAAACCGACCTAAACGAGCAGACGCTGAGCGACTCAATCGACACGGTGATCAGTCGCACCAGGCGCCAGGTCGAAAACAAAAACGAACCGCTTAGCGCGATCATCCAAGGCGTAGACGACGCGTGGGAAGTTTGCCTGCTCAAGTTCACCATCGACCTGGTGGAGCGCTCCTCCGGCGGTAACCTCGGCGATTTCCGAAACCGCGGTTTGATCTGAAAGTCTACAGCGCGTTAAAGATGCGCCCGCATGAATGCGCCCGCGTTGGCAAGGGCGCGACCCCCGTCTTTCAGATGAGCGTTCCACAGAGGCCATGCATGAATCATGTGTGGCCAGACCTCCAAAGTCACTGCGACATTCGCCGCACCAGCCCGTGCGGCAAGTCGAGTGGCGTCATCGAGCAAGGTCTCGTCAGAACCAACCTGGATTAGCATAGGAGGAAAGTCTCTGGGATCAGCATAGAGCGGCGAAACACGCGGATCTTTTCTGTCGATCGCATTGGGCAGATACGCATCAGCCAATTCGTTGAGATATTCCTTGTGAATGAGTGGATCGACGGCCGCTTTGGTCACAAGCGTCGAACCTGACATTGTCAGCTCCGTCCATGGGGAGATAAGCCATGCGCAAGCGGGAAGCTCCTCGTGCGCGTCACGCAGCCGACTGATCAATGCGAGAGTGAGTCCGGCCCCGGCGCTGTCGCCACCGATCGCAATGTGCGCAGCAGCGATACCTCGATTTCGCAGAAATCGCCATGCAGTTAACGCGTCATCGTACGCCGCGGGGAACGGATGCTCCGGTGCGAGTCGATAAGCGACGGCGAGTGTGTGCATTCTCCCTGCGCGGCCCGCCTCGGTGACCAAACGACGATGGCTTTGGATTGAACCGGAACAGTAGCCGCCACCGTGAAAAAACATCAGTACGCGAGAAGGATCGCTGCCGGGAACCATCGAAAATTCGCCCGGCACGCCATTCACATCTACGGCAGTGAATTCCACGTCGTCTGCAACAGGCCAGACAGCGCCAACCTCGTCGAGCCGTCTTCGCCGTTCAGGCCAGCCGCGCGGACGCGGCTTCGAACTTAGCAGCGCGCGGATAGCATCGATTTCACTTTGGGCCATTGTCTTCCGACTGTGAAGCCGGCGAAGCCTTCATTGAGCAGCGCTGAACTTTCGGCTTTCGTCAATGCGCGCAGCTTGGCATCCTGCGCACTCGGAGCAACTGAAAAATTCTCCGGCTCACCTGAACATGCCACATCATTATGACGCCATTATCATCGGCGCGGGGCACAATGGCCTGACCTGTGCCTGCTATCTGGCCAGGGCAGGTCTGAAGGTCCTAGTCCTTGAACAATATCACACCGTTGGCGGTATGACTGTCACCGAAGAAGAGACCTTGCCGGGCTTTTGGTCTGATATTCACGCGAGCGGATATCAACTTGCAAATCTCTCACCGGTTCCGAATGAGCTAGGTTTACTCGATCGCTACGACCTGATCGAGCCGGAGATTCCTTTCTCACACGCTTTTCCCGATGGTGACCTCATCAGCGTCCATCGCGATATTGGAAAAACTGTCGCGGAGATCGCCCGCTATTCGGCTAAGGACGCTGAGAGGTGGCGTGCGCTGATGAATCAGTTCCTCCTGCAAAAAGACGCGATCAGCGCGGCGATGTTTTCACCGCCGCCTTCATTTCCGGTAGCCGCAGCGGAATTTGCCGCCTCGCCGGCTGGCATGGAAGCCTATCGCTTCAGCATGCAGAGCGTCAGATCGTGGGCGAACCAGACGCTCGAATCCGAGGCAACGAGGACGTTATTCGGCTCCTTCGCCACGTTTTTAGGCGCCTCGCCCGACGATGCTGGAGGCGCAGAGCTCGGCTGGCTCTTTGCTTCAGTCCTGCAAAACGCCGGCAACAACCTGGTCAAAGGCGGAATGCATCGCGTTACGCTCGCTCTGGCCGACGATCTGCGAACACATGGCGGTGAAATCCGCACGAGCGCGCTCGTAGAGAAAATTCTCGGCGACCCAAAGCGTGCTACTGCCGTGCGACTCGCGAGTCGGGAGGAGGTTTCCGCTGGTGGACTGATCGTGTCGAATATCGATCCGGCTCACCTTGTGGTCCACTTGTTAGGCAAAGAAATGGTCGGACAAGAAATCCTCGACAAGATGAAACAGTACGAGTGGGGCGATTCGGTTTTCGTTATATTCGTCGCGCTCGAAAGCCCTGTTAATTACAAGGCCGGATCCGCTGCGCGCCAATCCGCCCATGTTCACCTTACCGAACCGTCGCTCGATTTCCTCTCGCGAGTGTATCTGGAATGCCGCGGTGGCGCACTGCCGTCGGCG
>Ga0307471_100001344_pt1 | contig 13382 bp, 14 predicted proteins | sample atmos_gasesAM3C__2_FD_204566 | JGI IMG/M metagenome (GOLD analysis project Ga0307471, IMG submission 204566) | Hardwood forest soil microbial communities from Morgan-Monroe State Forest, Indiana, United States - atmos_gasesAM3C_515 | ecosystem: Environmental > Terrestrial > Soil > Temperate... | reverse complement strand
ATTCGGCGCGGGCTCGCGCCTCGGCGGTGGCGGCTCGTGCAGCGCGCGCGGTGTCGGCCGCCTCGGCCAGCGCTGCCTCGGCCGCGGAGATCGCACGTCCGGCCTCATTCGCCTCGCCAAGCGCCGCCGTCTCCTCGGCGGTCGCGCGCTCGGCCGCCGAAGCGGCCGCGCGCTCGTCGGCGGCCAGAGCGAGCACACGGCCCGGCCTGCCGCCCCCGCGCACGCCCGCTGCTGTGAACACCCGGCCGTCTCTGAGCACAGCCATGTCAGCTCCGGCGGTGATCGCCTCTCGAGCCGAGGGCTCGTCCGGCGACACCCAGGCACGACCGATGCACCGCTGCAGCGCGCCGAGCGCTTCAGGCGCCACCGATACCGCTTCCATGACAGGGCGTCCTGCAGCTGCCATCACCGGCCTCGGCACCGGGTCGAGATCCGCTGCGAACAACTGCTCGCGCGACCCCTCGGGGTCGAGGTAGCCGCTCGCGGCATCGACGTCCTTCACGAGCCAGGCACCGAGATGCTGTTCGAGCGCCGCCTCGATGGCCGCGGCATCCGCCGGATCGTCGACCGCTATGCAGTCCCAGACCCGCTTTCCGTCGACAAGCCCGGCGGCGACCGCGCGAGCCACGCCCCCCTCGCCGCCCGTGACACCGGCGAGACGACCGTGCAGGGAGGCTGCCTTGGAGAGCGCCGCTCGCGCGGCGTCGCGAACGTCGTCGACGCGCGCGTCCGCCTGGCGGCGGCGGGCGCGAGCCGCATCGGTTGCGGCCAGTGCCAGCTCGAGCGCCGCTTCTGCGTTCGAGGCGCCAGCGGCGGCGTTGTGCGCGTGCGAGGAATGGATCTCAGCCTCGCGGCGGAGCGCGGCCCGCTGCTCTTCCGCCGCAGCGCGTGTCTCTGCGAGGACGGACATCGCTGCCCCGCACTCCGCACGAGCGGCGGCGCGCTGCAGCCCGCTCGAGCGGACCCGGTCGGCCCAGCGCCGGGCTTCACCGGCGGCACGCTCGGCCGCGATCCGGGCGGTCTCGAGTGCGGCGCCGGCTGCGGCGCGTTCGCCGCGCGCATCGTCGAGCCGTAACCGCTGCGCCTGCAGGCGTTGGGCGAAGCCCCGCTCAGCCTCGGACGCTCCTTCCAGGCGGGAGACAGCGTGGTCGAACGCGCGACGGGCCAGCTTCAGCCGCGCCCGGGCTGCCCGCCACTCCTCCCGGGCGAGGCTGCCGCGAAGCTCGGCCAGCCGTACGCTCAGCTCACGCTGCTGGAGGGCCAGTTCCGCCTGCCCGGAGAGCTCCTCGAGCCGGGGCTCGGCATCGCCCAGAAGGTCGGTCAGCCGGACGAGCACTCCCTCCGCTCGGCCGACGCGGGTGATCGCGTCGTCGCACGCGGCGCGCAGGTGGCGGACGCCGGCCGCCTGCTCGACCAGGACCCGCCGGTCGGCGGGGCTGGCCTCGATGATGGCGTCGATGTCGTTCTGGGCCACAACCGCGTAGCCGCTCTGCGTCAGCCCGGTGGCGGCCAGCAGGCGATCGATGTCGCGCAACCGCACTCGCTCTCCATTGAGCCGGTACTCGGTGTCCCCGGCGCCGCGCACCACGCGCCTCGTGAACGACACCTCCGGATCGGGAAGCGGCAGGCGCCCCTCGTCGTTGTCGATCACCAGGTCGACCTCGGCGAGCCCGAGGCGCTGACGCCCGCCGCCGCCTGCGTAGATCACCTCGTCCATCCGCTGGCCGCGCAACTCGCGCGCGTTGGTCTCGCCGAGCGCCCAGCGCACGGCATCCACGAGGTTGCTCTTGCCGCTGCCGTTGGGGCCGACAATCGCGGTGATGCCACGATCGAAAATGACGTCGGTGCGCCGCGCGAACGTCTTGAACCCGGCGACGCTCAGCCGGCGGAGCTTCACCTCGGGGATTCTCGCGGTCGATGGGGTGCGCCGTCAACATCTTGGGTCTGGCGGGAGCGGCACCCACAACATGTGGCCCTCACGGCGACTGCTGGCCTCGCGTCGCCGCACCGCCGCGGCCGCGGCCGCCACGTCGCCCCCGTCGCCGCCGCTTGGCTGGCTCGGGTGGGGGTGGCGGCTCCGGGGCTCTCCCGACCAGCGCCTCGGCGGCCGCGCGCAGGGCGGCCACCAGGCCGCGTCGCGGCCGCTGCGGAGCAGCCCGGTCCGGAACCGTCGCCGGCTCTGCTCGCGATCCTTGTCCGGAGCGCGCACCGCCGCGACGGCGGCCACCGAGCGACGTGGCTCCGCGGTCGGCGGCGACCTCGGCGACCCGCCGGCGCACTCGGGCCGGTTCGGTGGCGACGCTGCGAGCTGCGTCGCGCGCGGCGCCGGCCGCCACGGCTGCCGTTCTCTTGCCGCCCCCCGCCAGGCGCTGGAGCGCCTCGCGCGCCGCCGCCTGCTCGGCGGCCTGCTTGGTGGGACCGCGGCCGGATCCGGTGACACGGTCGCCGAGCAGCACCTCCGCGGTGTAGTCGCGGCGGTGGCCAGGGCCCCCTGTCGCAACCACCCGGTAATGCGGCGTGTCGCCGCTGCGCTCCTGGGAGACCTCCTGCAGCCTCCCCTTGAAATTCTCGTCGCTCAGCTCGGCGAGGTCGCCGATGTTCTGGACAAAGACGCGCATCGCCGTGCGATAGCCCTGGTCGAGAAAGATGGCCCCGATCAGTGCCTCGAAGGCGTTGGCGAGCAGAGAAGGCAGGCGCCGCGCGCCGGTCTTGTCGGCTCCGCGGCCGAGCAGGAGCGTGTCACCCAATCCCAGCCCCTCGGCGAGGCGCGCCAGCGAGACCGTGTTGACCAGCGCCGCGCGCAGCTGGGTGAGCTGGCCCTCGTCGTACGACGGGAAGCGGCGGAAGAGGTATTCACCGACGACCAGCTCGAGGACCGCGTCGCCGAGGTACTCCAGGCGCTCGTTGTCGTGCCCCGGGCCGCTCGGCTCGCCACGCTCGTTGTTCCACGACGCGTGCGTCATCGCCTCGCGCAGCAGCTCGGGCTTGCGAAATCGCACGCCGAGACGCTGCTGGAGCATGTCGAGGCGGGCCGACTCCTCGGCTGCCAGCGGGCTCGCCGTCGCGGGCGCCGGCGTCTCGGGGGCTTTTAGGAGACCGCCCCCACCTTCTCCTGGATGTAATCCCAGGCCTGTCCCACTGTCGTGATCTTCTCGGCGTCCTCGTCGGAGATTTCCATCTGGTACTCCTCCTCGAACGCCATGATCAGCTCGACCAGGTCGAGCGAGTCCGCGTTCAGGTCCTCCACGAACGAGGCCTCCGGGATCACCTGCTCCGGCTCCACGCCGAGCTGGTCGGCCACGATCGCCTTGAACCGGTCGAAGCTGAAGTCTGGCATCGGATTTCCTTCGTGGTGGTTTGGCGGCGGGCTCTGCCGCGTCTGTTGTCTGGCTAACGATAGCGTCGCCAGGGGGTTGGTGGAAGGCAAAGCGGCCACTCGCACCGTCGACGACCGGGCCGTGCGCTCCGTCTTCGCCCCCCGTATCGTCAGTCACGTCGTCTGATTGTATTTTCACGCCCCGAGTCCGCCGTCGATCCGCAGGACGTGTCCCGTGATGTACGCCGCGTCAGGCTGTGCCAGGAAGCACACGGCGGCCGCGACCTCGTCCGCGGTACCCAACCGTCCGGCGGGAATCGTGGCAATGACAGTGGAAAGCACATCCCCGCTCAGCGCGGCGGTCATCTCGGTCTCGATGAACCCCGGTGCGACCGCGTTGACCGTGATGTTGCGGCCCGCGACCTCGCGAGCAAGGGACTTGGTGAGCCCGTTGAGCCCGGCCTTGGCGGCCGAATAGTTCGCCTGGCCTGGGTTCCCCATCACTCCGGCGATGCTCGACACGTTCACGATTCGACCGTACCGCTTGCGCAACATCGGCCGCAGCGCAGCGCGGCAGACGCGAAAGCATGCGGTCAGATCGAGTGCGATGACGGCGTCCCAATCCTCATCGCTCATGCGCACGGCAAGACCGTCGCGCGTGACCCCCGCGTTGTTCACGACGATGTCGAGACCGCCGAGCTCGCTCGTGGTGCGGTTGACGAGCAGCGCCGCGGCCGACGGATCGGCGAGATCTGCACCGATCGTCGTTGCGGCGCCGCCGTCGTCGCGCACCGCGCGCGCGACGTTCTCTGCGGCGTCCTCGCGCTGCGCATATGCGATCGCAACTGCCGCTCCTGATCTCCCGAGCGCGAGCGCGCAGGCTCGCCCGATGCCACGAGACGCACCGGTGACCAGCGCCACCTGGCCGTGAAGGGGCGCAGTGCCGGTCACGCCGCTCCCACTGCGGCGCGGAGCGTGTGCGCCTGCGCCGGCGTGCTCACGGACACTGCCTTGACGTGCGGAGCGATGCGCCGGGCGAGGCCGGTGAGCACCGACTGCGGTCCCACCTCGACCAGCACGTCCGCTCCGAGGGCGATCAGCTGCGCGATGCACTCGGTCCAGCGCACCGGCGACGTGAGTTGCGCACGCAGACGCGCGCGGAGTTGCTCAGCCTCTGTGACCGCGCTCGCGTCCACGTTGCACACGACAGCAGCTGCAGCGTCGGTCATCGGCGCGGCGTCGAGCAGCGGAGCGAAGCGCTCGGCCGCGTCGCGCATCAACGGTGAGTGGAAGGCGCCGCTGACATTGAGACGCACCACCCGGCGAGCACCCTGCGCGCGCGCCATGTCCTCCGCCGCCGACACCGCATCGGCGGTGCCACTGATGACGATCTGCGCCGGCGCGTTGATGTTGGCGACCACGACCTCCCCGCGCGCGGACGTCGCGACCGTGGCGCAGATGCGGGCGACGCTGTCCGCGTCGAGCCCGAGCAGCGCGCTCATCACTCCGTCGTGCATCGCGGCCATCGCACGACCCCGCTCCACCACCAGCCGCATCGCGGTCTCCGGGTCAAGAGCACCGGCGATGGTCGCCGCCGAGTATTCGCCGACGCTGTGCCCGGCCACCCCCACGATGTCGAGGTCCTCGGGGAGCGCCTGGGCCAGCGCCACCTCGACGAGCAGCAGCGCCGGCTGGGCGACGTCGGTGGCGCGGAGTGTCGAGTCGGCGCCCTCGATCGCAGTGGCGAGGTCGAGCCCCGACGCCGCCGCGGTCGCAAGCATCGCGTCGTGGAGCGGGCCACCGAGGCCCGCGGCCATGCCGGGTGTCTGACTTCCCTGGCCGGGGAAGCACAGCGCGATACGCGTGCTACTCAGTCTCGATGACTTCGCGACCGCGGTAGTGGCCGCAGTTGGGGCAGACCTGATGCGGCCGCCGCGGCTGCCGGCACTGCGGACACGGCGTCAGCGTGGGCAGCGCCAGCGCGTGATGCGAGCGCCGGAAGTCGCGACGGCGTTTTGAGATGCGTTGTTTGGGAAGTGGCATGAATTCTCCTGCCGGTCTGCGCGCGCGTGGCAGCGCGGCAGCATGTGCCGCACCAGTATACCGGCGACGCTACGACTTCTTTCGACGCCGTGGCGGCGTCGCGCGTGGGAGGGTCTCGATGCCCTTGCGCACCGTCCCCAGCGCGCGATTCAGGTGCTCCTCGAGCTGCACCATGACCTCGCGGGCGTACGCGTCCGCTTCCTCGCGAATCGCGGCGGCCTGCGCCTCAGCCTCGGCGACCAGGGCCTCGCCCCGGGTGAGCGCCTCGGCGAGGACGGCATGCTCTGAGACCAATCCCTCGGCGTGGTCTCCCGCCTGTGTGATGAGCTGCTGCGCCTCGGACTCGGCTCGAGCCAGGATGGCCTCAGCCTCGGTCTCGGCGGCGGCGACGATGCGATCGCGGTCCTCCAGCGTGTGCCGCGCCTGCACCAGCTCCTCGGGCAAACCCATTCGGGCGCGGTCGATGAGGTCGAGCGTCTCGTCCTCATTGATCACCACCGTCGCGGTGAACGGCAGCCTGCGTGACGTGGTCACCAGCTCCTCGAGCTGGTCGATCAGGTCCAACACCGTGGTGGTGTCAGGCTCGCCCGCTGCCACCGCGCCCTCCGTCGATACCGAATTTACGCCGCATCGCGTCGGCGCTCACCTTCGGCACCACTTCGTCGACGTCGCCGCCGAGGCGGCACACCTCTTTGATGATGGTCGACGAGATGAACACGTTGGCGAACGACGTCATCAGAAAGACCGTGTTGATGCGGGGGTTGAGCCGGCGGTTCATCAACGCCATCTGAAACTCGTTCTCGAAGTCGCTGATCACCCGCAGGCCTCGCACGATGGCGATCGCGCCGACCGACTCCGCGTAGTCGACGGTGAGCCCGTCGAAGGTGGCGACATCGACCGCGGGTCGCTCGCCCAGCGCAGCGCGAAGCAACTCGACACGCTCTCCGGCCGTGAACAGCGGAGTCTTGGCCGGATTGGCAAGCACTGCGACCACGACGCGGTCGAAGATCGCGGCAGCACGGTCGAGGATGTCGAGGTGCCCCAGGGTCACCGGGTCGAAGCTGCCCGGGTACAGCGCGATGCGCTGGCTCATTGCTCGTGCCGATCGTTGGTTCGCTGCAGGAATGTCAGGGTGGACAGGCCGTGGGTGATCTCGCGCACTCGCTCGAGCTTTCCGATGCGCTCGGGCAATCGCCGTGCACGGTGATGTTCGCACACGACCAGGCGCGGTGGGCGATCGCCCAGCAGTTCGAGGATCGTGTCGATGTCGGGGTCGCGGTACGGCGCGTCGACGTAGCAGATGTCCGCAGCCGGGACCTCAGCGGGTTCCGTACGCAGCCAGCGCGCGGCGTCAGCATGGATCAGACGGCAGCGTTCGAGACAGCCGAACCGGCGAGCGTTGCTCGTGATCAACGACCCAGCGCCGCGGTCGCTCTCGACGAACACCACGGCGCGCGCGCCCCGCGAGAGCGCCTCGAAGCCGACGGTGCCGGCCCCCGCGAACATGTCGACGACGCGGGCATCGACGACACGCTCGCCGAGCACATTGAACAGCGCCTGACGAATCATCGAGCGTGTCGGCCGGATCGCCGTCCCACGCGGCGTCTCGACCAGCCGCCCGCGAAAATCCCCGGCGGTGATTCGCGTCTCCGGCATCGCGCGTGGTCAGTCCAGGTCGAACACGGCGCGGTAGGCGTTCATCGCCTCGGTGAGCGGGGCGTATGCCGTCAGTGACGGATCCATGTCGAGCCAGCGGGTTGCCGCGCTCCGCGCGCGCTGGAGGAGCGCGACGTCGAGGAGATCGGCGACGAGTATCTCCGGGAGCCCATGCTGGCGCAGTCCGACGACGTCGCCGGGTCCGCGTAAGCGCAGATCAAGCTCGGCGATCTCGAAGCCGCTGTCCGTGCAGGCCACCGCGGCCAGCCGCCGTGATCCTTCCTCGTCGATCCCGCCCTCGAAGAGCAGGCAGAACGACGCGTGCCCGCCCCGACCGACGCGCCCCCGGAACTGATGCAGCTGTGCCAATCCGAACCGCTCCGCGCCTTCGATGATCATGACCGTGGCGTTGGGCACGTCGACGCCGACCTCGACGACGCTTGTCGACACCAGGATGCTCGCGTCGCCGTGCACGAAGCGCGACATGCGCTGCTCCTTGTCTCTCGCGCTCATCCGGCCGTGCACCAACTCGATGTCGAGATCCGGGAAGACGTCCGCTCGCAGCCGCTCGTACTCGGCTGTCGCGCTGCGCACGCCCAGGTGATCGGAGTCCTCGATGAGCGGACAGATCACGAACACCTGGCGGCCCTCGCCGACCTGAGCGCGCACGAAGGCGTATGCGTGCGCGCGCTCGAACGGGGGCACGACCCGCGTCTCCACGGGACGCCGCCCCGGCGGCAGCTCGCGCAGCTCGCTGAGGTCGACGTCGCCGTAGAGAGTCAGGGCCAGCGAGCGCGGAATCGGTGTCGCGGTCATGGCGAGGAAATTGGGCATCGATCCTGATTTCTGACGCAGCTTCGCGCGCTGAGCGACACCGAAGCGGTGCTGCTCGTCGACCACGGCGAGCCCGAGGTTCTCCATCACCACGTCGTCCTCGATGAGCGCGTGGGTGCCGACCACGAGTCCATCGTGACCGGATGCGAGCCCGGTGAGCACCTCACGCCGCGCCGCGGCGCTCGTGCTGCCGACCAGCAGGCGCGGCGGCAGCCCGTGCGGACTCAGCAGTGCATCGAGAGTCATGTAGTGCTGTCGCGCGAGGATCTCGGTCGGCGCCATCACCGCCGTCTGCAGGCCGGCGTGATTCGTCATCAGTGCAGCCATCGCCGCGACCACTGTCTTGCCGCTGCCGACATCGCCGTGCAACAGGCGATTCGTGGGTCCGGTCGCGGCGAGGTCGGTGAGGATCTCGTGCGCGGCGACGCGCTGTGAGTCGGTGAGCTTGAACGGCAGGCTCGCCGCGAACTCGCGGGCCACGGCGACGTCGTACGGAATCACGATGCCCCGGCCGCTGAGGCGGCGGCGCTGCGCCCGCTCTGCAGCGAGTTGCAGCAGGAAGAGCTCCTCGAAGGCGATCCGTTCGCGCGCGCGTTCGAGCGTCGCCGGTGAGTCGGGGAAATGAATCTGCCGCAGCGCCTCCGCGATGGGTATGAGCTCCTCGCGTGTTCTCACGTCGTCGGGCAACCGGTCGGCGACGCGGTCGGCAACCCACAGGATCGGCTCGATCCAGCTGCGCAGACGCCGCGATGTGAGGCCCTTCGTCTCCGCGTACACGGGTGCCAGGCGGCCGACATGGCGCTGTTCCGGACCGGCACGCTCGAAGACCGGATTGCGAAACGACACGCCGGTTCTCGAGTACTCGACCTTGCCGCTGACGAGCAGCTCCAACCCAGGCTGCAGCGGTCGCGCCAGCCGGTCGTTGAACCAGATCGCTTCCGCCACCCCCGAGTCGTCCTCCAGGACAGCCTCGGCCACCCGCATTCGCTTGCGCGGCGTCAGCCGCCTGCTCACGCTGCGCACGCGGACGCGCGCGGTCTGGACCGCTCCAGGCTCGAGCCGGCTCACCGGGACGATCTCGCGGGTGTCCTCGTATCGCCGCGGAATGTGAAATAGGAGGTCACGGACCGTGGTGATGCCCAACCGGTGCAGCAGCTGCTGCTTGTCGCTGCCGACTCCCGGGACCTGGGACACCGGCGAGTCGGGCCCCAACGCCGCGACCGCACGCCCCGCCACTCCAGTCACGTCGGCGTCAGCCGGCGGCGAGGTATGCGACTCCCAAGCCGCCCGGTCCAGCGTAGGTGCCGACCACCGGTCCCACCTGCCCGAGCAGGATGTCGACGCCAGGGGCAGCGTCCTCGAGCAGGCCGCGCATCTCCCCCACCAGCTCGGGCGCGCCGGTGTCGAACACCGCAAGGCGGCGCAGCGGAAGGCGTTTGCGGATCAGGTCGGCGATCAAGTCGAATCCCTGCCGGCGGCTGCGCACCCGGGCCTGCGGCGCCACCTCGCCATCTCTGACTGTGAGCACCGGCTTGACGTTGAGCAGTCCACCCACCATCGCCTGCGCACGACCGATTCTGCCCCCGCGCAACAGGTAGGTCAGCGTGTCAAGGAGGACGTAGATGCCGATGCGCTCCTTGCGCGCGAGCGCGCGTTCCACCACCTCGCCGGCGTCGCAGCCTTCGGCCACGTCATCCAGTGCCGAGCGCACGAGCATCTGCAGGCCTGCGGTGACGCTGCCCGAGTCGACGAGGTGGACGCGCGCCGGTCCGAGCTCCTGGACCGCGAGATGGGCCGACTGCAACGTCCCGCTCAGATGGCTCGAGATGTGGATGCTCACGACCGAGTCGTCCGGTCCGCGCAGCAACGAGCGATACACGGCGCTGAACTCCTCCGGTGATGGCTGGGAGGTGGTCGGGTGCACCTTGCTCGAGGTCAGACGCCGGTAGAACGCCTCCGAGTCGAGGTCCACGCCGTCCCGAAACTGATCCTCGCCGAATCGCACGATGAGCGGCACCACTGTCACGCCGAGCCCGCCGGCTTGCGCCGGCGTCAGGTCCGACGTGCTGTCGGTGACGACGTGGATCACTCGAATGAGAGCACGTACGGATAATGCTCCTGCCCACCCTCGTGCAGCTCGAACTCGACGTCCGGATGGCCGCGACGCAGCGACTCGACCACGCGGCCGGCTTCCGCGTCGCTCACCTCGCCACCGCGATACACGGTGACCAGCTGCGGCTCTCGCGCCTGCGCGGTCAGCACCGCGTTGATCACATCGAGATAGTCGTGACCGACCTCGGTGATGTCGTCGTCGACGATCGCGATGACGTCGCCTTCCTTGATGTCCTGCCCATTGGCGGTGCTGTCGCGGACCGCGCGCGTCACTTCGACTGCACGCACCGACGTGATCGCTTCCTCCATGCGGGTGACATTGACGTCGAGTCCCGCGGAGAGATCGAGCGCGAGCAACGCGCTGATTCCCTGCGGCAGGTTGCGGGTCGGGACCACGCGCACGGTGCAGTCGTCTGCCACCTCGTCCACTCGTTGCGCCGTGAGGATGACGTTGCTGTTGTTCGGCAACAGGATCACCGAGTCGGCATTGGCCGCCTGCACCGCGTGGAGCAGATCCTCCGTCGAAGGGTTCATGGTCTGCCCGCCGAGCACCACCTCGTCGGCGCCGAGGCTCTGCAGGATGTCGCGAAATCCGCCGGCCGGCGCGACACTCACGATGCCCAACGGCTTGTGCGCCCGCGCCGCGCGGTCGAGGACGTCGTCGTGCTGAGCGGTCATGTCCTCGACCTTGAGCTTGGTGAGGCTGCCGCGCTGCGACGCCACGGCGATGAGCGCGGCAGGGTTCTGTGTATGGATATGGACGCGAACCAACTCGGAGTCACCGACCACGAGCGCCGACTCGCCCAACGCGGACAGCTCCGTGCGCAGGGCGTCGGCGTCGAGGCCTGGGCCGTTGATGAGGAACTCGGTGCAGTAGCCCCACCCCTCCTCGCGCGACGCGACTGCTGCGGCGCCGCGCCGCTGCTCGCCGGCCTCCGCGGCGCCGGCGATGCCGGGTGGGCGCACCCGTGGCTCGGCCGCACGGCGCAGCGACGCGCGGCCGGCGGGCGGCGGCGCGGTGATCTCGTCGACCGCCCTGCTGAACCCTTCGAGGACGATCGCCAGTCCGAAGCCGCCCGCGTCGACCACGTCCGCATCACGGAGCACCTGCAGCTGATCGGTCGTGCGTTCCACCGCGGCGTGGCTCTCCTGCACGACCCGATCGAGCAGGGCACGAATGTCATCGGTCTCCTGCGCTGCCACGGTGGCCGCGTCGGCGGCCTCCCGGATGACCGTGAGGATCGTTCCCTCCGTCGGTTTCATCACCGCCCGGTAGGCGACCGCCGACGCCTCGTTGAAAGCCCGGGCCACGCCGTGCACGTCGATGCGCGAGTGACCGGACACGCCCTGCGCGAATCCACGCAGGATCTGCGAGAGGATCACGCCGCTGTTGCCCCGGGCACCCATCAGCGATCCATGGGCGGCGGCGGCGAGCACGGAGTCGACCGATTCCGGAGACGGCGCCTGCTGGGCCTCCTCCACCGCCGAGCGCAGCGTGAGGTACATGTTCGACCCGGTGTCGCCGTCGGGCACCGGAAAGACGTTGAGATCGTTGATCTCCTGTTGGTTGGCCTGCAACCACGACAGCGCGACGCGCAGCCCTGCGACCACGTGCGCACCACTCACCTCGCGAAGCGGCTCGCGCAGCACTGTCATCCGAGAGCGTGCTGCGTCAGTGGCGGGCACCGTCGGCCTCGAGGTGGATGCCCTGGACGTTGACGTTCACCGCGGCGATGTGCAGCCCGAGCGTCTTCTCCAGGGTGTAGCGGACGGCGCTCATCAGGTTGTGGGCGACCTCACTGATGCGCGTGCCGTACTCGGCGATGACGTAGAGCTCCACCACAACCCCGTCACCGCGGACACGCACCTCGACGCCGCGGTGCGCGTTCTCCCGGTTGAGGCGCTCCGCGATGCCGTCGCGCAGGCCCCGCGCCGCCATGCCGACGATCCCGTAGGACTCGTTGGCGACATGGCCGACGATCGACGCCACCACGCGCGGGGAAACCTCGATCCGGCCCAGCGGAGCGCTCCGGGCGAGCGCGCTATCCGGCCTCACCTTGCCTTTCACGTGACTCCATAAGCCCTATTCGGACCGCGTGTTATCCTCGCCGAACCGGCGATTCCCCGAAAGTATTTACCTTGAAGGGCCCTCGTGGGGGCCAGTGCCCCTGTTGGAGAGCAATCGATCCTCATGTCCCAGCGCTGTGACGTCTGCGGCAAGCGGCCCATGACCGGCAACAACGTGAGCCACTCGAAGGTGCACACGAAGCGCCGGTTCATGCCCAACCTGCACGCCGCCCACGTGGTCCTCAAGGGGCGAATGGTCAAAGCGCGGGTCTGCACGCGCTGCCTGCGAACCCAGGCCAAAGCAGCCCGCTAGCCGAAGCTCAGGTCACAACACGACCGGCGTGCCCACCCAGGTCGCGCCGCGGGGCAGCGGCTGGCCCGGCGGCGTTCGCAGCGCGGCAGCGAGGATCTCCAGGCCGTTGACGATCCTCGGGCCGGGACGGTTGAAGTAGGCGGACCCGTCGGCCGCGACCACCCGCCCGCTGCGCGCGCAGGGCAGTTCGTCAAAGCCCGGCCTCGAGACGACATCTGAGCTCGCCTCCACGGTGCGCTCGAGATCGAATCCGCACGGCATCAGCACGATCACGTCCGGCCGGGCGGCGACCACCGCCTCCCACCTCACCTCGATCGACGGCTCGCCGACCGGCCCGAGCGGGTCGCGTCCGCCGGCGATGCGCACCATCTCGGGCACCCAATGCCCTCCCGCCATGAGCGGGTCGGTCCACTCGATACAGGCGACGACCGGGTCGGATTCGGGCGGAGCCAGCGACGCGACCACGTCGATCCGCTCGACCATCGACGCGGCGACGACCTCGGCGCCGCGGTCGTGTCCGGTCAGTTCGCCGAGAGCGAGGACCGTCGCGCGGATGTCTTCGAGGCTGCGGGGTTCCAGGGACACGACGGCTACATCCCCGGCGAGCCTGCGGACGGCTTCCGACACCTGGTCGTACGCGACCGCACAGACGTCGCAGAGCTCCTGGGTGACGATCAGATCCGGCGCGACGCTCGCGAGCAGAGCCTCGTCGAGCAGATAGATGCTCGACCCCTCGTGCCGGGCGTGGCGGATATGCCGGTCGATGTCTGCGGCCGAGGCGTGCGCGGTGGGCAGCGCGTTGCTCGTCACCCGCGGCAGCCCCTGCGCCTCCGGCGGATGGTCGCACTCGTGCGTGATCGCCACCACGTCGTCGCCGGCGCCGATCGCGAACAGGATCTCGGTGGCGCTCGGGAGCAGCGACACCACCCTGAGGGCCATTGGCTAGGAGGCTTCTCTCCGGGTCGATGCGCGCGGCTTGCGGAGGCTGCGCAGCAGCGACACCATCTCGATCGCCGCCACCGCGGCGTCGGCGCCCTTGTT
>Ga0307471_100001343_pt1 | contig 13391 bp, 14 predicted proteins | sample atmos_gasesAM3C__2_FD_204566 | JGI IMG/M metagenome (GOLD analysis project Ga0307471, IMG submission 204566) | Hardwood forest soil microbial communities from Morgan-Monroe State Forest, Indiana, United States - atmos_gasesAM3C_515 | ecosystem: Environmental > Terrestrial > Soil > Temperate... | reverse complement strand
AAACATGAAGTTGTGACGAAGAAGCGATCAGCGGGGCATGTCTCTTGATGTTTTTCTGAGCTTTTCGTTTTTATTGCCCGGCATATACTCGACGATCACCGTCTTGGGGTCTTGCAATGACTTGAGCTTGAGCATGCGCATCAAGGAACCTCGTTTCAATCAAAGGATGCTACTTCCATTACTCAGGTTATTCCATAAGAAAAATCTATTTGATACATCACAAGAATCTATAGTAAGAAGTATGCGGAAGAGGTGGTTCGGTCATTTCGGCACAAGGAGGAGCGCCATGAAGAACTTATTTCGCTTTGTAGTTCTCGCCGTTCAAATTCTCAGCCTGCTGGCATTCACACAACGCCTCCAGGCCCAAACTCTGCGCAAAGCGACCTTCGAATTAAAAAATGAGATTACCGTCCAAGTTCCCGAGGGAGCCAAACGAGTGCGGGTTTGGGCGGCGCTTCCTCAAGACGATCCGGCGCAGCAAATCAAGAACCTCAAAGTCGAGGCGCCGTTTCCTTACCGGGTTGAGCTTGATTCCGAAGGCAGCAAGGTATTGTACCTCGAGGGTGATGCTCCGAAAGCAAAAGAGCTAAAAATCGTCACGACTTTTGTTCTGACGCGCTCTGAAGTGCGTAGCGGGGTGGATGCCAAAAAGGCGGAGCCGATTTCTGAAGCGGACCGGGTACGGTTGGCTCATTTCCTCCAACCCAACAAGCATGTAATCATAGATGGAGATATCAAGAAGCTCGCGCTGCAGATCGTCGGGGATGAAAAGAATCCGGTTCTGGCTGCACGCAAGCTCTATAACTGGCTGCTGGACAACGTGGAGTACTGGGTAAAGGATCCAAAGAACAATAAAGCATCGCCGGTTGGGAGCACGACGTACTGTTTGACTTTCCGCACGGGGAACTGCACCGATTTCGAATCGCTCTGGACATCGTTCGCTCGCGGGATCGGGATCCCGACGCAGATCGTTTACGGCTCCTTTCTCAAACCGGACTTGATGGGGCAAGATCAGGATCAAAGCTACCACTGCTGGGCGGAGTTCTATGCGCCCGGCTTGGGCTGGATACCGCACGATGTGGCGGTTGCCGATCTTTACGCCGGAGAGTTCCCGGTAAACAACGACAACGAGAGGCTGGTCCGTCTCACCACCGCCGATGGCACCTATGGTCCGAACCCGGAAAAGGTCAACTATTACTTCGGCAATCTCGACGAGCGTCGCGTTGTCTGGTCGCGCAATCGAGACCTGATCTTCAACCCGCGGCAAGATGGAGAGCCGGTCAACGCATTGCCCAAAGCGTACGTGGAGATCGACGGGAAAGAACATCCGGAAACCAAAGGATGGGTCAGAAAACTTACGTTTCGCCAGGTCGACTAGCGAAGGATACTGATTAGCGAGGGATATTACTGTGGAGCGAGCGCTGTCCGATGAAATGGAGCGAACGGTTAAACTGCTCGCCGATCTCCAGAGCCTGCGCGGGCGTGGCTGCAAGCGCTGCGAGTCCGCGCTCTGTCACCACGAAGCGTTGTTCAGTATCAGCATGGGCTTCAAAAATAGCCCTCTGTGCTGCGCCTGCCTCGCGGCTGAGCTTGAGCGCGAGCCGGTGCAGATGCGTGATGAGCTATGGTCTTTCATTGTACACCGCCCGTGTCACCGCGCTGGTTGGGCATGGGCTAATCGCGAGGAAGGTTACGACCCTGGCGCTCTGCCGGGATGTCTTTGGCCTGCCCCGCGCAAAGCGAGCGTGCGGTACCATGAAGTCGAGACAGTTGAAAAAGCGTCTGAGCGATGCGAAAGCGAAACCTGGGACGCCGGGGATATGGCCTGCGGGGATCTCGTGCTGGAGTTGCGGCTGCGGTTACGCGGGATGAAACCCCGCCAGGTATTGCGGATCACGGCCACCGATTCCGGTGCCAGGGAAGATATCCCGGCCTGGTGTCGCCTGACCGGACATACGTTGCTCAACGCCGAACATCCTCAATATTGGATTGAACGAAGGGAGGATTAAAATTATGGCCGGTAAATTTTGTGTCAGTTTGACGTCCGCGAAGAACGACCCCGATAAGGCGACGGTTGCTTTTGTCGTTGCCAATGCGGCGGTGGCGTCGGACAAGCAAACATTGGTTTTCTTGAGCACGGAAGGAGTGCGGCTTTCCCAGCAGGGATATGCGGACGACATCCGTGAGGAGGGCTTTGCGCCCCTCAAGGAACTCATGGAGAATTTCGTCAAAGCCGGCGGCCTGATCTGGGTTTGCTCGCCGTGTTTTAAACGTCGCAAGCTCGACGAAGGAAAACTTATCGGCGGAGCCACGATCGTCGGTGGCGCGAAGCTCGTGGAATTTTTAAGCGACGGCTCTCCTTCCATCACATACTGAGACGTTTGAGATGGATGACAGCGCCGCACAGTCCTATCGGCCCGATGTAAGCTTCGACGGTGGCGATCTCGACTGCGGGAGCGGCCTATTGCTGCTCATACGGAAACATATCGATCCTCTTGCTCGAGGACAAATCCTTGAGGTCCGCTCAACGGAACTGTCGGTCGAGCAGGATTTGCCGTCATGGTGCCGGTTGACCGGAAACGAACTCATCTCGTGGACTCGCAGCGAGAGGACGTGGAGCTTTTTGATCTGCAAGGGATCGCTTTCCGAAAAGACGGAGTCTCCGGCGGGCGGCCAGCCCAGATCCGGCGCAGAGCGCAGGGTGTCAGAGGCGAGGATTTCGGCGCCGCTCTCCAAGTCGTATTCAATTCCTCAAATAGCGGCTCTATCCGTGATGGGCATCGGAAGTTGGCCACGACCGCGGTGGATGCTCCAGGCCATGCACGAGCATGTCGAAGGGCGGCTGGGAGAGGAAGAGTTTCAGTCTACCGCTGACGACGCCGTGCGGCTTGCGGTTGAGGCCCAACTGCGGTCAGCGGTAGACGTTGTCACCGACGGCGAGCAGCGGCGCGACAACTACGCGAGTTTTGTCGGTGGGCTGTTGGAAAATTGCCAGCTTATTCCGCTCACGGATCTTTTGCCGCTGGTCGATGATCCGGAGGAGTTCGAGAAAGAACTGCAGTCGTTAGATGTGCCCGCCAGCGAAGTCCGGCACCCCGCGGTTTTCGGCAAGCTGAGGAGAGGAAGGCCCATCGCCGCGCACGAGCTGGAATTTGTCCGAACGCTTACCGACAGGCCGGTAAAAATCGCGCTGCCCGGACCTTACCTCCTCACTCGGATCATGTGGATGGAATGCATCAGCGACAAGGCCTACGCCACTCGTGAGGAGCTGGCCGCGGACATTGTACAGATCCTGCGCGAAGAGATGCACGATCTCTTGTCGGGCGGCGCCGCTTTGATCCAGTTTGACGAACCGGTATTGACCGAGGTCGTCTTTACGGGCGCCAAAAACAGCCGCAGCTTCATGTGCGGCGCGCTCAGCGAGAAAGGCAGCCCGGAACGCGAGCTCGCCTTCGCGCGGGAACTTATCAATCAAGTGGTTGACGGCGCGCCCCTGGAGCGAACGGCCATTCACATATGCCGAGGCAATTGGACGCGAGACGAAAGCGCTGCCCTGAGCGGCGACTACAGCCCGCTTGTGCCCCTCCTCAAAGCCCTCAAAATAGGAAACTATTTATTGGAGCTCTGCACGCCGCGCGCTGGCGAGATTGAAGCGTTAAAAGAGCTTCCCCAGGATCGACGGATTGGTATCGGGCTTGTGAATCCCAAAACTGATACTGTCGAGTCTCTGGAAGAAATCGTCGCAAAGGCAAAAAAGGCCGCGGACCTTTTCGGCGCCGATCGTATTTTCCTCAACCCCGACTGCGGCTTTGCAACATTTGCGGACAATCCGGTTTCCTCCTCCCACATCGCCGAGGCCAAACTCAGCGCGCTAGCACGGGCAGCGGAGCTATTGAAGAGTCAATCGTCATTTTGATGTTTTGAGAATTCTCAAAACGTAAAAGTGTCGCGAAGAGGCGCGATCCGCGGGCGCGCACACGTACACGTTCTCGGGTTTTTCGTAACCACGATCATTTCTGTTCCCTACGATCACGAAGTACGAGCACGAACACGGCTCAGAGACGCCTCTCGGCTCACGTCTGCTTGTTCCTTGTATTCTCCGGCCCATTTCGCTTAGAATCTGCGGAAATTTACCTCGAACATAAGGGCAACTCTTACTCCACAATTCATGTCCACCCTCGAAGACAAAGCCAGAAAGAATATAGATTGGCTCCTCTACCAGGCGGGATGGGCGATTCGCGATCAGAACGAAGCGAACATCATGGCGTATCGGGAAGTTGCCATTCGAAAACTTGGCCTTGATTAGATTTCCGTTTATATGATCAACGAAGCCGACACCTGCCGAAAGTACGTTCTTCCGAAACTCTATGCAGCTGGTTGGAACGATGATCAAATTAGCGAGCAGAAGAGCTTCACTGATGGCCGGATCGTGGTCGTGGGTAGCAATGCACGGCGCCGGCCTTCAAAACGCGCGGACTACCTACTTCGATACGCGCGCGATTTTATGCTGGCTGTAGTGGAGGCCAAAGCGGCGTACAAGTTGCCAGGCGATGGGCTTCAACAAGCCAAGGAGTACGCCGGGGTTCTTGGACTGAGATTCGCCTACTCCACAAATGGCCACGGCATCATTGAGTTGGACTACACTACAGGGCACGAGCAGGAACTCCAAGCCTTCCCCACTCCGAATGAACTATGGCAGCGGCTCCGTTCAGCCGAGAAGCTTGCGGACGAAGAGACGGCAACCAAGCTTCTCACTCCGGCCAATGCCACTATTGGTAAGGGGCAGCGTTACTATCAAGAAATCGCCATCAATCGTGTCGTCCAAGCGATATTGCAAGGCGATAAAAGGGTGCTTCTCACAATGGCGACCGGCACCGGGAAGACCGCGGTGGCGTTCCAGATTTGCTGGAAGCTTTGGAGCATGCGTTGGAATCGCACGGGAGAGCACCGGCGGCCCAAGATTCTTTACCTTGCCGACAGAAATAATCTTGGTCGATGACCCGAAGGATAAGATGTTTACAACCTTCGGAGACGCGCGGTGGAAGATTGAAAACGGCGAGGTAAACAAAGGCCGGGAAATGTACTTCGCGATTTACCAAGCCATTGCGAAAGACGAACATCGGCCTGGCCTTTATAAAGAATATGCCAAGGACTTTTTCGACTTAATCATCGTTGACGAGTGTCACCGTGGTAGCGCCAAAGACGACAGTAACTGGCGGGAGATCTTGAGATATTTCCAACCGGCCTATCAGTTGGGGATGACCGCGACGCCACTACGTGCGGATAACCGTGACACGTATCGATATTTCGGCAATCCGCTCTATACGTACAGCCTCCGACAGGGTATAGAAGATGGTTTTCTTGCACCTTATCGAGTACATCGCATCATCACAGAATGGGACGCAGCCGGCTGGCGCCCAAGTAAAGGCGACCTGGACCGTTACGGACGCGACATACCGGATGCCGAGTATCAGACAGTGGATTTCGAGCGAGCCGTGGCGCTTAAAGCGCGAACTGAAGCTATCGCTCAGAATCTCACTGACTTTCTTAAAAAGACGGATCGCTTCGCCAAGACGATAGTGTTTTGCGTCGATCAGGAGCACGCAGACGAAATGCGTCGCGCGCTCAACAACCTGAACAACGATCTCGCAAAGCAATACGCGGACTACGTTTGCCGAATTACCTCGGAAGAGGGAACCATTGGCCGTGGTTACTTGAGCAAATTTCAAGAGCTGGAAACTATAACGCCAGTCATCGTGACAACTTCACAACTGCTCACTACCGGCGTCGATATTCCGACGTGTAAGAATATCGTTATTGCCCGTGTGGTCAATTCGATGGTGGAGTTCAAACAAATCATCGGTCGTGGGACGCGGGTCAGAGACGATTACAACAAGCTCTACTTCAATATTCTCGACTACACGGGTTCAGCCACACGGCTCTTTGCTGATCCGGATTTCGACGGTGAGCCTGCCTACATCACTGAGCATGAAATGAATGAAGAGGGTGAAATAATAAGTGAAATCGCCGCGGAGGAAACAAATGTTGCCGAACAAGAAGGGGAGAGTCTGTCTGTCATTGCAGACGATTTTGAAGGGATTCGTCGCAAATACTATTTCGACGGTGGGCAAGTGGAAATCGCTGCTCATCTTGTCTACGAGTTGGACCCTGACGGCAAACAACTGCGAGTCGTCAAGTTCTCTGAATATGCCGCAGATAAAGTTCGAACGCTCTATCCTTCAGCCGCCGATTTACGCAAGCAATGGGCTGACCCCGCGCTCCGTGTTGAGATCATCGCCAAGCTCGAAGAAAGAGGAATCGATTTCGATCAATTGAGGTCTTCGAGCAACCAGCCAGAAGCTGACCCTTTCGACCTCCTCTGTCATCTGGCCTTCAACGGCCCGCTGCGCACGCGGCGTGAACGCGCAGATCGGGTTAAGAAGGACGAAAAGAGTTTTTTCGAGAAGTACGGTCCCGAAGCGAAGGCCATCTTAAACGACTTGTTAGAAAAATACGCCGAGCATGGCACCGCGCAGTTTGTAATTCCTGACGTCCTCAAAGTCCCGCCCATTTCAGAGCGTGGCAACGTGATCGAAATCGCGGCTTTATTTGGGGGACCGGAGAGGCTCAGAGAAGCTGTCAACGAATTGCAAGCGCTGCTTTACGCAGCGTAACTTCAGGCTGAGGGCTTAACGCTTGAAGCACGAAACTTACATCGAATGTAAGGTTTTTGTTCCGATGAAATCAGATAAAAACCTTAAACTAACTTTAAGTATTTCGCTATGGATGGGTGATTAGTTGCAAAAACCTTAAACTTAATGTAATGTTTTTGCATGGAAAATAGAGTCGAAAAATCCCATCGACTTTTTGAAGTGGCAGAGAGCCAACAGGGATATTTCACCTCCTCCGATGCTAAGAGGCTAGGCTACGACTACCCACACCAGTACTTTCACGTAAAACAAGGGAACTGGATTCGAGTAGATCACGGGATTTACCGTCTCAAAAAATTTCCTGCAGCACACCATGAGGACCTGATGCGGTGGTGGCTCTGGAGTCGAAAAAAGGCTGTCATTTCCCACGAGACTGCAGCAGCGCTATATGATCTGGGAGATCTGCTTCCTTCAAAGATCCATCTAACTGTGCCGCCCAATTTTCGAAAGAGCCCAGCCAAAAGTCTTGTCCTTCATAAAGCAAATTTGCGTTTGTCGGAAATAAACAAGCGAGACGATCTTCCTGTTACCGTGCCTCTTCGCACTGTTCTCGATCTTGCACGATCACACCTGGACGAGGAGAGACTATCCGCGGTAGCAAAGGATGCGATTAAAGTAGGTCTGGTGAGCAGAAAAGAACTGCTTGACGCGCTAGCAGAGGTGCCGGAACATATTGATCCCTCAACCCAAGCGACCCTCCAATTCGCCATACGTGGAGGAAGCGAATATCCCGAGCAATCAACCTTCAATGACATGCCCCAAGTCAGAGAAAGGTCTGTTCAGTCGGTGCAGCCTAAACTGACGACCCAAGACATTCTGGACGAACTCAAATCCGGTCTCCGCCTGCGTTACAGAAAACGGTTGAAGGGAGTTTATCTTTTTGGTTCTTACGCGAGAGGTGAGGCCGATCGGGAATCCGATCTTGATGTCATGGTGGTGCTGCAGGGTTTTAAAAGCTATGCGCGTGAAGTTGATCGGACGGCGGAACTCGCTGGAGATCTTTCTTTGAAACATGGAGTTACCATCAGTCTGGTTTTCATGCGGGAACGTGAATGGTTGCATGGCGATACGCCTTTTTTGTCCAATGTTCGTGACGAGGCCATCCCCGCGTGAAAAAGACAACGGCAAAGCTGCTGGAGAAAGCAGCTCGCTCTTTGAAGGTCGCGGACGACTTAATGAAGAGTGGAGACGCAGAGTTTAGCGTCGGCAGAGCTTATTACGCGATGTTTTACGCGGCCCAAGCCCTGTTAAACGAAAAGGAATTGCGGTTCCGCAAGCATGCAGGAGTGCATAGCGCCCTAGCTGAGCAGTTCGTCAAGACGGGCTTGCTGGAGAAGAAATATCATCGTTGGCTTTTGGCAGCTTTCAGTAAGCGGCTTACTGGAGATTATGGTATAGAGGTCGAATTAACAACGGAGGATGCAAACCTGTTGATCGAACAAGCAGACGAGTTTTTGGGAACCGCGAAGAAGTTTCTTGAGGTAAGAAAATAGGAATGGCGCGAAGCAACAAGAGCACTAATCATCAGTCCCTAACCACTGCGCAGCGGCTTTCGTCCATTGTCAAATCCTGCCGGGACATCATGCGTAAAGATAAGGGGCTAAACGGTGACCTTGACCGGTTGCCGATGCTCACCTGGATCATGTTTCTCAAATTCCTCAACGACATGGAGCAGATTCGCGAACAGGAAGCGAAGATGAGCAGCAATCGCTTTCGCCCCGCTCTGGATTCGCCGTATCGCTGGCGCGATTGGGCCGCTAAGCAGGAAGGAATCACCGGCGACGAGTTGATCTCCTTTGTGAATAATGAAGAGGCTGTGCGTCCGGATGGAGTCAAAGGTGCCGGTCTTTTTGCCTACCTCAGAAGCCTGCAAGGCGCCAACGGCCGCGACCGGCGTGACGTGATCGCGACGGTTTTCAAGGGCACGATCAATCGCATGATCAACGGGTACTTGCTTCGGGACGTAATCAACAAAGTAAACGACATTCACTTCACTAGCAGCGACGAGATTCATACCCTCGGCCATCTTTACGAGTCGATGCTCAAAGAAATGCGCGACGCCGCCGGCGACTCAGGGGAGTTCTACACTCCGCGCCCGGTTGTCCGCTTCATGGTCGAAGTCATTAATCCCAAATTAGGTGAAGTAATTCTCGATCCCGCCTGCGGCACCGGCGGTTTTCTTGTCGAGTCTTTCAAGCACCTGGAAAAGCAATGTGAAACTGTCGAAGACCGGCAGACTCTTCAAACCCAGAGTATCTTCGGTGGCGAGGCGAAACCGCTTCCTTATCTATTGGCTCAAATGAATCTAGTTTTGCACGGTCTGGAATCGCCGAAGATCGATCCCCTGAACAGCCTTCGCTTTCCGCTGCGCGAGATCGGCGATAGGGACCGCGTCGATATCATCATGACCAACCCGCCCTTCGGTGGCGAAGAGGAGCGCGGCATTCTGGGCAACTTCCCTGAAGATAAACAGACCTCCGAAACGGCTCTGCTCTTCCTCCAGCTCATTATGCGCAAACTCAAGCGACCCGGGTCACCCTCGCCCTCTGGGAGAGAGAGCCTGTCCTGAGTCCGTCGAAGGAGAAGGGTGATGGTAATATCACCGCCGGTAGAGCCGCGGTTGTCGTCCCCAATGGCACACTTTTCGGCGACGGCATCTGCGCCCGCATCAAGGCAGAGTTGCTCAAAGACTTTAATCTGCATACGATTGTTCGCCTGCCCAACGGCGTCTTCGCTCCCTACACGAGCATCCCAACGAATCTCATGTTCTTCGACCGGTCCCATCCAACGGAAGAGGTCTGGTATTACGAACAGCCGCTTCCCGAAGGGCGAAAAAACTACACCAAAACCCAGCCCATCCAGTTTGAGGAATTCGCCAATTGCCTTAAATGGTGGAATCAACGCGATGAAAACGATCGCGCCTGGAAAATCCCCGCAAAAGATCTGCTGGAATGCAATCCCGACCGCACGCTCAAAGCGGTGAATCTCGACCGCAAGAATCCCAACACCGCGACCGACTTCGAGCACTTACCTCCAGAGCAACTCGCCGACGAGATCCTCAAGAAAGAGCAGCGGATAATAGAGATCCTAACGGGTGTCAGAAAGGCACTGGCAGCCAAGTGCTGACGCTTTCGTTTAAGCAGACACACGCCGAAATCATGATCCGTGCAGCTGCGACTTTGCTATTTAAGTCGTTGGAGCAAACTGGGGCACAACAAGTGCCTCTTTCCGAGTTAGCAGAGAAGCCACAGTACGGGTTTACAGCCAGTGCCTTTTCAGAGGAAGTAGGACCCAAGCTTGTCCGCATAACAGACCTGCAAGGAGGGCGAATTGATTGGGAGATGGTCCCCTATTGCCAGTGCCCTGAACCGGAAAACTACCTGCTGAAGCCCAATGACTTGTTATTCGCCCGCACAGGAGCTACGACCGGGAAAACCTATCTCGTGGCAGAGCCTCGTAGCGCAGTCTTCGCGTCGTACTTGATTCGGACGCAACCGAAGAACGGAATTAAAGCTGGATACCTGTATTCGTTTTTCCAGTCAGAAAATTACTGGTCACAGATTATCGAGGAGAAAGAAGGTTCCGCTCAACCAAACGTCAACGGGCAAAAGCTAATGACACTCACTTTGCCCGTGTGTAGTCCAGAGTTGCAGGAGTCTATATCGGATTTTCTGGAAGCAGTGAGGGGACGCCAGGACGGGAGCAAAGTCTCACTTCCCGAATTGCCGCCCCCTTTAACGGACCAGCGGCGGATCGTGGCGCGGATCGAAGAACTAATCGAGAAAATCAACGAGGCCCGCACTCTGCGCCGGCAGGCAGCAGGTGAGGGGGAAGTACTACCCGGAGCACAGGCCAAAAAATTGTTTGATCAATTCTCTGAACGCCATTCTGTTGAAGCTATCGCCGATGTTCGTGGAGGAATTCAGAAAAGTCCAACCCGCGCTCCTGGCGAAAATCCCGCACGGTATCTCACTGTCGCGCATGTTCAGCGTAATCGAGTCTTGACCATCGACCCACGCTACTTTGAAGTTACACCCGAAGAACTCGATCGCTGGCGTTTATTGCCGGGCGACGTTCTTATTATCGAGGGAAACGGGAGTGCGGAGCAAATTGGCCGCACGGCGCTTTTCCGAGGGGAGATTGAGAACTGCGTTCACCAGAACCACGTCATTCGCATGCGCCCAGACCAACAGCGGGTTGTACCTGACTTCCTGAACTGCTTTCTAAACAGCCCGGCAGGGCAGGATGCAGTCCAAGCTCAAAGCCGGACCACAAGCGGACTACGAACTCTCAGCGTTGGCCGGATCAAACGTATTCTTGTTCCAGTCCCTTCGGTTTCCGAGCAACGCTACATCGTGGCGGAATTGGACGCCTTGCAAGCGCAGGTAGACGCGTTGAAGAAGCTGCAAGCCGAAACCGCCGCCGAACTCGACGCGCTTCTGCCGTCTATCTTAGATAAAGCGTTCAAGGGAGAACTTTAAAAATGTCGTTGCCTGAAACTAACAACGTAAACTGGCATACTAATGTGCAACCGTTCGGAGGATAGTCAAAAGAGCAGAGTCGGAATTTTTGAGGTTTAGAAAGGGGACATTCTGATTTTTCGGCGGGAAATTCCAATTCTGCCATTTGAGCACGATAAACGATCGAGTAGCACTAAACCAAGTTGACAGTAAACGTGGTACTCGGATATTTCTGTCTCCCAACAGTAATGACGAAGGAGGATTCGCAAATGTTGTCACAAATTCGCATTTACACCATCAATAAGGGGGAGATGGACGCCTTCTTCAAGCACTTCAAAGAGGAAATTATCCCAGTGCACGAGCGCATCGGCGTGCCCATCGTCGGCACATATGTGAACCGTCCTCAGAATGAGTTTATTTGGATCAGGACCTACACAGACAAGGCAGACCTTGAAGCCAAGGGTAAAGCATTTCAGGCGGAGGTCGCGAACGCGGGGATTAAGCTTGGAGCGAACGTCGCGAAGATGGAAGTACGCGAGGCCGAAATGGCGTTTGCTCCGGCGCCGAGATCCTGAGCCCGATTAACGGGATTGCACTAGGCTTCGCGGAGAAATGCTTGGAAAACAGTTCCGGAAGTGGGAGCGGGATACGTTCATTTCGATTACACTCACCGAAAAAGTCCCGAAAAATCTTAGCCAACACCCTTTAGATACTAACCAGAGCGAGAGCTTGGGGTGCGGCTTGAATAAGTGAATAAGCAATTGAACCGTAACAAAGCGGGTCTCGACATCTTCTAGCTCTGCGGCGCAGACCTGGAAGAATCCGATAATCTCCCCCGATTTCGATGTCCTCGCCCAGGAGATCGTCGAAGACCTCGAAGCTGTCCCTCGAACAATTCCGTGAGATCGCCGTTGATCTAGGCGTCGACGTGCTTACGGAGAAAGATCGGAATGATCGATAGATGATCGATAGACTTTGAAATTGCTCTCGGTAACTCGTCGTCTACCGTGTTTAATTGCTCTGAACTTTGTTCCGATTTTACTGAAGCGTTCAATCCAAACGTAACCACTTTTGAACACCTTGACGGCAGTCTGTGGACGAAATAGGCTGCGGGCTAGTTGAAATAGTTAGACAGCAATGCGAAGTCCGTTACGGACATTCTCGCATTGCATCGGCGCTCTATCTTTTGGGTATAAGGCATATCAGGCTACTGAAGAGTAAACCTGTCTCCTGCGTTAAACGGCCAGCGCAGTCGATCTCGGTCGTTGAGAAAAATCACCAAAGACGAGGAAAAAGGGGCTAAACATGATGGAACTTAAAGGCCTTATCATAGACAAGCCTACAGAGGGCATCTTCCGAGTCCATCGCTCCGCCATGACATCACCCGAGATTCTTCAGATGGAGCAAGAGCGAGTTTTTAACAAGTGCTGGCTGTATCTGTGCCACGAGTCTGAAGTAGAGAACCCAGGCGACTACCGGCGTCGCAACGTGGCCGGTAGACCGCTTTTCTTCGTGCGTGGTAGCGATGGCAAGGTGCGCGTTTTCTTGAACACCTGCACCCACAGAGGTGCGCTGATTTGTCGGCGCGACCAAGGGAACACCGAGGTCTGGCAGTGCTTCTACCATGCGTGGACCTTCAACAACCAAGGCGAGCTGATCGGAGTGCCGGATGAGACAGGTTACGGTACGGGCTTCAACCGAGCTGAGATGGGCCTTAAGTCGCCACCTCGGGTGGACAATTACCGGGGCTTTATTTTCGTCAGCTTCAATCCGGATGTTGAAGACTTGGTCACCTATCTAGCTGGTGCGAGGGATTACATAGATCTTGTTGTTGACCAAGCAGAAGAAGGGATGAGGATGATTTCAGGCTCCAATCGATACTTTATAAAAGCCAATTGGAAGTTACTGGTTGAAAACAGCTTGGATGGATACCATGTCAAGCCCACTCACAAGACCTACTTTGAATACGTAACCAGCCTGGGCGTTAAAACCGGTGCGGTGCAAACCGCATTCAGTAGGCCGGCTCGGGCCCTGGGCAATGGTCATGCGGTTGAGGAACATGACGGGGTACGAGGCCGGCCCATAGCCCGTTGGAGCCCTCTGTTTGGGGAAGAGAACAAGGATGAAATCGCCAGGATCCGTGCAAGACTGGTGGAGAAGTTCGGCGAGCAGAGGACTCGTCTCATGGCCGATATAAGCCGCAATCTCTTAGTCTATCCTA
>Ga0307471_100001342_pt1 | contig 13393 bp, 10 predicted proteins | sample atmos_gasesAM3C__2_FD_204566 | JGI IMG/M metagenome (GOLD analysis project Ga0307471, IMG submission 204566) | Hardwood forest soil microbial communities from Morgan-Monroe State Forest, Indiana, United States - atmos_gasesAM3C_515 | ecosystem: Environmental > Terrestrial > Soil > Temperate... | reverse complement strand
CATATTCGTTGTTGCTTTCCAGGTGCCAGTGATGACGCTGTGCAACGTCCGCGTTGTCCACGTAGAACGGTTGCTGAGCGCCAGCGTTGGGAACCGAGAAGCACGCGACGAATAAAAGAATGGCCAGCGCGGGGCGGGTTTGGATTCCCGCTAGGCGCTTGCCGAGCAAGCGCAATCTTGCATACCTCGACCCGGAACGCAGAGAGAACAAGGCGCTATCACCGCCTGGCAGCTGGGTTTGAGCCTACCATTCGCGCATGAAGAATCGGTTAAAACTCGAGGTGGAGTCGCAAAGAAGGCACAACCACAGGGCCGCGATCGCGGTTGTAGCCGGGGTGGTCGACATACTGGAAACCCGCGGCCGGATAAATGCCGCGCCAAACGTGCAGGGTGTAGTACATCTCTACGATATTTTCGCGGCCATAGTTGAGACCGCCATCACCCAGCAGAAATCCCGTGCCGCCGAGCGCGAGATATTCCTGATGATCCCGCGAAATGCCGTTGGAAACAAAGGCGACGCCGGCGCGATCCAATGTTCTTCGCCATCGCCGACCGTTTGCCGCTACCCCGATCTCCGCGGTCTGGTCCACTTCGGTGTAGGCGTACGATTCGTGCCGACCTTCGTTCCAGCCCCAGCGAGCGAACGCGGCGAGCCAGTTGTTGAGCGGCTGCTCGAAATTTGCGCCGAAGCCATACTTCACCGCGGTGCCAAGAGGATGGGCGATGATCTCCGGTACGGGCGTCAGGCCGGCGCGAAAGTTGTCGATCGCACGCCGGTAGTCGCCCATGTTTGCGTGATTCACGAAGCTGAGCAGCCGCACCGTGCTTTCACGACGCGGCAGGACGCTTCCCCGGAGCTCGACCTCCGTGTTTTCAGCGCGCGCACGGCCGAGATCGGCGTCCAGGTGAAGACCGTTGGCGACTTTCGGCATGAGGGCTTCGGCAAAACGCAATGTCAGGTGCTTGTTGTGGTGGTACTCGATCACCGCGGCGAACGTGAAGCCGCGCGTGTCCGCCGCGTAGTCGTACGCGCCGTTGTTGTCCACGGTCCAATTCGTGAATTGGAAATTGCTGTCCGTGCCGTAGGTGTTGAGATCAAAGAAATCCGCGATGCTCATCTTGCCGAAGCGGATTTCGATGCGCCGCTCGGGAAGCAGGGGAAACAGCGAGAATGGTGTCCGAACGCTGACGGCTTTTTCACGGCTGAGAGGAATGATTTGATGCCAGATCAGACGGGCAATGTAGGGCGCCTTGCCGATGGTCGGATTCCGCACGACATCAATGTTTGTGAATCCAGCCACTCCCAAGGCTTCGCCGATTCCGTGGCCCCCGGTCGCTTGCACGTCGCATAACAGTTCTGTCGTACTACTGAGGCGGAGCCCCGTGAACAGTGTCAGCACGCGTGACGTAGCCTCTTGCGCCTCGGCCGTCAGGCTGTTGCGTCCGGAGTACGGCGAATGAAACTCCGGATGCCACTGCGCAATGAGGTTGGCTTGCCCGGAGAGCCACAAGCGGTCGGTTTCCAAGTGCGGCAGCATGGTCGCTTGCGGATCGCTTTCGGCGGCTGATTCGTCCGCGGGTAACGGTTGAGCCGGGAACGACATATCTTGCGCGCGAACTGCCGGCACCCAGAGCAGCCACATCCAGGCGAAGCCAATTTGGATTTTCCACCGAAGCACTGACGACTCCCAAAACAACGATGCAGAATGCGGTTAACTATGCTAAACACTTTGACTAAACTATGCTTAATATAAACAAATGTCAACAGTGAATCGGCGTTACCAGCAAAACACAACTCCATCACGGCAAGATGAATGAATTGCTGTATCGTATGGGTTCGCAAATTTTCCTTGTGGGCCGGTCGGTTTGGAATTGGGGAGATAGATGGTGAGAAAATTCTTACGAGCGGTGTTGTTTGTCTGCGCGGTCGCCCTAGTTCCACAGTCACGCGGGCAATCTGGACCGGTTGTCGATGGCAACGAACTGCAGGTCTGGACCGGCGGAGGGCACGGGATCAATGGCAGCACCTCGGACACCGGCGTGTGGAATGTGGGCCTGCGTTACGGTTGGGTGCTGACCGATCCGATCGGCCCAGGCCCGCTGCGCGGCCGCTTCGAGTACGCAGTGGACGCCGTGCCTGTGTTCCTCGTGGTGCAGAGCCCCAAGACCGCCTATGGCGTGGGGCTGAATCCGTTTGCGCTGAAGTGGAATTTCGTGCCCCATCGCAATGTGGCGCCATATGTCGATATCGGCGGCGGAACGCTGTTCACCAACAACCAGGTCCCGCCCGGCACGTCGCGGGTCAACTTCACCACCAGCGGCGCTCTGGGGCTGCATTTTCTGCGCAGCAAGTACAACTGGAGCGCGGAAGTTCGGTTCATGCACATTTCGAACGCCGGCCTTTCGACGCCGAATCCGGGCATCAACACCATTCAGTTTCGCGTTGGATTTGGGCGGTTTACCCAGCCCAAGTAAAGAACGCAGGGTTCGCCCCGAGCGCAAATCTTTGGCTGCTTCCCGGCACGGCGCGTGAAACCCCCGCTTTGGTTTAGACATCTCAGTACCATACACAGCGCTACGAAGGGGAAATTTCGCTTGTGCTAGATAAAGGAGTGAATCGATGAAACTCGTTTGGTTTGCCGTCGTAATCGTTGCGTTGGTAGGAATCGCGTTGGGAGTTCGCTCGGTGAGCGCCGCGGGAGACAAGGCACCCGCCGTCGGCACCGTGGCGCCGGATTTCACGCTGAATTCGCAGGAAGGCAAGCCCGTCAGCCTCCACGATTTCAAGGGCAAGTGGGTGGTGCTGTATTTCTATCCGAAGGATTTCACCAGCGGCTGCACCGTGGAAGCACACAACTTCCAGCGCGATCAGGCGCAGTATGAAGCGAAGAACGCCGCGATCGTCGGTGTCAGCGTGCAGGATTCAGATTCGCACCAGAAGTTCTGCACGAAAGAAGGGCTAACCTTCAAGCTGCTGGCCGATACGAAGTCGGAAGTGTCGACGATGTACGACTCCGTGATGCCGGTGGTGAAGCTTTCTTCGCGGCACACGTTTCTGATCGATCCGCAGGGTAAGGTTGAGCGGGTGTGGCTCGATGTGAAGCCGGATAAGCATAGCGAGGAAGTGCTCGACGCACTGACCGAACTCCAGGCCAAGTAGGCTCCCAGCACGTCGGATCAGCGATTCGCCAATCTGTTTCCGCTCCACTACAATCGCAACCCGAGAGAGTCAGGTGAATGAGCCGATCGAGTTGCGCGTCGCTGTGGGCAATGGTGCCGAGGTCTCGGCGCTGCTGCTCCGGCCGCCCAATGCGCAGTGGGTCCTGGTGCTGGGGCACGGCGCGGGAGCCGGAATGCGGCACCCATTTATGGGTGCGTTGGCAAACGAGTTGGCTCGCGTCGGCGTCGCCACATTCCGCTATCAATTCCCTTACATGGAGGAGCAGCGCCGGGTGCCGGACCCGCCGCTCGTGCTGACCGCCACGGTCGCGGCTGCAGTGCGCACGGCGGCGGAGGAAGCGCCGGGGCTGGTGGTGCTGGCCGGCGGCAAGTCCATGGGCGGCCGAATGACGTCGCAAGCCGCGGCACAGAACGAGCTGCTGGGCGTAAGAGGCTTGGTATTTTTTGGCTTCCCTCTGCACCCGCCGAAGCGGCCGTCGACCAAGCGAGGCGACCACTTGGCTAACGTTCGCGTGCCAATGCTCTTCCTACAGGGGACGCGAGACGAACTGGCGGACCTGAAGTTGTTGCGCCCGATCACCGAGAGACTGGGATCCCTAGCCACGCTGAAGATTTTTGAAGGCGCGGATCATTCCTTTCACGTGCTGAAGAAGTCGGGAACGACAGACGCCGAGGTCTTGCGCGGGCTGGCCGAGAAAACGGTCCAGTGGGCGCAGCCAATCGTCACAACTGGGGACTAAATCCAGAGCCTGCTGCGACGACGTGTTCGAACTATTCGTGGCGCAGCGCGATGATCGGATCGACCTTGGTGGCGCGGCGCGCCGGAATGTACGAAGCGATCAGTGCGACGCAACCCAGAAATACCGCGACTACTGCGTAAGTGCCTGGATCGTTGGGACTGACCTGAAATAGTAGCGTGCGTATCCAACGCGCCAGCACCAAGGCGGCTACCGCGCCGGCAGCGACTCCCAACACGGCGAGTTTCGACGCTTGCGCCACGACCATCCGCCGCAGGTCCGAGGGTTGCGCTCCCAGCGCCGCGCGGATGCCGATTTCATTTGTGCGCTGCGCGACCGAGTACGCCATCACGCCGAAGATCCCCACTGCCGCCAGCAGAACCGCAAGGCCCGCAAAGCAACTCACGAGCAGCACCGTGAAGCGCGCCGTGGAAACGGCGTGAGCCGCAACGTCATCCAGAGGAACAATGTGTGTAGCGGGCAGATCCTTGTCGATGGCGCGAACTTCTCCGGGAATCGCGGCCGCCAATCCGGCCAGGTCGGAACTTGAGCGCAACACCACGATCCGCTCCAGTTGTTGCGGATATTGCCAGTCGTCCCAGTAGAAGCTCGGCTTCGCCGCCGGCGCATCCGGTGAAGGTTTCACATCTCCAACCACGCCAACAATGAGCACACCTTTCTTCACCCACATGTTCAAGCGCTTGCCGATCGGATCCTGTCCGGGAAAGTAGCGCCGCGCGAATGCTTCGTTGACAATGGTCACGGTCGGCGACGTCGGGGTGTCGGTCTCCGCAAAAAAGCGCCCGCTCGTCAGCGGAGTCCCCACCGCGCGGAAGTAATCCGGCGACACAAAACGGTACTGCGCCTCAATGTCGCGATGTGCCTCCGGCGGAGCTCCCACAATCTCGAAATCCGAGTTCTCGTCGTACCCGTCCCACGGCACGTCCGCCGATTCCGCCACCAGTTGCACGCCCGGCAAGGCCTTCAGCCGCGCCGCCAAATTCTTGTAGAAACCGATGAAGTCGTCTTCCTTCGGATACCGCTTCTCAGGAAGGTCGATGTGAAACGTCAAAACATGGTTGGGTTGGAAGCCCATCTCCACATGCTGGAGGTTGCTGAAGGTACGCAGCAGAAGTCCCGCACCCGCAAGCAACACGAGAGCAAGAGCTACCTCGCTGACGACCAGCCAGTTGCGCAGTGTCGAATGCCCCGCACCGCTGGTTGAACCTCGACTACTTGCGTCTTTAAGCGAAGAGTTCACGTTGGTCCGCAGAGTGGCAAAGGCGGGAGCAAGACCGAATACCAACGCGGTGAAAACTGTGACCCAGGTCGTGAAGGCCAGCACGCCGAAATCGAGGTGCACTGTTTGCAGCCGCGGCAGTTGATCCGGGCTAAGCGCGACCAGTGCGGCGATGCCGGCTTTCGCGATCGGCAGCCCCAGCGCCGTGCCGACGACCGCGAGCAGCAGACTTTCGGTAAACATCTGCCGAACGATGCGCCCACGGCCTGCACCCAGCGCGGCACGAACGCCGATTTCACGTTGGCGTGACGTGGCACGCGCCAGCGAGAGATTCGCGACATTGACGCACGCAATCAGCAGCAGGAATCCGACCGCTGCCATGAGCACCGTAAGCATCAACCGGGCACGGCCCACTACTTGTTCTTTCAACGGCACCAGCAGCACGTGAGTCGTCAGGTCGTTGTTGCGAAATTCGCGGCTGATCTGGTCGGCCGTCGCATTCATTTGTACCGACGCCTGTTCCAGGGTGACTTGCGAATTCAGGCGCGCCACCATGTTCAAGTAGTGGCAGTTACGATCGCAGTTGTTGTCTGAATGCGGTTGCAGCGGCAACGGCCACCACAGATCGACGGTGTCGCCATGGCCCGTCGAGTGAAAATCTCCGCCAACATGCTGTACGCCCGGCGGCATCACCCCGATAACCGTGAACGGCTGGCTGGAAAGCAGGATGCTTCTGCCGACGATGTTCGAGTCGGAATCAAAGCGTGTTCGCCAGAGTCGATCGCTGAGAATCACGACGTGGTTGTTATCCTTGTATTCTTCCTTTTCGTCGAAGTCGCGGCCGAGCGCAGGATGGTAGCCGAGCACGCTGAAATATTCGTACGTGACGCCCATCGCGGAAAGATGCTCGGGCCGATCGCCGGTCGTCAGGTCCAGATCGCGTTGCGCGTAGAGAGCGGAACTGGAGAAAATATTGGTGCGCCGGCGGTAGTCGTAGAAGTCTGCAATAGACGTCGGAAAGTGCGGCTGCGTCGGAAGCACCGTGAATGATGCAACAAGTTGCCCTGCGGCAGGATATGGAAGCGGTCGTAGCAACACGTTCTCGACGACGCTGAAGATCGCCGTCGTCGCGCCAATGCCCAACGCTAGCGTCAGCGCCGCCACGAGGGTGAATCCCGGCGACTTCCGCAACATCCGCGCGCCGTAGCGCAAATCCGAGAGCAGGCTTTCGGTGAAGCTGACTCCCCGGGCCTCGCGGCATTCTTCCTTCATGTTTTCGACTCCCCCAAACTCAATGCGAGCGCGGCGCGCAGCTTCGGCTCGCGAAATGCCCTGCTGCACCAAGTCTTCCGCGTACGCGTCCATGTGGAAGCGAATCTCCGCTTCCATTTCGGACTCGGAGCGCGCGTACCCGAGCGTGTGACGAATCAACGATTTCAGCCGACTCCGCAGCATCACAGTTTCTCCCCACCGCACTACTCGTAGCGCAACGCCACAATCGGATCGACACGCATCGCCCTCCGCGCTGGAAGGTAGCTGGCGATGACCGCCACGGCCAGCAGCAGAGTCGCCACGCCCGCAAACGTCAGCGGGTCGGTTGCGGGCACGCCATAGAGCAGCTTGGCCATGAGCCGACCGAGCAGCAGCGCACCCATAATTCCTACGGCGGCACCAGTCAACGCCAGCACCATTCCTTGCCGCAGCACCAGCAGCAAGATCTCGCCGCGAGTCGCACCCAGCGAAACGCGAATACCGATTTCGTGGGTGCGGCGCGAAATCGAGTAACTCATGACTCCGTAAATTCCTACGGCGGCCATGACCAGCGCGACAACCGCGAAGACGGCCAGCAGCAGCATCTCGAAGCGCGGTTCTGCGTTTGCTTGGTCCACCACTTCATCCATCGTCACCACTTCGGAGACGGGCAGATTCCGGTCGATCGACCACACCGTATCCTTGATCGTGGATGCCAGCGCACCAGGGTCGGTCCTCGCACGTGCTACCAGCGTGATGTATTGAAATTGCGTTCCGGGGCTTTCAAGATATTCCGCGTTCTGGAACGCCGCCAGATATGCTTCCGGATATGGCTCCCGCTGCCAATCGCCCTCGACTGCATCTTTTGTCACCCCGATAATTGTCAGCCACACCGGCGGCTTGGAATCGCTGGTGAAGGAAATGTGCCTGCCGATGGGATTTTCGTTCGGCCAGTAGGCACGCGCCGCCTTTTCGTTGATCACCACGACGCCGGGCGCCTTGGAATCGTCCGAAGCGGCGATGTCGCGTCCCTGCAGCAGTGGCAGCCGCATGGCATCGAAGTACCCTGGCGCCGCGATGCGATAGACCGCCGTGGGGAATTCTCCGGGCCGCGGTGTGGGCCGCCCCTCGATCACGAAAGGCCAGCCCCACATATCGCCGATCAGCGGCAAGTGATTGATTCCGCCTGCCGCCTCAATACCAGGAAGCGCGCGGACTTTCTCCAGCACTTCGCGGTAGAACGTCTCACGGCGGCCGGGGCGGGCTTCGTTCGATCCCGCGACCGAAACGACCATCGACACCACATCGTGTGGGTTGAAACCCGGATCGACGGCGCGCAAGGCATAGAAGCTTCGGATCATCAGGCCCGCGCCGATCAGGAGAACCAGCGCGAGTGCGAACTCGGTAGCTACGAGAAAGCTTCGCAGCCGATTGCGGCGGATACCGTCACTGGAGCCCCGGCCGCCTTCCTTGAGCGTGTCGCTCAGGTTCACCGCCGACGCCTGCATCGCCGGGGCTAGCCCAAATGCCACGCTGGTCAGAAGCGTTGCCCCGAAAAGAAAGAGCATCACCCGCGTGTCGATGGCTACGCTGTCGAGTCGCGGAATATCGCCGGGGCTTAGCGCTACCAGAGTTCGTATGCCCCAAACGGCGAGCAGCAAGCCGAGGCCGCCACCAATCACCGCGAGCAGCAGATTTTCCGTCAGGAGCTGACGTATCACGCGAAAGCGGCGCGCGCCCAGCGCCGTACGCACCGCGATTTCCTTCTGTCGAGCAGCCGCGCGGGAAAGCAGCATGTGCGCAACGTTGGCGCACGCGATCAGCAGGACGAATCCCACCGCCCCAAGGAGGACCAGCAGCGGTGTCTCGATTTTGCCGACGACCTTTTCCTTCAAGGGCATGACTACAACGTTGCCGTTGGTCCCCGGAAATTGCTGCTGCAGCCGCGCGGTAATCGATGCGATTTCAGCGCGCGACTGCGCCAGTGACACGCCGCCCTTCAACCGCGCAAACACGCGTAAACTGTTTCCCCCGCGATTGTGGATGCGGTCCCCGAACGCGTTGGGTACCCACAGCTCCGCGTGCGTTGCCCAGAACGGAGCAAATCGGAAGCCTTGCGGCATCACGCCGACGATGACGTACGAGTTCCCATTGAGCACCATGGCTTTACCCAGAATGTTGGGATCACCGGAGAATCGGCGCTGCCACAGGTTGTAGCTCAGGATGACTTCGTGTTCCGCGCCAACTTCGTCTTCCCCTTTGACGAACAACCGCCCAAGGAACGGTTGTACGCCCAGCATGGGCAATAGATTTTGCGTAACCTTGAGTCCCAGTAAGCGGTCGGGATGGTCCAACCCAGTAAGATTCGCGGACCAGTAGTCGGCCGCGGCCATCGCCTCAAACGACTGGCTCTGATTACGCCAGTCGATGTAATTGGCCACTGCCACAGGATCGTCACCGCCGTGAAGAATCGTGACGAGCCGGTCGGAATCCCGGTAGGCCAGCGGCCGCAGCAGCACGGCATTCACCACGCTGAAGATCGCGGCATTCGCGCCGATTCCAAGTGCGAGCGCGATAACGGCAACCGCCGTGAATCCGGGCGAGCGCACCATCGATCGCGCGCCATAGCGAAGATCCTGCAGGAAGTTTTCGAGCAGCGTTACGCCGGTTGCCTCGCGGCATTCTTCTTTGGTGTTCTCGATCGCGCCGAATTCGATGCGTGCCTGCCGCGCGGCTTCCGCTTGTGGAACTCCCTGGGCGATCAGGTCTTCGATGTAGGCGTCGACGTGGAAGCGGATCTCCGTCTCCATTTCCGATTCCAGCTCCGGCCGGCCCAGGCTTCGCCGCAGCCACGAACGCAGGCGGCTCCCGATCGTGCTCATACTTCCTCCGGTGAAGTGCCCAGAATCCCGGCGATTACATCGGCCATACGGTTCCATTTCTCGGCTTCGGTTTGCAGACGCCGCTTCCCTGCCGCAGTCAGGCGGTAATACTTGGCTTTGCGCTTGTTCTCGGACTCGCCCCATTCGCTGGTGATCCAACCCTGATGTTCGAGCCGATAAAGCGCCGGATACAGCGAACCTTGCTGAATTTCGAGCCGATCCTGGGAGATTTGCTGGATGCGCAAGAGCACGCCGTAGCCGTGGAGCGGCCCGAGCGAGACGGCTTTAAGAATGAGCATGTCGAGAGTGCCCTGCAGCAGCTCGAGCTGTTTGTCCATCGTGGTGCACCGTCTCCCAAAGGGACTAGGAATCTACGATTGGCACTCCTAGACCGTCAAGGAGAGCAACGTAGTAGAGACGCGTTTTGTTCCCGGAAGTTTGGTTAGCCGGCGAGAAATTTGTACTGCGCGGCGGTGAGGGGCACGACCGAGAGGCGGCCCTGACGTACCAGGGGCGAGTCGGCGAAGAGTTTGTTGGCCTTGATTTCGGCCAGGGTAACCGGCTTGGAGATAGCTTTGCCGGCTTTTAGCTCCATGATCGGATTTTTGGTGTCGGAATTGTCGACGGAAACCACCGTGGCGGTCCCGACGGCCGATTTCTCATCACCGGTGTGGTAGATGACGATGCGGTCGCCCGGCTTCATGCTGCTCATGTTGCGAAGCGCCACCGGATTGTGGACGCCATCCCACTGGGTTTGCTTGTCGGAATGCAGGTTCGCGAAGGAATAAGTGCTTGGTTCGGTTTTGAGCAGGAAGTCGGCCATGGCGTACTCCTAAGTTGGGGTTGAGAGAAGAATCTAACATGGAGGCAGCTGAGTCGGAGCGCCAAGAGCGCCGGGCTAGGGCGCGTGGGCGGCTAGGACTCCGATGTTGGCGATGTTGTCGCCTTTCTTGAGCGAAGGAACGGCGTTGACGTGGAGGATGACGCCGGAATCAGGAGCGCGCGGCTCCAGGATGACATTGCCAAAATAATCGGTCACGTAGCCGAGTTTGGCGTTGGCCGCAACGTAGGTGCCGCGCTTCACGAGCGGATAGAAAATGCCTTCGATGTCGCTGGTCACGTCGATGATCTTCTCGATCCACACCGGATTTTCGATCGGACGCGAGTCGCCAGGAAGCATTTTCAAAGCACCCATGGTGCTGAGGGTGCCGTTGACCAGCAGCGCGATATCGTCGGTCTCGGTGGTACCGGCGTGTCCGGCTTCCACAACGATCGACGGCTTGCCGTGAACCGACGCGGTGTTGTCGAGATAGCGCGTCGCTGCGGGATCGGTGGGGCGCTCGCGCCAAATGATGATGTGGTCCAGACCGAAGGCGAGGACCATCATCTTGGAGATGCGATCCTGCTCGGCTTTACCGGTTGGGCCCCAGTAGGCATACGGACGAAGGCTTTCGTCGAGGTCGCCGCCGTGGTAGTCGATCAGATAGTTGCAGCGATCCACTACTTCCTTCGTGATCAGAAACGAAGCGCGCTCGGTTTGTGTGCCGTCCGGCTTTCCGGGGTAGAAGCGATTCATGCTCTTGTTATCGACGGGATTGACGTGGGGCACCTTCTGCAAGAATGAGGGTACGTTGACCAGCGGCAGCAGCACCACGGTGCCGGATAGTTGCGCCGGGTCGATGGCCGAGGCGAGCTTTTCCAGCGCGATGATGGAGGCGTACTCCGTGCCGTGGGCGCCTGAAACTAGTGCGAGGACCGGCCCGGGCTTGGCGCCGTTGATGACGATCACCGGGATACGCGCTGCAGCGTCAACGCCGGCAGGAACATCCAGGTAGCCGTTGGCTTTTTGTCCGGGCGCCGCCGAAGCGCTCCCGACCGCGTAGGGCGAGCGTTGCGCCGCCGCCGCGAACGCGAGTGCGAGGCCAAGAGCGGAGATCGGACCAAGTCGCGAGAAGATTCTGGACATAGACGTTCACTCTCCTGACGCTGTCGCCGGACGCGCTGGCGCCGAATCACCTTTGATGTAGTGGCCGTACCACGCCAGGTAACGTTCGAGGCGATCCTTGATGTGCGAGGGCGTCTTGAACTCGTGATACTCGTCCGGGTAGACGACGAGCTCCGTGGTGCGGCCCAGCGCTTTCAGGGACTGATAGATCTGCTCGCCGCCGAGGATGGGGACGTTCCAGTCGATGTTGCCGCCCATGAACAGAGTCGGCGTGGTGATTTTCGTGATGCGGTAGAACGGCGAGAGCTTGTCCCAAACGTCATGATGCTCCCACGGCAGGCCGAGCTCGGTGGTGTAGTCCTTCTGATACTGGTCGTGGCCCCACATGCTGGTGTTCAGCGCTTCGCCCGCGCCGGAGATCGCCGCCTTGAAGCGCGTCGTCTGGGCAATGATGAAATCGGTGGAGATTCCGCCGTACGACCAGCCGCCGACGCCCAGCTTGTCGGGATCGGCGATTCCCTGCTCGATGGCGTAGTCAACCATAGCCATGTCGTCCTGGTAGTCCTTGTTGCCCCAGTCGGCAAAGATTGCCTGGCAGTGCTTTTGGCCGTAGCCGGACGAGCCGCGGGGATTTGGGAGGAGTACAGCATAGCCGTTGGCGGCAAAGAGCTGGATGTCCTCGTGGTATTCGGCATACCAGGCCCAGACCGGGCCGCCATGAGGGCGAAGCAACGTCGGGACTTTGGTGCCGGGCTTGTAGTCCAGCGGCTTATAGAGGTAGCCGGAAACCAGCCAGCCGTCCTTGCTCTTAAAATGGACATACTCACCGGGAGCGACGCGAAGCTGCGACATCAGCGCGTCATTCGTGTGCGTGACACGTGTTGACGGGGCGGTCGAGTTGGCAGGCAAGGTGAAGATTTCGCTCGGGCGGTCCATCGTGGTGATCTGTGCGGCCACCTCGCCGGTTTTGGCCAGCGAGTAGGCGTAGAGCATCAAGCGGCCACCGATCGGGCGAGTAACTTCGCCGCCAGCGACCGGAATTTTCGCCAGGTTCTGAGTGCCGTCGTCATCCGCGATGAAGTAGATCGACTGGCTATCACCGGAAAAACGAATGTCGCTCACGCCGCGATCGAAGTTGCGCGTCAGGACTTTGGCTTCTCCACCGGCGGCTGGCGATAGACCAAGGTGCTTGGTGGCGTACTCGAATAGCTTCGGCTCGGTCTGCGTAACGTAGGCGATCCACTTTCCGTCAGGCGACCATGCCGGGTCATGATCCTCGCCAGGATTCGTGGTGACCTGCACGAGATGCGCGCCCTTGTCGGTATTGTCGGCGGCGACGGTCCATATATTGTTGTCGTAGTTGCGATCGGGATCCGCGGAGCGGTTGCTGGCGAAGGCGAGTTGTTTGCCGTCGGGCGACCATGCCGGCTGCGTATCGTCGTAGTCGCCGCTCGTGACTTGCGTCAGTGATCTGGCGGCCAAGTCGAAGATATAGAGATGGTTGCGGCGGTGCTCGAGGTAGCCGATTTCGTCGACCTTGAATTGCAGGCGATCGATCACCCACGGCCGCTGCGCCTTGCGTTTTTTCTCTTTGCCGGACTTCTCGGCGACATCCTCGCCCTCGTCATTTTTGCCTCTTTCCTTGGCGGCTTCCAGTTCTTCCGGGCTAGGGTCTCTTAGAAGAACGCACAGACGCTGGCCATCGGGAGACCAGACGAAATCCTGAACATCCTGAGCGGTGTTCGTGAGACGTTCGGCTTCACCGCCCGCTCGATTCAGCAGCCAGATTTGGGTCTTGCCTTCGTTGCGGGCGGAAAGGAAGGCGAGATACTTGCCGTCCGGGCTCCAACGCGGGTGGGAGGAAGAAACGCCGTCGGCGGTCAGCGCGAGCGCGTCCCCGCCGCCGAAGGGAACCATCCAGATGCGATCCTTGGAGTCATCATCCTTGAGCGAAGTTGTGCTGACGACGTAGGCGACCTGTCGCGCCCCCGGGCTAAGCTGCGGATCGGTGACTTCCTGGATTTGGAAGCGATCCTCGATCGTGATGGAGTGGGGATTCTGAGCAGCGGAGGGGAAAGGCAAGACCAGGACGGCGAGACTGAACAGCGGGACCGAGAAAAATCTCATTCGTGAAGGCTCCTGAAAGTATGAGTGCGGA
>Ga0307471_100001341_pt1 | contig 13406 bp, 7 predicted proteins | sample atmos_gasesAM3C__2_FD_204566 | JGI IMG/M metagenome (GOLD analysis project Ga0307471, IMG submission 204566) | Hardwood forest soil microbial communities from Morgan-Monroe State Forest, Indiana, United States - atmos_gasesAM3C_515 | ecosystem: Environmental > Terrestrial > Soil > Temperate... | reverse complement strand
TGCGCACACTCGTCATCCCGACCGTCATTGTCCTCGTGATCACAGCGAGTGTCGGTGCCATTAGCGTCTGGCGGGTCTACGACAACGATCGAGAGCTCGCCCGCACGTACGAGGTCAAGTCCGCCCTCGACGCATTGCTCGCGGCAGTCACCGACGCCGAAACGGGCCAGCGAGGCTTCCTGATCACCGGTGACGCTGCCTACCTCGCACCCTATGAACGCGGGACCGCACACATCCAGGACGCGCTTGCGCGGATCGCCGCCCTGATCGCAGACAACCCGGCCCGCGATGGACGTCTGCCGGCGCTGCGCACCGCGGTGGACGAAAAGGTCCATGAACTCGCCGAGAGCGTGGCCGTGCGGCGCACCGGCGGGTTCGAAGCCGCCCTGCGCATTGTTCGCACGAATGTCGGCCAGGCCACGATGGATCGGATCCGCGCAATGATCGCGGATATGGATCGCGGGGAGAACGTCTTGCTTGACGAGCGACGCGCGCAAAGCTCGTCGACGTTCTGGACTGCGATCGCCACCGACACCGGCGTCATGGTCATTGGCCTGGTCCTGCTGGCGCTGGTCGCACGCGTCTCGCGCCAGCGACTGTCGGAGGCGGAGGCCCGAGAACGAATTGCGCTGCGGCTCGCCGCGATCGTCGAATCCTCCGACGATGCCATCATTGCGAAAGATTTGAGTGGCACCATTACCGCCTGGAACGCTGCCGCCGAGCGCCTGTTCAGGTACACGGCGAAGGAAGCAATCGGGCAATCCATCCGCATCGTCATTCCACCCGATCGCCAGCACGAGGAGGATGACTTCATGATGCAACTCCGGCGGGGGGAGACGATCAGGCATTTCGACACGGTACGCATGGCGAAGAACGGCCGGCTCATCGAGATCTCGTTGACGGTGTCTCCGATCAGAACCGCGTCAGGGGAGATCGTCGGCGCCTCCAAGATCGCGCGCGATCTCACCCCGCTGCGGCTGTACGCAACGGAACTCGAACACAAGGTTGGAGAACGCACCGCGGATCTCCAGGCAGCCAATGCCCGACTCGAAGCGTTTGCTTTTTCCGTCGCGCACGATCTCCGCGCGCCGCTGCGCGGGATGCATGGTCTCGCGCAGGCGCTAATCGAGGACTACGGCGATCGATTGGACGCGACCGGACGCGACTACGCGCGGCGCATCGTCGACGAAGCCACGTCGATGGACGTGCTCATCAATGACCTGCTCGCGTACGGTCGGTTGACGCATGTGCAGTTGGCGATTTCGCCAGTCGACCTGCGGGAGGTCCTGGAGTCATCCGTGTACGCCGTGCGTGACGACGTGCAGCAAAGCGGCGCGCAGGTCGATATTGAGACGAACCTGCCGACAGTGCAGGGCAATCGATCCGTATTGATCCAGGTCTTCTCGAATCTCCTGTCGAACGCCGTGAAATTCGGTGGCCGTGACCCGCACGTGCGGGTCTGGGCCGAAACGCGGGATGGGATCGCCCATGTCTGGATCGAGGATCAGGGCATCGGGATCGCGCCCGAGCATCAGGATCGGATCTTCGGCGTGTTCGAGCGTTTGCACGGCGCCGAAACGTATCCCGGCACCGGTATCGGGTTGGCGATCGTGAAGAAAGGCATCGAACGGTTAGGGGGACGCGTCGGCGTCGAGTCGCAAGAGGGTCATGGAAGTCGCTTCTGGATCGAACTGCCACGCGCGGAGGCCGCATGAGTGACGGGAGTCCGACGATTTTGATCGTGGAAGACAACGCCACCGACGTCATGCTCATTCGTCGCGCGTTCACAAGGTTGAAGATCGCCAATCCTGTGCAGATCGTCGGCGATGGGGATCGAGCCGTCGAGTACTTGGCCGGGAATAGCGCGTATGCCGACCGCGCGCGGTTCCCGCTGCCCGCGTTGGTCCTGCTCGATCTGAAATTGCCGCGGCGATCGGGACTTGAAGTTCTCGAGTGGCTGCGCCGCCAAGACGGCTTGCGCCGCCTGCCGGTCGTGATGCTGACGTCCTCGCGGCAGTCGCACGATGTGAATCGCGCGTACGACCTCGGTGCGAACTCGTATCTGGTCAAGCCGGTGGAATTCGAAGGCCTCGAGGTCATGCTGGGCACGATCAACACGTACTGGATCGATTGGAACGAAAAACCGGGCATCGTACCCACGGCCTAGGATGGCGACACGGGTCCTGCTGGTCGACGACAATCCCCAAGACCGGCTGCTGATCCGGCGCGCGCTTGCCGCTGAATTCCCCGATGATCTGGAGATCGCCGAGGTCGTTGCCCAGCCGCAGTTGGATGGCGCGCTGCGTCAACCGGAGTTCGACATTGTCATCACGGACTTCCAGCTGCGCTGGACAGATGGACTCAAGGTATTAGAGGCCGTTCAGTCGGTCGTGCCGGATATTCCCGTGATCATGTTCACGAATACCGGCACCGAAGAGATCGCCGCGTCTGCCTTTCGGATGCATCTCACGGATTACATCGTCAAGGCGCCCGGTCACTACGTCCGCCTTGCCCATGGTGTCCGCCTGGCCCTCAAGAATGCAGCCGACCGCCGCGCAATGGGAGCGACGCTCGAGCAACAGGGCCGGCTCATCGAACTCTCGCATGAGCCGATCTTCATCTGGGATCTCGACACGGGCGTCATGCAATGGAATGCGGGGTCCGAACGACTGTATGGCTATTCGCGTGAGGAGGCGATCGGCCAGAGCCCGCATGAGTTGCTCCGAACGGGTCATCCGCTGCCGCAGCAGGAGTTCCAGCGGCAGCTCGTGGAAGCGGGCGAATGGACCGGTGAACTGCGGCACCACGCACGTGATGGCCGTGAAGTCATCGTCGAGAGCCGCCAGCAACTGATCAAGACCGACCATCATCGTCGGGTGGTGCTGGAAACCAATCGCGACATCACAGATCGGAAACGCGCGATGGAACGCGCCGCGTTCATGAATCAGGCGAGCGCCGTGCTGGCGAGCTCGCTCGACTATGAGACGACGTTTACATCGGTCGCCCATCTGGCGGTCCAGGCGATCGCCGACTGGTGCGCTGTCGATATCATCGTCGACGGAAAAGTTGAACGCCTGGCGACGGCCCACATCGATCAGGGCAAGGTCGATCTCGCCCGCGCGTTGCAGCGGAGCGAAGATCCGGCATCGCCCGAGAGCGCGCACCAGGTGATTCGCACGAAAACGCCGGCGCTCGTCCCGCTGGTGACCGACGAGATGATCGTGGCTGCCACACGCGGCGACGAGGAGCGGTTGCGTCTCGTCCGGTCACTCGGGCTCGTGTCGTATATGTGCGTGCCGCTCGTGGCACACGGCAGAACGCTGGGAGCGTTGACGTTCGCCACCGCGGAATCGCAGCGCCGATACACGGAACAGGATCTGGCGTTCGCTCAGGATTTGGCGCATCGGGCTGCGCTCGCGGTGGACAACGCCCTCGCCTACAACCAAGTGCAAACGGCCGATCGCTTGAAGGACGAGTTCCTCGGGACGCTCTCACACGAACTCCGCACACCCCTGAACGCAATTCTCGGGTATGCCCGGTTGCTGCTCAACGGTTCGGTGACGGGCGCGAAAGTCGCCAAGGCGGTCGAGATCGTCGAACGGAATGCCTCCGCGCTCACCCAGATGGTCGAAGACGTGCTCGATGTGTCGCGGATCATTTCCGGAAAAATGCGTCTCACGATTCAGCCGGTCGATCTGCCGACGGTCGTCCAGAACGCGGTTGAATCGGTTGCGCCGGCGGCGGACATCAAGCAGCTGCGCGTGCAGACGTCCATCGATCCCAATGCCGGTCCGATTTCCGGCGATCCAGATCGTCTGCAACAAATCGTCTGGAACCTGATCGCCAATGCCGTGAAGTTCACGCCCAAAGGCGGGCGCGTTCAGGTGCGTGTGGAACGCGTCAATTCACATGTTGACATCGTGGTCAGCGATACCGGCATTGGGATCAAACCCGAATTCCTGCCGCACCTGTTCGAGCGATTCCGGCAGGCCGACAGCGCGCTCGGCCGTCAACACGGCGGGCTCGGGATCGGACTTGCGATCGTCCGCCACCTGGTCGAGTTGCATGGAGGGTCGGTTGAGGCGGTCAGCGACGGTGAGGGCACAGGGTCGACGTTTCGCGTTCATTTGCCGCTGATGATCATGCATCCCCAGCCTGCCATTGATGAACGTCGCAGGCACGGTCGCGCCCGCACCTTGTCGCCGGCCGAGGGCCGCGGCCATGGGCTGGACGGGGTGCGCGTGCTCGCCGTGGACGACGATCAGGACGCGCTGTCACTCCTCGTCGAGGTTCTGGAACTCTCGGGAGCACGGGTAACCACCGCGGATTCGGCCGCCGGAGCGTTGGATCAGCTGCCGGCACTTCGGCCCGACATTCTGATTGCCGACATCGGGCTGCCAGATCTCGACGGCTTCGAGATGATTCGAAGAATCCGGAGCCAGTCAGAGCCGCTGGTGCGCGACATTCCCGCCATTGCGCTCACGGCGTACGCGAGAGCCCAAGATCGCGTGCGAGCCTTGGAAAGCGGGTTTCAGATGCACATTGGCAAACCCGCCGATCCCGCGGAACTGGTGGCCGCCGTGGCCGCATTTGCCAAGCGCAGCCGGCAGTGACCCGGGATCAGCCTTCGGATACAGCCAGCTTGAACCCCACCAGAGGTCCTGGACGCTGATTTCGAGCCTGCTCCACGAGTACGCAGCGGGTCCCCAAGAGGTGTAGTCCGTGCGCATCCAACGTTGGTGCTTCGCGAGTAGCCCCGCTCAGGCGCCGCAGCAAGACACTCATGAAGAAGCAGAAGGCTCGAGGCCTCACCGCGACAGGACAACACAACCGTGCCGGCCGCGTACGCGCCGCACGCGAGATTGCGCGTCGGCAGGTTCGGTGGCGCGTCCGTCTCGCCGGCACGCTTCGGGGCGCCACTGACGCTGTGATCTTCAAGCTGCCGCGAACGTGGGCCGTCGCATTCGCGATGTCGAACAAGCTCGCGACGGATCGCTGTGGATGCTCGAGGACGCCAATCCCGGTGCCCTGATCCATGTGACTCCGCATGTACCCGCGCTACAGCGCTTTTCACAACGGCGTAGCGCGAAGGCTTTAGCCGAGCGCCGGACGCTCGCCTGAAGGCTTCGCGCTACGTCGAATTGCAAACCGGTCTAAAGCCTTCGCGCGACACCGACGAGGACAATGCGATCCTTCAGGCCTGCCCCGGGGCGCTACGGTCGCGAGCCACACGCCAGGCCGACGTCGAAAATGCGGACGACGTAGCCGGTTTGAAGAGGACCCACGTTGATCGCGTGGCCGACGGTGTAGTCGGCCGCGGAGCCCGGGCAGTTCGGCAGGCGCGATCCCTGCGCGCCGCGCATCGTGTTGTTCCGAATCGAGCCGCCGTTGAGACCGTCGACGGCGAAGTTGACGACCGCGCCGAACGACCTGTTGTCGTGCACGTTCACGTCCGACGCGAAGCCGCCGCCGCACTGCGACCACGGATGGCAACCGACGATGATCCCGAAACCGAGCAGATCGTAGCCCGACGACACGAGGTTGTCGCTGAACTCGCCGCCTGACCGGGTCGGATCGCCGATGACGAGTCCCGCGAACGCGTACTGGTACGAATGCGTGATCGTGTTGCGATAGACCGCACACTTCGATCCGCCGTTCACGCCGAGATCGACGTCGGTGTTGTCCCAGAACGCGTTGTCCCGAATCGTCGCGTTGATGCACTTGAACACCGTCAGGCCGTCCGCCCACAACCCCGCGACGCCGCCGGCATCCTCAGGCTGGCGCCCGTTGTCGTAGAAGAGACTGTTCGACACGGTGAAGTCGGAGCTGTCTCCGACGGTCATGCCCGAACCGCACACGGCGCCGGCCGACTCGACGTAGCGAACGTTGAAGCCGTTCCCGATGAGCTCGACGTTCCGGCGGTCGCGCACGTCGTTGCACGGCTTATCGCGCAAAAGCCGGTTCTCGCGGTTGCCGTCGAACCGGATGAAGGAAATTTCGAAAGCGTCGACGCCGGACGCCCTCAGCATCGACGAGTCGAGCGTCGGTGCGGCGACAATCGTCGCCTTGGCCGGAATGGCCGCGCTCGTCAGCAGCGTCCCGGCGTGCTTGATCTTGATCGTGCTGCTGACGAGATACCCGACGTACCCGGGCAGTCGATTCGGCTGCAGCAGGACCGCGTCGTAGTTGTCGAGACAGGCCTGCAGCGCGACGTCGTCCGGAAGGGTGTCGAACGGATTGGCGGCGTCGCACGTCGTGATCGAGCGCGCCGGGACGAAGGCGGCCACACCGGCCGCGCACGTCAGGCAGACGGCTGCGACGGCGACAGTTCGCATCTCCAGGTCAGCTGCGGATCAACAGTTGCCCGATCGATTGTATGCCGCGCACGGCAGACCTGCAGGTCCGCTGACGTGCGGCCGATACACTGGGGAGACCCCCTCACACACTTATGAAAACCTTGCTCCAACGACTCGCGGTCGGGATCGGCATCATCGGCGGCATGATGGCCGCGACGGGACGCGCGCAAGAGGCGCCGGCGCAATCGCTCACGTTTCGCAGCGTCACCGACCTCGTCACCATCCAGGCGTCGGTTCGCGACGCTCGCGGCCGCGTGGTCAGCGGCCTCACGAGCAACGATTTCGAGGTCCGCGACAACGGGCTGCCGCGGCCGATTCTGTCGCTGCGGTCGGACCGTCAGTCGCCGCTCAGCCTGGCGATCCTCGTCGACATGAGCGGCAGCATGCGCATCGGGCCCAAGATCGCGATGGCGCGCCAGGCGTACGGGGCGGTCCTGTCCCGACTCCACCAGGATCAGGACGAGGTCGCCGTCTTCACGTTCGATGCCTCGCTCCACGAACGCCGCGATTTCACGCGCGATCTCTCGACGCTGAAGGACGCGCTGTCGGATTTCGAACCGTTCGGGACGACGTCCCTGTACGACGCGACGGGCGCAGCGGCGCGCCGGCTCGCCGCGCGGTCCGGGACGCACAAGGCGATCATCGTGCTCACCGACGGCGTCGACACCAGCAGCGCGATGAGCGCTCGCGACGTGTCGGGCCTGGCGAGCTCCATCGACGTGCCGGTGTTCGTGGTCGCGACCGTGCCGTCGCTGGATCAGCGGATCATGCTCGAGGCGTCCGAACGCTCGACGCCGTCCGACGCCGCCGACCTGCGCGATCTCTCCGAGTGGACCGGCGGACAGTTCGTGTTCGCCAGCTCGTTCGTCGAGACCACGGTCGCCGCGTCGAGCCTGATCGACCAGCTCCGCCAGCAGTACGTCCTCGCCATCGAAGCCGCCGACAGCCACGAGTGGCGGCGGCTGGACGTGCGCGTCAAGCGTCCGTCCACGATCGTCAAGGCCCGAAGCGGGTACTTCGCCGGCTAGCGGTTTTCACTTCGACGTAGTTTTCACAACGGCGCCTCGATTTTCAACGCGCTTCAGTCTCGAGGCATGCCCAGGAGTCCCTCGGCCTTCAACATCTGCGCGAGGTGGGCCTGCGCGTCCTGCAGGTGCTTGTCGCTGATGTCGACGGTCAAGGCGACGAGATCCGCGACCGGTCCGGCAGCGTCGGCGGCCGTCGTCGCCGCGCGGATTTTCTGCGCAGCGGCGACGGCCTCGTCGATCAGTCGCAGCACGGTCGAGAGCGAAGAAGATGCGGGCGCGGCGTGCGTGGTGATGCTCGACGTGGCGCCCTCCGCGTGGGCCGCAAAGTCGAGATGCTGCAGCGCACCGGCGGCCGCCTTCTTCACGCCGTACCCGGCCCCGGGCCCGCCCTGGGCTCTGTCGAAGGGCGAGGCGGGATCGAGCGCATGGAGAACGTGACTCGCGTGCAGCTTGATCTCGTCCAGGCTTGCGCTCTTCGCGGCGAGCCGCGCGTGCAGGACCGCGACTCTGGCTTCGTCGACTGCGACTGGCAGAAAGCCGCGCGTGCCGGGCGTGTCGCGCCAGTTCGTCATCACGTGACCGATGTGCAGGTGCGCCGGAATTGCTTCGACCTTCGTCACGAAGACGGCGTCGTCTCTCCGCTCGCCTGTGATCTTCACGGGCCGGCCGGCGTACAGCGGCAGGCCCATCGCATCCTGATTCGCGATCGGGATCACGCGGCCGTCCTGATCGACGAGGACATACTTCGCGAGCGCGTTGACGCACGCCACCAGGCATTCTCGGTCGGTGAGGCCACGCGCCGCCTGGTGCGAGACGCCGCACGCGCTGTCGGAGAGCCGGCCCGTGAACGTCTGCTGCGCCGATGCAGGCCGCACGCTCGCAAGAACGATGAGGGTGAGAATCAGTCGCGGCCGCCGGTAGCGCAGGCCTTCAGGCCTGCCAACGGCCGCGAGGGCAGCCCTCGAGGGCTGCGCTCCCGTCTGCCCAAGCGTCATCGCGCGCCGAGCTCCTTCAGCAGCGCGACCGTGCTCGGGTGCGCGAGCTCGATCGGAGGCTCGAAGCCGAGCGAATCGGCGCCGGCTGGCGCCGCGGCGCCGCGCGCGCCGGCGGTCGAACCGAACATCGCCGCCGCGAGCGGCGTGAGCCCGCGTCTGTTCTTCACGTTCACGCCCGCGCCGCGGTCCACGAGAAACCGCACGACCGTGTCGTAGCCGAGCGCCGCCGCGACGTGCAGCGCCGTGTCGCCGTTCTGGCTGGCCGCGTCCAGATGACCGCCCAGACCGACGACTGCGGCAACGGTCTCGCGCACGCGACTCTCCGGTTCGACCTTGCCGAAATCAATCGCCTCGATTCCGCGGCGGCTCGCGGTCCGGCTCGATCCCATTCCCGTCGCCAGCATCACCGCGTCCGCGCCGTCGGGCATGGTGAGGTGCGGGTCGGCGCCCGCGGCCACGAGCACGGGCAGGATTTCCGCCTCGAGGAACTTCGCCGCGACGAGATACGGGGTCGATCCGATCAACGTCTTCGGCAGATTCCAATCGGTCGTGTCGCGCCGCATCGGCGTGCCCTTGGTCATCCGCAGATTCGGATTCGCGCCGTGCGCGAGCAGCGCGTGCACGAGGTTCACATCGCTCCTCAGAATCGCCGCGTGCAGCGCGGTGTACCCGCTGCCGAGCGCGTTGGGATCCGCGCCATGCTCGAGCAGCAGCGCGGCGACGCCGCCGTTCCCGCTGTGCGCCGCCAGCACGAGGGCGCCCACGCCGTCCGGCTGCGAATCGTTCGCGTCCGCTCCGGCCTTCAGCAAGAGCCGCGCGGACTCGACGTCGCCGGTCCTCACCGCAAACAGCAGCGGCGTGGCGCCGCCGCGCGGAACGGTGTAGTTCAGCTCCTCGCGGCCGGCGCGCTGGGTCTGCTCGCCGACCACCGTCTGCGCGTAGACGAGGGAGCGGGCGCGAATGTCGGCGCGCGCCCCGATGAGCAGCTCGACGACGTCGGGATGGCGCTCGGCCGCCGCCCACATGAGCGCGGTCTGCTGGTGGGCGCGCTCCTTCGCGTTCACGTCGGCGCCGTGGCGCAGCAGCGCCAGCACGGCCTTCGCCTCGCCCGCGCGCGCGCACGTCATCAGCACGGTCTCGCCGTTCGGCAGCGCCGCGTTCGCGTTGGCGGCCGCGGCGAGGAGGCGTTCGACCATCGGCGCGCTGCGGTTCGTGCACGCGAGATGCAGCGGAGCAGCGCCAAGGTCGTTGGCGGCATCGACCCGCGCGCCGGCGCGGATCAGCAGATCGACGATCGCCGGATCGTCGCGATGCACGGCCCAGTGCAGCGCCGTTGCGCCGTCGCCTGCCGCCGCGTTCACGTCGATCGTGAGCGGCCGCTCGGTCAGCAGCGTCCGCACCGAATCGACGTCTCTGTTCTTGACGGCCTCGATCAGCCGCAGATCCGTCGCAGCGCCGACGGCGCGCGCGGACGCCAGCGCCGCCAGGCAGCAGCCGATCGCGAGCCGTCTACAGCGAGAGGATCCGCGCATCGACTCGTCCCGTGCTGTCCCCGATGCCATCCCGGTGCACGCCGAACTGATCGAGCAGCGTCAGATGGAGATTGGCCAGCGGCATGTTCTTGAAGCGGACGTGCCGGCCGCCCTTCAGGGTTCCGGCGCCGCCGCCGGCCAGGATCATCGGGATGTCGATCGGCGAGTGGCTGTTGCTGTCGGCAATGCCCGCGCCGTACATCATCGTCACGTGATCGAGCAGCGCGCCGTCGCCGTCGGGCGTCGCCTGCAGCTTCTCGAGCAGCCTGGCGAACATCCGCACGTGGTACGCGTTGATCTTGGCGACCTTCGCGACCTTCTCCGGCTCCTGCTGATGGTGCGAGATCGGATGATGCGCGTCGGGCACGCCGATCTGGGGGTAGGTCATGCCGCTGTGCTCGTGTCCGACCATGAAGGTGATGACGCGCGTGAGGTCGCACTGAAACGCGAGCACCTGCAGATCGAGCATCAGGTTCATGTGATCTTCCCAGGCCGGCGGGATGCCCGCGGGATGATCGACGAGCGGCAGCTCCTGGTCGCTCTGCGCTTCCGCGATCTGGATGCGCTGCTCGACGCCGCGAATGGCGTCGAGATACTCGGTGAGCTTCGTGCGATCGCCGTGCGGGAGCACCCCCTGCAGGTGCGCGACTTCCTCGCCGACCGAGTCGAGTACGCTGCGCTGCTGGCGCAGCCGCGCGAGCCGCGCCTTCGGATCGGTGCTGGCGCTGTCGCCGAACAGGCGCTCGAAGATCACGCGCGGGTTGTTCTGCGTCGGCAGCGGCGTGTTCCGGCTCTTCCAGCTGATCGTATTCGTGTAGGGGCAGGCGAACCCGGTGTCGCACGCGCCCGCGGTCTCGCCGGACTCGATCGCGAGCTCGAGCGAGGCGAGCTGCGTGTGCCGGCCGGTTTCCTGCGCGAGGATCTGATCCATCGAGATGCCGGCATCGAGCCACGTCTCGCTCAACGGCGGCGAGACGTCGGTCAGGAACCGGGTGCTTGCCTTCGCGTGCGCGCCGCCGGGCCGCCCGGGAGTGGGAATGCACTCCAGCCCGCTCAGCACGAGGACGTGCTCGCGAAACGGCGCGAGCGCGCTCAACGTCGGCGTGAGCTCGTAGTCCGCGCCGTCGGTCAACGGCAGGTAGTTCTTCATGATCATGCCGTTCGGCACGTACATGACGCCGAACCGGTTGATCGGCTTGCCGGCCGTCTTCTGCATCGCCGAGAGCGCGGGCATCATGCTGTCGAGCAGCGGCAGCGCCAGCATCGACCCCATGCCGCGCAACACGGTCCGCCGCGGAATCGCCTTCTTCGAGATGATCATCGCAACATCCTTACAATTCGCTCGCGCGCGGCGGCCCTAAAGGGGTGCGCTGCCATTCCACGAATTCCAAATTCCTCATTCCAAATTCTCAATTCCGCGCGCGCGACCCGTCCGTGCGCGCGGCCTCGCCGCCGACGGCCATGCTGAACGGTGTGCTCCTGACGATGCCGGTGATGATCGACGACCAGGAGTAGTCGGCGCGCGCGGCGTCGCGCGCGATCCGGCGAACGGCCGGCATGTCGTGATGGTCGAGGCCGCGGCCGATCGCGTACGCCAGCAGCTTCTCGCTGAGCGTGCGCGCGAAGTCTTCCTTGTGCGCGACGAGGAGGGTGCGCAGCCCGGCGATGCCTTCGAACCGCGTGCCGTCGGGGAACGACGCCGACGGGTCGATGGGCGCGCCGTCGCTCGCCGTTCGCCATTTGCCGAGCGCGTCGAAATTCTCGAGCGCGAAGCCGAGCGGGTCCATCCGCTGATGACACGCGGCGCACGCCGGATTCTTCCGGTGCATCTCCATGCGCTCGCGCAGCGATCGCGGCTGCCCCTCCGCGCCTGCGTCTTTCAGCGCAGGGATGTCGGGCGGCGGCGGCGGCGGCGGCGCGCCGAGCATGTTCGCGAGCAGCCATCGTCCGCGCATGGTGACCGACGTGCGGTTCGGGTACGACGTGACCGTGAGGACGCTCGACTGGCCGAGCAGCCCTCCACGGGTGGCGTCGGCGAACGTCACTCGCCGGAAATGATTGCCGTAGACGTTGCGAATGCCGTAGTGCGCCGCGAGCCGATCGTTCAGAAACGAATAGTCGGCCGTCAGCAGCTCCACCACGCTGCGATTCTCGTGCACCTGGCTCGCGACGAACAGCTTCGTCTCCTGCTCCATCGCCTCGCGCAGGTTCTCGTCGAACTCCGGATACAGCTCCGTGTCGGGCACGACGCCCGGGAGCTTGCTCAGCTCGAGCCACCGGCTCGCGAAATTGTCGACGAGCGCGCTCGAGCGCGGGTCGCGGAGCATGCGCCCCACCTGCTGCTCGAGGACGGCGGGGTCGCTCAACCTTCCGCGCGCCGCCGCATCCCGCAGCTCGTCGTCGGGAATGCTGCTCCACAGAAAGAACGACAGCCGCGACGCGAGATCCAGATCGGCGAGGCGGTACGCGGCACCGGCCGCGGTCCCCGCCGGCTCGCGCTCGACGCGGAAGAGAAAGCTCGGAGCCGCGAGGATCCGCTCGATGCCGCGCTCGATGCCGGCGTCGAAGTCCTGATCCGTGCGGCCCGCCTTGTAGAACCCGAGCAGCGTCTGCATGTCTGCGTCGGTGACCGGCCGGCGATACGCCCGCGCCGCGAGCGTCGAGAGAATTTTTCTCGCGCACGGTACTTCGTCGGCCGCGCCTTTCGGACGACAGATGAAGATCTTGCTTCGACTGGCGGAGCGGCCCGGCGCAGGCGCGCCGTAGGGACCGCCGATCGACACGATCTCCACGGCTGGATTGCCGTGGTAATACTCGTTCGTCGTCCGCCCGAAGCCGGTCTGCGGCGGCTGCAGCACGCCCTCGGGTTCCCAGAATCGCCGGACGAACGAGATGCCGACGGCGTGCAGGCCCGCGGTCACGGGCACGCGGACTTCGAGATGCGCGTCGGCGGTGTGCATGTATTCTTCGAATTCGGGATCGCCCTGGGTGTTCCCGGCAAAGTTCTCCGGGTTGGTCATCCCCTTGGCCTCGCCGCCCACCGTGAAGCGCTTCAGCCGCGCGCCGTCGAGACGGACGTCGAGCTCGTGCGGCTCGCCCAAGCCGACGATGTAGTCGTACTCCTGCCGCCGCAGCAGGACCTTGATCGTGTACTCCGCGTCGAGCGGAAAGTAGTAGCGAATCAGCGCGCCGCCCTGCGAGCCGAACGGAAGATCGTCGCTGAGACGCTCGTCCTGCACGAGCGCCTTGGAAATCTTGAAGGTGTCGATCACCGGGTGGAGCGTCGGATCGCCGACGGCGAGGCGGCTGAGCGTTCGCGCGGCCGACAGATAGTTCTCCAGCAGCGCCGGCGAGACCGACAGCACGCTCGCGACGTTGTCGAAGCCTTCCTGATCGGCTTCGTCCGACGACAGGAGCGCGCGCCCGTCGATCTCGAGGCCGAGCAGATCGCGAACCGCGTTCGTGTACTCGCTGCGATTCAGCCGATGAACCGGC
>Ga0307471_100001339_pt1 | contig 13422 bp, 12 predicted proteins | sample atmos_gasesAM3C__2_FD_204566 | JGI IMG/M metagenome (GOLD analysis project Ga0307471, IMG submission 204566) | Hardwood forest soil microbial communities from Morgan-Monroe State Forest, Indiana, United States - atmos_gasesAM3C_515 | ecosystem: Environmental > Terrestrial > Soil > Temperate... | reverse complement strand
GGGCGGCGACGACGTTGATCGTGGCGTCGACGTCCTTGGTCACGGGTGGCAGGCAAATTTCTGTGCTGCAGGCCTGGTAGCGAAGCTTCATGGCTAGGTGTTGCGCGCCGAGCGGAGCATCGGGCAGCACCGTCAGCGGCAAACGCACAGTAACCGAGTCACTGTACACATTGAGCGGCTTGTCCTTCGCAAATGTGAACGTCTGCAGCGTTCCCTTGGGATAAATCACGTTGGCCACTTTGAAGCCCGCGGGAACTTCCGCTTTTAGATCGGTGGGTATCAAGTAATCGAAGGAAACTTCGCGGGCGTTGACATGAAAGCCCGGGCGGATTTTCAGCACCACCGCGACCTGAAAGGCCATCCCGCGCGCGACTGGGTCGAAGGAAACGAAAGCGGTGGGAGCCACGACATCCTTGCCGGAGACGGATTGCGCCAAGGCCAGGGGTGAGAGAGCCAGAGAAGCAGCAATGACGAGAAAAAATAGCGTGGCAGCCGAGTGTTTCACACCGTCACCTGCGATCCGAGTTGCTGGGAAACCACGCGGCTCATCACCGCGTGAAGATCTTCACCTGTCTTTTCATGAACGAACGCGCCGCGTGTCTCGGACCAGGCGAGTTTGAAGCTGGTGGAGAGCGCGGAGATCCAGATTTCGCGTATTGGCGTGTTGGGCGAAATCACGAATTTCGCGGGCTCCGGTTCGTCGAAAATCACTTCCAGCTTGCCGCTCTCGCCCTCGACGTCGAAGCCATGCTCATCGCCGATCTTCAGCAGCCGCTGCTTGAGATCTTCAAACGCAGCGTCAGCTTTCTTCTGAAAATCGTGTTCGGAGAGCATGGGTCCTTTTCAAAGCTGAGATTCGATGGCTTTGGCGAGGTCGTCGTAGCCCAGCAGCCCCTGGAACTTCTCGACTTGCTTGCCGTCGCGGTTGATCAGGAAGCTGGTGGGATAGCCGAGAATTCCGCCGAATTTATCGGCAGCCTCATCGCTGCCGATCCAGATGGGGTAGCTCATCGGCAGTTGCTGGCCGTTGACGTCAAAGCGCTCTTTGGCAACAAACGGTGCGACCGCGCTCTTCCCCTCTTCATCCATGGCAATGCCGACAACCGTGAAGCCACGCGGGCCATACTTGGCCTGCATCTCGATCAGCCACGGAATTTCCACGCGGCAGGGATCGCACCAGGTGGCCCAGAAGTTTACAAGCACCACTTTGCCCTTGAGGTCGTTGAGCGAGACGTCCTTGCCCTCCAGATCCTTCAGCTTGAGTTCCGGCGCGGGCTTTCCGCCAACCTTCGAAGCGGCGATAGACATGCTCGGCTTGCGGGGCACACGCGTCGCGTGGTCGGCGTAGATGGTCGCTCCAACGAGCGCGGAAACGGTAAGAACGATGATGATCACTTTTTTCATAGATATTTCACCTGCACAATAAATTTCCTTACATCGAGAAACGATTCAAGAACGTCAGCTTTCCTGCCAGCCAGGTCAGCTTATTGAAGAAAACCAGTCCGCCCACAAAAAGCAGCAAAGCTCCGCTGAAGACTTCGACGGCATGCAGGTGCTTGCGGAAATTCTGGTAGAACCGCAGGAACTGGCTCAGGCCGACGGCGGTGAGAAGGAACGGCACGGCCAGTCCAGCGGAATAGACGGCCAGGAGCAGTATGCCGCGCGTAACTGTCTCGCTGGCCGCCGCCAGCACAAGCACGGCGGAAAGAATTGGCCCGATGCACGGCGTCCAGCCAAACGCGAAAGCGAACCCCAGAAGGAAACCGCTGAAAATCCCCGGCTTCGTATCCTTACTCCGCAGGCGGACATCCTGGTTCAACCAGCGCGCCAGCAACGGCCCGAAAAATCCGATGATGGACAGCGAGAAAAAATGGGCGGCGCCCAGCCCGGCGAACAGCGACCCACCGTGCAACAGGGCGGCGACTCCCAACGCGACGAGAACGGCGCCAAGGATGATGCCGCCGCGCACGTTCATCTTAATCAGGCCGCCGAGTAGATGCAGGCCAAACAGGAGGATCAGCGCGCCGGCCACGGGCGTGAGCAGCGTCTTATGTGATTGAAGAAACCCGCCCACCGCACTGGCCGACGCGCCGAAGGAGATGAATACGACGGAGAAACCGAGGACAAAAGAGAGCGCCGACGAAAACAGACCGGACTTGGGCTGCTGGCCCTGGCGCAATTGCTCGACGCCGATCCCGGAAAGCATGGAGATGTAGCCCGGCACAAGCGGCAAAACGCAGGGTGAGAGGAACGAAATCAGCCCCGCGAGGAATGCACCGGCTAGAGGAACATCTTTCATTTCGGAGTGTCCTTATCCTCATTCTATTCTCGCACAAAAAAGGGAGCAGGTTCGCGGAGTGCCAGGTCCCTTTCAGTCCGATCGTCGGGGGGCAGCATAAGTTACAGAGCGCCTAGCCTTTTAGTTAGACGCAGCAATAGCAGGTGCGTGACGCAGAGAGGGAGACGCAGACAACTGGCGCGTTTGGATGGCAGTGCGGGATGCTGCGAGTTTTGCCGGGATTTCTATGGCATTGAAAATACGCGGCTTACAATTTGCCCGGTTGGCGCAGGCTTTGCTCCCCAGCACAACCGGGAGTTGTGCGGCAGGGCGCGATGATCTGGACACCGAACAAAATCACGTTGCTACGCGTGGCCGCTGGATTTACGGCCGTAAGCCTGTTCGGGCTAAGCGCGTGGCTGAATCTGCTGGCGGTGGCACTGACCGTAACTTCGATTGTGCTGGACGCGCTGGACGGCCACATCGCGCGGAAAAAGAAAATGGCCACGCCGGAGGGCGCGCAAATCGACATTCTGGGCGACCGAATGATTGAGAACATGTACTTCACCTATTTTGCGGTGGTGGGCATGGTGTCGCTGTGGTTGCCGATGTTGTTCTTTGCGCGCGGGGCGGCCACGGATTTTCTGCGCGGGCTGGCGATGAAGGCGGGACATTCCGGCTGGGGCGCGAACGCGATGTTGCAAAGCCGGTGGGGGCGCGCGTTGGTGGCATCACGCTGGAGCCGGGGCGCGTACGCGACGATGAAATGCCTGTGCTTCTGCTACTTGGGATTGGAGCTGGCGTTGACGCGCGGACCGGTGGCACTTTTGGCCCCTCTGACCCTGGACCTGCATTCGGCGATTCGCCTCGGCGCGCAGTCGTTGGCGTGGACGACGGCAGCCTTTTGCGTGGTGCGCGGGTTGCCCGTGCTGCTGGAAGGCTGGAAATATTTATCAGGAAGGCCGCCCGGCGAACGAGCACGGCGGCATCCCCAGGGAGATGCGGCATGAGCGCGGCGGCGAAAACCCGCGAGCGAGTTGCCGCCTTCTTCGATCTGGACGGAACGCTGATCCCGGAGCCGTCACTCGAGCATCGGTTCTTCACTGAGTTGCGGCGAAGTGGCGCCGTTCCATTTACAAATTATCTGCGATGGGGAGTGGAGGCCGCGCGGCTGTTGCCGAAAGGCCTTCTGGCCGTGCAACACGGGAATAAACGATACCTGGCCGGCTTATACAGCGACCTGGTGTTCCGGCACGTGGACTCTATTTCCTTTTTTGAGGAGGGGATTGCGCGGGTGGCGTGGCATGCGCAACAGGGGCACGAAATTGTGCTGGTGAGCGGGACGCTGGAAGCGTTGGCGCGGCTGGCCGGGATGGCGCTGGAATGCGAATTAGAGGCGCGCGGCGTGCAGGTTCGGCCACGCGTGTGCGCGACGCGGCTGGCGGAAGAGCGCGGGCGATGGACGGGCTATCTGGCGGGCGACGTGATGTACGGAGCAGCGAAAGCGCGCGCGATCGAAGAGCTGGCGAAAGAGGAAAAGCTGGACATAAGGCAGTGCCACGGCTACGGAAACAGTTTGCTCGACAGGAAACTGCTCTGCGCCGTGGGACATGGCCACGCCGTCAATCCGGAAGCTGATCTAGCCGCGCTGGCCAATGAAAAAGATTGGCCGATCTGGCATTGGCATCAGGCGAAAAAAATCGATTCGACGGGAAGCACAGACTTGACGCCAGGAATTCAACGCTTAGAGGGGCAGGTATGAAGAACGGAAAGTTGGGAGAGTGGAGTGGGCAACCGTTGGATTCAAGCTGGGGGGCCGAATGCGATTTCGAGAGCCGGGTGGCGGTGTTTCCATTGACGGAAAGAGATTCGCGGAGAGTGTGGTGGTCGCTGAAGAGGCAATTGGCGCAAGGGTGGGCGGCGTGCGGCGCGTTTGAGTGGATGGCGCTTGCGTACCTGTGCGTGTCTGGCGTGCTGATCGCCGTGTTTGCGGAGAATCTGGCGCACCCGTGGAGGCTTCTGGGCGCGCAGTCGATCGTGGCAATGATTGTGCTGACACTTTGCCGCGTGCAGGCGCGCGCTGCGGCTCACGCGGCCGCGCGCGGGGTTTCGTTCTCATCCCGGTGGTGGCACTTCTGGCGCCACTGGTATCCGCATCTTTTCTTCCTGTTTTGTTTTGAGGAATTGGCGTATTTGATGACCCTGTTCACGCCGCACTGGCAGGACGCCAAGCTGATTGCATTCGATCATTGGCTGACGGGCGTGCACCCGACGGTCTGGCTGGAACAGTTTGCTACAACTCCGCGGAACGAATTGATGCAGCTGGTGTACTTGTCGTACTTCACGTACCTGGTGATCCTTGGTGGAATTCTGTATGTGCGACGGGAATGGCGCGGGTACTGGTCGGTGATGACATACTCCATGGTTGGTTACATGATTGGATATGTCATCGCGATGTTTTTCCCCATTGAAAGCCCCTGGTTTGCGATGACAGGGCAGTGGCACGCCTCGTTGGCGGGCGGACCGGTAACCACCACGGTGAATTTTATCGAGCACTTTGGCCGTGTGCGAGGCGCCGCGTTTCCTTCCGAACATGTGGCGGGTGCAACCGCGGCGCTTTGGGGAGCGTGGAAATTCCGGCGCCGGCTGTTTTGGATGTTCGTGCCGGTGTTCCTGTGCATGTGCATCTCCACAATCTGGGGCCGCTACCACTATGTGGCGGACGTGCTTGCGGGCATGGCCACCGGGACGCTGGGCTACGTGATTGGAAGTTGGATCATGCAGCGGCGGGGAGCGGTGAAGACCGCGCCTGCAACCGAGACGACTTGAAATTCAGTTCAGGGAATTCAAGTGAGGGCGAGCGGACAGTGGAAAAGCCTGTTCAAACGTGCTCGCGATTTCGAGCAGGAGGAGCTCTTCGGTCTGAGCCGCGATAAATTGGAGGCCAACCGGCAAGCCGCCTTTGGTGAGGCCGCACGGCACGGAGATCGCTGGGACGCCGGCAAGATTTGCGGGGCGATTCAGGCGCAACAGCAGCGCGCGCATGGGGAGCGCCACGCCCTTGATCAAGACGGAATCCTCGCCAAAGCGCGGAGCCGCGATCGGAGTCGTGGGCACCACCAAGGCGTGGAGCTCATTTCTGGCAAGTACTTCGTGCAAAGACTTGACAAATGTTTCGCGCACTTCCAGAGCACGGAGGTAGCTGATGGCCGTGACCTTGGCGCCCATTTCGAGCCGCGCGCGAACATCATCTCCATATTCCGCGGCACGCTCCGGAAACCAACCTGCCCGCTGGTGACACAGCGTCGCTTCGGCCCAGGCGATTTGGTTCCCCGCGTCCTCGGTTTCCAGCAATTGCGGAATTGAGACGTCCTTGAAGCGCACGCCGCGCTTCTTGAGCAATCGAAGAGCAGTTTCGAACGCCGCCTCGACATCAGGGTCGAGAACTTCCAGGAAAAACTCCTTCGGAACTCCCAAGCAAAGGCGACGTCCGCGGGAAGAGGGCAGTCGGCCAGGCAAAAGATTGTGCTCATTTTTCTTTTTCACAAGAATTGGGGCAAGAAGTAACGCTGCATCTTCCACTGTCCGAGCCAGCGGTCCGACAACATCCAGCGTTGGCGAGAGCGGAATGACATCTTTCGCGCTGACACGGCCCACCCCCGGCTTCAAACCCACCACGCCGCAGAGGGAAGCAGGAATCCGAATCGACCCGCCCGTATCCGTTCCGATGCTGCCGTAACAGAGACCAGCGGCGATGGCGGCCGCGGAACCGCCGCTGGACCCGCCCGGAATGCGCTGAAGATCCCAGGGATTCCGCGTGGGCCCGAAATGAGGATTGTCCGTGGTCACGCCATAGGCAAACTCATGCATGTTGGTCTTCCCAAGAATCACCGCGCCGGCTTTCTTCAGGGAACGAACCACGGGCGCATCGCGCGAAGGCACGAACAGCTCCAGGATTTTGGAACCGCCCGTGGTGCGGATGGCGTTCGTGTAGATATTGTCCTTCAACGAAATGGGAATGCCGTGCAAAGGACCGCGGTTCCGGCGGCGCTTTCCCCTCGTCTTAGTGCAAAGTTCAGACTCGGCGCGCACGGCTTGCTGAAGCGCCGATTCTTCGCAGACCGTGATGTAGGCGTTGAGAGTGGGATTCATTTTGCCGATGCGATCCAGCAGGAACCGCGCCAACTCGACCGGCGAAAGCTTGCGCTGGCGGAAGAGCTTGCCGATTTCCGCAATGGAAGCAAACGCGAGATCTATGCCGCTGCTTCTCAGAAAATTTTCTCCTGGCGACGCAAATTTCCAAACGTGCCAATGTTGGCGAGAATCAACGCGACACGGAACTGATTTTCCGAGCGCACCGTAGCGAGATTGAAGCGGCCGTACTCAACCGAAAGGCCGCAGCAGCCTCCGTTGTAGCTCACCTGGACAAACTGATTGAGCAGCGTGTCGGTAAGAATGTCGTAGCTGAGGCCGGCGGATAAATTGAAGCCTTTCCGCACCAGATCGCCGTAACCGATGATCCCGCGAATCTGGTGGGATGGCGGCTGAACGAGGGGATCGCCCTGGAGGCGGAAATCGGCGATAGTGGCGAAGAACTGGCTGTACGGTCTGACCTTCAGCAGCGTACCGATGGTAATCAATTTGCTCAGTTGCGGGTCGAACTCGATGATGGACTCGGCGTCATAGCGCCCGCCGGGGGTGAGCTTGACGTCGCTGACGATGGGCGACCAGTTGCGCGGTGTAGCGGCAAAAGCAAAGGGCGTAACGGAATCGAGCGCCTGAAACACGTTGCGCTGGCCGGTAACCAGCGCCCCGCCGAAGTTCGAATCAAAGTAGTGCTTCTGCACCAACTGCCAGGAAAGAAAATCCACGGGCTGGTCATCCCCATGTTTAATGTAGAGATGCTGGTTGAGCCCGTATTCGGTTTCGCTGGTGTTGGACAGCGTCGCATTGCTGTCAAAACGAATGAAGTCCGCGAAATTATCCACGCCGGCGACGTAGCGATAGGTGAAAACGGGTTCGACGGTATGTTTGTAGCGATGGCGAGTGCCGGGCCGGTCAAAGAAGCGTTCGAGCGTGGAAGGGCGAAGTTCCACGGCGAATTCCCCGGTGTTGCGGATGATGGACCGGCCGGAAACGTTGCCGCTGGCATCGAAGGAATCGTTGTAAAAGGTAGTTCGAAAAGTGGCGGAGGTGGTCACGCCGAGCCAGTTGCCGAAGTGAATGGGGATCGTGACTTTTGGGGCGAACTCCGTGCGAGCCACGAAACTCGGCGTGCCGATGAATTCATCCTCGCGATGGACCGACCCGGCAAACGAGGAGAATGAAAAATAGACCGGCAGGTTGCGCACCGGCGCCTGCTCGACGGAACCGAAGCTCACTTCGGGAGCAATGCGAAGGAGAACGCTGTTGGGCGGGCTGAGTTCCAGGTAATTGCGATCGTTTAAGCTGGCCACGTTGAGGCTGAAGCCGCGGAAATTGTTGGAGAGAAACACGGAACTACGGATTTCAGAGTTGATCGCCTCGCCGTAAGTTCCGGCAAAGGCGAGGCGGAAGGTGAGCGAAGAAAGCTGATTGAGGTCGGTAACGAAGCGCCAGCCGTGAGTCCAGAGGGATTGGATTTCGAGCTGCTGCTCGTAGCCACCTTGTTTTTCGGCAGGAGCGATGCCGGGTACGCCGCGGTCCTCCACACCGAAATAACTATAGTGGATCGAAGTATTCTCGAAGGGACGCGCGCGGAAGGAAGCCCGCTGGCCCGGGCCTCTGCTGCTGAAGTACTCAAAACCGACAGTGGCATCCATCCAGCTTTTTGGCGCCCAGTAAAATGCATCGCCGAACACGAAGCCTTTACTGTTGCTGTTGCCCAGAATCGGAAGCAGCAAGCCGGATTGACGGATATGCTCGCCGGCGGGCGCCGTGGCATACGGCGTCCAGAAAAGCGGCACGCGGTAAAGCCGGAAATTGGAATTGACCAGCGCGACCGATTTTTCCAGCGTGACTCTTGCCTCCGGCGCATAAAACTGCCACGTGGGACTTCGCGGATCGCAGATCGTGAACCAGCCGTGGTGCACCACGTACAGGTCCTGCGAAAGGCGTTCGACCTCCCCGGCTTCGAAGTACAGCGGATTTTGCGAAACCAGCACGCGCGCATTGGGGTGGCGCTGCAGGCGGATGGTGCCGCGGACATTGCGAAAGGTTCCCTTGCCGGAGGCGACATTCAGTTCCGCCTCATCTCCTTCCAGGTGCTGATTTTCATAGTCAAAAACCACGTGGCCGCGCACCACGGCCTGCGAAGTGTTGGAATTGTATTCCGCATGGTCGGCCTGCAGGTGCATGCCGAGATAATGGATGTCCACATCTTTGTCCGCAATGTACAGGTCACCTTCGCGGCGCTGCGGGCCGCTGGCGGTAATCTCCGCGATGCCTCCGCCCGCTGGCGCGGAAGGAGGCTGCTGCGCAGCGCCGGGTGAAGCAAATAAGAAAGGAAGCAGAAGAGAAAAGTACAGCCGCGACCTTCGGCTCAGGCTGGAAATGGGGAAAATTATGTTCACGCGGTCAGTGCGCTCGGTCGAACGAAGAGTTAGCCTAGCATGTGCAAAGGAGGATTTGTACCCGGCGGCGTCCTCCCTCAACAATAGCTGCGGGAAAAGCGCTGCGGGCTGACTTAATCCACGGCGTTTTTGGCGCTGTTCACGCGATACCAGTCCAAGGTCCGTTCCAGACCCTCTTCAAAGCGCACGGTGGGCTCGTAGCCAAGAATTTCGCGCGCTCTGGAAATATCGGCTTGAGAATCCCGGATGTCGCCCTCCCGCGGAGGTTCGTACTTAGCCTCCAGTTTTTTCCCGGAGATACGCCGGAGAGTTTCCAAAGTATGGTTCAAGGAAACGCGATCCCCGGTTCCGATATTGAAGACGCCACCGGAGGCGCCGGAAGCTTCGCAGGCCAGGAGATTGGCCTGCACGGCATTATCAATGTAGGTGAAATCCCGGGTCTGCTCGCCATCGCCAAAGACGAGCGGCGGCTCTTCTTGCAGGAACGCTTTGGCAAAACGGGACAACACCCCGGAATAGGGCGAATCGGGATCCTGGCGCGGCCCGAAGATATTGAAATAGCGGAGACAAACATTTTCCATCCCGTAGCAGCGGCCAAAGGTCTGCGCATACAATTCGCCGACGTACTTGGAAACGCCGTAGGGAGAAATAGGTTCCGGGCGCATCGATTCGGTCTTGGGGAGAGTGGCAGTTTCGCCATAGGCGGAAGAGGAGGCGGCAAACACAACGCGCTTAACCTTGTGGTCGCGTGCGGCGAGGAGGACGTTCAGCGTTCCTTCGACGTTGATGCGATTGGTATCCAGCGGATCCTTCACGGAGCGAGGCACGGAAGTGCGCGCCGCGAGGTGGATAACGTACTCTGCCTGGACAATAGCTTTCTGAACGGCCTCCAGGTCGGTCACGGAACCCTTCAAGAAGGTAATCTTGCCGCGAACCTCGGTAAGATTCTCTTCCTTGCCGGAAGTCAGGTCGTCCAGAACCACCACGCTGTGGCCTCTTCGCACCAGTTCGTCCACGGTGTTCGAGCCGATAAATCCGGCGCCCCCCGTGACCAGGTAGCGCATGCCGTCAGCCTCCTGCGATGCAAACCGTCTTATTGTACGATGGGACGAGGGTGCGAACGCCTGGATTCTTGCCGGAGTCTCAGAAATAGCATGCTCAAGAAACTTGTTTGGCTGCTGCTGATCTGCTTTCTCCTGCTTGCCGCGGGGTGGTACTTCTACGTGAAATCTGTCCGGCCGATCCCCCGTGACGCGAGTGTAGCCACAAATTGGCCCGCGACCATTCTTGGGGAGCCGCCCTATTCCTCCGCAGCTCCCGGCAAGCCCGCGGCGGGTGGGACCTCTGCTGCCGAGCCTTCGAACAAGAAGGAAGCTCCTGCCACCGAGCCAGGATTTGTGCTGCGGCAGGGAGAAACGCTGGAGTACACCGCCAACTTGCCCAAGCTGAACAGCACGGTTGCAAGCTTGAAAATAGTCGCGGCGGAAAAGAGAGGAGCAGGAGCGAAAGGCTCCTGGCACCTGCAGGCCTTTGCGCATACGGAAAATCCCTACCGCATGGTGTTTGAGCTGGACGATCAGTTCGATTCCTACAGTGACGCCGGAAGCATGACCAGCCTGCAGTACGAGATGCACCTGAGCGAACGCGGCCAAAAAGTGGACAGCGTGCAGCGGATGATGCCCTCGCTTCGGGATCCGGCCCCGGACGGGGTGACCGCGGCGCGGGTTTTGCCGGGGACGCGCGATCCATTGGCAATGCTGGAGTATTTGCGGGGCGTGGACTGGAGCCGGACTACGGAAGTGCGCAGCCCGGTGTACGACGGCCACAAACTTTACGAGACGCGCGCGGTACTAGTGGGGAAATCAGCGGCGGTAAGCGTGCCTGCGGGCAAGTTCAACGCCATGAAGATCGAGATCCATGTGATGGACAACGGAACAGAAATGAAGGATGCCCACTTTCTGTTGTATCTGACGAATGACCCTACGCGGCTTCCGGTTTTGCTGGAAGCGGTGCTGCCGGTGGCGACGGCGCGAGTGGAACTCACCAAATCGCAATAAGGAGGGCAAGTCCGGCTAGCAGAGGAATATTTTCTGCCGATGACGGATGACCCGGCGCGTGGCGTTGCGCGTATCAACGACAAGTTTCGCGGCATCCACGATGACGCTGTAGTCATAGCTGGAATGATCGGTGGCAATGAGCACGGCGTCATACCGGCCAAGAGATTCGGGGTTTAATGGCACGGACTTCATGTGCGAATAATCGTAATGACGCATTTTAGGCAGTTGCGCGAAGTAGGGGTCGTTATAATCGAATTCAGCGCCGCGCTTCTGAAGAATTTCCATGATTTTGAAGGTCGGCGATTCGCGAAGGTCGTCGACGTCCTTCTTGTAAGCGACTCCGAGCACCAGAAGTTTTGAGCCCTTCAGGCTTTTCTTCTGCCGGTTCAATGCCTCGACCACGGAATCGACCACGTGATACGGCATGGCGGTATTGACTTCCCCCGCCAGTTCGATAAATCGCGTGGAAAAGTCGTACTCCCGCGCTTTCCAGGAGAGGTAGAAGGGATCCACCGGGATACAATGCCCTCCGAGGCCGGGGCCGGGATAGAACGGCATGAACCCGAAGGGTTTGGACGCCGCAGCGTCAATCACTTCCCACACGTCCACGCCCATGCGCATGCACAGGAGCTTCAATTCATTTACAAGCGCGATGTTGACGCAGCGGAAGATATTCTCGAGCAGCTTGGCCATTTCCGCGGCGCGCGTCGAGCTGACCGGAACCACGCGCGATACCACTTGTGCATAGAGGGCCAGCGCGGCCCGCCCGCTGGGCGGATTGACGCCCCCCACCACCTTCGGAATTTGCGCCAGTCCGTATTGTTTGTTGCCCGGATCTTCCCGCTCCGGCGAGAACGCCAGGAAGAAATCGCCGGGCACGTTTTCATTTTCAAGCCCAGTAACGATCGGGCAGCGCAAACCGCTCTTCTCGAGTATGGGCAGCAACAGTTCTTCCGTGGTGCCGGGATAGGTGGTCGATTCGAGCACCACCAGCTGTCCCTTCTGCAGATGAGGTTGGATGGATTTTGCCGTGTCTTCCACGTAACTCAAATCGGGCTCGCGGTATTCATTCAGCGGGGTGGGAACGCAGATGAGAATCGCGTCTGCCTCCGCGAGCTTCGAAAACTCGTTGGTGGCATTGAAATGCCTGGTGTTCACGTACTGCTGAATCTTGTTCTGCGGGATGTGGTCGATATAAGACTTCCCGGCGTTCAGCATCTGGACTTTCTTGGGATCGGTGTCAAAGCCGGTCACTCTATGGCCGGCTTCCGCAAAACGGAGCGCCAGGGGAAGCCCCACGTACCCGCACCCGATAATTCCGACCTTGAGTTGAGCGCCTTTAAAAAATTCCGGTTTTCTGTCCGTTGCCATGTGCAGGAAATAGCTCCTCGATGCAGGTGGAGGCGACATCGGTCCCCAGGCGTGGCGGACCAAGAACCTCATTACTATAACAGCTTCGGTATTGGAGATTGAAGGCGCATGAGCCCCATTTCAATAATTTCAACACCACGGTTTTGCGCAACGCGAATAAATCTTTGCCAGATGCGCTTTGCGAGGGCAAGATGTGAAATGCTTTTCCGTTGCGGCGTGTTGGTCCACTGGAAAACAGTTTCTTCATGACCATTCTCACTATTTTGGCGCTGGCGCTGGCTGTCGGCGTCCTCGTCGGATTGCTCGGCATCGGCGGCGGAGTGGTGCTGGTGCCCGCCCTGGTGTACCTGCTGGGGTACGATCAACACCTGGCCCAGGGCACGTCCTTGCTTATTCTCCTCCCTCCGATTGGGCTGGGAGCGTTACGCGAGTACTGGAAGAACGGGCAAGTGGATCTGCGCGCGGGCATTTATTGTGCCGTCGGTTTTTTGCTGGGCGGATACGTGGGCGGGCTAATCGCCGTGCCTATGTCTTCGCAGCGCCTGCGCGGAATCTTCGGCTGCTTCCTGGTTCTCTCCGCGATTTTTCTGTGGGGAAAAACACGAACGCCTTCCAAACCGACAGAGTCCGCCGACGCGGAGAGTACTGGCAATCCTCTGCGAGCTTTGGGCATTGTGGCAGCCGCGGGTTTTTGCGGCGTAGCAGCGGGAATGGTTGGAATCGGTGGGGGAGTATTATTGGTGCCACTGCTCGGCCTGCTGTTCGGCTTCAGCCAGCACCGCGCGCAAGGCACTAGTTTGGTAGCGCTGATTCCTCCCACGGGACTTCTGGCGCTTCTGGCGTATGCGAAAGCAGGCTACGTCAATTGGCAGACGGGCCTTCTGCTGATTCCGGGCGTTTTTCTCGGTGGTATTCTGGGAGGGCAGGCGGCGCGACGGCTGAATCCGCGGAGGATGCGGGAAGTTTTCGCGGCGCTGACGTTTCTGCTCGGTGTCTGGCAGGTTTTCTCTGTCTGGCATCCATAACGCATACTGAATGCAACATGGTTGACCTGCACTGTCATATTTTGCCCGGGCTGGATGACGGCCCCAAGACGCTGGAAGACTCGCTGGCCATGGCCGAGGAGGCGATTGCCGACGGTATCACCCATGTCGTGGCAACGCCG
>Ga0307471_100001338_pt1 | contig 13428 bp, 16 predicted proteins | sample atmos_gasesAM3C__2_FD_204566 | JGI IMG/M metagenome (GOLD analysis project Ga0307471, IMG submission 204566) | Hardwood forest soil microbial communities from Morgan-Monroe State Forest, Indiana, United States - atmos_gasesAM3C_515 | ecosystem: Environmental > Terrestrial > Soil > Temperate... | reverse complement strand
GTACAAATTGCGAGCGACAAGAGAGTTTTTGTTTCCAACATGGGCACGCATGTGATCCTCCCCTCCGACAAGGATCAACTCGAAGACAGGCCGTACAACGAGTTCTATGCAGCCCTGAAGGCCTGGGGGCGGTATCAGTTGGTCGATACTCCAGGCGACACCGATCTCGTCTTCGAAATCGGTTTCATCGTCCCCCCTGGTTCGGAGCCGCAATTGAGCCTGCGGATCGTAGACGCTAAAACCCATTTCCGATTGTGGACCATTTTTGACCCGGTGCGCGTAACGGTCCGAACAGCAAAATGGGATAAGAACTTCGCCGACGGAATAACCAACCTGGTGAATGATCTTAAGAAATTATCAGTTCGGGCGGAAGCATCCGCACAGCACTTGAACAAGTAGCCGACGAAACGGGGAGTGCCTGCACGTCCTCTTGACAAACTAGCTCGGAAGTCGATATAACGATAGTCGAGTTATGAAAGAGACCCCGAACACGTTTCTCCCGTTGTCACCCGCGACCTTGCACATTCTGCTCTCTCTCGCCGGGGTGGAGCTTCACGGCTACGCCATCATGCAGGAAGTGCAGCGCCAGTCAGAAGGGAAGTACAAGCTCGGCCCGGGCACGCTCTACGACAATCTTCAGAAGATGATCGATCGCGGGCTGGTCGAGGAATTGGGGAAGAAGCCGGGGGATGACGATCCGCGGCGCCGCTATTATCGTCTTAGCATGCTGGGCCGCGGCGTGTTGACGGCCGAGATCTCGCGGCTCGATGACGTCGTTCGCGAAGGGAAAATGCGCCTGCAGGCGAAACCAAGGAGGGCCTGATGCTCCGCTTCCTCTACTGCGCGGTGCTGCGTGCGCATCCGCCGTATTTTCGCCAACGCTTTTCCGACGAGATGCAAGCGATCTTCGATCAGTCTGACAGTGAACTGACCAGAGCGCAACTGCTCGCAGATGCAGTGTTCTCGCTGGCGCGGCAGTGGATGTTGCGCCCACAGTTCTGGGAAGAGCCGGCGCCGGTTGCGGCTGAGGGAGGAACGGCGCTCTTTTCGTCGCTGGCCAGCTCGAAGCCGCGCACCGTGGCTCTTTTCTCCGGCGCGATCCTCTCCGCGCTGGTTCTGAATGGCGTGTCGCTGACGATTGGATACGCCTGGGAGCATCCGATCTTTATCGAGATTCGGCGGCCCACAATAGTCCCGCCCGCTGCGTGGAAGGCGCGGCCAGTCATGAAGCCGGGAGTTAGCGAACCGGTCGAACCTTACATGTTCACCGATCAAGGCAGGGTGTTGCTGGTGTTCAACTCGCCGGCGCATCCGGCACCTCAGACGCAGTCCGCGGCGAAGCTAACTTCTCAGGCGGATACGTCGGCTGTGCCGTTGGCTGACATCGCTCCTTCTTCGACGAACCAAATCGCCGACACGCCAATGGGCGTTTTGCAGGCGTATGCGGGGACGTACGTCAATCCTGCACCCCACGGTCTGCGAGTTCTTGTCACCATCGACAACGGACGTTTGTTCTTAGACATTCCCGGGGAGTTCCGCAGTCCGCTGTCGCCGCTACCCAATCCTCAGCTGTTGGCTTGCGGGGTGGGAGATTGCTGGGTGATGTTCTCGACAGGCGCCAAAGGGACGGTCGATCGGATCGAGGTGCATCATCTCGGGCGCGAGATTGTCGGCTTTCGCGCGCAGAGTGGGATGGTCTTCTAGGAGAGCCGGATCGGCTTCAGCTCGTCAGCACGAACTTCAAGCTCCACCATGCCCGACAAAAAGTGTGGGTCGGACACTCGTGTCCGACTGGGTTTGCTGGTCACTTCTGTCGGACAGGAGTGTTCGACCCACAACATGGCGGAGGCGAGAGTGCGCCTTCCCCAGTCGCGGTCCATGAAGCCCAGTTCCGCGCGAGGTCTAGTTCTCTCCGATACGCGGCATTGCGTGCACGCGCTCCGCCGACTGTTCCTGCACGCGAGCTGCGGGTAGCACGACCTCCTGCGATCGTCCGCTGGCCATGCGTACGGGCCGGGCAGGGAAGCCGCCGGACGACGATGTCGTCCACAGACTCGGCGCTGCCCACCCGGAAGCGTTGGGGTCGCTGCTCCAGTTGCGCCAGTCCGCCAGAGAACGGGTAGGCGCCCTCGTCAATGGAGAGATCGCGCCCACTCCCATTCGTCCTCCGGGATCATTGGGAAAGTTGGCCGTCGAAGGGACGGAAGTGGAATGCATCTGGGCTACGCTGAAGGAAGAAAAGAGAAATACAGCAGAAGCGAGAAGAAGGGTCTTGTTCGCGTTCATGGGTCCTACCCAGGGGTTTAATCGGGGGAGGGCCGCTGGACTCACTTTAACCCGGAAAACTTAGAAGTCCACCGAAAAGTTGCTCCCGGCAACGGTTTCCGTCTCGGGCCGGGAACAAGACACCAATCGTTCCGATCATGTAAACTTCCCTTGGCGAGTACAAACGCACACTCTTCTGAGCGTGCCCACCCTGCCGGTAAGCACTCCGGCGCCCAAGTTACTCCCCAAACACCAGGTAGAACCGCAGCCATCGGCTGGCGGCACATTCCTGTCAGGAGAAGAAGATGGCGAAGATCGCGAAGACGGCTGACCGCAAGAAGGTCATGGACACCAGCAAATCCACCGCTTGCCCGAAGTGTGGCAAGGACACGCGCATTGTGAAGCGCACCAAGGACCGCGAGCGCGGGGTTCCGGGCGGGGTCTATATTTCGTGCTCGGCGTGCGAGTTTTACGAGAAGCTGTAAAGGCAGCCGGTAGCTAATGGCTGTTAGCTCTTAGCCAATCCCAACGAAAGGCGCGATCCGGTCGCGCCTTTTTATTTGTCCAGATGTGGTGTTGGAAACAGAATCGAAGACTTGAGACCTGCTCTTACGCGATCTGCGCCAAGATTTCGCGGGCTTCGGCGGCTGGGTCGGATGCTTCCGTGATCGGCCTCCCCACGACGATATAGCTGGCTCCGGACGCGATTGCTTCCGCAGGCGTGACCACGCGGGCTTGATCGCCGTGTCCGCTGCCCGGAGGACGTACCCCCGGAGTGACGATCAGGAAATCGTCTCCCAGTTCCGAGCGCAGAGCAGCGGCTTCCTGTGCGGACGCGACCACACCGCGACACCCGCTGGAGATGGCCAGCGCGGCCAGTCGTGAGACCTGGTCGACCACCGTTCCCCTCACGCCGGCGTGTTCCAAGTCGCGGCCATCCAGGCTGGTGAGAACCGTGACGGCGAGAATCATCGGGGACGCATTTGAATTTCGCGCGGAGTCGACGGCGGCGCGCAGCATCGTGCCACCGCCGGCGGCATGCACGGTCAACATGCTGACGCCCAGACGCGATGCTTCTTTGACCGCGGCGGCCACGGTGTTGGGAATGTCGTGGAACTTGAGATCGAGAAAAACCTGCCGCCCGGATTCGACCAGATCGCGCACTACTCGTGGGCCCTCAGCGGTGTAAAGCTGCAGGCCAACTTTGTAGTAGCGGGCGGAATCGCCCACGGCCGCCACGATCTTGTGGGCGGCGGCCGCGGACGAAACATCCAAAGCGACGATCAAGCGCTCGCGCGCATCACGCATCTAGAGGAGTGTAATGGGATTACTGCAGACGCGCTACTGGCCGCAGCAAAGCTACGGTCGGCGGTTGAGGAACAAGGTCCAGACGAACCTGCTGGATACCCTGATGTTCCAGGTGAAGTACCCGCGCTGCCTCGTATGACAAGTCGATGATCCGCCCATCGACGACTGGACCGCGATCATTGACGCGCACCACGACGGCCCGGCCGTTCCGCAGGTTGGTGACCTTCACATAGGTCCCTAGCGGAAGGGTGGGGTGGGCGGCGGTCAGATCGTACATGTTGAAAGCTTCGCCGCTCGCCGTTTCTTTGCCGTGGAAATAGCTGCCATACCAAGAGGCAGTCCCGATTTGGTACGGACGGGGCCGCTTCTTAGCTAGTGTCGACTTGGTGGCTGGTTTCGGCTGATTCTGTGGGCTACCACGGCCATGGTCCGAGCCCGAGTTGCCCTGAGCCGCTCCCAGGCCGGCGACGCAGAAAAACACCGCCAGTCCATGAGCAATACGTCTTCGCATTCAGTTCACCCCGCATACAAAAGGTTCGGTCCCTACGTAGGTCGTTCACAATTTGGCCAAAGGTTTAGTCAGGCTAGCGGAGCGATCAGGGCATGTCAACCAATAATTCCCTGTAGAAAGATTACCAGCTAGTTATAGATAGCAAACGTAACCTGTTGCAAAAGTTGAGTAACATTCGATAGTAAACTGCAAACAAAAGGCTTAAGTATTTACTAAAAAGTAATCATGCTCAAAGCTTGAGTACCGGAAAATCTTACAAAGCTTTTGTTATCATTCAATTAGAGGAAGTATCGCATCAAACCATTGTGGTTCAATAGTTTGTGAGCGATCAAATGAAGTCGTGTCGGCGATTTTTTTTGGAAAGCATCCACAGGGTGGACCTCTGCTGTTTTTGAGGTACATTGCGAGCGTATGAATGACATGCCGAGCATCGTGCTCACCATTGCAGGGTTCGACCCGTCTTCGGGGGCTGGTGTAACCGCGGACATCAAGACCATTGCCGCCCACGGGTGCTATGGAATCGCATGCATTACGGCGATGACGGTGCAATCGACCGCCGGGGTTCGCCGCGTGGAGCCGCTGGATCCGGTGCTGGTGAAGGACACGCTGGAAGAGCTCGCGTCGGACATGAAGATTTCCGCCGTGCACATCGGCATGCTGGGATCGGGGAAAGTGGCAAAAGCGGTGGCAGATTTCTTAGGGCGAAAGAAGCCCGCCAACGTGGTTCTCGATCCGATCTTGAACGCGTCGTCGGGAACTGCGCTGCTCGACCGGGAGGGTGTCAAGGTCCTGGCTTCAGACCTCCTACCGCTTGCGGCGGTCGTCACACCCAACGTTCAGGAGGCGGCTCTTCTGACGGGGCTTCCCGTTTCGAACCTGGATGAGATGCGTGCGGCGTCCGTGAACCTTCACGAGATGGGTGCTGCATCGGTTGTCATCACGGGCGGACACCTGGATAAAGCGATCGACCTTCTCAGTTTTCAGACGAAACGAGGAGTCGAGCAGGAAGTCTTCAAGTCGGACCGGCAGCGCTCGAATTCCACGCACGGGACGGGATGCGCCTTTGCGACGGCCATGGCTTGCCACCTGGGCCTGGACCGGGGTTTGCCGGAGGCCGTTCTGCTGGCCAAGGCATTCGTGTCGGCGGCGATCTCGAAGGGGCAAATCGTGGGAAAGGGCGTGGGCCCCGTGCATCACCTCTACCGGATGCAGCAGCAACGGCGCTCAGGCGCAGTGCTGACGGAAGCCGAGCCGGTGCACTGAGGGCAGGTTCAGAAAAAAAACAACGAGGGCATGAGAAGCTCAGGTTTACGACGGGGGAGGAATGCGGGCGGGAAAGGGATTTGAAAACCGGGGGGAGGGCTCAAATTCCAATTCGAACTAGTCGGCTGATTTCTTGAGAAGGATCCCTGCCAGGAACGATACCGTTGCTCCCAGCAACCACTCGATTCTCCAGACCTGGACAGCTTGCCAATCCAGGGTGGTTTGCACTGAAAAGATCAAGCCGACCAAAACGGCGCCGGCGACACAAAACATGCCGATGGTGAACGAAACCAAAGCTGCGGTCGGCAATCCCAGCCAGGTTCGAGTGCTGACCACCCAGCGCTCGATATTTTGAAATTCCAGTTGACGGAACCAGGAAAGGCCGACGCGAATCCATTGCCACGGGTCGTGTTTGGTCGTGCGTTCGGCGCGTTCGGCGCCGCAGGCATGGCAAAAGCGCGATCCGGGGATGAACTCCGTTTCGCAACCATCGCAAACCTCGACGAGTCCGGTCGGAGCAGCCGGTTCAATCGTAACCGGAGGGGACGCTGCCAAAACTCCCGTTCCGCGTTATGAGCAACTTCCGCCATTCAGAACTCCTCCTGCATCACCTACAGGGCAACCTAGAGGCCAAATACAGGAAACCCGTAACTCCAGATAAATCAAAGCATTGTGCGCGGATGAAAGTGCTGAAAGTCGATTGTGACGAGCAAGATTTACCGAAAGCCGGGGGAAAGATGCACGACTAAGCCGGAATTGTAGGTTGTTTTAGAGAGGAGAAACCGGAAGGGCCGGCGATCTTCTTGGTTCTCGCCAATCGGGTACACTAATCGGAACTCGTGGGCTTTCCAAACCAAGGTACGTTGTCCGCCTGGTGCGGCAAGAGAGTGTTCTCGTGTGCACTCGCGTGGCTGTTTGTGGCTATGGCCGTGAGTGCTCCTGCGCAGACGCCGCCTGTCAGTCCGGACGCCACAAAGCCCAATGCATTTCGGCCCACTGACCCTCTCAATGCGGCTGCCTTCGATCACTTTTACAACATGGACTATGACCGGTCGATACAGGAGTTTCAGAAGATCCTCGACCGTCACCCGGATGATCCCTTCGCTGTGAACCACCTGCTCACGGCCGTCATGTTTCGCGAGCTCTACCGCATGGGCGCCTTGAATACGGGGGATTATGCGAACGACAGCTTTGTAGGGACGCCGCATCATCCGGCGGATGAGAAGGCCAAAGAACAGATCAAGCAATTGGTGGATCGGGCCGAGAAGCTGGAAGAACAGAAGCTGAAGTCCAATCCGAACGACGTGGACGCGCTGTATGCCCGCGGCATCACGCGCGCGCAATTCTCGACTTACACGGCGTTGGTAGAACGCGCCTGGTTCTCCGCCTTGCGAAACGCGGTAGGGGCGCGGCACGACCACGAGCGGGTACTGGAGATTTCTCCCCAATACGTGGACGCCAAGCTGGTGGTGGGCGCGCATAACTTCGTCATGGGAAGTTTGCCCTGGGGCGTCAAAGTCGCGGTTTCGATGGTGGGCCTGAGCGGCAGCAAGGAAAAGGGTATCGACTACCTGTACGAGGTTGCGCGCTCCAAGAGTGAGAACAGTGTGGATGCCAGGATCGCCCTGCTACTGTTTCTGCGGCGTGAACATCGCTATACCGAGGCGCTCTTTTTGGTGCGTGGAATGATCCAGCAGTATCCCAGCAACGTGCTGATGGCGCTGGAGGAGGGAACCCTTCTGCGGTCGCTGAACCAGCCGCAGGAAGCGGCCGCGGTGTACCGCAAGATTTGGGACGGCGGCAAGGCGGGGAAGTATCCCGAGCTGCATTACGAGTTGGCGGCTGAGTATCTCGGCGACGTGCTGCGCAGCCAAAAGGATTATGCGGGCGCCGCTGCGGCTTATGAACTGGTCGCTCAAGCTTCGCAACCGGATTCGGAAATCCTTCAGAAGGCGAACCTGGGCGCCGGGGAAATGTACGATCTGCAGCAGAAGCGCGATTTGGCAACCCGCAAGTATCAGGCGGTGATCTCGACGAATTCAGCGACACCGCCTGCTGAGGTGGCCCGCAGGAGACTCAAAGAGCCGTTTCGGGCCAATTAGGTCGTCGTGTCCCGGCTATCCAAGTGCGCAGCCGTTCATCAGGACAGGGGAGAGTTTCGCGAGGAGTGGCGAAGCCGCGGAGCGCCCCCACGCAGTTCTCCGAACCACGATCTCGCGGAACTTTCCGGTCCGATTGGGCGTATCTTAGTGCAAGAGGAGGCAGAGAAATGTATTGCAACTACTGCGGCAAAGTCATTCAGGACGACGCCAACCTCTGTGCGTATTGCGGCAAGCGGGTGGGCGCGGTGAGCGCGCGAAAGCGGCTGATGCGGCCCAGGGCCGGGCGAAAAATCGCGGGCGTATGCGCGGGTCTGGCGGAATATTTTGATCTCGACGTGACGCTGGTGCGAGTTCTCTGGCTGGTGATCACGATTTTTTCCGCTGTGGTGTTCGGAATCGTGGGCTACATCGTGGCCTGGATTGTGATGCCGGAAGAGCCGGAGTATCTGCCAGTGCCGCAGGGACAACAGGCAACGAATCCGTAACGGCCTGTGTCCTGATTCTCCACGAGCGTACCTCAGGGGCTGAAGCCCTAATTCTGTTTGGTCGTGGGCACGGCGGAAGCCGTGCCCTTCGATTGCAGCATGCGCGGCCCGGCGCACTTTCGGGACTTCTCAAACACTAGACGGCGGGTTAGGGTTCCTGGCCCACAATAGAATACCGACGAAGCGGGGGAGAGTTACGTCAGAAGAAATCGTTTCGGAGAATCGACATCGAACCTGAGGACTTTGATGTCTACATGCAATCTTCGAGCGGGAGGCAGATATGTCTAAGGTCAAAGCAAACAAACTCACCATCAACTATGACCAGCAAGGTGCCGGACCACCCCTGATCCTCATTCCTTTCTTGACCGCAGATCACGCCTGCTACGCCTTTCAGGTAGCCGAATACGCGAAACACTTCACTTGCATTTCTCTCGACCTGCGGGGTACCGGTGAAAGCGACAACCCACAGGGTGAGTACTCTACGGAGATTCTCGCCGATGACGTTGCGGCTTTCATGCAAGTCTTGTCGATCCCACGGGCGCACATTGCAGGTTTATCGCTGGGTGCGACGGTAGGCATGTGGCTGGCAGCAAAGTATCCCGATACCGTCGCTTCCTTGTCACTGCATAGCGGTTGGCCGAAGACGGACCTGTACATGAAGGTCGTCATCGACGGTTTCCGGGTCTCAGCCAAAGCGCTGGGAAATGTGCCCGAGATGGTGATTCGAGCGCTCTTTCCGTGGTGCCTGACGCCAGATCTCTATGCCGCCAAGCCGGAATATATCCAGGCATTGTCTGATTTTGTTCGAAGCCGGCCGGCGCAGTCTGTAGAAAGCTTTATGCAGCAGTCCAACGCCGTGCTCACTCATGATGTCGAGAGTAGACTCACACAGATTACGGCTCCCACACTCATCACATTCGGACGGCACGACGCAGCCACTTCCACGCGCTTCGCAGAACGGCTGAAGAGAATTCGTAATTCCGATCTGCTGATCTTTGAGGCCTGTTCGCATGCCCCTATTTACGAGGATGTCGCGACGTTCAACGAAAAAACACTGGCGTTCTTGAAGTCTCACAGCGCGTGACGCGGCGGGCGCTCAGCGTGTCAGGCTAAGTTCGGACGAACGCAATTCCGGGCTTCGCGTTCAATGCACAAGCCGGCAGCGCAGTGGTGGAGCAAGATTCCGGGAAGTCACTTTGCTACAATTCGTGCGTCATGATCGATACCTTTCTGGTTCCGGAAAAGACTGTCATCAACGCCAAGGGCGATGGGGCTGCGGTGGACGTGGGTGGCGCAGGCAATCGCGTCTTTCTGGCGACTTTGCATATAACGAACATCATCGAGCAGGAGTCCCTGGACGTGAGTATCTATGGCTCGGCCGATGGAACCACCTGGACACCGAAGCCCATCGCTTCGTTCCCGCAGAAGTTCTACCGCGGCGATCATCCCATGCTGCTGGATCTGACGCAGCATAGCGATGTGAAGATCGTGCGCGCACACTGGGAAGCCAGCCGATGGGGACGCGGGACGGAGACGCCCATGTTTGAATTTCACGTCACGCTGAAAGAAATCCCGCCGCAAGTATTGCGCGAGGCTGCCGCGGAGGCGAAGAGCTTCGCATAGACAGCCCTCTCCTTTTACTCTGTTCTTGCCGTGGAGTCCGCGTAACGGGCGGTTTCTTTGGCAAAACGCAGCTTTCTTATGCTGCGACTGCAATTTTGGAAGTCGCCGGTTGCGACTCGCGTTTCTTCCTCGTTCGTTCGCGCAGGGCGAGAATGGGCATTCCACCCAGTAGTACGAAGCCGCGGCGAACAGCAGAGCCAGGAAGACGTTTTGCGGGAACGCTGTCCACCACACATTCGAAGCGCGTTTCAAAAACGGTTGCTGCCACAAGTAGAAGCTGTAGCTCAACGTCCCCAGGCACATCAAAGGCGTCCAATTCAACACGCGATAGCGCATGCGCACGGCGTGATGAATGGATAACGCAATGCCTATGTGGACTACGGTCAGCCCAATCAGTTGATAAACGCGAGTGCTGACCAGGTGAACTGACGGCAGGAGCAAGGTGACGGGCGCACGATCGCAAGCCAGCGGCTGCATCGCCAGCGATCCACCCGACGCAGTTGGGGCTGGAGCATAGCCAGCGCGCAACCGGCGGCGAGTACGCCCATGACGACGGGGAAGGGGTGCTCCAGGCCGCGATATCCCCAGAGCATCCAGAACAGAACACGCAGCGGTGGGCCGGCCAGTAGCAGACCGGCGACGATCCAGAGCCGGCGCTGGAAGAATGCCGTCAAGGCCAGCGGCCACAGCAGATAAAACTGCTCCTCAACTGACAGCGACCACAGATGTCCCAGCACCCAGTTTCCACCGTCGTAGTAGTCGCTGGTGTAGGTCACCGCGGTGGCGATGTTGGACCACGACAGCGCCCGCCAGTGAGTCGCAATCGCTACGACCATGAAGGCGCCAGTCGCAGGCAGAATGCGATAAGCGCGGCGGGTGTAGAACTCCCGCAGAGAGATGTTCCCGGACTTTTCGTGCTCCTTGAGGAGCAAGGAAGTGATCAGGTATCCGGAGGGCACGAAGAAAATGCGCACGCCGAAATTTCCGTAAAGCTCGAGAACTTCCCAGCGGACAAAGTGTCGTGTGCCGGAGAGGTGGGCGAGCAGCACCCAGGCGAGCGAGACGCGTAAGCCATCGAGTGAAGGAATCCGCCTGCACGCATCCAGAGACGTATCCCCCGCTTGGAGTTCCATGGCCAGGGGGCAGTTTGAGGTTAGCGGTTCGAAACGAAGAAGCGAGTGACGGCTATCACCAATTCGCGTGAGAAGACATAGCGATAGCTTCGCGAAACACACCGATTGTCATTGACTCGGATTCGCGACGATTGGGGAATCTGCTGCATCCGATATATTGGATAGAACCATGAAACTTGGTTCCAGCGTAACGGTGCGGCCCGCGCGACATGTGGCGGGCGGCCTGCGCCTGCCCGGCGACAAATCCATCTCGCACCGGTATGCGATGCTGGGCGCGATCGCGGAAGGAAAGTCGCGCTTCGAAAACTATTCGACCGGCGCAGACTGCGCCAGCACGTTGCACTGCTTGCGACAGCTCGGGGTGAGCTGGACTCGCCCGGACGAGCAAGCCAACATCATCGAAATCGAAGGCCGCGGCCGCTCGCTTTCCGCTCCGCAAGGCGCGTTGGATTGCGGAAATTCAGGGTCCACCATGCGCATGCTGAGCGGTATTCTCGCCGGTCAGGAATTTACGTCGGAGCTTTTTGGGGACGAATCACTCTCCCGGCGTCCCATGGCGCGCATCATGAAACCGCTGGGCGAGATGGGCGCGAAGATCGAGGCCTCGCCGGGTGACCGCCCTCCCTTGCGAATTACCGGAGGCCACTTGCACGCCATTCATTACCAGGTTCCGGTAGCCAGCGCGCAGGTCAAATCGTGCCTCTTGTTCGCCAGCTTGTTCGCGGACGGTGAAACCAGCGTAGAGGAACCCTTGCGCACCCGTGATCACGGCGAGGTGGCCCTGCGGGCATTCGGGGTTGATTTAAAGCGTAATGGTAACGCCACGCGAATCACCGGCGGACAGCGGTTGCGGGCCATTGAAGCTCGCATTCCGGGCGATCTCTCGAGCGCTGCATTTTTCTTCTGCGCCGCGGCGTTGTTCCCCGGGTCCGAGTTGGTGATTGATTCGCTGCTCATGAATCCCACCCGCGCCCGCCTGCTCGATATTCTGATTGGCCTGGGAGTGCGGATCTCGATCACACAATTGGAAGAACAGCACGGGGAACTGATTGGAACGGTGCGGGTGGAAGGTCACCAGTTAAAGTCCGCCGAAATCGCGGGCGCGGATTCAGCGGCACTCATCGATGAGATCCCGGTGCTCGCCGCGATTGCTCCGTTCACCGAACAAGGCATACGGATTCGGGATGCAAAGGAATTGCGCGTCAAGGAGTCGGATCGCATCCAGGCCATCGTCACCAACCTGCGTGCCATGGGTGCGACGGTGGAGGAGCACAAGGATGGGTTGACCGTGCCGGGCGGACAGGCGCTGCACGGAGCCGCAATCGACTCGCAAGGAGATCATCGGATCGCCATGGCCTTTGCGGTGGCGGCCCTGCGGGCGGAGGGCGAGACCGAAATCAAGAGTGCGGATGCGGCGGTGATCTCGTTCCCGTCGTTTTTCGAAGTGCTGGAAAGCCTTGTCCAGCGCTGAGTTCAGGGCCTTTATGCTTCCAGAATAGTCCGTTTCCCGATCCGTTACCTTCGACGGTTACTGCCGTTATCTTCCTGGAAACCTGTTCCCGGAAAACAATGGCATGCAGTGGAGCGATGCAAGCTTCCTGCATGGGACGAGGGGACATTCATGAAAGTTAACCTGGCACTTGCGGTTCTGCTGCTCGCGTCGCTGGCGCAGGCACAGGAGCCGAAGAAGTACCACGCCGGCCAACTGCTCCAGATGGAATCGCTGCAGTGCACGGTGTTTGAGAGCTCCGCGACCAGCGGAGATGTAACGGACAAAACTCTGTGCCAGGAGTACGTGCTCGAGGGCGACAAGGTTTTATTTCATCTGCGCGCGAAAGATGCCAAACACCCGGTGTTATTGCCGGTAGGCAAGAGTGTGGACTATCGCATCGAAGAAGACCGATTCTTTCTGCGTCTGACGGCCACTGATCGGAAGGAACATGAGTATCTGGTGTTGTCGATGGAGCCCCGCGAGAAGCCGGAAGCCGCGGTGCAGACGGCCATGAAGGTGAATCACCTGCAGTAGTCCGAAACCAAAATTCCGAATCGCGGCGCGGACGGCCAGGTCCGCGCCGTTTTATTTGGTACTGCCCCCGGACTCTGTGCGCACAAACTTTTCTACAGCGAAATCTGCACGCGGACAAAACTTTCAACTGAGTGATGAGGCGAGACCGCGCGCGAGGCGAGCACTCTTGCTGTAGCGCGCTACGGTGCGCTCCACGAGTCCAACCTTCGGTGTCGAGCGGGGCATCTCATAGGCAACCGTCCACCTTTCCACCTCTGCCTACTGCTGTGGGGTCTTGGGGGGAGAAGTGTGGCCGAGCAAGTAAACCCAGCAGCCGGAGAGTGTTTTTGTATGCAGCGCAGTATCGTGTTGGCATTTGTTGCAGCTTTGTTGGCCGTGTCTTGCGCCGTGGCGCAGGATTCCATCAATCATGTCGAGGCGGGGGTTGTTGGCGGACTACTTCAACCTGAGCCATACGAATCCTCATATCAATTTTGTCGGCGTGGGAGGGCGGGCTGGTTTTAATGTGAGAAGCAACGTGCAGATTGAAGCAGAAATGGCGTACGACTTCGATCGGAATTTCACTTCCACTTTCAACACCGGGGTGACAACCCAATTTGTTTCTTCGCGAACGCGCACGTTGCACGCGCTGTTCGGCCCGAAGTTTGGCACCGGCGGCGGCCCGGTTCGGCTGTTCGGCACGTTCAAGGTGGGGCTGATCAATTTCAGTCCT
>Ga0307471_100001337_pt1 | contig 13438 bp, 10 predicted proteins | sample atmos_gasesAM3C__2_FD_204566 | JGI IMG/M metagenome (GOLD analysis project Ga0307471, IMG submission 204566) | Hardwood forest soil microbial communities from Morgan-Monroe State Forest, Indiana, United States - atmos_gasesAM3C_515 | ecosystem: Environmental > Terrestrial > Soil > Temperate... | reverse complement strand
CACAAGGCCATCATGACGGAGCACGGGCCCCTCATGATGTTGTCGGTGGCGCTGTTCATCAGTGGCGTGCAGTTTTTCTCCATGGGATTGCTCGGCGAAATCATTTCGCGCACCTATTATGAATCGCAGAACAAGCCGATCTATGCGCTGCGTGAAGTGAAGAGCCATCGCAAAGAGATGGGCGATTCGGCGGAATCACCGCGCCCTTCGGGCAGCTCCGAACGATAGCGTATTCTCCGTATAAGTTTTTGCAAATCACATCAATGAATTGTGCTGGCGTGCGGCTTTTCGAACCACAGTCCGTACGGACAGCAGCTTCACGGGAGGCGCTTTGAATCGCGAACATATGTACGCCCTGATGGGCGGCGAAGGCACGCTGGACTACGAACTGTACCTGAACACCAAGACGCTGCTCTCCTGCCAGAGCAAGTACGAAGAGCTGTGCAACCCGGACGAGTTGCAGTTTCAACTGGTGCATCAGGTCGAAGAATTGTGGATGAAACTCATTGCCTACACACTGCTCGACATTGACGATTACTTGCAGCAGGAAAACACCAACCGTGTAATCACTCTCTTTCGGCGCATCCACATTGCGCAGAAGCTGATGAACGAACAGTTGGCGCTGCTCGAAACCATGTCTCCCAAAGAGTATCAGGAGATTCGAAAGCGGCTGGGCAATGGCAGCGGCCAGGAATCGCCGGGTTTTCGCGTGCTCTTGAAGATGTATCAGCCTATCTGGCATTCCTTCAAGACTCACTATCTCGACAAGCACGCGCTGACCATCGAGAAGATCTACGATTCCGAGTACTCGCACGGCGACGCGTACGTCGTAGCCGAAGCGCTGGCGGAGTTCGATGAACTCTTTCAGAAATTCCGCTACGAACACATGCAGCTGATTCACCGCACCATCGGCTTTTCCGCGAAATCACTCAAAGGCCGCCCCGTGGAAATCCTCGAAGAAGGCATGCGCCACAAGTTTTTCCCCGAGCTGTGGGAAATTCGCAGCCACATGACCGATAAATGGGGCGCCGAATACGGCGTTAAGAGAGATCCCCTGGGTGGCCACCACTGAGGCGTCGCAATAGAGAACTGTAGTCGTTTATTAAAACTAAGAATGGCGGGCGATCTTCCGGTATTCGCCCTGAAAGAAAAGCAGCGGTTCCCCTTCGTGAAGTTCCGCGTCTTCCACTTCCGCTACGAAAGTGGTGTGATCTCCGGTAACGTGTGCGGCCACCACTTTGCAGCTCAAGCAAAGAAGAGTTTCATCCAGGACGGCAATGCCGCTCGGCGTCCAATGATAACGAATCGACAGACGTTGCTCGGCTTCGGAACTCTGTTCACCTTGCGCGAAATATTCGGAGATGGCCTGCTGACCCTGTTTCAGCACGCTGATGCCAAACCGTTTTTTCTTCTCGAGCATCGCCAGAATTTTCGCGCGCTGGTCCACACAGACCAGAATCAACATAGGCTCCAGCGAAACGGACGTAAACGAGTTGGCCGTCATCCCGAAAACCAGGCCCGGCTCACGCTCGACAGTCACCACGGTTATGCCGGTGGTAAATTGGCCTAGGGCTTTGCGAAATTCTCTAGTGGTGAGCGCGGTCGTGGTCATCGTTGAAGTTTCTGAAGATACCATACTGCATGCCAAGAAACGGAGCCCATTGAAGCAAGCGAGCCTCCGCACTGATTCGCGGATCATTACCATCGGGGACCAACGAAGTCTGTGGGCGTTCTCCCGCGCGGGGACAATCCAGGCATTCAAAATTCACACTGCTTTGATCTTCACTCTCGGGGGATTCCGATTCGGCGGACCAGATCCTGAAACCTTGGATCGTTTCGTTGCGGATTAAATCGGGGATCCACCCCGATCCAAGGCATTCAAGTCGATCGCTGGAGGAACCCCTGCTCCAGTGATTCAAGAGCCTTCTCGGTTTCGCCCAACTCGACATAGGCATCCGCAACGAGGAATCGGCAGACATAGCGCTCCTTGGCTTGTTCCAGAGCTTTGCTCAAAAGCTGTTTCGCCTCTTGTTTCTGGCCGACTCGCGCGAGGGCTGCCGCCGTTGTGGTCATTACCGACGGGCTGTTCGCAAGCCGAATTGCGTTTTCTGCAGCTCGAAGCGCTTCGGCACGTTGCCCCATCCGGGCGTAAGCGAGCGCGAGCATCGCATACGGAAGATCCGCCGCGGGTTCCAGCTCAATCGTTTTCTGGCATTGCTCGACGGTCTCCGGCATTCGCCCGGAAAAGTAGTAGATCCAAAGGGCCTCGTTGCGGCTTTCGAGTGCAAGCGGATCGAAAAGGTAGGCTTGCTGTACGCGCGAGATCGCCTCATCGAAGTGCCCCAGTGTTGCCAAGTAATTTGCGTAACCCAATTGGGCTTCCGGCAAGCTTGGATTGATCTCCAGCGCCCGGCGATACTCCGCTTCTGCCGCAGGCCAATCCCAATCGAAAAACAAGCGCACATAACCAAGCCGGACGTGCGCGCTCCCCAGCTTGGGGTCGAGCTCAACAGCTCGCAGCGCCGCTTCCTTTGCTCTGGGCATCACCTCGGCCGGAGAACTGAAATAGGTTGTTGCCGCATCGTAGGCTCCGGCAAGAGCCGCGTAGATGCGGGCGTCTTTGGGATCCTTAGCTATGCCTTCTTGAAAGTACTGAATCGCTTTCTTCACGCTCTCTCGCGTGCCTTGCCCGAGCTCGTGCAGGCCCAGGAGGTACTTGTCGTAGCTCTCCAGATTGACAGGCGAGCTCGCCGAGACGCTGGTTGCGGCGGGCAACAGTTGGATGGAAAGAGAATGCGTGATCTTTTCGGAGATTTCCCGCTGAATGCTCAAGACATCCGTAAGCGGCCGCTCGTACGTCTCGGCCCACAAATGAGTCTGTTCCCCTACCTGTATCAGTTGGGCGGTGATCCGCACGCGTTCTCCGCCGCGCCGGACGCTCCCCTCCAGCAAATAGCCCACACCCAGTTCGCGCCCAATCTGCGCGACCGTCTCCTTGCTATCCTTGTAGTGCGCGGTTGAAGTTCGCGCGATCACCCCGAGTTTGGCGGGCTGGAGCTGGCCAAGCTGGGCAATCATCTCCTCAGTAAGACCATCGGCAAAATAATCCTCGTGTGCGTCCCCGCTCAAATTAACAAAGGGAAGCACCGCCAGCATGACTTTTTGCTGGGAGGGATTCCGAGGCAGCCAAAAATGCCGCGATACCAAAACCGCTGTCACGGCTAGCGCCGCTAACAATGCCAGCGGCCACAACCAGAGGCTTCTCTTTTTGCCGGGGGGCTTGGGCACCGTGGTTTGAATCTGATCAGAAGCCCGCGGGGCCATTTGATGAAGCGCGGCCGGTTCTGCGTCTTCCCGCACCGCAGCAACAAAGCGATAGCCGCGCCTGGGAATGGTCTCGATGTATTTGCGGCCGTCCTCTGTATCACCCAGCACCTGCCGCAGGTTGAAGATGTGCCGCGCCAGATTGCCTTCCTCGACGAAAACACCCGGCCACACTTTTTCCAGTAACTCTTCCTTCTCGACGATGTGCCCAGCCCTCTCGACTAAGACAAGGAGGGTTTCTAGGTCCTTCGGCGGCAGCGTGACGGGCTGGCCATCGCGCAGCAAAACCCGTTCCACGGCGTCGAGGCGGTAAGAGCCAAATCCGTATAAGTGCTTTGATTTCAACCAAACACCCGCCGGAAGAACTTCGCAAGAAATCTTTCAGAACTCTTCAAAGACATTCCAAGCCCATAGCCGGCAACATGCGCGGAACCCAGGCGGTCCTGGCGTCACTTTTCAGCCCGGGAGAATGCCAAGGATATTAACGCATCTTGTTTGGAAAAGGAGAAAACATGAAAGCACTACCATTGGTTGGGTTGGTCCTGGCGCTGGCCGTCTCTCTGACAGCAGCACCGGGCGTCCCTTCTTGGAAAATGAAGGCCGACTACGTGGAAGCCTGCAGTTGCCACCTGTTTTGCCAGTGTTACTTCAGCGACAGTCACGGGCAGAAGCACGCGGAACACCCTATGTGCGAGTTCAACATGGCCGTGACCGTCCGTGAGGGTCATTCGGGAAACGTTGATCTCGCCAATGCAAAATATTGGTTGACCGGCGACCTCGGCGACAAGTGGGGAACGGAAAAAAAGGCCTCTTGGGCGATGGTCTCCTTCGATCCGAAGACGACCCAAGCGCAACGTGATGCCCTGGCCCCGATCATTCTCAAACTTTACGGTTTGGAATGGGGCGAACTAAAAGTACAGGAGGCGCCCATCGAAGTCCGCCAATCCGGTGACATTGTTGAGGCCAAGCTCTCTGACGGAAAGCAGGCCTACTTGAAACTGCGGCGCGAGCCCGGCGTCGACGGGAAAGGCGTTGTGCTCAAGAACGTGAAGTACTTTGAGGCCGTGCAGAACGACGGTTTCCAATTGTACAAATCCATCGAGCACCGCGCCGACGTCAACGGACACCAGTTCTCTTATACCGACCGTAACGCATTCTTGATCACCATCGTCTCTCAAGAGACAGGCATGCGGTAAATACAAGCTGGGCGAGTCAACTAAACCGATACGGCGCAAACGCCAATGAGGTTTAAATACCCAGGAGCGCCCGTGCCAGTTTGCGCTTCTGCGTGCGGGTCTTCATCACCGTTGGCAGGATCGCCACTTTCATCCCCAGCTGCGCAATCGGGCCGGCTAAAGCCTTGTCGGCCGGATCGATGATGAACGTGCCGGTGAAGTCGGCATAGAGCTTCGCCACCCCCAATGCCGTTGCGTTGTGGCCTTGCTGAACGAGCATTTTATCCGACGGGCCCTTGAGTGATTTGCCGCAGACAATCGGACAAACCGCGTAAACCTTTTCCTTGTGCGCCCGCAGTTGCTCCCGAATCCCTGGAACGGCAAGAATCGGCCCAATGCTGATCAGTGGATTGCTGGGGCAAATCAAAATGCGGTCCGCATCGCGAATGGCTTCGAGGACACCGGTAGCCGCTCGCGCCGATTCGGCGCCCACAAAGCGAATGCCTTTCACGACAGGCTCCGCGCGTCGCTTCACCAGATATTCCTGAAAATGCAGCGGCCCTTCGTTCGAATCAATCATCGTAGGAACCGGGTCGTCGGACATCGGGAGAATGCGGGATTTTACGCCGAGGGCCGTTCGAATCGAATCCGCGGCCTGCGACAAGGTCTTCCCTTCCGCCAGCAGTGCCGTGCGATGAATGTGCGTGGCCAGGTCCCGATCCCCGAGGTTGAACCAATTCGCTCGCCCGTAGCCCGCAAGTCGTCTTAGCGCATGAAAAGTCTCGTCTCGAATTCCCCAGCCTTTTGCCGAATCCACGATACCGGCCAGAGTGTAGGTAACGATGTCGAGGTCCGGCGAAATCTTTAAGCCGTGAAGCACGATGTCGTCTCCAGTGTTGACGACAATCGTCAATGCCGCCGGATCCATGACTTCATACAAACCCAAAAGCAGTTTTGAAGCGCCTACTCCGCCAGCCAGCGCGGCGACTTTAAGTTTATTGGGAGAAGCCATCGAAGGAGTCACTCGCAATTCCAAATGGAATTTAACACAGAGCACTGAGATGGCACAGAGAGCTCAGCGAAGAATACGCTACCGGAATAAATCCTCCGCAGCGGGGCGGATGATGCTCGCCGCAGGTTGCGTCTTCTGCTTGTAGCGATAGCCGCGAATAATCACCGCGGGCGTACCTTCCGATTTGCCCATCAGGAGTCCGGCCGCCGCCGCAAGTTCGTCGGCGACGGCAAGAATCGTCGCCGTCAGCAGCTTCCCATGGCGGTCCCGTGTTCCTCGTAAGTCCAGAAGCACAGGGAGGCCCGCCGCGCCAATCGCCACGTTCGTCAGCCCCAGCCGCCACGGGCGGCCGAACGTGTCGCTGATGATAACGGCGACGCGTTTGCCGCTTCGTTTGCGCAGGGCCACGGCAAGTTTTCTTGCCGACCGATCTGGATTTCGCGGGAGCAGTGTCACGGCGTCGTCGCCCGGAACGTTCGAATGGTCAACGCCTGCATTGGCGCAGACGAAACCGTGTCGTGTTTCGGCGATCAGCACGGGATAGCTGCGCACAATGCGCCGCGATTCCTTCAAGACGACTTCCACGGCGCGCGGATCTTTCTTCAATCGTGCGGCGATGGCCAGCGCTTCCTGCGAAGGCCTTATCTTTGTCAGGCGGACGACAGCACCTTCAGCCTTCGAAACAATTTTCTGAGCAATGACTAAGATGTCGCCGCTTTCGAATGAGATTCCTGCTCTGCGTGCAGCGTCACTAATGCATTTGCCAAGGTCTTCGCCCCGCCGGATTTCAGGAATTCCAGGAATTCGATACAGCCGCAAGCTCGTGCCGGCGGAGATGGTCTGATCGCGGGAAGTACGGGATGGAGTTCGTTTCGCCATGAGCGCAGTGGGGAAATCTTACGCGACACAAACCAACCTTTCACCCACGAATATTCGGGAACACAAAAAATGAACGGCGCGCCCGATTAAATATAAGCGCGCCGCTCGGAAGTAGTTGTGGAAAAAGAGCGTTACCTGTTGTGTGGCTTGTCCCCTTTCGAATCCTTAGCCGGCTTAGCGGGCTTGTCTGCCGGCTTCGCTTTTTGCCGTTCCTGCTGCTGTTTTTGCTGCAGCCGCTGCTGGTCTTGCTGATGTTTCTGCTCGAGCTGCTGAAGCTGCTGTTGTTGTTTCTGCTCGACTTGCTGCCTTCTTGCGTCGTCAGCATTCTTCTGCTGAATTTTCTGTTGCTCCTGGACCTGCCGCTGCTCGATTCGCTGGCGCTCCTGATCTTGTTTCTGACGGAGCTGTTCTTGCTGCTGCTGATGCCGCTGATCAAGTTGCGGGTTCACCGGGGGCGTGGTGTCCGCGCCACTCGGCCGAGCGTTGGAAGGACGATCGTTATACGACTTTCCTCGTCCACTGTTCGCGGGCGGATTCCCCTGCGGATTGTTTTGTGGCTGCTGCCCGGCGTTATTGGAGGCCGGCGGCCTGTTCGAATTGTTCTGCGCATTGGCCGGCGGCTGGTCCGCATTCGTGGAAGCGGGCGGCTTGTTCGAATTATTCTGCTCCACAGCCGGCGGCAAGCTTTGACGATTCCTGCTGTTGTCTTGCACCGGAATAGAAGTGTTGCCCTGCTTGTTCGAATTATTTTGCTCTACCGTCGGCGGCCGCCCCGGACGATTTCGGCTGTTGTCTTGTCCCGGGATGGAATTGTTGCCTTGCGCGTTTCGCGGCGTGCCGGGTTGTGCCGGAGGCGCAATCCTGATGTTCGAACGCTCCTGGATCGCGTTCCCGTTCTGCGCTCGGCGCATCTCAGAAACTGCTGGCGGCCTTCCGCCGTTGGCTTGAATCTCCTGTTGCTGTTTGGCGAAGGGGGCGGGAGCCGGTGGCGGCGTCGCCTTGGCCACGACCGCGCGATCCTGGAATCTTGCTGGAGGCCTTGCCACACCTGCGGCACCGGCGCCCATTACGCTTCGCTGCTGAGGCGCTATCGTTGGAGTCGTAGCATTGACCTGAGCCGAAGCCACTTCGCGCTGATCGACCCTAATCATGTTTCGTCCGACAGACTGTGCCGACGTGAAATTCTGCTGTGACGTGGCGGTTACACCATTTGGCGCGGACTGGTTCGCGTACCTGATGTTGGTGACGTTCTTGTTCACCACCACGTTGTTGTAGTAGTTGTTCACAGTGACGTTGGTCACCGTCGTATTCGAGACGTTCACGTTTGTCACGTAATTTCGGCTTACGTGATAAGACGGCACATAGACTTCACGTGGCGCAAGCGGGAACCAGGCTACGCCAACCCCGACTCCACCGCCTCCGCCGATTCCAATGCCAACGCTGAAGTGCGGCCCGCCAACCCAGGCGACCAGCGCCGGAGCGTACACCGGGCGCACGTAAGCAACGCCTACGACGCGGGGCCCGCAGGGCACCCAGCCCCAAACTCCACGGACTGTAACCCAGCGGCCGTAATGGAACGGCGCAAAACCCCACGAAGCGTCATCCACCCAGGTCCAGCCCCAGGGCGAAATCCATACCCAGTGGCCATAGCGATACGGAGCCCAGCCGACGATGGTAGTATGTGGGAACCACACGTTGCCGTACTCTGGCACCGGGCGCCAGCCGCCATTGTCATCGAGGTCTTCGTAACCAATGACATCGTCCGAGACGTAACGCGAGGATATCGAGTGATCTTCGCGGCGGTCGCGGTCACTGCACCAGCGGTCGAAGTCGTCGTCGTCCCCGAACCGCTGAATGTCCGCGTCAAGCTGATCGTTCCCGGCGAACGTGCCGGTTTCCCGGGAATGAATGGTATAAGCGGAGCCCCCGCCGGTAACTTCGCCTTGACCGTCGCGAACCGTCACGATGGTGCTGTCCCCGTTCTCATTCACGTCAATCTTGTAGTTGCCCGGACGAAGGATCGAAAACGCCAGGTTGGGCGTATCTACTTCGAAGGTTTCGTCCTGATCGAGGCGGCGCACGCGCACATTGATGATGCCTTCGGTGAGCCGGATTTGCGTCGTGTTGTCATCCAGATTCAAAAACGAAAAGCCAGTGTTGCTTCCAAGGCGAATCGCCGCGGAGCCGATGTGCAGCTCGGCGCGCGCGCCATTGTCGGTCCAAAGCTTGTCGCCGGTGGTGATGGGCCGGTTCACGACCGCGGAAACCCAATCGTCCGTGCCCCCAGGATTAAACGAAACGCTACCGTTCGAGTAGCTCAGTCGTGCTACGCGGCTTGGCGGATCGTCGTCATCGGCAGTGGCGCGTTGTGGCGCAAAAAGAGCAACCGCCAGCGCGATGCTGAGTAGACTCGCTAATTTTAACAAGTGTTTTCTCATATCGGATTCTCTCCTGAATCACGAGCGGCGTATTTCAGTCCCCGCCGCAGACTCTCATGCCCTTGTTTCTAGCCTCTGTCCCTTTTTGCACATTAGCACTTCAGGGTTGCTGTGCAGCTATCAGGCCCTTACTGAATGTCGAAACAGGAAACGCCTGACAGGAAGTGCTTCACCTCATCTAACACGCGGCAAGAGAAACAGTTGCGGGCAGCGGCCCCTTACATAGCGACAGTGATTCTCGGATCTGCCAGTAGGCCCAGAACTAGAAAAAAAGCACAGAATCGAGAGATTTTTACAAGTCCAGTTGGGGAGCCACTGAGAACGGTCAAAGCCCAGCTTACAAAAAAAAAGAACCCGCCTCGAAGGTCAAGACGGGCTCTTAAGTTGAGATGAGATTAGTGCCGCGGGTGTGAGCTGCCTCCGCTGTGTGAGCTGCCACCACTACTGTGTGGACTTCCACCACCGCCGCCGCGATTCCCTCCACCACCGCCGGAACTGTGGCTCGGCGCTGGCGCTGAGTACGACCTTGATGGAGCTGAATACGAACGTGAAGGGGCTGAGTACGAACGTGATGGAGCCGGGTAGCTGCGGCTCGGCGCAGAATACGTACGTGGCGGGGTCGAGTTAGAAGGCGGCGGCGGATTGTAACTCCGCGACGGCGAAGAGCCGCGGTCGTTGTTGTAGTTGGGCGTTCTCTGAGACGGTTCGTACGAGCGCCCACCGTTAGAGTAATTCGGGCGATTGTTGTTGCTCGGCACCCACGATCGCGATCCCTGATTGTTTGAGCCGCCAGGCTGCGCGCCGCTCCCTGCCCACGGGGGCCGATCACCTCGGGCTCCAGGAGAATTCTGCGATGGCGTGTTTGCCGGGCGATTCGAACCGGCTCCTACTGGAGCCCGACCGCGGTCTGTCGCATCTCCCTGCGCTTCCCACCTGCGCGAGTTGTTGCCGCCTTGCGGGCCACGATTCACCATCGTTGAGTTCGGTGACCGGCCTGGATTCGTCATCGCCGACGGCGGCCGATTCTGCGACAGGTCGCGCTGGCGCGGCGTCATTTGTGAATTGCCCGAACCATTTCCGTTTTGGCCGTTCATCGCCGGACGATCGTTGAAAGTGCCCTGACGCTGGCCCGTCATGCCACTCACCGGCGCGTTTCCAGACCGGCCGTTCATCGGCCGTTCATTGGAAGTGCCCGGGCGCTGACCCGCCATGTCATTCGCCGGTACGTTTCCGGAACGGCCATTGTTCAGCGCGCCGTTGTTTGCCATGCGAATCTGTGAACGTCCAATGCCCTGCGCCGGCGCTGTGCGCGCCATTACCGAGCGATTCTCGATTGCCATGGACGGCCTGGCCGCGTGTGAATTGAAATTCGAGGCGCCCAGCGAACTGTGCTGCGTCGGCTTGAGCCCCACCGAGTTCGTCACCTTCGCGCCTCTCAACGAAGCCTCCGTGAAGTGCATCGCGCCTCGGTTGATCATCTGCCCTCTGGCAAACGATTCACGATTCGCCGTGGTCACCGCATGCACGTTACGTGCATTCATGTAGTTGAAGTTACGAGCGTTCCCGTTGAAAACGTTCACGTTTCGAATATGCGTGTTGTAGATATTGATGTTTCGGATGTAACCGCCGCGGCAGTGGTACCACGGGTAGAACGGTTCGCCATAACCCAGTGGGAACCAGCCCACTCCGAAGCCAAAGCCTCCGCCGAAGAAACCCACAAAGGCCGGTCCATAAATGGCCCCACCATAGTACGGCCCTGGGCACCAGCCCCACCGCCCGCCAAAATAGTTCCAGCGGCCATAGTGGAACGGCGCAAAGCCCCACGGCGAGTAGTCAACCCAGGTCCAGCCCCACGGGCCAACCCAGTTCCAGTAGCCATAGCTGTAAGGAGCCCAGTCGGGATCAACATTGTTTGGATACCACACGTGGCCGTATTCGGGCTCTTCACTCCACGTCCCATTGTCATCAAGATCGCTGTAGCCGTTCACGTCGCGCGAAACGTACTTCGCGGAAACAGAATTGTCTTCTCTCAGGTCGCGTTCCGAGGCCCAGCGATCCAGTCCGTCCAATCCGGACGCCTTGGTGATCGTGTAGGTAACGTCGTCGGTCCCATTGAATTCGCCGCGCTCGCCCATGTGCACTTCATAAGTCTTGCCGCCGGCCGTCACTTCCCCTTCGCCGCGAAGCGCCATCACACGGGTAGCGTCGCCATTCTCATCTACGTCAATGCGAAACGCCCCGGCTTGCTTTACCGTGAACGCCAGGTTGGGCGTGTCCACCTCGTACAGATCGCCTTCGCGCAATTCGCGCACGCGAAAATTGATGCTGCCTTCCGCCAGGCGCATTTGCGTAATATTTTCGTCAAGGTTCAGAAAAGACAGCGCGGTCATGCTGCCGAGATGAATCGATGCCTGGCCTGCTTGCAATTCCGCGCGAGAATCCTTGTCGGCCCAAATTTTGTCCCCGATGGTCATCGGGCGGTTTTTTGCGGCGCTTCCCCAGTCGCCCTCACCGCCGGGCTGCAGAGAAACGGTGCCATCCACAAAACTGATGCGCGCAACGCGCGTCGGCGGATCTTTTTCTTCACCATCCGCCTGCGCCTGCGCTCGCGCCTGCGGCGCCACAAAACAAAGAAGGGTGGCCAAACATGCCAGCAGGCCCAGCCTGCTCACTCCGGCAAATCTCATCGTCTTCATGACCAATCCCCTGTCTTCGGGCTGGACGTAGGCCGCTCTGGCCCTCTAATGAGACGTTCTAGCCGATGGGAGCGTAACATCTTTGGGGCTCCCACGCTGTAGAACCCCAGTTTGGGAAGGAAGTTGCCCCGCAAATGAGACGGCTGCGTCTCTTCAAGGACAACTGGAACTAAGTACAACAGAATGAACACATTACAAGAGTTCTGTGCTTTGGGACAGGTACTGTTCTCCCTGCTACTTCAAAGCCGCGAAAAGGGCCTGCTTCCACCGCGCATTATCAATACTCCAATAGACTTTAGCCTTGGTGCCCTTATCCAAGACGGGGCCCCAGACCGCCCGATTTCGGTCATTCCCCGCCACGTTGAGCCGGTCCACCACCGTCATCCCCAAAGTCAGCTCGCTAGACGTTTCCACGTCCACATAATTCTCGCTTTGCTGCGTCACAATCGTAGGATCCATTGCGATGGCCATGGCCACTGGGTCCGGCAGCGAAATCCCGTGCTCTCCCGTCTGCTCGAAGTACGCTTCCTGCGCTCGGCTATTGCATTCGATGGCGAACCGCGCCACCTCCGTGTCAAGGCTCAGCGCGCGCTCCATGTCGTTCACGTTCAACGCCGCGGCACCACGGCAAAGATGCCAGCCCACCAGCTCCACCGGCATTCCACTCCGCAACACGATTCGAGCTGCCTCGGGATCGCACCAGATATTATATTCAGCCGCCGGTGTTACATTCCCCTCGCAGCAGGGCGCGCCGCCCATGACCACGCACCGCCCAACTTTTTCTGCAATGCCGGGCTTGCGCTGCAAGGCGAGGGCAACATTCGTCAACGGCCCGAGTGTCACCAGCACCAGCCCTGGATTTGCTTCGATCGTCGCGACGATAGCGTCCGACGCCGGCTGCTTTTCGGCAGCCCGGCGCGGAGCCGGGTAGCCGTGGTCTCCCAAGCCGTCCCGCCCGTGGAACCAATGTGCGCTCTGGTGTTCCCGGCGAAGCGGCTTCGCCGCTCCCATGAACACCGGAACATCCGCTCCACAAAGCTCCGCCGTGTAAAGCGCATTCCGCGTGGACTGCTCAACCGCAACGTTTCCCGCCACAGTCGTAATAGCGAGCACGCGGATCGCAGGCGTACGCAGCGCCATGATCAACGCCACCGCGTCATCGGAAGCCGTGTCAGTATCAATCAGGAAAACAGGTTTCACGCCGCGTAGGATAGCAGACTCCGCATTCGATCGCCCGCGAATCGGCCCGCAGATTTACTTCCGGAGGTTTCTCTTCGTTAGGATCTATCGGCGCCAATGCCTTGGCGCAGCCGCAGTGCTGACCCCCATCACTGGAAGCTATCCTGGATTCGTCATGGAAATCAGCAAGAAGGATATGAAGGTTGTGCGTTCCAACTATGTCCGATGACGAAACAGAGTTCTCTGTTCTCAGGACCGGTGGCGGTCGTCGGGCGCGGAGGCGATACCCATACGGCGCAGTTCATCGAGATAATACTTCTTGTGGAGAACGTCCCACTCCTCGCTGCCTTCGAGGATTTCCTTCTTCTGCGAAGTGATTTTCTTCCGCACTTCCAGTTCAATCTTCTCTTCGTCTTTCAATGTGGCCGTCATGATCAGCACCACCTGCTGGCGAATCGTGTCGCGGTCATCCACAAACTCCACATCATCGCTGGCCACCAGCACGTCGGTGATCTGGTGCGAGAGCCGCACGATTTTTTCCCGAGTAAGTCGCATCTTCCCTTTCCTGCTTCAAACCTTGCGAGTCCTTATCGAGGCGCCCGCAGCCATTTTCCAATTTCACTTTTTCAATTTCTATTTTCGAATTTCTATGTTCGAGTTTCTATTCCCCAATCTCGACCTTCAATTTTTATCTCAGGATCAGCTTGCGGTCCCTCGCCAGATGCTGCTTCACCT
>Ga0307471_100001336_pt1 | contig 13439 bp, 13 predicted proteins | sample atmos_gasesAM3C__2_FD_204566 | JGI IMG/M metagenome (GOLD analysis project Ga0307471, IMG submission 204566) | Hardwood forest soil microbial communities from Morgan-Monroe State Forest, Indiana, United States - atmos_gasesAM3C_515 | ecosystem: Environmental > Terrestrial > Soil > Temperate... | reverse complement strand
CTATGCGAACCTTGAAATTCGCATAACGCGATGCCTACTTCCTTCAGTTGTCAAAGACCGTCGTTCCGTTCAACAGTTTCCGATCGGAACGTCTCCGCTCCCGGCGGAGCGCGAAATCGGTTTTGGAGCCGAAGTCGCGAGAAATAAAAAACCCGGCAACGAGCGCCGGGCATGTCCGTCGTATTCCTGTGGCCGCGTCCTACCCTAGCAGCCTCCGGAACGGATATGCTCGAAACTCGTTTTGTGCCAACCCGGTGCTTGTAACCAACTTCACCTCTGGTTAAGCGGCAGACCCGGTTCGTCAGGACAATCCCCGGCAAATCCGAGGTACGCCGACATCAGGAAAGTATAGCAAAAAAGAAAACTTCGTCAAGCATTTGTGACAATTATTTCGGGGAGATGAATTGTGGAATTCGGAGGCTCCTGTGGAAAAGACCGGCGAGAGCGGACTTCACCGCTGCATCGATGAGCGGCAAACGAGCTGGGGAACTGCGGACAGGCCGCTATCCCTTGCGGTGCTTGAAAAATTCGACCTGGCGCAGGCGCTTTTCGGCCTCGGCTTTGCTCTTGTAGGGGCCGCCGAGATTCTTGCCCTTTTCTGACAGAACTTTGTAGCCTTCTTTGACTTTTTTGATCATTCCGCACCTCTGATTCTATTTTGATCAGCCGAGCTGTGAGTGCAATGCACGGATTGCTGTAGCGGGCGACGACAGTGCCTTGAGAGAAAAGCAAAGAGCCGGCAAGATGCCCTTCGTTCCTCTGGACAAGCCGGCGCTACAAGGGAACGATTGCGTTGGACGTGCCGAGAGCGGCGAGGGGCGGCGTCAGTTACTGGGGCGCAGGCTGAAGCCTACGCTACTGAAAACCAAAACCAGATCTCCGCCGCGCCGTCTATCAATGCGATCCATCAGCTACTAGGGGTTTGTTACCTGCTCTGAAATGCTGACTTCGCGAATGGGGACGTAGTATTTCTGCTCCCATTCCTGGTGTAGCGGGCTTTCGGCGTAGGCGTCGGCGGCGTCGCGGTCTTTGAATTCTATAACGTAGGCGGCGTTGAAATCGCGCGGTTGAATGCGGTCGGCTTTGATCCAGATATTTTTTATGCCGGGGACTTTCGCGGCCATTTCTTTCACGCCTTCTAGCGCGCGCTGCTTATCGGCATCGGCTACGCCGGGCCGCCATTTGAGAATCACCAGGTGGATTATGGTCTTGGGTTGGCCGAATTTATTTTGTCCGGCGACATAGCCGCTCGCGAAAAGGCTTAGTGCGGCGAGCGTGGTTCCGAGAATCTTTGTGGCGGTGGTGAAATGAATTCGCATGATAGCTCCTCTCATTCCGTTGGACGCACGAGTCTAAGCGAGGGCGCTCGCACCGTGCAACTTCTGTCGGCGTTCCAGCGTATCTGTTGACGGCACGAAATCGTGTTCCATACGCGCTTCCAGGGCTACGCGGCATTTGCATGTTGACCCGCTGGTTTCGGGTTGAGTAGCATGCGCGAGTCCGGTGAGTTGATTTGAGGCACGCGGGCAGGTTGGGGCCTAAATATGTTTTGTCCGAAATGTGGAACGCAACTCGCCGACGACGCTGCATTTTGCACCAATTGCGGTCAGGCCATTCAGCGAAGCCCAAGCGCTACATATCCATCCCCGGCGGCGCCTCCTCCGCTCCAGCCTCAGCCGGTTGAGCAGCAACCAGCGCAAAATGTTTGGCAGACACGGGCGCCGAGTCAACCAGTGGCTTACGCGGGATTCTGGCTGCGGCTTGTCGCGTACATTATTGATGCGATCATCCTCGGCATGGCAGGCGTAATAGCTTTCTTTCCGCTCTTCAGGGCGAACATTCACGCCTTCACGACGCAGAATCCGTGGGAAGTGTACACCTCGATGTCGCGGCCGCTTTTTGCCATCCGACTACTCGCACTGATGCTGAGCTGGATTTATTACGCTTCGATGGAAAGCTCGTCGTGGCAGGCAACGCTTGGCAAAAAAATTCTGGGTTTGCGCGTGACGGACCTGGCGGGGAACCGGATTACTTTTGCGCGCGCTTCGGGCCGTTTCTTCGGAAAAATTCTGTCAGGCATGATTCTCGGAATTGGTTTTCTGATGGCGGGTTTCACGGCGCGAAAGCAGGCGCTGCACGATATCCTTGCGGGCTGTCTGGTGCTGCGGCAGCTTTAATTTCGAGGCGCCGCGCCAAAACGAGGGCACAATTGTTCTGCTCAAAATGCGGTGCGCGATTGACGGAAGGAACTACTTTCTGCAGCGTCTGTGGAGAGCCGGTGGGCGGTCCGCCGATCGCGCCTGGGGTGCCGGCGGCGTACGCTCCACCTGCAATTGCAGGCGCGGTGCAAGCTTATCCGGTTGCGCAGATGGCCATGACGCTGCCCTCTCCCTACGCCGGGTTCTGGTTGCGGGTGGTCGCCTATATTATCGACGGGATCATTCTCGGCGTTATTTTCGGAGTTCTCTTTTTGATTGGAATCGCGTTCGTGGGGATTGGCTCGATGGAAACGATGGCTCGAGGAATGCACAACGGAGACGCGGAACCACCTGTGGCGCTCGTCTTGATGCTTATATTTATCTTTTTCCTCTCAATTGTTGCGTCGTGGCTATACCACGCTTACCTGGAGAGCTCGCCCAATCAGGGGACATTGGGAAAAATGGCGCTGGGATTAATCGTGACCGATGCACAGGGGCGACGGATCAGTTTTGGCCATGCAACGGGCCGCTTCTTCGCGAAAATAATTACAGGCCTGATTCCGCTGGGCATCGGCTACATGATGGCGGGATTCACCGAGAAAAAGCAGGCGCTGCACGACATGATCGCAGCCACGCTCGTCCTTCGAAAGAACTAAACGCCCCAACCATAGCGCTCGGTGTGAACGAGCGCGTCGTGAATTTCCCCGCGAATTTGATCCGCGAATTCGGAGCCGCGCAGAATGCGGCTGCCCGGTTCGGCGATGTCCATCGTGCGATAGCCGTGGTCGAGCACGCGATCGATTGCTGATTCGATCCACTGGGCCTCGACACTAAGACCAAAGGACTCACGCAGCATCAGGGTGGCGGAGAAGATTGCGCCGAGCGGCGAGGCGACATCTTTTCCGGCGAGCGTTGGAGCGGAGCCATGAATCGGCTCGTACAACGCGGGCCCATTGCCGGAGCCGCGACTCATGGACGGAATCAGGCCGATCGAGCCTGCCAGCGCGGCGGCTTCGTCGCTCAAAATATCGCCGAAGAGATTCGACGTAAGGATCACGTCGAACTGCTTCGGGCGAAGGACGATCTGCATCGCGGCGTTGTCTACGTACAAATGCTCGAGCGTGACTGCTGGGTATTCTCTAGCCACTCCTGTGACTACCTCGCGCCAGAGCGCGGACGTGGCGAGCACATTGGCTTTGTCGACGCTGGTCACCCGGCCCTGACGAGCCGCGGCGCGCTCGAATGCATAGCGCGCGATTCGTTCGATTTCTGCTGAGCTGTAGTCGGCGACATCGCGTGCGCGCGAATGGCCGTTGTCGCGATGGAGCTCGTGGGCGCCGAAGTATATGTCGCCCGCGAGCTCGCGGACGATTTCGAAATCACAACCGGCGACGCGGTCGGGGCGGAGAGGCGAAATTCCTTGGAGGGCGTGACGCAAACGAATCGGACGAAGATTAATGTAGAGACCGAGTTCTTTGCGCAAAGCAAGCAGGCCGCTTTCGGGGCGATTTGCGAGTGGAAGCGTGTCCCACTTCGGCCCGCCTATGGCGCCGAGCAAAATTGCATCGGTTTTGCGGCATTCCGCGAGCGTCGACGCAGGTAGAGGAGTGCCAAAGGCGTCGATGGCGGAGCCGCCGAAGGGAAGTTCGCGGAATTCGAAAGTGTGGCCGTGTGCGGCGGCGCAATCTTGAAGGAGATGCACGGAAGCGCGTGTGACTTCTGGCCCGATGCCGTCACCCGGTAGAACTGCAATTGTTTTGCAAATGGAACCCATGTTTTTTCCCTCTTCAGCTATCCGTTTTTAACTCTTGTCTTTAGCGTGCTGCAACAGCGCGAGGCCGCGCGCGAACCGAGGAGGTGGCCGGCGAAGCCGTGCGTCCGCGGCGAACCTGGTGGATAAAGGAAAGCAGGTCGCGGTCGGTTACTTGCTTCGCGGAATCGGCAAGCTCGGTGGCCATTCGATAGCATTCCGCGAGTTCTACTGGATTGGTCTCATAGCCGAGTTCGACGAGCCGGGCTCGCAACGCGTTGCGGCCGGAATGCTTTCCTAGAACGAGCCTGCGGCTCGGCACTCCCACTTTTTCGGGCAAAATAATTTCGTAGGTGAGCGGATTTTTCAGGATGCCGTCCTGGTGAATGCCTGCTTCGTGGGCGAAGGCGTTGGCGCCAACTACGGCTTTATTGGGCGGGACGGAGACTCCCGTGATCGCGGTGAGCAGGCGGCTGGTGGAATATATTTTCTCGAGGCGAACATTCGTTGCGGCGCAGAAACGGCTTTGCCGGACGTGAAGCGCTACAGCGATTTCTTCGAGCGACGCGTTGCCAGCGCGTTCGCCGATTCCGTTGATCGTGCATTCCACTTGGCGGGCGCCCGCGGCGATTGCGGCGAGTGAATTCGCGACTGCGAGGCCCAGGTCGTTGTGGCAGTGCGCGCTGTAGATGATTTTTGGATATGCGCTGAGCCGAGCGCGGACGGTGCGAAACATTTCGCCGTATTCATCGGGCGTTGAGTAGCCGACGGTGTCTGGGAGGTTGATGATTTTGGCGCCGGCTTCCGCAGCTGCTTCCGCCACATCGCAGAGGTATTCGATATCGCTGCGGCTGGCGTCCTCCGCGGAAAATTCCACTTCTTCCGTGTGCTCGCAACCGAAGCGCACCATGCTGATTACTTGATCGAGCGCCTCATGCCGTTCGATGCGCAACTTGTGCTTCAGGTGGAGATCAGAGGTGGCGAGAAAAATATGAAGCCGAGGATGGACGGCTGGTTCTATGGCACGGAGGGCGGCGTCAACATCTTCCTGACGAGCCCGAGCCAGCGCCGCCACTTTGCAGTTGCGGATTTCGCCGGCTACGGCGCGGACAGCTTCCAAATCTCCGGGCGATGCGATGGGAAATCCCGCTTCAATGATGTCGACGCCGAGCTGTTCGAGTTGTCGCGCCAGGCGAAGCTTTTCATCCCTGTGCATCGAGAAGCCGGGGGACTGCTCGCCGTCGCGCAGCGTGGTGTCGAAGATGTGGATCGTGTTCATGGACACTCCTATAAGCCGGGATCAGTGGAACGCGCCGCGACCAAGCGTGTCCAATTTATAATTGTTGCATGTAGAATAAGCTTCGCTTATACAGGCCTCAGGTCTTCTCAGCCCGAAACCGGCCCGGGGGACCTGGGTTACTCACAGACGGTTTGGAGGGTATGTGGATTTGGCGGCGTTGCAGGTGTTTCAGACGGTAGCGCGGGAACAGAGCTATTCGCGCGCTGCGGAAAAGCTGTACCGTACGCAGCCGGCAATCAGCATCGCGATGCGAAAGCTCGAAGACTGGGTAGGGCAGCCGCTATTCGTGCGCGGGACGGGCGCTCGTACGCTGACGGACGCCGGCACGCTGCTGCTCGAGTACGCGGACCGAATGCTGAATTTGCGCGAAGAAATTCGCAAGGGGATGCAGCAGTTAAATGGCCTGAAACGCGGGCAGATGGCGATCGGGGTGAATGAAAGCTCGATTCACGCTTTGCTTCCGGCGCTCGAGCAGTATCGGAAGCTATATCCGGGAATTCAAATTCGTGTGCATCGCGTGTTTTCGCGAGACGTGCCTCACGAATTGCTGAACCATCAGCTCGATATCGGCGTGATTTCCTATCTGCCGGAAGAACGCGAATTGACGACGGTCGAGTTCTATCGCGACTCGCTGGCTCTGGTCGTTTGGCCGGGGCACCCGCTGGCGAAGCGGCGTGAAGTGGATATTTCGGCGCTCGAAGGAGAAACGTTCGTCGCGCATATCGTGGAGTCTCCTTACCGGCGGCGCGTGATTCAGATGTTTGCGAAGCATCGGGCGACGCTACGGATGGATATCGAGTTGCCGACGATTGAGAGCATTAAGCGCTTTGTCGAAATGAAGCGGGGTGTGGCGATCGTGCCGCGGATGTGTGTGGAACAGGAAATCGCGCGGGGCGATTTGCGCGAGCTCCGGCTGCGCCAGATGCATATTGAGCGGCGCGTGTATCTCGTTTACCGGCAGGATCGGCCGCTCTCAGCGGCGGCGCAGGCCCTCGTCGAACTTCTTCGGCCCAAGGGCTCAAGGAGCAAGCGAGCACGGACGTAGTCTTCCGCTATCGTTCGTCGCTATTGCTCAGGATGCGAATTATTTCGCGCTGGTGCGTTTCGTGGCGAACTCATCGAGCGCTGCGCCAATGCGGGACAGTCCTTCGCGCACGTTTTCCCTCTTGCTGCCCACTCCGATACGGATGTGATCGGGGGCTTCGAAAAAGCGGCCGGGTACGACGCTGGTTTCGTATTTTTCGCGCAGCAAATGGCAGAAGGCTTCGACGTGACCGCTGGTTAGTTGTGGAAACACGATCGTGCCCGCCTCCGACCAGATTGTGAGGAGATCCTTTCGAGAATCGAGGAATTTTTTCAGCAGGGTGCGATTCGTATCGACGTGCGCCTTCGCGCGCGCGGCGATTTGCGGCAGATTGTCGAGCGCAGCGACGCTGATTAATTCCGCTGGATGTGCGGGCATCACTCCGAACAGATCGTTCAGCCGCCACATTCTTTCGGCCAGGGCTGGCACCGCGAGGATCCAGCCGCAGCGGAGGCCGGAGAGACCATAGGCCTTGGTCAAGCTGCTTGTCGCTACGAAGTTCGAACCGAGATGAAATGCAGATCGCCCGGGCGAATCAAAACAGGCTTCGAGATACACCTCATCGACGAGGACATGTGCGCCGAGGCTGCGAGCAATGTCGCCTACGAGTTTTAGCGTGGAATCGGGCGTGCGCACCCCGGTGGGATTGTGCAGGTTGGTGACTACGATCAGGCGAGTGCGAGGCGAGATGGAGCGCTCCACTTCGCGGGGATCGAGCTTGAAACCGTTTTCGAAGCGGCGCGGGAAGCGACGAACTTTGGCGCCCAGATAGTGGGCTACGGCGAGCAGCGCTTCGTAGGCTGGTTCTTCGATCAGCACTTCATCGTCTGGCTCGAGAAGCGCCGCCATGGCTAGATGATTCGCCATGGATGTGCCTTGCGCTTGAACGACGCAATCGGCAGGAACTCCGGCCTTTTTCGCGAGTCGTTCGACGAGCGGAGCATAGCCATAGCCGTCGGTGGGGCTCGCAATTTCAAGCTGCTCGATGCGGACCGGCAAGTCCTTCAGCGGGTAGGCGAGCATATCGCTGCCGGCGAGCTTGTAGGGCGCTTCTGAGCGCAGCTTCGCCCATTCAATATAGGCCGACCGGATTTCACGCCGTTGCGGGCTCATCAATCTCGCTTAGAGCCAATCGAGCGTCGCGCGCGCCCGCGAAAGAAGTAAAAGACAGGGAACCCGGCGAAGAGAATACACAGTGCGACGCCTGCATTGCGAGGATATTTGTAGATTGTGTTGAGAGTTATGAACCATGCGATGGCGACGAACATGCCAGTAGTCCAGGGATGGCCGGGAACCCGAAAACCTTTTTTATCGGCGGCGTCAGCAAGCGTCTCGCGCCCTTCTCGCGCTCGAAATACGAAAATGCAGGTCGCCGTTAAGCCAAAAAAAAGCCAGTCCATCACCACCACGTAACTGAGAATCTGCTCGTAAGTGCCGAGAAGGACGACAGCGATTGTAACCGCGCCTTGCAAGATGATCGTGCCGGTGGGTACCAACGTTCGCGGATTGATTCGCGCAAACCAGGCGGGAAGAAGCCCATCGCTGGCCATAGCAAAATAAAGACGGGGATAGGAAAGCAGCGCCTGACTGAGAAACCCAACAGTCGAGATCGCAATCAAGGCGGCGACGAGGGAAGATCCGGCCCTGCCAAATGCCAGGCGCATAACTTGCGATGCCGGCGTCGAAGTACCCGCGAGTGCAGCCGGAGAGAGCGCCTGGACATAGACAAAATTTACGGCGAGATACAGCGCGATAATTCCGAGAACTCCGAGCACCAGCGCTCGAGGCAGATTCTTGCGCGGCTCACGAATTTCACCGGCCATGTAGTTCGATGTCTGCCAGCCTCCATAGCCGAATAGAACCGGCACCATGGCCGCGCCGAATGCGGAGAGCAATCCGAAGGATGCCGGCCGGTCGCTAAGGGGCTGCCATGCCACATGCGGTGCTGCGGGAGAGCCCCAGATGAACCACCCACCGCACAGAACAACAGTTGAAATCGCAAGGATGCGGAAAATCATGAAGACGCTTTGCACTGTTCCGCCGGCGCGCACTCCCATGCAGTTGACGATCGTCAGCGCCACAATGACGGCGACGGCTGTGATTTTCTCGGAGCCTCCAGACAGTATCAGCTGAAAATATTTCGCGAACGTTACCACCACCGCCGCTGTGCCGCCCGCGTGAATCACCAGGAGTGCCACCCAACCGTAGAGAAATCCCACGGCCGGATGATAGGCCTTGCGCAGGTAAGCGTATTGGCCGCCTACCTGAGGCATACGGTCCGCAAGTTCGGCGTAGATAAACGCTCCGACGAGCGCGATTGCTCCGCCCGCGATCCACGCGGAAAGAATCAGCACCGGCGCGTGGACAATTTGAGCGACGACGTATGGATTGATAAAAATCCCCGAGCCAACGATCCCTCCCATCACGATCATCGTGGCGTCAAATAGATTGAGCTTTGCGGCAAGACGGGGAGTCGAACCGGATAGATCCGTCGAAGCTCTTGCTGCTTGAGTGAATTCTGGCAAGGAAGGTGGCAGTTGATAAGCCCGAGCGTCCGAAATCTACCATCTAAGCGAAGTTGAGCCAAGCCTCATCCCGCTCTTGCGACGAAAAAACAAGGGAGTAACCTTATCGAAGAGGGCGGACAGACAAGTATTGCGACCCTCGAACGGAGGGCATATTTTTCAGCTGAGGCTCGCGATGTCTGGACTGGCATCTCTCTTGCGCCGTTGGCTGCGACCGCGGGGCGAATTGAGTGATTCGCGCACGTTGCGTCTCGAGCAGCGCCGCGGCAGGCGGGTGCGCGCGGGAATGCCGGTTCTCCTATACGGTCGTCTGGCGGATGAGCCGTTTCAAGAACACACGCTAACCATCGACGTTAGTTCTCACGGGGGTTTGTTTCCGATGACTACTGCGGTTGTCCCTGCTCAAAAGCTAATTCTCACCAACCTCGAAACCGATGATGATCTAGCCTGCCGCGTCGCTCGTCTAATTCGGACGGAACAGGGCATCACGCTCGCGGCAGTGGAATTTCTACAACCGTCGTTGCGTTTTTGGGGATCCGCGATTGCGTCATTTGGACATGAAAACTCTACGGCGGAACGAATTTCGTAGTTCCTTCACTCCCGCCTTCAGCTTGCCGGTTTTGATTGCAATCCAACTCATGAGAGTGTAATCAAACAAGCTATCAAATCGGGGGATAGGAGCCGGCGTCTTGATGGAATACACAGAGGGCAGTGCGTCGTCGCGCTCTGCCATATATCGACGATTCGCGATGAGGGGCGCAGCATTCGCTGCGTCTCTCACGCTTTTAACAATTCTGACGGCCTCCATTTCACCAAGGAGTATTGTCGCCCGGCAACAAGCGGAATCTGCATCCCCGTCAGCGCCGCCCCAGGATTATCTCGTCTACGTTGTGTGCGAGTCGGCGGACAAAGTGGTGCTGCTGCGTTTTGGTCCTAAGGGAATCAAGATCGAGCGCCAGACTCGAATTGGCCTGCTGCCGATGGGCGATATCAACGGCCCGCATGGAATCGCGGTCTCACCGGACAAAGAATATGTGTATGTCTCTCTCGGCCACGGCCAGCCGAATGGTTCTGCCTGGAAACTGAAAGCGGGAACGGACGACGTGATTCGTTACACGCCGCTTGGACTTTTTCCCGCCACCATGGATATTTCTCGCGACGGCGAATTCATCTACGTAGCAAACGCGAACTTTCATGGCGACATGGTGCCTTCGTCAATCTCGGTCGTAGCCACCGGTGAAATGGTGGAAGTGAAACGCATCACGACATGCACCATGCCTCATGGTTCGCGCTTGAATCCGCAGGGAACCAAGCAATACTCGGCCTGCATGATGGACGACATGCTCGCGGAGATCGACACGCACAAATTCGATGTGTCGCGCCATTTCGTACTCACGAAAGGTAAGGAAATGGGCATGAGCGGAGCGCCACACGGCCAGATGAAAATGGGCGAGCTCACCTGCGTCCCCACATGGGCGCAACCTTCGAACGACGGCGAAGAAATCTATGTGGCTTGCAACAAGTCGAACGAGATAGCCGTCGTCGACGTAGCTTCGTGGAAGTTGTCACGAAGCTTTCCGGCCGGCAATGGAGTCTACAATCTCGCGATGACCAAAGATGGCCGCCTAATCGCGACTAATAAGCGTGGGCAATCCGTCTCGGTGTTTGACCCCAAAACGGGCAAAGAGCTGGCGAAGCTCCCCACGAAACGGAAAGTTGTACACGGTGCCGCCGTGACGCCGGACAATCGCTATGCGTTCATCTCGGTGGAGGGCGTCGGCACCGACCCCGGAACCGTCGAGGTAATCGATCTTCAATCTCTCAAGACAGTAACAACGATTGATGTTCCCGAGCAAGCCGCAGGGATCGACTTCTGGAAAACCGAAGCAACCCGCCCCTAGCTCTACTAGTCCGTGGGAGATACGGTTTTCGTGGTATTGCCGGCAACATGGGCGAGGCGCACAGTCCTCTTAGCGGCGAAGCTAGGCGAAGAGGCAGAAATGTCTCAGGAACGGCTAGCATCAGGGAAAACGGTTTCCGATTTGCTAATCTGATTGGGCTGTAAGTAATTTGTTTTCAGTGTTCCATTTTGGTCTTTCAAGTGCTCCTATATAGCTCGCTTGGGCTATAAACTCGGGGTGGTAGTGAGGACAGAAATGCGAAAACTACTTACGATCGTGGCCGTTTTAGTGTTGTCAGCGGGCTTCGCTGCACGAATCGCGAGCGCTGACACAGTCACCTACACGGTCACTGGCACGTTCAGTGCGGATCCTGTTTTGCAATCAACTTCGCTGTCGAATCCTGGCGACGCTTTTACTCTCACTTTCTCAGTGCCCTCTAACGTGTTGGGGCCCAATCCCCTTCCCGGTGGAATGAGTGGGAACACTCCAGTGACATTTACCTACACAGACCTCACCACTCCAAGTCTAAGTCTAACTCAAACGTGTACTCCTACTGCCGTTGCGTCATGTTTGAACTTCTTCACGCCGAATCAGGGGGGACTTTTCAGCATTATGTTTACGGATCCAAGTGGAACTCTTTTCATGTTCGAGTTAGTCGGAGCGGGATGTTTCACGACGCCGGTACCTTCGAATTGCGGAGGCTACACTGACGGGACGCCTCCAACCCTGATAACTGGCGGACCTTTTACGATCGACGACACCATGAGCGTTCTCGGCGAGATGAGCCCTTCCTGTGTTAGTCCCTTCGGGCCGTTCTGCGCAGACGACATTTCCGGCACAGTTACCGCAACGCCATCCGCAGCCGTGCCTGAGCCGTCATCACTTTTGTTGCTTGGAAGCGGGTTCCTCGCACTCGGCGGTTTCGCTCGCAAGCGTCTGGTTGCGCTCTTTTAGTTAAGTATTCAGTTCTTGGGGAATCGCGGGCAGCTCGCCATCGTTATGGCGGCTGCCCGTTTTTTATTTCTGGTAGACTTCTCGCTTTAAATCTCGTCTTTTGCCTTCGGAGTGTATCCACATGACTCAGAATTTTGAGAACCACGCCAAATTCGTGCCGGGGTTTCACGTCGTCGTTCTGGGGATTCTTGCGATTAACCTGATCTGGTCCATTTACCGCTTGTTTCACGCGTTTTCAGCCGAGGCCGCGATTTCATTGTTGCTCGCAATCGCGTTCGTTCTCCTCGCCTTTTATGCGAGGACCTTCGCGCTCGCCGTACAGGATCGCTTGATCCGGCTCGAGATGCGCCTTCGCATGCAGGAGCTATTATCGGCCGAACTCAGGCCTCGTATCCCTGAGTTCAGCGTGAACCAGTTAGTGGCACTTCGGTTCGCGAGCGACGCGGAATTGCCCGCGCTGGCGAAGAAGGTCCTCGACGAGAAACTGAACGACCGCAAAGCGATCAAGAAAATGATCCGAGACTGGCAGCCGGATTTCGTGCGCGCGTAGTCGCGATCGGAGCCTTCTCGCTCCGGAAGCGAATCATCGGAAGTTCGGATGGGTGCGCCGAATCTTCTTCTGAGGGTCGGGCGGCCTGCTTGGACGCGAGCCGTGTTGACGACATTCGGGGCTCCACGTAGACTGACCGAGTCCTGCCAAGCGCGCGGCCCACGGGACCCTAAGTTTTAGAGCTGCACCCGCTCATGGAGCGCGCATGTTTACTGGGACGGCAACGCACAATCGTTCTGCCGCGTTGTTGCGACTTGCCTCCCTTTCGGGTCTTCTCCTCGCGACCTTGCCAGGTGCGACCCTTTGCGCGCAATCCACCCAGAGCACTTCTTCTCAAACTCCCGAACCAAGTTCGGGCACGTCCGCGCCGACTACGCCGCCGTCTAATTCCTCGGATTCGACACAAGAAGTGAACACTCGAGATTCAGCTACGCCTTTCTCGGTGCGCGTAAACCTGGTTCCGATCCGGGTGGTTGTCCGCGACGCCCACGGTCTTGCGGTACCCAACCTGCCCCAAGATGACTTTCGAGTTTTCGAGGATGGCAAGCTGCAGATCATCTCGCACTTCTCGGTGGAAACACCGGCGCCTGCTGCACAGCCGCTGCCGGAGACAAGCTCATCTCATCCGGCCGAGTCTGAAAAAGCGCCGGCGGCGCTTGTGCGGCCTTCGCGATTCGTCGCGCTTCTCTTCGATGACGTGCATCTTCCCTTTGGAGAACTGGCGCGAATCAGAAACGTAGCCGACGATTACGTCAAAAGCTCGTTTCAACCGTCCGATCGCTTCGCCATCTTTACAATATCCGGCCAATCACAGACTGATTTCACGGACGATCGCGCGAAACTCCATGAAGCGCTGCAAGGCATCCAGCCGCGTCCGGTGACGGCGGGTAGCGCGACGGGCATTGGCGAGTGCCCGAGCATTAACTACTTGCAGGCGGACTTGATCGTCAACCAGCACGACCTGCAGGCCATCACAGTGGCAACTAACGACGCGCTTGCCTGCCAATTCGGCGGCAATCAGCAGTACCTCAGCGCCGCACAAGGAGTGGCGCAGGGCATGGCGCTGCATATCCTTTCAACTGCTGACGTACAGACCCAATATTCGTTTCAGCGGCTTAAAGAAATCGTTCGGAGAATGACCGCCGTCAGCGGGCAACGGCTCATCGTGGTTATGTCG
>Ga0307471_100001335_pt1 | contig 13441 bp, 16 predicted proteins | sample atmos_gasesAM3C__2_FD_204566 | JGI IMG/M metagenome (GOLD analysis project Ga0307471, IMG submission 204566) | Hardwood forest soil microbial communities from Morgan-Monroe State Forest, Indiana, United States - atmos_gasesAM3C_515 | ecosystem: Environmental > Terrestrial > Soil > Temperate... | reverse complement strand
GAAGGCGCCATCGACCCGAAAGGAAACCGTCTGACCATCGGGCCGAACGGGCGCGTTAAAGCCAGTGTCAAGGCCTGTGCGGTGGTCGTGCAGGGGAAACTGGAAGGCGACATTAGTGCAAGCGACAGGGTCGACTTAAAGCAGTCGGCCATCCTAACCGGCAACATCGCGACTCAGCGCATCTCCATCGATGAGGGCGCGTACTTCAAGGGAAATGTCAACATCCAGAAAGAGGCGCCCAAGAAGGAAGTATTGGGTGCGGCTGCTCTTTCCTTGAAATGATGGGGCTCGGTTGGGTGTTGAAGGAAAAGGAGCCTGGGGTTCGCCATGCGCGAAGTCGGTCAATCCCCAGGCTACTTCGCTTAGCTGGCTCTCGCGAGCAATGACGGCTGTGGTTGCTGCTGTATTTTTGCCAGCAACCGCGCCTTCAGTTTGATGAGCTTCTGGTCTTCTGCTTTTCTCTCGGTCCGTTGCTCCTGGAGGTGAACTTCGTGTCGCGTTTGAACTGGCTGAGGCAGATCCGTCATGAGGGCAGTCTAGGAGACGGATGGAAGCGAGTCAAGGAGCGGAACAGGAGCGGGAAGGAGCCATGGAGTACAAGAAAACCCCGTGCCGGTGGAAGGGATTTCGGGGGTTGGGATTTCGGGGGTTGGGTCAGAATTCTGAACCTGCATCCGGAACGGGGACCCCCGGAGACCAGTTTTATCGGCGCCATCCTTCTTGGCTCTCTCAAACTGATCTGCTCGTGATTATATCCGCAGCGTAACAGCTACCCTGGGCATCTCAGTTGCAGTGAAAGACAAGATTCCATTTCGCGTACGGCCGATGTTGGCGACGCTTGTGAGCGAACCATTTCATCAGTCAGGATGGGCTTACGAAGAGAAATACGACGGTATCCGGATTGTTGCATACAAAGAAGGATTTCAGGTCACGTTGCTCAGCCGGAAGGACAAGAATCGAACCGAAAGCTTCCCGGCGGTTGCTCGCGCGGTCGGCGTACTTCGGCCGCCCACCTTGTTGCTCGACGGAGAAGTCATTGCACTGGACCCTCACAATATTTCACGCTTCCAGTTGCTGCAGCGGGGAATCAGTCGTGCGCACTACGCCGTATTCGACTGTTTGTATGTGAGTGGACGAGACCTGCGGCACGAGCCTCTTGCGACTCGGCGCGCGGAACTCGAGCGGTCGGTGTACGAGAGCGATGAGCTGATACTGTCTCGTAGGCTCTCGGCGAATGGCCTTGAAGCTTTTCGGGTTGCAAAACGGCGAGGCTACGAAGGCCTGGTGGCGAAGCGGCTGGCGTCGGGGTATGTCGAAGGGCGAAGCCGGGAGTGGCTAAAAGTAAAGGTGCACCAGGAGGACGAACTCATCATTGTGGGTTATACCGAACCATCGGGTTCTCGGGAATATTTTGGCGCTCTGCTCCTTGGTGCTTACAAGAACGGGAAGCTCCAGTATGTCGGGAGAGTGGGAACGGGCTTTACTCGGGATGTCCTTGCCTCGCTCTATCGCAAATTTCAGCCGCTCAAACGGAAACAGCCGCCTGTCGAAGATCTTCCCCGGATCCAAGGTGCGACGTTCTTATCGCCAAAACTGGTTGCTCAGATTTCCTACACGGAATGGACTAAAGACGGAAAGCTGCGGCACCCGGTGTTCCTCGGCCTCCGCGATGACAAAGATCCCAAAGATGGTGTGCTTCCGGGGGCCCAATGAGAGCGGTTTGCAGTCAACGATGCAGAACGAAGACAAAGAGTCGGCCGAGAAGCCGGACGTGGAGAACGCAAAGCACACCAGCAGCACCTGCGCGATCCGGTAACTCGACGGCGACCCTCAGGTGAGTTCCGCCACAACTACGTGGGCATTCATTTCCCAGGCCAGCGCCTACCACGTGTATTCCGCAGTCTCCATCGCTGTCTTCAGAAAGCGTCCTGCCTGCGTCGTGCGTGGGCTAGTTGCCCTCTTCAGGAGACGGGGTCCGCGTTCTTGGCGTGGCTCAAAGCCGATCCCCATGAGTGAGCTCGGAACGGAGAGAGGCAGATGGCTGGAGCGGGCGCTGCATAGGTTGGGCAGTGACCGGGGGCCCGTTCTCTTTCATCGACTCCTCCGTAATTCTGCTAGCTATGCTTGATTATTAACGCAGTTTTATCGTCAATGCGGTCTTCTTCGCCGGTTTGCTGAAAGTATTGAATTCCCATAGGGCAGGAAATTCCCTCGTACTCGTATGTCCTTCCACGCACACGGTGCGGGAAGATCAGCACGGTTGAATTATACGCAAGCGGGTAGAAGCCCTGAGGCGCAATGGCGATTTTGAAGCAGTATTTGTCAGTGGATTCTCCGGCTAGTGGAGGGAGACCTCGTGATCGTGCACGGTTTCGGTGTTCCTGTGAATTGGATTCCTGCAGATATTGTGCGCATTCAAAACGGAATCCTTGTCCAGCATTGGGACGTCATTCAGGATGAAGCGACTGAAGAACACTCGATAAGCAAGCGGCCCATGTTCGGAACTACATTCCCGACCTACGCTTGTCAACGGTTGCGGACACGTCTTCTGGCGGGGGAGAGCTTGGGAGGTCTGGACCCGCGGCGAACGGCCGAGTCGACCGATACATAATCCAATTCAAGCCCAGCTTCAACGCAACGTAGCATCAGGCCGCCACGACTCATATCCCCCCGTCCCACGAACTGTTGAGGGAATAAGAGATTTGCTCCGAAGCTTTCGAGCAACGGATCGACATATTTGCCGCTCGCGATGCTGCCGAGCAGCACAATCTGAGAACCAACCGGTAGTCGGAGAGCCAGCGCACGCGCATCCCTGCAGAGGGGCTCCCGATATCGAGCATCGCCCGGATCGATTGGAACCGCGGACATTTCCGCAAGGTCGTCCAACGTGATCACGGTCTCGGGTGGCACAAGACCGCGCGACGCCGTCATAACGAGCGTCGAAGGAAGGCCAGTCGGCGATCGCGAAAAGGCTTCCGCATAGGCAAGCTTGCCGCGAAAATACAGGCTGCTGATGAAGCTGAAGAGCTCCCCGAGCGTAGCGCCCTGCCGTCGGATGCGCTGGGCGAGTTCGAATTCGGAAGTCCTGTTCAACAGCAACTGCCCGCGAATGGCCGAAGTATTAGCCGGAGAAAGTAGAAACACGCGCGACACTGGCGGCTTGCAATCCGGGGGATCGGCTCCCGGAGCAAGGCTACCGGAGACCAGTTTTATCGGCGCCATCCTTCTTGGCTCTCTCAAAGTGATCTGCTCGTGATTATATCCGGAGCGAAGCAGCTACCCTGGGCATCTCAGTTGCAGTGAAAGACAAGATTCCATTTCGTGTGCGGGCGATGCTTTGACCTCTACCGAATCGTACTGCAGCGCTTACACATCATGCGTGCTGTTCGCAGGAAGCTTATGCCACAGGGGTTGATGACGGTTTCTCGCTTTCGCTCTCGCGATCTAGCGGCGCATGATAGGCAGCCGGGAGTTGCAGCTCCGAACGAACCTGCAGCAACTGCAGCAGCTGAGAACGGGAGACGACCCCTTGCAAAGTACCATTCGCAATCACCGGCAACTGGTTGACATCCTTGCTGGTCACGAGTTTTAGCGCATCCAGAACTGGCGTCTCGGGCGTGATGATATGTAACTCCTGCAGCGGGCGCATGGCTTCACGCACAGTGGTCTTGTCCCAACGGTCGCGCGATATGCTGCCCACATCGCGGGGGGTAATGAGGCCCACGAAGCGACCCTGCTCCTCCACAGCGAAACATCGCTCGCCGGCCCTCAGAAAGTAGGTATTAACAAACTCCTGCAAACTCATTCCTGGGCTCACGATGGTGCAATCACGCGACATCACCTCGGAGACTCGCACGCCACGAAGTGCAGTCGCAATCTCCACCTCGGCGTAGCTGGCCTTGGCCGCGTCCATCAGAAACCAGCCAATGAATGCGATCCACAAGCCGCCAAAGCCGGCGCCGGAAAAAAATTGCCATATCCCATCGAGAATGAACAGAAACGCGACGAATTGCCCGACGCGCGCGGCGATGCGCGTGGAGCGATCAGAGTTTTTGGTAGTTGCCCATACGATCGCGCGCAACACTCGGCCACCATCGAGCGGAAAGCCGGGAATCATGTTAAAGACCGCGAGAGCAACGTTGATATATCCCAACCACACCAGGACCCCAGCTACCGCAGTCTGCGGTTCGGTGGAACGTTGCCAGCCCAGGCCGAGCGCGATCGCGAGGCAGCCAAAACCGATAGTCAGACTGGCGATCGGCCCGGCGATCGCGACCAAGAGTTCTGTTTTCGCGTCGGTCGCGTCGTCCTGGATTTGGGAAACACCGCCGAGCGCGAACAGGGTGATCGCCCTGACTTTCAGGCCGCGAGCTTGGGCCACTAGTGAATGGGCGAGTTCATGCAACAGCAGGGTGGCGAAGAACAGGGCTGCCGTAACCAGCGCAGCGATCCAGATCTGGCCCGGGCCCCAACTCGGGTTTACCTGACGAAAGTGTTCGGCGAGGGAGAACGCGATCAGGGCAGCGATAATGAACCAGCTGTAATGAAGCCCGATCTCTATGCCGGAGATTGTTCCGAGTTTGACGTTGGAGCGCATATGCGACCTTCCTTAAGAAAAACCAGGCAACTGTAGATGACGCTACTTTGCCTCGCCAAAACCTCGATGTGTCTGAGAGGATGGGAATTATACTTCTTTGAGTGCTCTCTCTTCCGATGGCTCATTTTTCTTGTGGCATTCTTCCTACTCTGCTCCCGATCTTGAGTTCACGCACCCGTACGGTCTGTCGGCGCTGGGACAGCACAGCACCGACCTCTTCGATTCGTCCAAGCACGCTCTGAACAGTGGAAATGGCACGACCACCAATTACGGAGAGCAGAGTTGCACCATTCTTTGAATCCATGGCGTAAACATCGCCGCGAGGCACATCATCGCCCCAGATGAGACCGGCTCCGATGTAGGTCGCTGAAAGAACCTCTCCGACGTATCCATCCGCGACAATCTTGCGGACGTATTCCACTTCAGGCGATGCAATCGCCTGAGTACCCACCACTCCCGGTAGCTTCCTGCCATTGGCGAGCCGAGCCAACTCCACAGCTTCCGCCAGCCCGTTTCCGAGCGGCCATTCGCAATAAACGCTCTTTCCCGCGTTCAGGGCCTCACTTACCAGCTCTCGGTGATAAGGAACCTTCACTGTTACAACCACAACGTCAACGTCGGGAGAAGCGACGAGTTCAGCAGTACTCTCGAAGGCTCGGGGCAGACCAAAGGCTGCTGCTGCAGCCTGCGCGCTCGCAAGGCTCGTATTAGCTACGCCCGCAAGCTCAAAATCACCAGACAGGGCATGTAACGCGGGAATATGGGCGGCAGTTGCCCAACCGCGTTCTGCACCTAGCCCGATTATGCCGACACGTAAAGGTTCGTCCATATCTGTACCTTAAAGCCTTGGGTCGGACACATCAGTTAACATGTTCGAGGTGGAGAAACCTCCCGCAGTTTCTTACATATGAACCGAGCTGGCCCGTTGATCGCTGCTCCGTCTTCGTCCGATCCTTCAGAGGCCTCCAAACGGCTCCTACCGTGGCTCGTTGCTGTCGCCTTTTTTATGGAGTCGCTGGATACAACGATTCTCAATACGGCCGTTCCCGCCATTTCTTCGGCCCTCGGCGTCGCTCCCCTCAGCATGAAGGCGGTGCTGGCGAGCTATACGCTCAGCCTGGCGGTCTTCATCCCAATCAGTGGCTGGATGGCGGACCGGTTCGGAACCCGTCGTGTATTCGCATCTGCGATTGGTCTATTTACCCTCGGGTCCTTTCTGTGCGGAATATCAAGCAACATCCACTTGCTGGTCGCTTGTCGCATCCTGCAAGGTTGCGGCGGCGCGATGATGGTGCCAGTGGGTCGGCTCACCCTGGTGCGAACATTTGCCAAGTCAGATCTTCTGCGCACCATGAGCTTTGTTTCTATACCAGCCCTAGTGGCCCCCATGCTCGGACCCATCGCCGGAGGTCTCATCGTCGGGTACCTTCACTGGCGCGTCATTTTCTTCCTTAATATTCCGATTGGACTCACGGGTCTGATCCTCGTTTATCTGCATTTGCCCGACTACCGCGAAGAGCGGACCCCTCCACTCGATGTTGTCGGGCTCATCCTCTTCGGTTCTGGGGTCGCATTACTGTCTTATGTGCTGGAGATATTCGGCGAGCACACTCTGAGCGCAGGCGCGATGTCCGGATTGCTGGTGTTGTCCATTGCGTTGCTTGCCGGATACGGAATCCACGGGAGCAGTCTTCCGTTCCCTTTGCTGAAGCTCAGGCTATTCAGCATTCGCACGTTCCGCGCCGCCGTAAGCGGCAGCTTCTTCACTCGTCTTGGAATAGGCGGAGTGCCATTTCTCCTGCCTCTCCTCTATCAGGTAGGCCTGGGTTTCACGCCGATCCAGTCCGGTCTGCTGGTCATGCCCCAAGCAATCGCCTCTATGGGCATGAAAGCAATGATGCCAAGAATTCTGCGTCGTATCGGGTATCGTGGCGTCCTCATCTCCAACACTTTAATTCTCGGTGTCCTTCTGATGGTGTTTGCAACGATCGGTGTGCGAACGCCTGTTTGGGCCATCGTGCTGGAGGCTTTCCTTTATGGAGCGTTCACGTCGCTGCAATACACGAGCATGAATACGCTTGTATTCGCTGACATCGCGGAAAAAGACGCCAGCAGTGCCAGTTCCATCGCAAGCACAATGCAGCAGATGTCGATCAGCTTCGGGGTAGCGGCGGCGGGGCTAGCCACAGCGTTTTTCGTTCCCAGCACGCACTCCGATCCGGCCGAAATGATTCATGGAATTCATAAGGCTCTCATTGCTCTCGGGATGTTGACCATCTTATCGACGATTGTCTTCCGCGGTTTGAGGAGCGGCGATGGCGACGATGTGAGCCTGCATAAGGCTCTTCACCCGGGAGGATGACCCAACTTATTGACATCCACCGAGTCAGTTGCAATAAGCAAGGATGGGTGTTCCCAGCTAGCGAGAATGATTCTCGCAACGTGTTCTCGGGAGAAATCGTAGGTCCCGAGCCTGGTACGCCACTCGCACACTGGATTAACGCAAACCCGAAAAAAACGTGGGGTTTCGACTGATTAAGAGGAACCTGGAATTGCTTTCGATGCTCAAATAAAACATCAAGCGGAGGTTGCAATGAGGAATCCTGTTCATCGGCCTCAGTGGATGATCGTTCTAACGAGCGTAGTCGTCGCCGGAATGTCGGTTGCGAGCGGCGAGACCTTCCCTGCATTCTTCGCGGAGCAGCCCCCTGCTCTTGCAGGCCAGACGTTGTCTGCCTCGGGTGTTCCCGGGCTCCACGGTATTGTGGATTCAGGTCGTAATGCCGATCTTCGCTGGTCCGACTTTACTGCCTACAAAACAGAGGTCGCCAAACTTTACGAGACGAACGGTTATTCTTTGCTTTGGGTTCAGAACGGCCACGTCCGTCCCCAGGGGCTGGCCGTGATCGCGCTCTTACAAAATGCCGACGCCAAAGGACTCGACCCCGAAGATTACGACGGCTCGCGATGGCAGGGCCGCCTCCTCAAGCTGGGGCAAAAGCCGTCTGAACAAGACTTGGTCTCGTTCGATACCGCGCTTACGGTCTCGGCGATGCGCTACATCCGTGCCATCCACTGTGGCCGTGTAAATCCGAAGGAATTCAAGTTTCAGCTCGATATGGGAGGGGAACCACTCCCGTTGGCGGATTTCATTCAGACCAAGGTCGTGAATGCAGGCGATCCAGCCGCCGAAATCCAGAAGATGGAACCGCCCTTCTTGGGCTACCGGAAGCTGCTCGCGCTTTTACCGGTTTATGAAGGATACACAAAGCAAGATGACGGACAGAAGCTACCAACGGTCACGAAGACTGTGCGGCCCGGCCAAGCCTACGCTGGCGTGCTCCGCTTGGGGCGGTTTCTTCAAATCATCGGCGACATTCCTGCAGGCGCACAACTTAATCCGAATGCCACCATCTATGATGGTGTGCTCGTCGAGGGCGTGAAGCATTACCAGGACAGACATGGGGAAACTCCCACCGGCAACCTTGACGCGCGCACGATCAATGAACTCAATACGCCTCCGGCGGTCCGCATTCGCCAGATCAAGTTGACGCTCGAACGGTGGCGCTGGCTTCCACATTCCTTCTCGCAGCCGCCGGTCGTGGTGAACCTTCCCGAGTATCGTGTGCGCGCGATGAATCCGGATGGCACCGTCGCCTTCTACAAGAACGTCGTCATTGGAAAAGCCTACGGCCACAAGTCTCCGACCTTTGAGAAAGAGATCCAATACGTGGTCTTCCGGCCCTACTGGGAGGTGACTCCCAGCATTCAGCGAAACGAAATCGTGCCACATATACAGAAGGACCCGAACTACATCGCCAAGCATAATTTTGAAGTGGTCACGCCCAAAGGCGAGGTCGTAACCGACAATCAAGTGAGTTCGGAGGTTTTGGGAGGCATAAGATCGCTACGCCTGATGGTGCGGCAAAAGCCCGGCGAAACCAATTCTCTGGGCCTGGTAAAGATCATCTTCCCCAATCCGGATAATGTGTACCTGCATGGCACAGATGCTCCGGGACTGTTCTCGCAGGACGTCCGCGATTTCAGCCACGGATGCATTCGAGTAGAGAAGCCTGAGGACCTCGTTGCTTGGGTGTTGCGAAACAATCCTGGCTGGGATTTGGAGCGGGTGAAGGCCACCATGAATGGCGAGAAAAACAATCTTCAGGTGAACCTCGTCACGCGAATTCCGGTTCTGATTGTCTACGGCACGGCTACGGTGAACGAGGAAAATCAGATTCGGTTTTTCGACGATATCTATGGTTATGACGCAGAACTCGATAAAGCGTTGGCTGCCGGTTATCCGTAGGTCTGGTAGGCGCCTTAAGTAAGGCGCCCAGCATTAGCGGTCTTCTCACGCTTCGGCGTGAGCTCATGAAACGAAATCCTGACGCTCTTTCCATGGTGCATGTGCCGGTAGGCATCTTTGATAGCCGACCGTCGCCAACTGGCGAGGGCAATCCGATGATCGCGATTCGCAAAGAGTATGAGGCGACAGGTGGAAGCTTCGTTTTGCACCCGTCCGGTGCGGAATTGGCACCTGGAATTTACTTCACCGGTCCAGTTCAACGCGTTTATCCGGAGCACAATTGGAGCGGGTCGGGCAGGGTTCTGACGCCTTCCGGGCTCGTGGAGGACAACGTCCCAGAGGACTCATCAGTTGTTCTCGACACCCGAAAAGGATTGGTGATCCTCACTGGCTGCGGACATGCCCGCATCGTGAACATAATGACCGCAGTTGAAAAGCATTACGGGAATAGGCCGATCTTCGGAATCATCGGAGGGCTGCACCTGTTCGCCGCGAGCGATGATGTTGTGGACTGGACGGCTATCGAGCTTCGGGAATACCACGTAGCAAATCTGCTGGCAGCTCATTGCACGGGGATCGAAGCCACGTATCAATTGAGGACCAAGTTGGGGCTGAACCGCCAAACCGCAGCGGTCGCCGGTGTGGGCTCATCATTCTCATCTCCGAACGGTATTGTGGCTGGTCCTCTTGCGAACTAGTCGCGGCAACTGCCGGGGTGCGCCGGAAAAGGATTAAAGGTCGTTAAGGTGTCAATTCTCAGTTGCTGAAAATCGGATCTTAACAGCTGCCCGCGCCGGTCTTTACCGTTCCGGCCACCCATCCTTGGCCAGCAGCGGCAGGTCGTGCAACCAGTCGGCCTGTGTCACGCCGGCAGGATAGATGACGTGTCCCAGATTGTCTTTCGTGTAGGCCAAGACAAAGGCCGCATGTTCGGCAAGATTGCCAGCGGTTGCGGGAACTTTCGCGGCTACTTGCGCCGCCCTCACTTGCGCTTCGCTGCCGGTCAGCCCAATGAAGCTCTTATCGAAGTGGTTCAACCAGGCTCGCAACAGCCGGGGATTGTCATGCCCAGGATCGGTCGATACAAACACGACCTTGAATCGTTCAGCAACATCCCTTGGCAGTCTTCTCATCGCACCTGCCAGCAGTGCCATCTGCGTTGGACAGACACTCGTGCAATGGGCATAACCGAAGAACAACAGCGTGACGTATCCATCGGTTCCCGTCGCGAAATCGAACGAGGCACCTGATGTGTCGATCAGCTTAAATTTGGGTTTTGGCAAGGGTGGGGTCACCAGTCCGCCGTGGTACACGGCTTGCGGATCACCCCCTTGGCCCGCTTCCCCGGCAGCGTTGGGCACCTGCGCAAGAGCAGGTTCGCTCATTCCGATGAGGAGCCCCAACGCCGTCAAGCACAAATGGAACAACTTGTTCATACCTGAGCACTCCAAACAGATCGTTCTTTTCTAGGGCACAACTTGGATCCAACCGAGCATTCCGATCTCATCATGAAGCTCGCAGAGGAACCGGTACTTGCCGCGAGCGTTGAAGGCTACGCGGAAGGTAGTCACCGACGGACTGACCTGTGCAAGGTCCACCGAAGTGCCCGGTGTTCCCGACAGCGGGGCAAAGCCGGTGGCACGGTCTTGCGCCCCAGCGATAATCAGCCCAGAATTGATTTCGCTATTGTCACCCAGTGATCGGTCCCTTTCGTCTGCGGGATGGAACGGGGCATTCAGAGTTGCGAACCGCGCTCCATCCGCAGCCACCCCCGACGGCGTAGCTCCGTTATCGTTCTGACTGACCAGAGCAGCAACACCGGGGTGATTTGGGCATTCGGCTTCGTCGGTGGGACAGCCGAAGGTGATCGTGTGCGGCTCTGCTGGGTCGATGTTCACAAATTCCACAGTCTGCCCAACCCGAACCACGAGCGGGTGTCGTTCAGTAAGCACATCGCCCTCTCCGTCGACGAAGCGAAACAACGAGCCGTACTGCCATCCGCCGCCCGTGCCAACGATCTTGCCGACCGTGTACACGCGGGGCATGCCTCTCCCAGAAGACTCGGGCAGAGTCAAATGCGAAACGATGTTACCGATCTGTGCGCGCGCCAGGCTTTTGTACTGCGTTTGCGTGTATGGAAGCGTTGCAGTCGCATCCAACACATGCACCGTGCCATTCATGCTGGCATGGATTAGGCAGGTAAACTTGAAGTTGCCCTGCACGGGGAAACTGACGGTATAGGTTTCTCCATAGCCCGGTAGAGTGCCGCTGTGCACACAGGGCAACCCCGAGCTCCCAGAGGGATCATAGGCAGAGTTATCGGGGCTGATTGCGCTTCCGTACGCGGTACACCCCACTGCGTTCGACTGGCGCTTTTGGGCAGCCGGATAGGGCGGCAATCCCAACGTCGCCGGCTGCGGTTGATTAAGGAAGGTCACGGTATGACCTTCGTCCGTGGCCAAACGTCCAAGTGATGCTGTCATTCTGGTGAATCCAAATTTCATTCGGGATAAACGCCATGGCTTGGCGAGCCTCGCACCCCTGCGCGAGTTTCAAGTCGGCATCGCCGCCCACCAAACAGTCAGGGCTCTGCGCTCCAGCTTTTGCCTGCCACTGCGCGAACGAACTCAGTGGAACTGCGAGCAGCACTAGCAGAAGCAACCAGCGCGCGTGGAATCTCATCGGGATCGGACTCCGTGTCTTCACTGCTCCTCCTCGTCAAACTTATTGATTTGGTCTAGCAATGGACGCCGGCAAACACAATTCTGCGGCGCATACTGCCGCAGAATGCGATTACGCGGTCATCGTGGCCCAGGTCAGAAAACCTAGTACGCAAAACATCTCAGGCCCTAAGAATCGCCGTCGTGGCGACGGCAGCAGAGGTGATTGAAAAGGGGAGGGAAACTGAAAGATCTTGTCTCAGTGGAGCGAATCGCACGATAGCTTGCTTTTGTTAGTCCAGCAACCATCAAACAACGGACAAAGTGTAAGTTCGTTGTAAATTTCGGCCAGGCCACGAAGCTCAACGAACGCATTCGCAACCCCAGGCGGGAACGTGTATGTCGTCGATTCTTTCCTGTATTTCGTGAAGAATACCGACGAACTCGCCGGAACGTTGTGTCACGAAGTCTCCCACACCATCCATCGCGACACCGTGACCTTGATGGAAAAGGAACAACGACTTGAGAAGCGAGAAGTCGGAGCTGCCATTCTTCTGGGGCCCACGCGTGCGCACCTGTTAGCCATCCTTCTCCTTGGCAAGCTGCATTCTCTTAGCTACTCCCGGGATGTGGAATCCCGAGCCGACCTCACCGGCTCCGATGTGTGTGCGGCCACCGGATACAACCCCTGGGGACTCATTTGGCTATTCCAGGATTTTGATAACGCCAAGATGGGACAGGTGCCCCAACTCTTGTCAGACCACCCCGGCAACAAAAATCGGGTCGATACGCTAGAACAGCACTTCCGCAAAGACCCGTCGGCTTTCGGAAAGTTCAACCCGGACCCGAAGTCGTCTGCACCGTTTGTTGTTCCCAAGGACGCTACAGAAGTTTTCTTGCACTAAGGATTGATTCGGGGTGCTGCCGAGCTAATGACAAATCAAATGACGGCAGTGTTCGAAACAAAAGGAGAAACCCAATGACCAATGTGAGTGATTTTGTTGCTGCTGGCCTTGAGCATGTTAGGAAATCCTGGAGCTGGTTCCTCGTTTTCGGCATTCTACTGATTGTTCTTGGCGTCGCGTGCGTCGGCAAAGCGCAGACGGCAACGACTTTTTCGATTCTGGCGCTAGGCTGGATCCTGGCAGTCAGCGGAGTGTTTTGGCTTGTGAGCGCACTGTGGGCCCTCAGTTGGCGGGGATTCTTCCTATACCTGCTGAATGCAATCATCCGCGGAGTGACCGGATACCTTCTGATTCGTCACCCGGATGCGGGCGCGGGAAGGCCTGAAATTCTGCTAATAGGCGATGGCTATTCCGGGCGGTTGCGTTTCTCAACACGATCAGTTGGCGGTAACGATGCGAATGAGCCTGGCTTTTACGTCCTCATGGCAATGGGTTCCGAGCAGGCGGGTCTGACAGGCGTAAAGGGCTCGATCGTTCGAAAGGCCGCGGTGGGAAGGTCCGTTTCAAATCTACAAAAAGGCATGGAACCCACATTGCGGAATGCCAAGCTTCTTCAACAACGGATGAAACATCCGCTTCCTGACCAAGCTGTGATCCCACGGCGTGCCGTTCTTTGTGGCGTAGAGCAGGCCCAACGAGTTCGGTCGCCAGGTCCGCAAGTAAGCGCGCAAGCGTTCTACCAATCCTGCTGAGATCGGGAAACGGCGATTGCCCTTGCCTCATTCGGTCAACCTTGGGGGGAGGAACATTCCAAGCTCCTCACTGTGATACAATGTAATTGAGGTGGTTTCCACCTTCTCCTCTTTCAGGTTCCCTGAACTAAGTCAGCTCATCTGAAGTTCTCTCCTCTTAGCAGCTAACAAACCTTTTAGGAGGTTTCTATGTTTGCACGTAATGTCTCTTTTCATCT
>Ga0307471_100001334_pt1 | contig 13441 bp, 11 predicted proteins | sample atmos_gasesAM3C__2_FD_204566 | JGI IMG/M metagenome (GOLD analysis project Ga0307471, IMG submission 204566) | Hardwood forest soil microbial communities from Morgan-Monroe State Forest, Indiana, United States - atmos_gasesAM3C_515 | ecosystem: Environmental > Terrestrial > Soil > Temperate... | reverse complement strand
TGCTCTACGGCACTCCCGAAGATGCCGCCGGACAAATTGCCTACATCGAGAAACGCGGCTATCCCATCAGCTTTATCGAAATGGGCGAAGAGCCCGACGGCAAACATACGATGCCGGAAGATTACGCCGCGCTCTACATCCAGTGGGCCGACGCAATTCACAAGGTCGATCCAAAACTGAAACTCGGCGGCCCTGTTTTCGAAGGTGTCAACAAGGACATTACCCTCTGGCCCGATTCCAAAGGCCGCATCTCCTGGATGGGCCGGTTTGTCGTCTACTTAAAAGACCACAACCATCTTTCCGATCTCGCGTTCGTTTCCTTCGAGCACTATCCGTTTGAGCCCTGTACCGTCACCTGGAAGGATCTCTATCGCGAACCGCAACTCATGAAAGGCATCCTGCAAATTTGGCGCGATGACGGCGTGCCGCAAGACGTTCCCCTCATGGTCACGGAAAATCATCTGTCCTGGCAACTCACGGGCCCCATGACCACAATTTTCGCGGCGCTTTGGCTCGCCGATAACGTCGGTTCATTTTTCGAAGGTGGCGGCGCCGCGTTTTACCACTCGCCGATTCAGCCACAGCGAATGAACAACACTTGCCTCGGTTGGTCATCCTGGTCGAATTTCGTCTCTGACGAAAATTACGAAATTAGAGGCTATACCTCTCCGTACTATGCGGCCCGCATGATCAATCTCGAATGGGTGCAGCACCGCTCGGGGGTTCATCAAATGTTTCCATCCTCAACCGACATAAAAGACCCTGACGGAAATCTTCTTGTCACCACTTATGCGGTGCATCGTCCCGACGGTAACTGGTCACTCATGCTCGTTAATCGCGACGAAAATAACTCACACACCGTTCGCGTCTCTTTTGAAAATGCAAAGGAAAAACGCCATTCATTTCTTTCCGGAAATATATCCTGGATGAGTTTCGGATCCGATCAATACGTCTGGATCAACGACGGTCCCAACAGCCATCCCGACCCCAACCTTCCTCCCGCCGCCGCAATCATCGCCGCCAACCCGCAAACTATTTTCACGTTGCCCAAAGCCTCCATCACCGTCATCCGCGGACGACTGGCAAACTAGACGGAAGAATTATCGGCCTCCCTACCCTCATCTGAGGCCGCACGTTTGCAATTCTGTCGTCAGCAACGTCGGGCGGTCCTTCGCCAAAATCTCATCCGCAGACAGCGGCCGATGCACATCGTTTCTCAAGCCGGGAATCTTGTCAGCCTTTCACATTTCTCGGAGGGCGATGATGCCGAACGACCCCGGAGGCCGGCCTTCTTCCGCGATGCTTTCTCCCCTTGGAGATTGACGCCCAATACCGACGGAATCCAGCCCGGTGCCAACGGACCACGGTTTCGGGTTTGACGACAGCCGGACCGGAACCGGCGAACAAGGAGCCAGAAAACCATGTCGAGCGAATCGCGCCTTGCGCGCGATGCCTCCGTGGCTTGCATTACCGATTGCAAAGACTGCATGATCGCCTGTGGACTAAACGTAGCTCAGAGCGCATGTGCGCAGCTTCGTACAGATCGCGGACGCCATCGGTGGCACCTCCAAAAGGCTCGAGAAAGTGCGTTTGATCGGCGGATTTCTTAAATCTCTCAGCGCTACTGACGCCGCGATCGCTGCACGGTTTCTTTCGGGCCGCGTGTTCGCGGGACATGACGAGCGTGCGTTGGGGGTTGGGGCCGCTATCCTTTCCCGGGTGATCGCAGAAACGGCTGGCCAGCCAGGCCACGTCCTCGGGGCTACGTATCGAAAGCACGGAGACCTAGGCGGCATGGCCGAGGAGCTCCTGCGCAGCACGAATCGCGACGGAGACTTATCCCTTGCGGACGTGGCCCGGCTTTTTGACGACTTAGCAGCCGCGCGGGGGCAAACGCATAAGGCCGAACTGCTAGCCAATGCTTTCGAGCGCTCCAGTGCCGCCGACGTGAAATATATCGTGAAAATTACTACTGGCGATCTGCGGATTGGGTCGAAAGAAAGCCTCGTCGAAGAAGCCATTGCGAAAGCATTCGAGCGTCCACTCGCGGAAGTTCGCCGCGCAAACATGCTGACTGGCGATATCGGAGAAACATTGACGCTGGCGGCACAAAACCAGTTGGCCTGTGCAGCCGTACGCCTGTTTCATCCAATAGGATTCATGTTGGCGGCGCCCGTTGAGACTCCGGATGAGCTGTTCGACAAAAGAGATGGGCTGGAGCTCCCCCCGCTGCTGGTAGAAGAAAAGTACGATGGAATTCGGGCACAGGTTCACAAGAATAAAAGCGGCGAAGTGCGGATTTTTTCGCGGACGCTCGAGGAGGTCACAGAATTTCCCGAGCTCGTCGAGCCCATAAGCGAATTGCCAGGAGAATTGATCATCGACGGTGAAATCCTGGCCTGGCGCGACACCCGGCCGCTGCCGTTCACGGAATTGCAGAGGCGGCTGGGACGTAAACGCTTGGATCTGTTCGTACAGAACGATATTCCGGTGAAATATGTCGCGTTCGACTTGCTTTTTCAAGATGGCGAATTGTTGCTGAATGAACCTTTGACAAAACGCAAAGCATTTCTGGGTGCGGTTTGTGCGAATGCTCGAACGGCGTTGCGCGTTGCGGGAGGCAGGGAATGCCGAACCGCAGGCCAAGTGCAGTTGGCATTTCATAACTCGCTGCAAGCCGGGCACGAAGGAATTGTGGCCAAGGCGGCGACTTCTCCGTACGTGCCGGGCCGGCGCGGCGGTTTCTGGTTCAAGTTAAAACAGCCGCTTGCGACATTGGATGTTGTCGTAACCGGCGTGGAATATGGTCACGGAAAGAGGCACAAGGTACTTTCCGATTACACCTTTGCAGTGCGAGACGGGGAGAGGCTGCTGAACATCGGCAAGGCGTATTCGGGTTTAACCGACGCGGAGATTCGCGAATACACCGATTTTTTCTTGCAACACACGATTGAGGATCATGGGCATCGACGTACCGTCACGCCGGCGATCGTGCTTGAAGTAGCATTCAACAACATCCAAAAATCTGGCCGGCACGAGAGTGGGTATGCGCTGCGCTTTCCCCGGATTGTTCGCGTTCGCAGGGACAAGGCGGCACCGGAGATTGACACGCTGGAGACCGTGGCAAAGTTGTTTGCCCGCCAGACGGGCAGACCGGAGGAGGTTTGACTGCGTCTGGATGGAGGTTCACTCGAAAACCTTCCCTGCGATGGGACTCCCTCCAACAGCCTCGCTCCAGGGCCGCGCATCTAAGCGGACGATGTTCCTCGTCTTGGTCTGCTCCACCAACACTTCCCTGGTTAGTGCCTCTCTGCTTTCGAATGTACTCGGCGATCTCGGCCACGGTACCGAGCCAGATTCCGTGCGCGGGGGCCTTCAAAGATTCCCAGAGGGTTCCAGCGCAGCCGTCACCCGGTAGCCTCGTTTCCCGATATCGTGGCCGACGAAAATAATCCAGCGGCCCTCCTTGACGGCTTCGTCAAGAGAGGCGAAACCGTTCCGGGGGTAGGCCCCGGACATCGACTGGTATTTCGAACAGCCCTCCGGCATGATCCTCGCGGTCCCTGGCGTGAAGGGACGCAGTGGTCACAAAAAGCGTATCTAAAGAAGGCCCACCAAAAGTGCAGTTGGTTATATTCGACACCGGCATCTCAACAACCCTATCTAGCTTTCCTGAGGGACTGAAGCGGAGGATGCACCCTCCGAAAAACCGGCAGTTCCAAAGATAGCCATCTTCGTCCATCGCTGAACCGTCGGGAAGGCCCGGGGTGACACCAGCGATAAAGGGGCGACGATTGCTGATCGAGCTATCTGCGGCCCGATAGTCATAGGCGTAAATGACATTACTGGGAGAGCACCCACAATAGAATGTCTTGCGTTCCGGGCTCCACGCCAGAGTGTTGGTGATGCCAAAGCCGGTGTCCCAAACCGACACGCTCCCGTCGGGCGTTACACGATAGAGTGATCCCGAGTTTCCCGAGACCTCGATATCCTGCCCAGTTGGACCAACATTGTTTCGCATGCTGCCTATCCAGAAAACTCCATTGGGGTCAGTTGCGCCGTCATTCAAGCGGTTGTGAGGCCAGTTCGGCTCCGGGGAGGCGAAGTCGGTGCGCTCATCGGTTAACGGGCGCCACAGAAGCAACCGCGATCCCAGAGCCACGAGTATTCGATCAGGGGCGGTGGTCAGTGATAGCGCACAGACGGGCTCAGCGAACGACCAACACTTCTTTTCTCCTGATTTGAGTATGTGACGGTGAATTCTGAAGCCGTTCACATCGGTCCAATAGAGGCTACCTTCCTCGGGGTGCCACAATGGACTCTCCCCAACGATATTCTTGGAATCGTCAAGCAAGCGTGGTGTGGGCATGTATCTCAGTTTTCCTGCGGTTCTGGTCATCCAGCCACAAAGGATCTATTCGTTTGCCCTGGTTTTGTTCCTCGCTGAATCTTCACTGCTCTGTAACCGCCGTGCGTTTTGTAGTACAAGAACATCAACCCGAAAACAAAAACCAGCACCAGAGGAGCTACGGTAACGTAACGGAAGGACTGGGCCGCTCCGTATCGATCATAAATTCGCCCCATCAAAGGTAAAGCGCGGTCGACGGCTATATTTCCTATCGCGCCCATCACACTGAGCAACAATGCGCCACCCTTCGGGAACCGCTCGCTGGTAATCCCCAACATAGTGGGCCAGAAGTAGCAAACTCCGGCAGCAAAAACCGTCGCTGCAGCGAATGCGGTAAAAGCGTTGTAGGCGTAGCTAAGAGCAAACAGACCTATGCCTGAGAGAGCTGAACAACCAAGCATCAGGCCTATCGGCGAAATCTTTCGGGCAACTGTTCCGGCGAAGTTTCGCATAATGAACATCAGCCCGCTGATATACACCAAAACGAGAATTCCCGGCGTATGGGCAATGTTTCTCAGCACCGACTCCATCCATTGGTTAGGCGCTAACTCTGTGACTGCTGTCAGTACCATACAAGAAGCCAACAGAAGAAACATGGGGCGGATCGCCTCTCGAAACATCTCGCTTGCGGAAACCCCGGATGCGACCCGCTCCGTCGCCGGAAACTTCTGGCCAACGATCATCAGACCGTAAATGATAGCCGGGACGAGGATAGTTGCCATCTTTGCCTGCCATCCCAGACCTAGCCTGGTCAGCGCATATGGAGCGAGACCACCAATGATTAAGCCGCCCGGCCACCAGGCATGAAGGATATTGAGCTTTTGAGTCTTCACCTCAGGATACGCCGTAGCGACCAGGGGGTTGATGACTCCCTCCACCAAACCGTTTCCCAGTCCGACGACGAACGTCGCCAATTCGAGCACGCCATAACTCGGAGCGAAAATTATTACGAGTACGCCGGAGATGTGGAGAAACCAAGCCGCGCACAAAAGCGCTCTCATCCCTAAGGCATCGCAGAGCGGGCCGCCGATGAGAATGGCTGCCGCAAATCCGAGAAAAGCTTTGCCAGCAAAGATGCCGACAAGCTGTTTGTTCACATGAAATTGAGCGCCCAGATCATCGAGGGTGGCGGTGCGAACGGAAAACACCATTGCCGTGGTCATGAGTGCCATGCAACTAGCCACAAACAAGCGCTTGCGTTGGCCTGCGGATAACGTCACATTTTCTGGAGGGAACGCTTGCGAGCTCACGAAATTTCTCCTGCCTTTGGTGGCCAACCGCTCTCTACCAGTCCGGCGGAGCTCCAACGGGGTACTGCTCCAAATCGACGATGGACCCGGTTATACACTGGCTCTCGTCACTAGCAAAATAAACGGCTGCCAGAGCAACATCTCGAGGAACGAGCAAACGGCCGAACGGGCGAGTGCGTATGGCCTCTTCGACCCACCGTTCGCCCTTTCCCTCTTCAATTTTCATGCGCCGCTCGTTGGGGGTCATGGTCCAACCGGGATTGAGCTGGTTGACACGGATGCCATACCTGTTCAGATAGGCGGCGGTGTTCTTCGTGAGTGTCATAAGCGCGCCCTTGGATGCTGAGTACGCCATCAGCTTCGGCTCTCCGATATAGGCATTGATCGAACCAATGTTGACGATGGACCCGCTTCGTTGCTGTTTCATGCAAGCGACCGCTTCCCGCATGCAGAGAAACGCGCCGCGCACGTTGGTGGCGAAAACTTTATCCCACGCTTCACAGGTTGTATTCTCGATGTTCCCCCGCGTGCTTATGCCTGCATTGTTAATGAGCACGTCGATGCGACCATAAATCTCGACCGCCTGACGTATTAGCGCCCGACAGTCGGCCTCAACGCTGACATCCGCCCGCTGGAAGATGGCCCGGCCACCTTCCTTTTCGATGCTGGCAGCAACGGTCGCCGCGTTCGCTTCATTTTGGTCGGACACGACCACCGCGGCGCCTTCGCTCCCAAACAAACGCGCGATGCCTTCACCCATTCCCGCACCTGATCCAGTAATGATGGCGATGCGATTTTCTAAGCGTGGCGTATGCACAATCTCGCTCAAAAATGCTCGGCGATTTTAATACGTAGAAAGCGGACGGATTCTCTCAGCTCGTCGATTCCATTGATTCCGTCCTCGATGGAAATCCATCCATCGAACCCTTCGGCCTTGAGCATAGAGAAAATCTCATCGTAATTGTTAAGGCCTCTTCCGATAACGCCGTGCTTGAGGTTCTGAGCATAGCCGCTCGTTCCATCCTGCTGTTCCAGTTCCTCCAAGGTGCCGCTCGCCAAGTATCGATCTGACGCATGCATGGAGACCACCCGGCTCTTAATGGCGGCGAGCACCTCAAGAGGGTCTTGTCCGGCGATGATTGCATTGGATGGGTCATAGTTGACGCCAAACCAGGGTGAGTCGATCTGACCAATGATTTCCATAAATATCTCTGTATCCTGGGCAAATTCGGGGTAAAGCCAGTAACCGTCCTTATAATGATTCTCCATGTTTAGGACGATCTTTCGCGAGGCCGCGTGTTCGAGCAGTGATCTGATCGATTCGACCGTCCAGCGCACGCCTTCCGCGCGGGAAACATCTGGGCGTCGCTGACCGGAAAGCACGCGGCAAAAGTAGCCGCCGAGCTCCGCTGCGACGTCGATCATTTGTTTCTGGCGCTCAATTTCCGCGCGCCGGACCCGTGCATCAGGCGTTGTGAAATCTGGCGAAGCGCACATCATCGGCACTTCCAGACCATGTTTCACGAGTTGCATTTTTACGCGTTGAAGATACTTCGGTTCAAAGCTCTGAAAAAATCCGGGGTACACTTCGACGCCGTCAACACCAAGAGTGCCAGCCAGCTCGATCCAATCAAACAGCGTCATGGTCTTGGTGACGCACAACTCATCCATGTAACATTTGGGAAACGCGCTCAACTTCGGCATAACGTCCACTAACAACTCGGCGAACATATCACTGAAGCATCCGGCTAGGGTTACCTGGACTCAATTGGGACACAGCACTGCTTTGACATACTTACCGGTGTACATCCCGTCGAAACAATCTTGCCAGTGATCGAGCGTCGCCACCTGGGTGATAATCGGGCCAAGGTTAATCTGCCTTGCAGTCAACATTGGCACAATCTTTTCCCAATTCTCAAACGTATGGCTGAAGCTGCCTTGCAGATGTATGGCCTTTTGCACCAGCGGGTCAAGCGAAAAGTTCAGCGGCTGAGGCCCCCACCCAACTTTAGTGATTTGACCTCCCGGGCGGACAATTTCGAGGGCGGTCTTCAACGCCGCCGAGACGCCCGCTGCATCGATTACCAGATCGGCCCCGAGCCCGTCGCCGATTTCCCGCATGTATTCGACGAAGTTCGTGTTCTGAACATCTACGGTGTGTGTGGCTCCAAGCAGGCGAGCCACATCGAGCCGAGAGGCATCCTGTGTCGTACCCGCGACAATTAAATTTCTGGCGCCAGCGATGCGGGCCATCTCGGTGCAAAGCAAGCCAATCGGCCCCGGGCCAATCACGACGACTGTATCACCGGGTCGGACAGTGCTTTTCGAGGCCACCGCGTTATATGCGACACAGCAAGGCTCGGTAAGCGCGGCGCGTTCGAATGGAAGTTCGTCAGGGATGTGGTGCAGACAACGAGCTGGGACGCATACGAAGCTGGCCATCGCACCGTCTGTCCCCGAACCGAAGCCCGAACGACTGGGGCACAGGTTGTATTTGCCTGTGCGGCATAGCAGACACTCGCCGCAAATGTTTGCCGCGGTTTCCGAGACGACCCGGTCGCCCTCACGAAATCCCCTCACCCGAGCGCCGACTTCAGCGACTGTGCCGCAGAATTCATGCCCAAGCACGACGGGGACGCGGACCGGCCAGCTTTGGGAGTTGTGGTATTGGTGGATGTCGCTGCCGCAGACTCCGACCGCACCGACGTGTAGAAGTACTTCCTCGTCCTTTATCGCCGGCACGGGCTTCTGGCGTAATTCAACTGCTAGGGGTTCAAGAGCATAGTGCACGACACCGTCCATCACGTCCATCATTGCCGAACCCTCCGAGTTATCTCGCGCAATAGTCCTTTCAAATCGCCGGCAGCAACCTTAAACGAGTGAGCATCAATGGCGAGCGGAGCACCGATCACAACGAGCGGGGCGCCACGCTTTGGCATTTCAACTGCCTCCTCCAGCGTTAAGCCGCCGACAGCTTGCACAGGAATGCGGACCGAGTTCACCACGGCCTCGAGATCATCCAGTGGGCTGACACGGCCCCGCCCTGCCGCCGCCACGCCGTTGCGTTCATCATAGCCGGTATGATGAACGATGTAATCCACGCCGAGGTCTTCCATCATCCGGCTTGCTGCCACTTTGTCTTCACATCCGAGATTGTCGCCCATGATCTTGATACCGTAGTCCCGTCCGGCTTTCACCGCGACCTTAATCGTTTCCACATGCGCGCGCGCCATAACCACCATGTGCGTGGCGCCCGCCTTCGCCATCATTTCGGCCTCGAGATATCCTCCATCCATCGTTTTCACATCAGCTACGATCGGATGGTTAGGAAAGGCCGCCCGCAGGGCGCGGACACCATGCAGGCCCTCCGCCAAAATCAGGGGCGTCCCCGCTTCAAGCCAATCTACGCCTGCCTCAACGGCAACGCGCGCCGTGTCCAGCGCTTCATGGACATGAATCAGATCCAGGGAGATCTGAACAACCGGTGGGTGAGCGCTTGGCAACTGAAAGGATCTCCTTGTGGCCTGCTGTTCCGTATTTAGACTAAGGACCCGCAGAACTGTGGAGTCAGAGATTTTTCACTGACTGCCCACGCATTGCAAGCAAGATCCTACTGCATCTCCGGATTTTTCCGCTCATCACAGCGTAGAGGTGACGGCGAGCGGCGCAGAAGCCCCCTCTGCTCCCCTTTTTTTTGTACCGCAAGGAACGCGTGCGATGGGAGAAACATACTAGTTGAGCCGATCCGGTGTCGCGGCACTCTGTCTCGAGCCCAGCAGGAAGAAGCTCCCTTCATCAAGCCCGGAACTGCGGTCGCGCCACGCGATAAGAGCAGACAGATCCAGTATGACCTTTTCACGTGAGCAACGTCATTTGAGTGGGAACACTCTGCGCGGACGGAACGTATCTAGTGAAGACAGGGAGAAGAGGGATGCGGATGAGAGACCTGCTTGGCAACGTTCGCTACGCTCTGAGACAGTTTCGAGCCGCTCCGGTGTTCGTTGCCGCAGCCGTGCTCACGCTGGCACTCGGAATCGGCGGAACCACGGCAATCTTTACGCTCATCGATGCCGTGATGGTAAGGTCCCTGCCGGTCGGGGATCCCGGGCGCCTTTACCGCGTCGGAGAAGGGGATGAGTGCTGTGTCGAGGGAGGGCCCCAGGACCGGTGGGGTTTTTTCTCCTATCCTCTCTTTGAGCGACTGAAGGCCGCGACTCCGGAATTTGAGGAAGTAACAGCATTCCAGGCAGGCCGCGGCCGTTTGGGTGTGCTGCGGGAAGGTGTTAGTTCTGCTGCCCGACCCCTGCGGTCCGAGTATGTCACGGGCACGTATTTCTCGACGCTGGGCGTGCGGGCGTTTGCCGGTCGCGTGTTCACTCCCGAGGATGACCGGCCGGCGGCGCCGCCTGTCGCGGTGTTGAGCCATCGGGCTTGGCAGACGATTTACGGTGGGGACACATCCGTCTTGGGGGCGACGTTTGTCGTGGAGGGGCATCCCTTCACGGTAGTCGGTGTAGCGCCGCCGGGGTTTTTCGGCGAGACGCTTGAGAGTGATCCACCCGAGATTTGGGTTCCTGTGCAGCAGGAGCCTTTGATCGACGGCCAAAGCAATCTTCTTCATCAGTCTGTTTCGGCATGGTTGCGCATGGTCGGAAGGTTGAGGCCTGGCGCGTCGATTGACGGAATGGCCCCGCGGCTCACTGGAGTTTTGCGGCAATGGATCCAGAACGATTCCGGGTATCCAGCCAACTGGATGGAGGGTGTGATCGGGATGCTTCCCAAGCAAGTCCTGAACGTCATCCCGGCAGGGGCGGGCGTCGCGGTAATGAAGGAAGAGTATGGACACAGCCTGCGGATTCTGTTCTCCGTTTGCGGAGCGGTGCTGCTCATCGCCTGCGCCAACGTCGCAAATCTGTTGCTTGCGCGGGGCGTGGCCCGGCGCGGACAGCTGGCTGTGCGAATGGCCATCGGCGCACCGCGGCACCAGATTATCGCGCAGGCCTTGACGGAAAGCATTCTGCTGGCGGTTGGCGGCGCGATGGTGGGACTCGCGGTTGCCGTTGGAGCTGCGAGGTTGTTGCTGGCCTTGGCCTTTCAAAGCGCGCACTTCCTTCCGATCAGCACCATGCCGTCGTTGATGGTTTTGGCGTTCGCCTTCGTGCTGGCGCTTGTGACGGGAATCCTTTTCGGCGCGGCTCCTGCGTGGCTTGCAACGCGCACCGATCCCGTCGAGGCTCTGCGCGGGTCGGGCCGGGGAACAAGCGATCATGCTTCTCTTGCGCACAAGGCGCTGCTGCTGGTGCAAGCGGCCCTGTCTGTGGTGCTGGTGGCGGGTGCGACGATGCTGGGCAGGAGCCTGAACAAGCTCGAGAACCAGGATTTTGGATACGAAGTCAAAGGGCGCGTGGTCGTCGCCCTGCATAATCCGCCAGCGAGCTACTCGCTAGCCAAGCTGCAGGCGCTTTATCGTCAGCTCGAGGACCGTCTCAGCCGCTTGCCGGGGGTGCAGGGAACGGGACTCGCTCTTTATAATCCGCTAACCAACAACTGGGGTGAGATGATTTTTGTTGCCGGGCACCCACCAGCCAAGATCGAGGAGGAGTCCGGTGCGTCGTGGGATCGTGTGAGCGCCGGCTATATGCAAAATTTCGGTATGCGTATGGTTCGCGGACGGAACTTCACCGAGGCTGACAACGAAACGACAGAGCCGGTTGCCATCATCAACGAGGCGTTTGTCAGGCGCTTCTTCAAGAGCGGCGAAAACCCATTGGACCAGCACTTCGGCTTGGATTTTCCTGAAAACTCCGGAACGTTCCGGATCATCGGTATCGTACACGATGCGAAATTTGCGGGATTTGCGCTGGGACGGCCGACGCGCCCGATGTTCTACGTGCCGCTGGCGCAAAGCGTGGACTATAAGCAGGAGCTGATGGCGAGGGTCGAGAGGGCATCTCACTTTATCGGCGGAATCTTGCTTGTCACCGGGGTTCCGCCAGGAAGGCTCGAAGGGCCGATCACCCAGGCATTGTCGGAGGTTGATCCGAATCTGGCTATAACCAGCGTGCGGACCATGCAAGAGCAGGTCGCATTGACGTTCGACCAAGAGCGAGCGGTAGCGAGCCTCGCGGGACTATTTGGGACCATCGCGCTGCTGCTGGCGGCCGTGGGGTTGTACGGTGTGACTGCCTACATGGTAGCGCAGCGGACTCGCGAAATCGGCATCCGCATGGCACTGGGTGCGAAGCGAGCAAAGGTGGCGCAGCTTATCCTGGGGTGGGTGTCGAGACGCGTGTTCGCAGGACTGCTGTTGGGGTTGCCGCTGGCTGTCGGCGCCGGGCGGTTGATTTCGAGTCAGCTCTACGGCATTTCGAGTTGGGATCCGATGGCGCTGATGATTGCAGCGAGCGCGCTCGCGATGTCGGCATTTGCGGCGGGAATTCTTCCCTCGACCCGAGCGGCTTCGATTTCACCAATGGAGGCCTTGCGAATGGAATAGGCGAGGAGCCCGCCTCAGAAAACGGATCTGCCGAGCCAGGGCGCCGACGCCTGGCGCTTCCATCGCATCCTCTCCGCAATCTGCGACCGCAGCCGCTCGAACCCGGCCAAATTGTTCGGTAATCGAGGAATCCCACGGCGCAGCAAGCGCCAAGGCCGATGGAAACGCGGTTGCAGGCCGGGGGTTTGGACTGTCGCCCGGACTTGCGCCCAGGGGCCATTGGTAGTTTTCAGGGCTGGAATTGCGAGGCGCGCGACCTCCGAGAACCTATCGCGGGTGTTGCTTATTGCGCTCCCCGGCCAACCAAAGGAAGGGTTGCCGTATCGGATAGTCGCGAATGATTTCTTCTGCAGTCGGATCTGGATGGAGTCCGCTCCAGACGGCGAAGTATTCAGGTTTTGAGAGCGCGATTCCTGCGAACAGGAGGCTCGGCTGCCGCACGGGCCAGTCGTCGAAGTACTCGACAACGTTCGGGTAGGGCCACGATCTTTTGTCCGCAATGAACGGAAACATAAAGGCCATCGCCATTGCGAACCCTCGGCCATCGGGGAGCGTATAGGAAAAAAGATCGTTGTCCGGCGTCGAGAGGATCCGGCAGACAGTGGCCATCCCGGCACACGGCTTTTACATCCGACACGCGAAGTGAGTTCATATAGTGAAACGCGAGACCTGGTATATAAAACTGCGGACCTTTGCTAGACTTGCCTCTGCTTCGATGAGCCCGGACTTCACCTAGGTACTGGCCAAGAGCTCTGCGGCGCCTGACGGACGTGTTTTTCCTCGGGCTTGCCGGCAAATCCAGCCCTGGAACCATTATGAAAGTCATCCGCTATGAAGATCCCTACGGCAAGATTCATCATGCTGTCGAGGGCCAACAGGCAGGGCCGCTCCGCGTCGAGGGTGATCCGCTTCATGGATTCCAAGTGACCGGAGAAACCGCCATCGTCGGAAAGATTTTGGCCCCGGTGGTCCCGACCATGATCTGGTGCATCGGGAAAAACTACCGGCGCCACGCCGACGAAGTGGGCATGGGAGTCGACGAATACCCAGAGGTCTTTGCCAAAGGAGCAAACGCGGTGCAGGACCCGGGCCAGGCGATTCGGTTTCCGGAGCGCGCCAAAAGCTCCGAAATCGATTACGAGGGCGAGTTGGTGGTGGTAATCGGAAAGGCATGCAAGGATGTCGCGCGCGAGCGGGCGCTCGACTATGTCGCCGGTTATACCTGCGGGAACGACGTCAGCGCGCGCGATTGGCAACTCAAGACAGGAGGGAGCCAATGGTGCCGGG
>Ga0307471_100001332_pt1 | contig 13446 bp, 12 predicted proteins | sample atmos_gasesAM3C__2_FD_204566 | JGI IMG/M metagenome (GOLD analysis project Ga0307471, IMG submission 204566) | Hardwood forest soil microbial communities from Morgan-Monroe State Forest, Indiana, United States - atmos_gasesAM3C_515 | ecosystem: Environmental > Terrestrial > Soil > Temperate... | reverse complement strand
ATCAGGCGCGCGGCCGCGGAGCCGAGCGCGCCCCCTGTGAGCAGAGGGCTCGCGCGCGACGGCGTGCCCCGCGCCGCAGGAGGGGTCGCGCTCGGGGATGCCGCGGCCTCAGTGGTACAGCATCAGATAGACCACGACGCCGGTGATCGACACGTAGATCCAGATCGGCAGGGTGATGCGGGCGATGGCGGCGTGGCGGGCGAAGTCGGTCCGCACCGCGCGCGCGACCGTGATCGCGACCAGGGGGACGATCGCGACCGCCAGGACGGTGTGCGAGATCAGAATCGTGAAATAGGCGGGACGCAGCCAGCCTGAGCCCCGATACGGGATCGATCCGACGCGCGCGTGGTAGACGACGTAGCTCGTGAGGAACAGCGCGGAGGCGAGAAGCGCCAGCAGCATGCAGGCGCGGTGCGCCGTCACGCGCCGGAGCCGGATGAAGGAATAGCCTGTGACGAGGAGGATGGCGCTCGTCGCGTTGAGCGCCGCGTTGAGGGTCGGGAGGTCGCCGGTGGTCACGCGCCCGCCCCGGCGGGGCGGCGCCGCGCGAGGAGCAGCGCGGCCATGAAGGCCACCGCCCCGAACAGGATGGTCGCCGCGAGCGCCGGTCCGGCTCCCGGCAAGCCGACCGTGGGGGCACCGCCGCCGGGATAGAGGACGTGGCGGAGAGCGGCCATGCCGTAGGTAAGAGGATCGGCATTCATCAGCAGCCGGAGCCATGAAGGGGCGCCGGCCGCCGGGAAGAACGCCCCCGACAGGAGCCAGAGCGGCATGAGGAGCACCGTCATGACCGCGTGGAACCCCTGCGTCGAGTCCATCATCCAGGCCACGCAGAAGGAAAGGGCGGTCAGGCCGAAACCGACGACGAGAAGCACCATGACCGAGAGGGCGAAGGACGCGGGCGTGAGCCGGACGCCGACGAAAGGGGCGCAGAGGAGGACGAGCGTGCCCTGCCCGAGGGCGAGCGCCGTCCCGCCGAGGACTTTGCCGAGCACCAGGCTCGAGCGGGGAATCGGGGCCACCAGCACACCCTGCAGAAACCCCTCGCGGCGGTCCTCGATCAAGGAAATCGTGGAGAAAATGGCGGTGAACAGCAGGATCAGTACGACCGTGCCGGGGAAGAAATACTCGGCGTAGTTGATCGATCCTTCTCCCAGGGGGGGCCGGAAGGAGGCGCGCAGGCCCGCCCCGAAGAGGCCCCAGAAGAGGATCGGCTGGAGGAGGGCGCCGACGACCCGGTTCCGGTCCCGAACGAACCGCACGACCTCGCGCCACACGAGGGCCCCGGTGGCGAGGAGGGCGCGCCTCATGCCTGCTGGCCCATGGGCGCGCCACCGGGCTCGTCCCCGCCCCAGAAACGGTGCCCGGTCTTGTGGATGAAGACGTCCAGGAGAGTCGGCCTGCCGATGGTCAGCGAGTCGATGCGCCCCGGGAACGCGTCGACGAGGCGCGGGATCAGATCGTGGCCACGGGCGCGCTCGAGACGAACGGTGCCGTCGACGACGGCGACCGGGCCGCCGAACATCCGCTCGACCTCCGCCCGCAGGGCGCCCGGATCGGGTGACACGATGGCGATGACGTCCCCTCCGATCTCCGCCTTGAGATCGCGCGGGCTTCCCGCGGCCACGATCGACCCCTGGCTGAGGATGGCCAGGCGATCGCAGCGCTCGGCCTCCTCCATCAGATGGGTGGTGAGGAGGATGGTGACCGAGTCCTTCTCGCGCAGATCGCGGAGATGCTCCCACAGATCGCTTCGGGCGCCGGGGTCGAGGCCCGTCGAGGGTTCGTCGAGCAGCAGGATTCGAGGCCGGTGGAGCAGCCCCTTGGCGATCTCGGCGCGGCGCACGAGCCCGCCGGAGAGCGTCTCCACGAGGTCGTTCGCCCGGTCGTCGAGACGCACGCGGCGCATCATCGCATCGGCCGCCGATCGCAGGCCGGACCCCGCCAGACCATAGAGCCGTCCCTGCGTGCAGAGGTTCTCGCGTACCGTGAGTTTGCGATCGAGGGCCGGCGCCTGGAACACGACGCCGATCCCGGCCCGCACCTGGCGCGCCTGGCGCAGGACGTCGTGCCCGAGAACCGTCGCTCGGCCGCCGGTCGGCCGCAGCAATGTCGAGAGCACGCGGAACAGCGTCGTCTTGCCCCCCCCGTTCGGTCCGAGCAGGCCGAAAATCTCGCCTTCGGCGACGCTGAAGTCGATGCCGCGGAGGGCCCGGCGGGGCCCGTAATCGTGGAGGAGACCCTCCACCTGAACGACGGCGGTGCCGCTCATCAGGGCCGCCATCATAGCACCGGCCGCGGCTTGACTTGCGGCACCGCGCTCGCGTATAAAGACGGCTCTTTGGAGGCCGGGATCGTCGATGCCCTCGTGGCTTTCTCTACCAGAAGGCGTTTCGACCTACAGCCCGGACGTCGATCGCCTCTTCTATCTCATCCTGATCATCACCGGCATCGCCTTCGTCGCGACCGAGGCGTTGTTGTTCCTCTTCGCTTTCCGCTACCGCCAGCGCGAGGGCGTGCGGGCCACGTACACGCACGGGAACCCGCGCATCGAGGTGATCTGGACGGTCGTGCCGGCCGTCATCCTCGTCTTCCTGGCGATCTCCAGCCGCTCGACGTGGGACCGGATCAAGGGACAGATCCCTAAAACCGACGAAGAGGTGATGGTCACCGCCTCGCAGTTCAACTGGGAGATCCGATACAGGGGAGCGGACGGCGCGTTCGACACGCCGGACGACGTCATCACCTCCAACGACATGCACGTGCCGGCGGGGGTTCCGGTGAGGATCCACCTCCGCTCCAAGGACGTCATCCACAGCTTCTTCCTCCCGCAGTTCCGCCTCAAGCAGGACGCGGTTCCGGGAATGACGATCGACGTGTGGCTCCAGGCGACCCGCACCGGAACGTTCGAGATCGCCTGCGCGGAGCTCTGCGGGTTCGGACACGCCACCATGCGGGGGATGCTGACCGTCCAGTCGCCGGAAGAGTATCGATCCTGGCTGCAGACCGCCCAGGCCGCGGTGACCGCGGCCCAGGACGGTGCGGGAGACGCCGTTCCTGCGGCGAAGCCCCCCGCGTGAAACCGGAGAGCGCCTCGATGTCCGAACACAAGACCCCGTTCATCAGAAAGTACATTTTCTCGCTCGATCACAAGATCATCGGGATCCAGTTCATGTTCCTGAGCCTGTTCTTCATGATAATCGGCGGGATCCTCGCCATGATGGTGCGCTGGCAGCTCGGATTCCCCGACAAGGCGATGCCGCTCGGCCGGCTGTTCCCGGAGAACCTCATGCCGGAAGGGCACATGGATCCCGCGTTCTACAACCAGGTCTTCTCGATGCACGGCACGATCATGATCTTCCTGGTGATCATCCCGATCCTGGCCGGCGCCTTCGGGAATTTCCTGGTGCCGCTGATGATCGGCGCCCGGGACATGGCCTTCCCGAAGCTCAACATGCTGTCGTTCTGGGTCGGCGCCGTGGGCGGCGCGATCATGGCCGCGTCCTTCTTCGTGGAGAACGGCCCGGCGGCGACAGGCTGGACCGCCTACCCTCCTTTGAGCGCCGTCCCCGACTATACCGGCGTCACCAGGGGGCAGACGCTGTGGGTGATCAGCCTGCTGATCACGGGCACCGCCTCGATCATGGGAGCCGTCAACTACATCACGACGATCGTCAATCAGCGGGCGCCCGGCATGTACTTCTTCCGCATGCCGCTCACGATCTGGGCCCTCTTCATCACGGCGATCCTGCAGCTCATGGCGACCCCGGTCCTGGCCTCGGCCCTCGGGATGCTGCTCTTCGACCGGACGCTCGGCACCCACTTCTTCGCGCCCTCGGGCGGGGGGCAGGTGCTCCTCTGGCAGCACCTCTTCTGGTTCTACTCCCATCCCGCGGTGTACATCATGATCCTGCCGGCCATGGGCTTCGTCTCCGATATCGTCGCGACCTTTTCGCGCAAGCCGATCTTCGGCTACAAGGCGATGGTGTTCTCCCTCGTCGGGATTGCCGGCCTGGGCTTCATCGTCTGGGGCCACCACATGTTCCAGAGCGGGATGAACCCGGCGCTCGGGAGCGCCTTCATGGCCTCCACCATGGTGATCGCCGTGCCCTCCGCCATCAAGACCTTCAACTGGCTCGGAACGCTGTGGCGCGGCTCGATCCGCTTCACGCCCGCGATGCTCCACGCTCTCGCCTTCGTGTCGTCCTTCATCATCGGCGGGCTCTCCGGCGTCTTCATGGCCTCGACCCCGGTCGACATCTTCATCCACGACACCTACTTCATCGTCGCGCACCTGCACTACGTCCTGTTCGGGGGGAGCCTCTTCGGGGTGTTCGCCGCCATCAACTACTGGTTCCCGAAGATGTTCGGGCGGATGCTGAACGACGCTGTCGGAAAGATCCACTTCGTCCTGACTTTCGTCTTCTTCAATCTGACGTTCTTCCCGATGCACATCCTGGGCATGGGCGGCCACATGCGACGCATCTATGATCCGACGCTGTACGATTTCCTGAAGCCGCTGCAGCCGATCAACGAGTTCATCTCCGTGTGCGCGTTCATCCTGGGAGCCTCTCAGGTCCTGTTCGTGGGCAACTTCCTCTGGAGCCTGTTCGCCGGGAAGAGGGCGGAGAGCAACCCGTGGCACGCCAACACTCTGGAGTGGTCCGCCCCCTCGCCTCCGCCACACCTGAACTGGGGCGAGACGATCCCCACGGTGTACCGCGGACCCTACGATTACAGCGTGCCCGGCCTCCAGGAGGACTATCTGCCGCAGGACCGCCCGGGCGCGGAGACACCCCATCCGTCACGTCCCTCCGTCCTGACGCCGGCGCGCGCCTGACGTGCGCGATCGACCGCCGCTCCCCGGCGCCGCCAGACCCTTCGACCCGCCGAGGCACCGTTTCGCCGTCCTGCTGGCCTGCTCCACCGTCGTGCTGCTCGCGGCCGGAGGCCTCGTGACGAGCACCGGGTCCGGGCTGGCCGTGCCGGACTGGCCGCTGTCGTTCGGGCGTTTCTTCCCGAGAATGGTCGGCGGGGTGCGCTATGAGCACGGGCACCGCCTGGTCGCGGCCACGGTCGGGGCCCTCACTCTGATCCTCGCGGGATGGTTCCTGCTGCGCGAGGGCCGCCGCTGGGTGCGGATACTCGCGCTCTTCGCCGCGGGGACGATCGTGGCGCAGGGGCTTTTGGGGGGGCTCACGGTCCTGCTCCGGCTGCCACCGTCCGTTTCCGTGGCCCACGCCTGTCTGGCGCAGGGCTTCTTCTGCCTGACGATCGTGCTGGCGCTCGCGACTTCCCGGGGGTTCGTCGCCGGGACCCCGGCCGCGCTCGAGGGCGACGGCTCGCCGCCGCTCTGGGCCCTCGCCTCGACCTCGTCTTTGTTGATCTATGGCCAGCTCGTTCTCGGCGCCGTCATGAGGCATACCGGAGCGGGCCTCGCGATCCCCGATTTCCCGCTCTCCTTCGGGAGAATCGTGCCGCCGTTCCTCTCGTTCGAGATCGCCGTCCACTTCGCGCACCGGGTGGGGGCGCTGCTGGTGGCCGCCGCCGTCCTCCTCACGGCGGCGCGCGTCCTGCGCCGGCATCGCCAGCGCAGGGACTTGGCGGTTCCGTCGATGCTGGCCCTGATCCTGGTGGCCGCGCAGATCGCTCTCGGGGCGGCGACCGTGCTGACGCGGCTCGCGGTGGCGCCGGCGACGGCGCACGTCGTGACCGGGGCCCTCCTCCTCGCGGTCTGTCTCGTGCTGGCGGTGCGCTCGGCGCGTGGATGGACACCGGCGACCGCCCGGATCCCGGCGGCGCGGCCGGTGGGGAGCGCGGCGTGAGGCCGGCACGCGGCCAGACGGCGGAAGCGGGGATGGACCGATCGGGCGCGGCCCGCCTCGCCGACTACCTCGAGCTGACCAAGCCGCGCGTCACCACGCTGGTCGTCGCCACGACCGCCGTCGGTTTCTACGTCGGCTCGCGCGGTCGGGTCGATGCGCCGCTCTTCCTGAACACCGTCCTGGGAACGGCCCTCGTGGCCGCGGGGACGAGCGCGTTCAATCAATACCTCGAGCGGGACGCCGACGGCCGCATGCTCCGGACTCGCGGGCGCCCGCTCCCCGCCGGACGCCTGGATCCGCCCGCGGCGTTCCTCTTCGCCCTCGGACTCTCCGTCGCCGGCCTGCTTCATCTGCTCATCACCGTGAACCTCCTGACGGGTCTCCTGGCGACCCTGACCCTGGCGAGCTATCTCTTCGCCTACACTCCGCTCAAGAAGGTCTCGTCCCTCTGCACCCTGGTCGGCGCGCTGCCCGGGGCCCTGCCGGCGCTCGGGGGATTCACCGCGGCGCAGGGCGAGATCACCGCGGGGGGCCTGGCGCTCTTCGCCATCCTGTTCGTCTGGCAGGTGCCGCACTCGCTGGCGATCGCCTGGATGTACCGTGACGATTACGCGCGGGGCGGATTCGCCCTGCTGCCGGTGGCCGACCCCGGCGGCGGCAGGACCGGCCGGCAGATCGTGACGCACTCTCTCGTCCTCCTGCCGGTCAGCCTCGTCCCCTCGGTCCTCGGGATCGCGGGCCCGCTCTACTTCTTCGGGACCCTGGCGCTCGGCCTGTCCCTCGTCGCCGTGGCGCTGCCGCTCGCGCTGCATGGATCGGCCCGCGCCGCGCGCCGCCTTCTCCTCGCCTCGGTGATCTATCTCCCCGGCCTCCTGGCCCTCATGGCGCTCGACAAGGTGACGCCGCCGCTGCGCTGACATGGAGCCGTCCATGGCCGCCCTGGGCCCCACGCTCGAAGAGCCGGCGCCCGATCACTCGCGCTTCCTGACCATCCTCCTGCTGCTCGCCGGCGTGATGTTCTTCGCCGGACTGCTCGGCGCCTATTTCGTCCTGCGCTACAGCGGACCCGGCTATCCGGCCCCTGGGATGCCTCGGCTGCCGGTCGTCCTCGCCGGGTTCAACACGGTGGTCATCGCGCTGTCGAGCCTGGTCCTGCGGTGGGGCGTCCGGGCCATGCGCGCCCTCGACGCCCGTGGCCTGAGGCGGAGGCTCGCCCTGGCGGCGAGCCTGGGCATGACGTTCGTCGTGCTGCAGGGGGTGCAGTGGCGCAGGCTCCTGGCGCTCGGGCTCACCTTCGCAGGGACGACCTACGGGACGACCTTCTACGTCATCACCGGCGCCCATGCGGTCCATGCTCTCAGCGGTGTGATCTGGCTCGTCTCGATCGCCGCCCGGCAGCGCGAGCTCTGGGTCCCGGAGAGAAGGAGGCGGCTCATCGAGGCGTGCGCCCTCTACTGGCACTTCGTGGGGCTCGTCTGGGCCGGCCTGTACGTCGTCCTCTATCTCGTGTAGGATCGGCGCTGTCGCGGGGGACGCATGACCCATCGACCGAGGTTCGCGTGCAGGCTCACGGCGGCGGCGTCGATCTTTCTCGCCGCCGCCCTCTGTCCTGGCAGGGCGTGGGCCCAGTGCGCGATGTGCAGCACGGCGATCGGCAGCAGCGCCGGGTTCGCGCGCGGCTTCGCCATCAGCATCATCTTTCTTCTCTCCACCCTCCTCGCCGTGATCGGGGGGTTCGTGGCCCTGGTCCTCTCCCAGACGAGGACGCCCCGCCGCCCGCCCCGCCCGGCGGGCGCCGGGCAGGAGACGCCCTCCCTCGTTCCACCTTCCGCATACTCGTCCTGACCCTCGCGCCTGCGGTCGCAGTTGCCGCCTGCTCGCTCGGCGATGGTGGCGCGCCTCCTTCAGTCCCCCGGGCGGGAGGGCCATCGCCGGCCGACACGATCCTCGCCACCGCCTCGGAGAGGGCCGGGGAGACGATCTACGTCCGGGAGAATTGCGCGCGGTGTCACACGCTCTTCGACTCACCGCCCGCCGCGGGAGCGCTCGCGCTCCCCTCACCGCCCTCTCGCGGGTGGACGTCGAGGGTCGGGCCGGATCTGGGCATCGAGGGGCATCGCCGGAGCGACGACTGGCAGTACGCGCACCTCTACGCTCCCGGCTCGATCGTGGATGGAAGCCCGATGCCCGCCATGCGCGATCTCTTCCGGCCCGGGCCCACGGGACGTCCGATGCCGACCGCCGATGCCATCGATCTCGTGTCCTATCTCCAGGCGCTCGGCCGCGGCCGGCGCGACGTCTGGGCCGAGCTCCGGCGGACCGAGCCGGAGATCGCAGCACCGCCGGCTGGCGGTCGCCCCCTGTTCGGCCGGGGGGAGACGCTCTACACCGAGCACTGCGCGTCCTGCCATGGCGGGTCCGGAGATGGCAGCGGGGAGGCCGCGCCGCTCCTTCTCTTCCCGCCGCGCGATTTCGTCGCGGCGAACTACCGCTTCCGCGCGGGAGGCGCCGGACGGCCGCCCGGCGACACCGACCTGTTCAGGACGATCACCATCGGCACCGGCATCGGCTCGGCCATGCCGGCCTTCTACTGGTTGCCGTCGGGCGACCGCTGGGCGCTCGTGCTCCGGATCAAGGAATTCTCGCCGCGGCTGCGGGGGAAGGGTATCGAGGCGCCGCCGCGCCCGGGGGGCGAGCCGCCTCCGTCCCCGGCGGGACCGGCGGTTCCGTCCGAAGACGCCGCGCGGATCGCCAGGGGCCGGGAGCTCTGGGCCGATCTCGGCTGCGCGGCCTGTCACGGCGCGGACGCCCGTGGCCTGGCGCGTGCCGCGATCGGGGCTCAGTGGGCGGACGCCGCCGGCGTCCCAGTCCCGGCGTCCGGAGACCTGACGCACGCCTGCGCGTACCGGGGGGGCGCGTCGGGACCCGCCGTCGAGCGGGCGCTCTTCGGGGAGGGCCTGGCGATGCCGTCCTACCTGGGCGCTCTGCCGCGGGAGGAGGATCGTGCAGTCCTCCGCGACTTCGTGCTGTTCCTGCGGGACGGCCGCGGACAGGCCGCCGGGGTCTCGCTACGAGCCGCGGTGAGAAATCGCGGTTAGATCCGACGCTACTTGGCGGGGTACTCGAAGTCGGCGGTCACGGAACCGGTGGCCGGAACAGTGACCTGCTTCGTCTGGGTTCCCAGCTTCTCGTGCCAGTACTGGAGCGTATAGGTCCCCGCCGGCACATCCGCGATCTTGAAGGAGCCCGACTCGTCGGTCAGGGCATAGTACGGGTTGGACGCGACGATCAGCCACCCCTGCATCCAGTTGTGGACATCGCACGAGATCCTGACGACGTCCGGCTTCTCGAACTGGACGTTCATCTTCTTCAGGAACTTCGGCTGGGCCCTGTTGAAGGGAGTGTTCGCCTTCGGCCAGGTATGGATGTTGTGCAGGATGCCGTCGTCGTTCAGGATGTCGATCTGCTGCGCGGCGGGGACGATCTGCACCCGGGGAACGAACCGGCAGCCGTTCTGATCGATCACGGGGTTTTTCGCGGCGGTCATTTTCTTCCCGTCCTTGGGGTCGGCGACGTTCACGACGGCGTTCTTCACCCCCTTGTCGGCCGCGACGAGAAGCGTTTCGTCGACATGCGGGACCTTGTCGCAGATCGCCTGATCCTTGGTGACCGGGATCTTGGCGGGAGGGGGGGCGTTGCCGGCGTATTTGACCTTGCCGACGATGTCTCCGGCGAATGCGTGGCCGAGGGCCAATAGAAAGACGGCCGGCAGCAGGGTCGCACCATTGCGGATGGTGATCATCGTATCGGGCTCCTTATCATTGTCAAACGTACCACGTCGCGTCGCGGAAGGCGAAGGGCGCCGCCCCGAAGGGTTTCAGGGCTCCGCCCCCATCGCCCCGCTGCGCTTGCTCCCGAGGCCGAACACGTAATTCCTGAGAGCCTCGATCTGCCTCTTCGGATCTCCTCCGAGAACGTCCGGGGGCGCTGACGATTTCGGATCCTCCGGGTCGTAGAAGGTCGGCATCTTCGTGCCCGGCACCAGTTTCTGCGGGTTCTCGATCCAGCGCGCGATCCAGTCGGGGTTCAGCCGGTCGTGCGCGAGCGTCAGGTCCGGCGCCCACCCGTCCGGGGGCCCGGGCGGCTTGCGCGCCCCGTTCTGATGGCAGTTCCAGCAGTTGAAGTAGTCCGGACGGAACATCTTGAGCGCCGCCTCGAGCTCCGGGCCCCGCGGCTGTGCCTGGGCCAGGGTCTGGAACGGGAAGGTCAGCTGGTCCCTGGCGGCGAAGGAGTGAACGAGCGCGTCGGCCTCCCGATCATCGAAATCGAAGGTCGGCATCCGGGCGGCCAGCCAGGGCCTTATCGGGGTCGGGCCCTTGAGAAAGCGGAAGAGCCAGGTGGGCTGCACCTTGGCGCCCTCGCCTTCGAGGATCGGAGGCGCGAGGCTCGGCGCCAGGCTCTTCGCCTCGTCCTCGCCCTTCCCCTCGGTCATCAGGTTGCGCGCGATGCTCTCGCGGATGGCTCCGCCGACGCCGTCGACGATGTGACACCCCTGGCAGTTGTTGTCCTTGATGATCCTCCGCCCCGCCTCCACCGCCTCGTCGCGCGCCGACAGACGGCGGACGCTCTCGAGCGGCATCCTCTCCTTGGTGAGGCCCTGAAGCACGAGGGTGACCTGGGCCGCCTCCTCGTCGGTGAACTCGAACTGCGGCATCCGGAGCCGGTCGTTGAAATCCGCCACCTTGTCCCGGTCGAACGATCGCGGCTCTTTCAGCTTCTGGAAGAACCAGGCCGGGGAGGTGTGCTCGATCGGCACGTATCCGAAGTAGAGGAGATCGGGATGTTTGCTTCCTTCCTCGGACAGATCGACGCCGATGGGGGGCGTGGTCTCGAAGCCGGGGATCAGGTGGCAGCCGAAGCAGCCGTACCGCGCGATGGTCCTCTCGCCGAGCATCACGTCCCGCGCCCGCTGGCTCATCCCGCCGAGCTTGACCCGCGCGTCCTCGGGCGGCATCCGCTGCGCCAGATACGCGAGCAGAGTGCGGTCGCGCGCGTCCGGCTGCGGCTTCGGCGGCGCCACCCTCTCCGAGCCCGGCGTGTCGTCCTTGAGCGTGGCCAGATAGGCCGTGATGTCGAGCGCCTCCTGCTCGGTCAGGCGCAGATTCGGCATCCGCGTCAGCGGGTTGTACGCCTTCGGGTTGCGGATCCATGCGTAGATCCACTCCGGGCGGTCCTTGCCGCCGACGCGCGACAGATCGGGGCCGAAGCGCCTCTGCCAGGCGACGGGGTCTCCGCTCCGGCGCTCGCCGCGGGCCTTCAGCACGTCGGGAGGCACCTCGTCCCTCTCGATCGCGTGGCATCCCATGCAGCCGACGGTCTTCACCAGCCGCTCGCCGCGCTTCGGATCGCCGCTGCCCGGGAGCGGCGGGTAGCCCGTCTTCTCGGCATGGTCGGCGAGATAGGCGACGATGCCGAGGACCTCGGCGTCCTCGCGCTCGCCGTCGCCCGCCTGCCGGTTGTTCTCCAGGCCGAAGAAGCGCGGCATCTTGGTGCTCGGCCGGAAGGCCTTGGGGTTCTTGACCCACCGGCCGATCCACTCGGGAGTGGTCTTGGAGGTCACGCGCGACAGGGGAGGGCCTGTCCGGCGCAGATCGGCGAAACCACGGATCTTGTGGCAGCCGAAGCAGCCGGACCGCTCGATGAGGGCGACGCCGTGGTTCAGACTGGGCGCTTCGGGAACCGTGACGACTCCCGGGTGACACTTCAGGCAGCCGGCTTCGATTCGGCTCCTGGCCAGCATCGGGAAGTCCCAGACGTGGTCCCGCTCCCAGCGGTGGGTGCGCTCCCAGGCTTCGCGCTCTTCCTTCGAATCGGGCGTGTGCGCCGCGTACACGAACTCGACCGCGCGATCCCTGCCGCCGTGGCAGGGCGTGCAGCCGAAGCGATCGACAGGGTGCGGCGACGTGCCGCCCGCGAAGAGATCGATCCGGACGTGGGTCCTGAACGGCTCCGGAGCGTCCTCGAACCCCTTGCGATCCGCGGCCAGGTGACAGGTCTGGCACCGATCGGCGCGCGGGATGCTGGTGAAATTGATGTCGATCGGCATGGTCGGGAGGACGGCCTGCTGGATCTTGAGAGTCGGCGCCACGAAATCGAGGAGGGGAGCGTTCAGCAGATCGACCGCCACCTTCATCAGGCCGCTAGGCGCCACGGTCTCCAGCTTCTTGCGCTGCCGGGCGATGCCGGCGGTCAGGTCCTCGATCTGCTTCTGCACATCGACGCTCTTCCCGGTGATCCCCTTGAGGATCGCCTCGACCTCGGCCTTCGCCTTGTCCTCCTCCTGCAGCTTGACGCGCAGATCCTCGAGGCGCGCGCTCAGGTCGTCCATCTCCTTCTCGAGGCGGCCCGCTTCGGGAGCATGGTGATCGCGCGCCTCCTCGTAATCGAACCTCTTGGCGTCGAACGTCGACTTGATGGTGCGGAAGGCGAGATCGTCGCTGTAGTTCCTCGCGGCGATCTCCTTCAAGCGCTTCTCGGCCGTCGTGCGGTCCGCGGCGTGCCGGGCGGCGGCCTCCTGGGCCCCGGCCAGATCGGCCTCGAGGCGCTTGAGCTCGTCCTTGTTGACCGCCTCCTCGGCGGCCTTCATCGCGGCGCGCGTCTTCTCCGCCTCGAGACGCGCGAACGCCTGCTGATACCCCTTCCAGCCGCGTGAGTAGTCGTCGTAGACCATCCACACCAGCACGGCGAACAGGCCGATGCTGCTCGCCGCGAAGAGGAGGTTCATGGCGCCGAGCTTTCTCAGGTACTCGTCGATCGTCTTCGGCACGTCAGCCTCGGCGGCGGAGGGCAGGCCCCCGACGTCAGATGTTGAAGAAGATCTCCGGGATCGTGACGATGTAATGCAGGTTGATCGTCCAGCGCAGCATCATCTTGATGGGCAGGCTGCACATCGTCAGGAGCAGGAACATCAGGACGTGATAGCGGGCCGGCCCCAGCTTTTCGTAGAAGCGCTTCATGCCACGCTTCGCCATGAGAGGCGGGATGCCCAGGAAATAGGCGAGCACCAGCAGCATCCCGAAACATTCGCGGATGAGAGGGTTCTTCGGGAGACCCGTGTGCAGGAGCTTCACCCAGATGATCTGCGACAGGTCGATGTTGATGAGCGGGACGAGCTTGTGCACGTCCCAGGCCTCGAACGGTCCGAAGAAGTTCTGATTCGGCCCGCGCAGGAAAGTCCCGATGATGATGAGCCAGACCCACAGGCCGACGAACCCGAAGAGGTACAGGGAGATCTCCACCCGGCGCGATCGGAACGTGTAGAAGCCGTTCCCCTTCGGGTTCGTGTCGATGTACGGGATGGCGCAGAGTCCGATGATGATGAGGCCGGGCAGGAGCACGCCGGCGATCCAGGGGTCGAAGTAGACGAGCATCTCCTGGAGACCGAGGAAGTACCACGGCGCCTTGCTCGGGTTCGGCGTCTTGGACGGGTTGGCCGGCTGCTCGATGGGGGCCTTCAGGTAGATGGACCAGATGATCAGGAAGATCGTCCAGAGGATCATGCAGATGAACTCGGTGTATACGAGATCGGGCCACACGAGCACCTTGCCGTCGCCCGTTTCGC
>Ga0307471_100001331_pt1 | contig 13447 bp, 11 predicted proteins | sample atmos_gasesAM3C__2_FD_204566 | JGI IMG/M metagenome (GOLD analysis project Ga0307471, IMG submission 204566) | Hardwood forest soil microbial communities from Morgan-Monroe State Forest, Indiana, United States - atmos_gasesAM3C_515 | ecosystem: Environmental > Terrestrial > Soil > Temperate... | reverse complement strand
CCGCAACCGGGATATTCGTGCCCACATCGCTCCCCGCCGAAACTTCGATGAATCCGGTAACGGCCTGCCCGGCGACAGCTGTCGCGGTTCCCACAGTGAGCGTTGGTTGTTGTGCCGTGGCCGCCACGAACAGAACGCAACTCAGAAGAATCAATGCCAGCAGCTTGCGCATACTCGCCTCCTCCAGACCACGCTTGAGAGTCGGCAGAGTATAACGCCGCCGGTCGAAAGCTACACAGGGCCCGCTGCTCTCGCCACCAACTTGCGCCCTCGGCTCGCGCGAGATAAGCGCCAGCACTCCTAACAGACGAATTCATGGCGATTTTCCTCGAATTGGACTTCTGTCCCGCGTCCGCGGAACCACGCCGACTTGAAGCCGCTTTTTCCTAATCGGATTACTTCCGGGTAGCCTGTCAGAACTAAGCCGCTGGTGCGGCGGAGGAAGAGTAGTTGTGTAGCCGACGAAGAGTGGAAGCGCTACCATCCGGATCAGAGAAAGGAGGCTCCTATGACCCGACTTCGTCAACGCATGCTGGAAGATCTTCAGCGGCGCAACCACTCACCCGACACGATCCGCGGTTACATCTGGGCGGTCCAACAGTTTGCCGAGTACTTCGGCCGCTCTCCCGAACATCTGGGTGCCGCAGAGCTGGGACGCACCGAAAAAACCGAAAGAGTTAAGATGCAGCACTGGCGTCGGCTAAAATGATACTGACTACGTTGGAAATCGAAGGGCCCTTTGCTTGCAAAGTTTCGTCGCCCGTCCGTCATGAACGTGACCCGGAAAACCTTCTTGAGACGCTTCACCTCGCCTCATCCTGTGATTCTGCTGAGGTATTTACGAGTTGAGTTCTGGGTTCAGTCTGACGCCTTATGACGAGGATAGACAGGACGCGCCCCAAACGCGGCCATCAATAGCACGTTATAGGACCTTCCATCGAGAGTAATCACAGAGTTCGCAGGACCCGGCTTCCCGACTACGAGGCCGACAGGAGAATCACGCGGTCGCCGAAGCGCAAGGCTCCTGCGCACCCCTGTTTCCGAGATGGGCCTCTGTGGATGGGTTTCCTTAATCCCTCTCACGACCTCTTTGACCGCTTCAGAATGCTTTTCGCCGGCACTTCGGGCTCGATCGTATTGATCCACGATCAGCGTGTCCCGTATAAGCATCCACCTCGGGCATTGGCCGTTTTTGCTTGGTCTCCCACGTTTTCCCACAGACCCTCCCAAAACCTCACCCAGACTGTAAGGGATGTTGATCCCGCCAAAGGTGAATGTTATTGCGACCCTGCCATCGAAAGCGAGGCCGAAGAATCTGATCTGCTCTTAACTAGTGCGATAACGACGACCGACATGCTCAGGATCCGACGACAAAGACAATCTCCCAGAATGCACAAACCCCGCTCCATCGGTATCAGGGCAAGCATTCCCTGATAAACCCCAAGAATTCCCTGTTCAATCCAAGCCGGAATGGGGGCAAGTGATCCTGCAGAATGAATGCGATCTAGACGATAGCGTCATGCTCCCAGTCTCAGAAATTGGGATTTTCCTTGCGATTTCCGCTGTTGGTAGGGATCCGGTGCCCAGGCTTCGGGTGGCGGTCAGAGGAGGCGTGAAGGTGAATTCGAGGGCAGGTCCCAATTGCGGGTTCAACATTTCGCCGGCCGCTCAAAAGAAGCCATGCTGGCTAGTCGCGGATCGTTGGGGACGAGGGATTACTCCAAATCGTCGCTCGAGTGTTCTCAGCGCAAGAGACAACGGATCAACTTTCAGCTGCCAGCGGTGTGTTTTTATCGCGTTCTGGCTCCCGGTGGTCAGCAATTTTGTATCGTCCCCCGTATGGTCTTACCGGTTGCGGCACGCGGCAGACCGGGCATGGGGTAGTGTTGCGAACGCTGACGCTCCACTTGCCTACGAAGAGGCCACCGCCCTTGCATGAGGTCATAAATTGACTCTTTCGGCGTGGCGAAAAATCGACGCTCGATGTTGCTCCCGCCGAGGCTGTTGTACTTAGGACCTTATGCTTGGCGGAATGTTGATGGCTACAACTCCGACGCCCTGCCCAATTTTGGCCCGAGCGCCCGACCCTTCTGCGTCAGTTTCTACCAATGCTTCAATAAGAGACCAGCGAGCACGAGGAGGCAGAGGCTTGGGAGCACCCAGGAATAGCAGTCCCTGACTTCGTCGGCTATTTTGGTTCGCTTGCTGGATCGCACGCTGTCCCCAGTCGCCGATAAGTTTGAGACAAAGCGCACGCATCGACAATGGCTCTGACGTGGTGTTACCTAGGTGTAACGGCGTTTGGAGGCGAAAGGGCTCGAGGGCCAGAAACCGGCAAGAGAGCCGGTGGTGGAGGCAGCCCGTTCGCCCGCATTGAACCTATACGCCCGCGGGACTAGAATTTCACCACCGTCTCGGAGAACCAGCCATGCCCCATTACGAATTCTTCTGCCACGCTTGCAAGAAGTCATTTTCGAAAGTCTTGTCCCTAGTCGACTACGAAGAGGGCGAAGTTTTGTGTCCACATTGCGGCAGCAGGGAAGTAGAGCAGCGCTGGTCCGCCTTCTCCACCATCACCTCCAAGAAGAGCGCGTGACGGTACGCGCAAGGAGGCGCATATGCGCTTCGACCACTTTTCCTTCGGCACTATTCGGATCGACGGTTCTACCTGCCAGCATGACGTCGTCATTGATCGCGGTGAAGTCCGCAAACGGAAGAAAGGACCTTCCAGGCAATTTAATGACGCTTCCGGCCACACCCCGCTTTCAATAGAGGAAAAGATCCCTTGGAAATGCCGGCAGCTCATCATCGGCACCGGCGCATACGGCCGATTGCCGGTGATGAAAGAGGTGAAGCTCGAGGCCGAGCGGCGCAAAGTCGAGCTGGTCGTGCTGCCGACTTCCCAGGCTATCGCCGTGCTCAACCAGAACCCCGAAGCAACCAACGCGATCCTTCACGTCACCTGTTAAGGCGCGCTTCCCCCGCGCCGTTTCCCTTCAGCACGCCGCTGGGCGAGCCGCGCTACGTTTTTCCCGAATGCACGCTTGGTGGGTTCAGGAACGGTACATTCTTTTGCGGTCACCCGCGCTACAATCGTGGCATTGGCACCCGCTGGTTGGGGTTGCACGCAACGATCTCTCCTCGAACGCGCAAGAGGCGCAGGACCAACAGGGATGAACGTCCTTCTGCTCTCCATGCCGGATTATTTCGAGCACATGCCTCCAATCGCGGTGCGGATGCCCAACGGCGCTCTGACCTCGCTTGCTGGAAACGTAGATAAGCACCATCGCGTCGCCGTTGCGGATCTAATCCTCAGCCATCGTCGGGTACGGGAGACCGTCACCAGCCTGTTTCGTGCATTTGATCCAGAGCTGGTTGGCCTCTCGGTGATGACGTTTCAGCGCCAGACTGCTCACCGCGTCATCGATCTGGCACGTGCGCTGAAGCCGGGCGTGAAAATCGTAGTAGGCGGTTATGACCCGAGTCTTGCGCCTGAAGCCTACGGGGAAATGAATGTGGATTTCATCGTGCGCGGAGAAGGCGAGGTCACCTTCCGCGAACTGTTACGTGCTCTGGAACAGGGCGGAGGCTTGGAGCATATCCAGGGACTTTCGTATCGGGACGGGGAGGACTGGTTTTGTAACCCCAATCGACCGGTACATCGGCTGGAGGACGATCAGATTCGTCTGCCGGATCGTGCTACTCGAGTGTTAACAGGCTACACGCTGCTCGGCCGGCAGGTGGATGTGATCGAGACCTCGCGGGGCTGTACCTACGACTGCAGTTTCTGTTCGATCATCGAGATGCGCGGCCGTAACTTTCACACCTACTCCTTTGAGCGAGTTCTGGCTGACATCCGCGATGCGCAACACCACGGTGCCCGCACGATCTTCTTGGTGGACGACAACATTACGCTGAACGTGCATCGGTTCGAAGCACTCTGTCACGCCATCATCGAAGCGCGCTTAAACAAGCTGGACTACTTTGTCCAGGCGATGACTTCCGCCATCGCAAGTCACGGGAAGACGCTCGCACCCCTGATGCGCCGGGCGGGGTTTCGCTACGTTTTCTTGGGGATTGAAAACATTTTGGAGGGTGATCTCCAGTTCCTCCGTGCCAGTGCCAAGAACACGGCACGCGACAGCGGGCGCAACGCTGGCAATGCGACGCTGAGGGCTATCGACTGGCTGCACCGGAACAAGATGTACGTGGTGGGAGGATTGATTGTAGGCAATCCCGACGACACTCGTGAATCCATAGAGGCCAACCTCGCCTTTGCCCGCCGTTATGTCGATTGGCCCTACATCCAACACCCAACTCCATACCCGCGCACCCCGATGACCCAGGATTTCCGCGACCGCAGCCTGATCATGAATGAGCGTCTGGAAGAATACGACGGTACGACGGCTGTTGTGCGCACCAACCACTTGTCCGCAGAAGAAGTCGAGTACGTCCGCTGGCAAGCTGAGCGCTGGATGAAGGTTCGTCACCTGCCGGCAGCCCTTCGTCACGACCCGTGGTTCGTCATGCGGCATGGTCCAGAGATGCTGGCTCACACGTTTCGCGGCTGTACGCTTCGTTCTGTACTGGGACTGGAGAATGATCGAAGATCGTTTGAGCGCTATAAGGCGATACGACGTCTGGAGCGGGCGTATGTATGACCCGCAACGACTGGAGCGAATTTGCAGGCTTCGGCTGGTTTCTTGGTGATCTTGTATGGGTGCAGAAATCAGGGGTTCCACCTGAGCCGGCGGACGAAACGGTGAGTGTGATCACGATGCTTCGAGCAAATCAACACTAAAGGATTTGTGTCCGATGATCTCGAGCGCGAGCCCAGAACCGAGTCGCTAGCATGGCCCGCATGCCTAATCTCACTTCGGTAATCAATCAGCTGGAGCGGGAACGCACCCATCTCGCGTCTCACGGGAACAACTCAACAACGCGCTCTCAGCGCTGAACGGAACAGGCAACGAGCGAACCCGCAGAACTATTTCCCCTGCCTGTCGCGCACGGATTGCCGCAGCACAACGGGCAAGATGGGCATCAGCGCACTGCCTAGTGCGTCCAGTCAATGGGCTCCTCTGTTAGGATGGCGATGTTCTGCTCGTGTACTTGCGACACCTGCCGAACCGTTCCTGGAAGGGGAATAATCGTCGCGGCAATCTAACCAATATGTGAGGCCCGGTGGTGGGCCGAGACAGCAGCAACTGGGCACCAGAAACAGAAGACTGGATCAGGTCAGACCGATCTGGCGGCACTACTGTTGTGGGACTGCCAGCACATGACGCAAGTCGTCAGGTGAGAGGCTTTGTTGTGGTCTCTGGCTTTAGGCTCATGAGGAGGGTTCCAAATGCAGCCACCGCGATTGTTGCCGTTCTTGTTTGCCATGGCGCTCTCGTGCGCCGTCGCGCCCGAACCACTGGCGCAGGAGTTGCCGACTCCGCCCCCTCCGTATAAGAGAATATTCACCGTCATGCCTTTGAAGGGCGGGGTGGCCCGGGCGGCGCAAATCGTTGGGCAAGCCACGACCGGTAGCACGATCCCGCTTTGGAGCTATAGCGTCATTTCCCCGCTGGATGGCATCACCTACTCCGGGCAGATGGTGGGCCGCAGCCCGTTTTTCCACGGATACAGGACCAGCACAATTCAAGTCGACCTGATTCCAGTCATATTAACCTTTGCTGGAACTGGAACTGTATTTGATCCCACGTCTCCTGACCCTTGTCTAAGCAATAGCGCAGTCCTTGGGGTTGTGCAGAACTCACCGATATTCCACAACACCGGGTACATCATGAACGGTGCTGATGTCGGCAGCACGCAATACGTCGATGCCTTTCAGCGGGCCAACTTCTGGAACGATGTGTCAGTTGCGGGAAATAGCTACCACACGCTTCTCAGTCTAGCCACTCTTTCCGCCGTGAGAGTCACGGTGCCGGCGGCGAATGGTCAGACGAATTCCGCGCGATGCGGACATTTTGGGAACATGGATATCAACTGGTGGGATGCCTACGTGCAAACAACGCTCATCCCCTCGCTCTCCGGGCAAGGGGTCGGTCCTACGGTTCTGCCAGTGTTCCTCTTTGACAGCGTGGTCATGTACCAGAACGGAAATCCCACTCAGTGCTGTGTCCTTGGCTATCACGGTGCATATACGGTTTCGACGTTGCCGCAGACCTACTCGGTAGTTGACTTCGACACGTCCGGAGCCTTCGGAGGAGACATTTCGGTTATGAGCCACGAGGTCGGCGAATGGATGGACGACCCGTTGGGTACAAATCTCGCACCGGCGTGGGGGCATATTGGTCAGGTCTCAGGCTGTCAAAACGACCTGGAAATCGGTGATCCGTTGAGCGGCACGTCTTTGCCGCAGGTTTCGCTCAACGGGTTCAATTACACCCTGCAAGAGTTGGCGTTTTTCTCGTGGTTCTATCGGCAGTCGCCTTCGATCGGATCTGGTGGCCTGTATTCCGACAACGCCACTTTCACCACCGGTGCCGGGCCCGTCTGCATGTGAGCTTCGGCGGTAAGCCTACAGGCCAGGAGGATATGGGAAATGATCCTCGCACAGCTACCACGACCGGGGAAAGCTTCCATGTGGAAACGGCTTTCTCATTTTCTTTCCTGGCTCTGGAATCTGGTTTTCTTGGTCTTGTTTACGACAGCCGCGTGGTCTGATTCACTGGTGCTTGTGAACAGCCAAGCCGCGCAGGGTGCGAATGACTCTTTGCATTGGTCACAGTTGGGTCCTGACGGGACAATTCTCACGGCCAGTTTTACTGCTAAATCAGCCAGCGGCTTGACGGTCACGGCCAACTTGGCCGCTCCCAACGCTGTGGCCTCGGTCGTGTGCGCGGCCACTCCGTGCAGTTGGACCGGAACAGGGTTTACAGCCGGAGACACCGTGATTTGGACTTCGGACGCCGCGAACGGAGGAAGCGGCCCCCTGACCTTGAATTTCGGCGGTGGGGTGTCAGGGGTCGGCGCTGTTGTGCAGGCCGACGGACCGGGTCAATTTACCGTCCAAATCCAGGCCCTTAATGGATCGACTTCCCTCGGGACTTTTACGGCGACGAGCAACGCTCAGGGAGACGCAGTTTACATCGGAGTTCTGGACCAGACTGGCCCCAACATTACCTCAGTCGAATTCCGCCTTACCAGTTGCACTGGGACCTGTACTGACTTCGCCCTGGACACGGCAAGTCTCAATGTTCCTAACGTCACTAGTTTCCCCTTAGCTGTCACGCTGACAGGGTCGGGCTCGGGCTCAGTCACGAGTGCACCTGGTGGCATCGCTTGTCCAAGCGCCTGCACAGCAAACTTCGGCAGTGGGACGTCGGTCATCCTTACTGCCACTCCGGGCTCGGGGTCCACCTTTGCGGGATGGAGCGGGGCCTGCTCCGGAGTCGGCGCCTGCTCGGTCTCCATGACCGCGGCCAAGTCGGTCACGGCAACCTTCAACGTTTCCTCGACTGCTTTTCCACTAATGGTTACGGTCGCGGGCACAGGCACAGGGACCGTCAGCAGCGCCCCTGCCGGGATAAGCTGTCCGAGCACGTGTACTGCGAACTTTAACGGCGGAACCTCGGTCACCCTGACCGCGACTCCCAGCTCGGGGTCTACCTTTGCGGGATGGAGCGGGGCCTGCTCTGGGGCGGGCACTTGCTCGGTCTCCATGACTGCGGCTCAATCTGTCACGGCAACCTTCGTGCCCGCTACCTTCCCGTTAACCGTTAGCCTGGTGGGCACGGGTTCGGTCAGCAGCGCTCCTGCCGGGATCACCTGTCCGAGCACCTGCAGTGCAAACTTCAACAGTGGAGTCTTAGTCACCCTGACCGCCGCTCCGGCCGCGGGGTTCACTTTCGGGGGTTGGAGCGGGGTTTGCTCGGGAGTCGCCACATGTGCGGTCACTATGACCGCAGCCAAAGCCGCCACCGCCACCTTCAGAGCCACTACGGCCACTACCCTGGCCGTGTCGGCCTCACAGGTAGCCGTCGGAGCGACCGTAACCCTGACCGCAAAGGTGACATCTACCTCGGCCAGCGGTACGCCTCAAGGTACGGTGACGTTCAACAACGGTTCGGTTGTGCTTGGCACGGCATCTCTGGACAATTCCGGCGCCGCAGCCCTCACGACCAATCCCCTCACATTGGGTGCGTATTCGCTCACAGCAACCTACAACGGAGGCACCACCTTCTCCTCCTCGACCTCGTCGGTCGCCAACGTGGAGGTGGTTGATTTCACAGTTACCGCCGGGCAGTCCAGTCTCAGTGTGCCGGTCGGGCAAAGCGTGAAGACGACGTTGACGATCACGCCGGAGCCTTTGAATGGCTTCAATCAGGCGGTAACGTTCGCTTGCTCTGGGCTACCCTTGGGAGCAACGTGCAGTTTCACTCCAGTCAGCGTGACGCCGAGTGGATCCCCAACGACTACAACGATGGCCATCCAAACGGCTCTTTCCGCTCGACTCGACCGGCATGGTTCGGGATTCCCGGGCAAACCATTTTATGCTCTGCTTATCCCCGGGCTCGTCGGTGTGATCGGGTTAGCCGGAAGTGGAAGGCGGCCATGGAGAGGCGTGCGTTTGCGGGGACTGATCCCTGTCTTGGCACTATCAATGTTGTGGATGGCTGCCTGCGGCGGCGGCACCATGAATAGCAGCGCGCCTGGAAACCAGGGAACTCCGACGGGAACCAGCACGATTATCGTGATGGCGTCGACCGGCGGTTCGAATCCTCTCAGCCATCAGGTGATGGTCACCCTTACAGTGCACTAAACCAACAGGCTTCGGCTGGTTCTTTGGCCATCTTGTGTGGGTGCGTCCGTTGCATCGGTGGAACTGGGCACAATTCGCGGGATAACGATTGTGGACAACAGCGAGCGCTGGAACGGAAAGGTCCGCCGTCCACTCCGGAGTCACTCGGTGTTTGCTGTTAACATCGCTGACAAGGGCTTTCTTTTCTCCAGAAAAACGCTAATATCTAAGCCTCCTTCTCCCAAGGGTGGGGCCCCATGCATGCTCCCGTGCCACTCCACAAATTAGCAGGGCGTTACGAGATCAAAGAGGTCCTCGGCCAAGGCGGTATGGGCTTGGTATACCGGGCACGCGACGTGCTCATTCGACGCGACGTGGCCTTGAAGACGCTGCGTGACATCCCTCAATCCGCCTCGCTGCAACTTTTCTACAAAGAGTGCGATGTGCTGGCCTCCATGAGCCACCCCAACATTGTAGAGATCTTCGATGTTGGGGAATTCGAAGAGGAGGGCGAAAAGAAGCCCTATTTCGTAATGCCTTTGCTGCCGGGCAAAACGCTGGACAAAATAATCAAGACCGAAAGTCACCGCCTGACCGTGGAGCGCTCCATGGACATTTTTTCCCAGGTTTGCCGGGGTTTACAGGCGGCTCACGAACGGGGCTTGGTGCATCGCGACCTGAAGCCGAGCAACATTTTCGTGATGGAGGATGACTCAGTCAAGATTATCGATTTCGGCATCGCCCACATGAACGACGGCCATTCCACCATGGGCCAGAAGGGAACGCTGCTCTACATGTCTCCCGAGCAGATCGAGATGAAACCCTTGTCGGCCTCGTCCGACATTTTTTCTCTCAGCGTGGTCTGCTATGAGGTTTTGACCGGCCGGCAACCCTTCCGCGGCAATCGTGATGAGGAGGTTGTCGCCGCGATTCTTCACCAGATTCCTCCGCCGGCCTGTGAGCTGAACCCAGCCGTGGGCCGGCCCATCAGCCGCGTGATCCACAAAGGGATGGCCAAACAGCCCTGGCACCGCTTCTCCACTGCGCGCGATTTCGCGGATACGATCAACAAAGCCTTGCGAAATGAGCCGATTGAGTACTTCGATTCGTCTCGCCTGCGGCCAAGATTGCAGCGCTGCACCAAGGCGGTGGAGGACGGCGATTACCAATTTGCGGGCGAGATTCTCAGCGAGTTGGAATCCGAGGGCCACATCGATACAGAAATTTCAGTGCTGCGAGCGCAACTCGATAAAGCGCTCCGCCAAAAAACCATTGCTCAGTTGATAGAGAGCGCAAAAGCGCGCTATGAGGAGCAGGAGGATCCTTTGGCGCTGCAGAAAATACAGGAGATCTTGCAGCTCGATCCGCAAAATGTCACTGCCTTATCGCTGAAGAGCAAGATCGAGAACCGGAGGAGCGAGCGCCAAATTGACAATTGGTACCGTCTGGCGCAGCAACATATCCAGAACCATGCTTACACCCATGCCCGCGAGGCTTTGCAGAATGTGCTGCAACTCAAGCCTCAAGAAGCACGAGCTGTGCAGTTGCTCAGCGAAATTGATCAGGAGGAACAGGAGTACAACAAGCTTCGCCAGGACAAGGCTCAATTGCACCGGGCGGCGATGGAGGCCTGGCAGAGAGGCGATGTCAGTACCGCACTGACGAAACTGGCCCTTGTTCTGGAACTGGACCGTCGCGCTCCTGACTCTTCCGACGCCGGGCGCAGCACCACCTACCAGACCTTCTACAACCAGGTCCGGTCAGAACATGACGCCATCAACAATGCCTACGTTGAGGCCCGCAAGGATCTGGCAGATCAAGATTTCGCCAAGGCGCTGTCGCTGTGCGACACCTTGCTGGCCAAATATCCCAACCACACCCTCTTCCAGGCATTGAAATTCGATATCGGGGAGCGGCAGAGACAGGAACTCTCCGCTTTCATTGCTTCCGTCGACCGCAGCCTGGAAGTCGAGCCGGATCTTGACAAGAAGGTGAACCTGCTGAAGGACGCGCTTGCCAGATATCCGGGGGAAGCCCACTTCGAGCGGGCGTTGGGCACCACCCAGGACAAACGCGATTTGGTGAATTCCATCGTCACCCGCGCACACTTGCACGAAGAACAGAGCCTGTTTGCAGACGCCCTCAACGACTGGGAGATCCTGAGCAACATTTACAACCAATATCCAGGTCTGAAATTTGAAATCGAGCGCTTGCAGAAGCGGCGCGAGCAGCAGTCACGGGCAGAGGCCAAAGCACAGATCACGGACCAGATCGACCGGTGCATGCAGTCCGCGCACTATGCCCGCGCCTTGGAGCTCCTGCAGCAGGCACACCCAGAGTTCCCGGGCGACGCTGAGCTGGCGGAAATGCTGAAGCTGGCCCAGGCAGGCCTTGAGAAAGCCAGGCAGGCACAACGCCTGATGACGGAGGGGCAGGAATTCTGTGCGCAGCAACGTTTCAAAGAGGGCCTGGAGTTACTGGAGCAGGCCTTCCACATTGACGAGCACAACACAGTGAGCCGCAACGTTTTGTGCAATGCACTTGTGGAGCAGGCCCGCACCTTGGTGGATGGGGATTGGAGAGCAGCGGAGGAGCTTACGTTGCGAGCTTTGGATCTCAATCCCGAACACGCGCAAGCCAAGAGCATGCGCACCCTGGTGCTGGATCGAAAGCGGGAGCAATTCGTCAACGAATTCATGTCGCAGGCGCGAAAGATGCACGCCGCCGCGGATTTGTCCGGTGCGTTGTCAAAAATCGACGAAACTCTTCTGGCGTACCCCGGGGAGTTCCGGCTTTTGCAAATGCGACAGACTCTGCAACGGGAAATCGCGGAATCCCAACTCCGCCAGGAGCGACGGCAAGACCTCGACGAATTGCGGCGTCTGCAACGTGAAGTGGAGAGCGCCACGGACCGATCTTTGACTGCTGCCTTCGGCAAACGCGCGCGAACACTGGCCGGGAAATATCCCAATGATGAAGAGTTTGAATCTGTGGCTAAAGAACTGGCGGCTCGGACAGCGGTTGTTGAAGCCTACGAGCCCGGCATGCCAGAGGAGAGTAAAGCCAAAGCTGCTGCGGCTACTCCGATTTCGTCTCCCGGTGACGCAGCAGAAGATCCTCGTGCACAGCCGTTGCCATCGCCCGGCAGAACGGCAGTTGCCGAGGTGGGTGGCCAGAAAAATGCTGCCGACGCGCCGGCTCGTGTTCTGCTGCGCTTAAGGCTCCCCCTGATTCTGGCGGGAGGGATTTCCTGGTTCCGTAGCATGGCAAGTCGGATCCGTTGGCCACGTCTTCATTTCCAAGCCTTACGGGATCTCACTTTTCTTAAGTCCCCGATTGGTAAGTCTCAGAGAGTCCTGGGTGCCCTATGTGGCGTCTTGGCTGTGCTGATTGTGCTGGCGTTCGTAATTCCGAAGATTGCCTCGAAACCTAAGCCGAAGGTCGTGGCTCAGGTCGCCGTCCGTGTGCGTACCATCCCTGCGGGAGCGAAGATCCTTATTGATCGTGAAGCACGCGGTTCTTCGGAAGCCGACTTGCGGTTGCCGGTGGGCGTTTACACCGTCACAGCGCAGATGGATGGTTACCAGCCAGCTACCAGTACTCTGGAAGTTCGACCCGGCACACCGGTATCTCTCGAAATGGCGCTTCTGCCCGTCCCTATCACGTTTCGGCTCACGACGGATATTGGCGGAGGAAAAGTATGGCTCGATAACCGGAGCGTGGGGGACCTGAATGGGGGCCAAATCACGCTGAGCGATGTGGCCCCAGGCAAACACCAGCTGCGATTCGCTACCGAAAAAGGTGGGGCTGCCTTCCGTTTCGAAGCCGCGCAAGCAGCGCTCCCTGTAGTCGGCGGCACCATTTCATCGAAGGGCGTGAATACTCTCGTAGTTGCAGGCTTCGGGCCTAGGCTGAAGGTGTATAGCAGCTTCACTCCAGCTCAACTGAGTGTTGACGATCAACCTGCGATTGAATTAGTTCCAGCGGGTTCGGAACTGCAGAATATTGCTCCCGGCAACCACCAATTGTCAGTCACACAGGCAAGTCAGCGGCACACGGTGGATATCGATGCTGGGCCTGTGCCGTCACTCAGCGCCTTCGTGCAATCCAACCAGAACATCGGCACGATACTGATTGTCACCGCCGAAGACCGGGTGAAAGTCTTTCTCGATGGCAAGCTGCAAAAGCAAACCACCGAGGCCGGCCAGTTGCGGATTGCCAATCTTGAGCCCAGGCAGTACCAGGTGCGGGTTGCCAGAGACGGTTTCCAGGAGGTACCGGAGCAGAAGATTGACGTTCGCAAAGGGGAGCAAGCCCGGGCGAAGTTTGTCCTCCAGCCAATGGCCCGCCTGGCTGTCTTGGCGATTCAGGGCGGCATGCCGGGCACCGAGGTCGTGATGGATCGCACCTCCATTGGCACGGTGCAGGCCGACGGTTCCTTTCGCTATTCCGCCGTCTCCCCTGGAGACCACGCCCTCGAATTGCGCAAGGACCATTTCCAGACCCGCCAGATTCAGAAGCGTTTTGCAGTCGGTTCGCCGGTGTCCCTGGATGCCACTGAGGCTATCCTAGAGCCGATGCCCGGCGAGTTGCGCGTAACGTTTTCTCCCCCCGAGGCCGATGTGACCCTCGGCGGCAACGGTCAATCAATCACCAGGATAAGGAACGGATCGACCCTAAACCTGCCTCCCGGTT
>Ga0307471_100001329_pt1 | contig 13480 bp, 9 predicted proteins | sample atmos_gasesAM3C__2_FD_204566 | JGI IMG/M metagenome (GOLD analysis project Ga0307471, IMG submission 204566) | Hardwood forest soil microbial communities from Morgan-Monroe State Forest, Indiana, United States - atmos_gasesAM3C_515 | ecosystem: Environmental > Terrestrial > Soil > Temperate... | reverse complement strand
CTTCAAAACCCAGCAACACTTTGCGCGCGTGTTCCGCCGGATGTGCGGAGCCAGCCCTACGGAATATCGCCAGGAATTTCTGCGCTAGACGCGGCTCCCACATCCCGTCTTCGAGAATTCCGAAAGTTTTGATCCAGAGGCAGTCATTCAGACACAACTCAATCTCCCTGGTGTGGTTTTCTCGCTCGGTTGTGAGAAGGACCACTGAAAAGGAGATTGGAAGATGAAAACGTTATTACGCTTTGTGGTGGGTGCAGCATTGACGCTGATGATGGGAGCCGTTTGTTTTGGGCAGCATTACACCCAAACAAATCTCGTTTCCAACGCTTCAGGAGTCGCTCCCGTCACCGATGCACAGCTGATCAACCCCTGGGGTTTGTCTCGCGGTCCCGGCAGCCCCTGGTGGGTTGCTGACAACCTAACGGGGTTCAGTACCCTCTACAACGGCGCGGGAGCCAAGCAGTCCCTGATTGTCACCATCCCGCCAGCCGATCCGAATAACAAGAACACCCCGACCGGTACACCAACCGGCACCATCTTCAACGGCAGTCAGACCGATTTCCTGCTTGCCCCTGGCAAACCAGCCGTGTTCCTTTTCTGCACGGCTGACGGGACGATTGCCGGATGGAACCCAAACGTCGCTGTAGGTCAAGGAGCCGCACCACCTTCGACGAATGCTGTGACCGTGGTCAAAACCACCGACGGCTCGGCCTACACGGGCCTGACGAGCGCCTTCATCAATGGCAAGCCTTACCTGTACGTCGCTAACTTTACGAAAGGCCGGGTAGACGTTTATGACAACGGATTCCACCTGGTTGACTTGTCCAAAACGCACCTCGACGAGAACTCAGCCGAGCCCAACGGCCAGTTCGCTGAAAATTCTTTTATGGATGAGGGTCTGCCACGCCCGTACGTGCCTTTCAACGTACAAGCCATCGGAAACGACATTGTCGTCACCTATGCGGTCCACCAGGAAGGTTCACCGTTTGAAACCGATGGCCCGGGCCTTGGCTTCGTGAACATTTATAGTTCCACTGGCCGCCTCTTGCGGCGCCTCGAACATGGCGATTGGCTGAACGCTCCGTGGGGCGTGGCTCTGGCTCCGCTCGATTTCGGACGTTTCAGCCACGATCTGCTCATCGCACAATTCGCGGGCGGTGGGGATACCCAGTCGAGCGGGTTCATCGCCGCCTATGACATGGCGACTGGAAAATTTGATGGACTGCTTCAGGATGCAAGCGGAAAACCGCTAGCTATCAATGGCATCTGGGCAATTAGCCCCGGAAATGTCAGCCCAGGTAACGGCGATGCCGCAGCCGCGCCCGCCGCACAAATGTACTTCACCGCCGGACCGAACCATGGCGCTGGAGGTTTGTTCGGTTATTTGACGGCGGTTTCGGCGGAATTGACCGAAGGGAATTCACAGTAATCCGGGCAGTTGATCACAATAAGCGTTGTGAATGGCTGCATTTTGCCCGGCTACAGTGTTCTTTCCGCTGGCTATTGAAGCCCCGCGAGGGCTCAGAAATAAACCCTCGCGGGGAGTTTTTCCGTCAGGCTACTGCCGGTCTTAGAAGTGGAAGCCGAGTTCCGCTGTGTACGCGCGCGGTGTGACGAAGTGAGTTCCACTGAACGTTGACAGGAAATTGTAGAGCGCCGTCTTGTTCGTCAGATTGATGGCCGTAAGGCGCAGGCTCCACTTATAGCGGTCACCGTGGAAGAGGTTGTCGTCTCCTACGCTAAGGTCAAACAAGTTTCGAGGTTTGACACGCGTGGGATTGTGATCCACGTCGAATGTTGCGCCTGCGATGTTAAGGAGCTTCGACCCCGTGCTCGTGGGATTCGCGCCGCAGATCGTCCCAGCGCCCTGGGCAAGAGGCATAGACAGCGAGGCCGTGTGCATGACTCCGCCAGCGTCCACGCAGAAAAGCCCGATGGCCGTCTGCTGAGCGGCATCGAGGAAACCGGATGCATCCTGGAAATTGTCAAGATTCGGATTGCTGGCTACCAGACCGCTGTCGTAGCGCCAGTTGAAACCGACCCACGGCAAGGTTTTCCATGGTTGGTATTGGAAATGGGTTGTTTGATTGAAGGCTTGGTCGTGGTCAATACGGAATACTTCACCACCCGTGATGCTCGCGCCCAGGCCGCCAATCTGTGGCGGGAAATACCGCGCCCGGACGTGAGCAAGCACGGCGAGTGCCGTGAAGCCACGGAAATTAGGCACGCTCACACGCACCGATGGCCCGTCAATCTTGGAATTTTTCCAGGCGATAGGGAAGAAGATCGGCGTGTTGGCGAACGTGCTGAAGTCATACGCGTTGTGCGTGTATTTCCAAAGGTAGTCGGCGTCCACAACGACATACTTTCCAAAGGCCTGCTGGAAGCCGGCGTTGAACTGGTTCCGCTGGCCTGACTTGATCGGCTGTTGCAAGCTCGCTCCGCCGATTACGTCAACGATGACCGGATTACTCGCCCCCTGGCTTGCCAGAATCAGGTTTTCATTGAATGGGGTTTCCAGGATGCGCGAATACGAAACACGCAAGACGGAGTTGGTTTTCTTGATGTTGTAAGCGAAGCCTACCCTCGGCTCCGGTTGCCAATCGTGGACGATCCCGCGGTACACATCACCGCGAAGGCCCAAGTTGAATGCCCAATTGCCTAAGTTGATTGTGTCTTGTACGTAGAGAGCGAGCTCCTTAACGTCCGTGTGGCCGAGGAACGGAAACAATGTGCTCTGAGTACCGCTGCATCCGTCGTTAGCCGATGGCGTAGCTCGGGTCAGGTCGAAGCAGCCCAGAATCGGCACAAAAGGGACGGCGGCGTTTGGATTTGCCGCAACGTTTTGTTGAAACCCCTTTCCAGCGCACTGATTTGGATCGTTCAGAGTGATGTCTGGAACGGGATTGTTGTTCGTATCCAAACAAGGCGAGTTGAAAATGGGGTCGGTAATCCCGAAGTTGAAGTTTTCCGTCAGGAAAGTATGCTCCAACGTGGCGCCGGCTTTGATATTGTGTTTGCCTTTCACGTACGAAACGTCCGTGCGAAGTCCGGCGTTGGTCAACTTTCTTTGCTGATTGAGCGTGGCCGAAGAACCGCCAGGAATGAGTCCCGTGCCGTCTGCAAACACATTTCCGCTCGGGTAGTAATTGAATTTGTCTTGGCGTACGAAACCGCCGAAGGTGAACAGCGTCGTCGTGCTGATGAGCCGCGTCCACACCGGCGCGATGTTAAACGTCTTGATCTGCGCGCGCTGATCCTGTGCCGGCAGTTGAGCGTTGGTGATCGGATCGAGAACTCCCGCGTTCAGGTTATCGATCGTATTTGGTGTCTGAAACCACGAACGCGTATATTGAAAGTTTGTGTGGATCGAATCCGCACTGGTTACGTTGTAATCCACTCGGTCAAACAAATTCTCCTCATTTCCCTTGTCATGGATGGCCTGAAGTTCGGGAGGATCAAGGAACCGGCTGGTATTTAAGCCGCTTGCGGCGATAAAGTTTCCCCACTTCGGTCCGCCGAAAGCCAGCCGAAAGCCACCATTGACCGAGCCGAAGCTACCATAGGAAGAGTAGATGGTGCCCGTTGGTTTGGTCACACCGAGGCCGGATTGTGTCGTCACCTTGATCACCAGGCTTGTTTTTCCGCCGTATTCCGCGGGTGGACCTCCGGAGACGGCTTCCAGCGACTGAATCGAGTCCAAGGGAATCTGATTGGAGAAGACTTTGCTCTGTTGGTCCGTGATGGGCTGCCCGTCCACGGAGAACGAATTCTCGGCATGATCACCGAGCCCGTGAAACAGCCCATTCGAGTCTGCTACCACGCCCGGCGTCGCCAGGGTTACCAGTGAACTTACCGAGGACGACTGGCTTTCCAGCGGCATCCTGTCCGTCAGCGACGTGTCTACGTCTGTATGAAAGCTGGGGTCCTTCTCCACCAGGTCTCCGCCATTCGCTTCCACCGTGATGCTGGTGGCTGCCGCGCCGATCTTCAAGCTGATCTGCGCCGTGACTGGCACGCTCGAACGCACGTCCACGTCCTGCGAATACGCTGTAAAACCCGTCGCTGTCACCATTAAATGGTACGGATTGAACGGCACGTTCGAAAAATGAAAGCTCCCATCGTTCCCGGTGGTGGCCTCCCGTTGATAGCCGGTAACGGGGTAGCTGATCTCCACCTTTGCTCCGACAACCACTCCGCCTGACGGATCTTTCACCACTCCGTCAATCGAGCCGGAATTCCCAAGTTGTGCCCGGCTGGACGTTGCGCAGACCAGCAGGCCTAAACTCAAAATCAAAAATGCAAGCCTTCTAAAACCCATTTGAATTTCTCCTCCGACCCCTAGGTTGGGCGATGTGTGTTTGCTGTTGTTGGAGTGGCCGCCTGGAAAAAGGGCGGTCGCGCCGCCCCAGTCATGGGGTCAGCCCGATCGAGAACAAGCAGACGTGGATTAAGCGGTAGGCGGAGCGCGGGAAGGAGAATCGTGGAAGAAAAGCTCTTGGTGAATCGTTACGACGAAGGGCTGAACGTACCCCGCTGCTAGGAGCGGGCTTACAAGCGACGCAGTTCCCGCGGTCGGTGCCGAGCCCAGGTGTGCCGCTTGGCAAAGCTGGCAAGTCGCATCATTCTGCCCGTCGAAGTGGGAGTGAATCAGGGCCTGGGCGGCGAACAATGCGAACACGACGGCCAGGGTAAGGGCTAACATCCTGACTGCATTACGTCTCGTGTTGTGCCTGCCAAGCATCTCGATCTTCGGGGCTAAGCTAGCCATCTCTTTGACGCTGGGGCTCTTCCGTAGTGAGCACACCTGCGTCTTGCGGAATCCATCCGCAAGTGCGTTCAATTGCTGCACTTCGAAATAGTATCATCAACCGATGAGGTCGTGAAGTGGATGGCACGTAGGGCCAAACACGCGTCAATCGTGCAGCACTACACTCAACAGCGAAGTATTAATCTGTAGGCCGCCGTTGTACCTGATGAAACCGAGCTTCCTAAACTTGTTCATAAAAAAATTCACACGCGAGCGCGTTGTGCCGATCATCTCTGCAAGCATTTCTTGCGATACTTTGGGAAGTAATCCGTGGGGTTTGTCTTCCTTGCCGTAACGGGCCAGCAATAGAAGAGTGCGGGCGAGCCGTTTCTCGCTCGAGTTGAACAGCTGGTCGATCAAATCCTCCTCGATTCGAATATTTCGCGCCAGCATGAAATTGATGAAGCGGTCGGAGAGCGCATGCTGGTGATGAAGCACCTTGAACATTTCACCCTTTTCGATGATTAGCACAGTGCTGGGCGTAATCGCGGTAGCCGATCCCATGCGAACGGACTGACCTGCCAGGCAGCCTTCTCCAAAGAAATCGCCCGGTCCCAGAATGGCGACAACCGCCTCTTTGCCTACTTCATTGACGACGGAGAGCTGTAACCCGCCTCCTTGCAAGTACATTACGCTGTTGGCGGCGTCACCTTGAGAGTAGACGATCTCCCCCTTCTTAAACTCCTTGATCTTTCTCGCCACGCCGGCCGAATCGAGGAAGGCTTGGGCGTTGAAGGAGCCCTTCTTGCCAGATCGGATTTTTGACTTCTTGTTAATGGAAACCGTAGATCCTTTCATAGAAATCTGCTGTTAAAAACATAAACTAGCAAAAAACTGCAACTTGGCGCAAGGGCCTCCTAAAAGACATCCCGTGATGAAAGGTGCAGTCAAGCCTTGTCCTGGGAACTGCGAGCCCCTTCTCAAGCTTTGACGCTACCCGTTGCAACGCCATGTGCGAGCCACGAAACCCATGCCCGATGCATCGCATCTTAAAGTACAGTAGAGACTGGGTGAGCAAGGAGCGCAGAGAGCATGAGCGAAGTCATATCCGGCGTCGTACGTAAAGAGCGAAAAAACAGCGTGGTGATGCTCTTGATCGCCGCTAGTGTTGCGTTCGCGCTGCCTGCGTCCGCGCAGCGCCAGGGCCCTTTGCCTCCACCCCCGCCCGGGACCGTGGCTTCTTCAGCTCCGCCCGCCGCGGTCGCAAAGACAAATGCCCCCCGGCAAGAGGTCTCCTCGCGCATCAATACAGACGCGCCCGCGGTTCCCGTGCAGCAAATCATCCAGAAATTCACCGAGCATGAAGATGAATTCCGCAAGGAACGTGAGAATTACACCTACACGCAATACGTTGTCATGCAGACGATCGATGACGACGGCCAGCCCGATGGGGAGTACCGCCTGACCAGTGACATTCTCTTCACGCCGTCCGGCAAGCGCTACCAAAAAGATACTTTTGCTCCTGTTTCCACTCTCAGCCGCATTCAAATGTCCCAGGAGGATTTCAACGATATTGAGAGAGTGTGGCCGCTCGTGATGACCCCCAACGAATTGCCCAAGTACGACGTCAAGTATGTCGGTCGGGAGCAGGTCGACGAAGTCGGCACCTATGTTTTTGACATCACGCCTCTAAAAATGGAAAAAGGCCAGCGTTACTTCCAAGGGCGCGTCTGGGTGGACGACAAGGATCTGCAGATTGTCAAAACCAGGGGCAAGGCCACCGGCCTCCTGAAGAAAAAGGAAGATCAGGCCTTCCCCACTTTCGAGACCTTTCGAGAAAATATCGAGGGTCACTTCTGGTTCCCGACCTACACACGGGCCGACGACGTGCTCCACTTCAAGGCTGGTCCCGATGTGCGCATTCGAGTTTCCGTTAAATACACCAACTACAAGCGGTTCGGCTCCACCATCAAGATCGGCAAACCCACCGAAGTGGACCCAGAGAAACCGTAAGGCCAGTCAGCACTACCCGGAACCTAGCGCCTGCTGAGCCACACGAGCGTAACCCCTACGCAAACGATGAAAACTCCGAGCCAGCGCTGCCGGCTGATGCGTTCATGCAGGAACAACATCGCGCCAAAGGCGCCGGCGGCGTAGCTCAATGCCGTTACCGGAACGACGAAACTCACGTTTTCAATCGAGAGCATTGCCAGAAGCGAGAAGAACGCCAGCGTCATCATCGCAATGCCAATCCACATCCAGCCCACGCGTATCGCGCGCAGGACAAAACGGACCAGCGCCGCCGGCCTGAAGTCGTGAACTTCGCCTACCACTTTCATGGCGCGTGAAACGCAGAGTTCACCGCCGGTTCCCGCCGCGACAATCAGGAAAAGGAATAGAAACTCGCGCACGTTTACGCCTTCTCCGTGGTTCGCGGATGCGTGTGCCCAACAACAAACACGCCGACGCAAATAACAAATATGCCGATCCAACGAAGAATAGGCACGGTTTCGTCCAGCAGGAAATAACCCAGCAGCGCGACCACCGCGTAGGAAAACGACGAGGCCGGCTGAACGTAGCTGTAGTCCGCCCACGTGAGAACGATCATGTAGGCGACGAAAAAAGTAAGCAGGCAGGCGATCCCCAGCCAGATGTAGCCCGAGGTGATGATGCTGCTGAAAATATGAAAAATATTTCCTGGCGCCCAGTTCTTGGCGGACCCGACTCCCTTCATTCCCTTGCTGAGCAGGACGTTGCCGAGGGGCGCAAATAAAACGATGAGCAAAATGAGGGCATAGGTTTTCAGGTGCAGGCCCGGGGAATCTTTCATATGTTTTCTATTTCGTCTTTCGTGTACTTGACGAACGCCCGCGTCTCGATGCCGAATCCTTGCGCGCGAGGTCCGCGAATGGCGCTGCCGTGCGTCAGGAATTGAACAATTCTGAAACGTTGCCAATCATTCGCAAATCGCTCCAAAATATCTTACAGGATGTCGTGCCGGGACCAAAGCCTGGGCAGCGAAATGGCTCATTTTTTGTTATCCTTTTTCTATAGCACCGGCCATTCAAGTCACGTCTTATTATCGAAGGACAGGCGTGGCACAACCTGACGCGTGAGGTGCGATGATTTCGAAAGCCGCCGATTGCCTTTTTCTCGCCGTAGCTGGCGCACCTTTCGTCTATTACCTGCTCGTTCTTTACAGTTCATTCCGTTTTTTCCGGAGCTCGAAGAGTCATCCCTGCAGGAAGCTGGATTTTGCCCCGCCGGTCAGCAATTTGAAGCCCGTGCGCGGATTGGACCCCGAAGCATACGAAAACTACGCGAGTTTCTGCCGGCAGGATTATCCGAACTACGAGCTCATTTTTTGTGTCGGAGACCGCGATGACCCGGCCGTGCCTGTCTTAGAGAAATTGATGCGCGATTTCCCCCAACGCAGGATCCGCGTGCTTTTTGGCTCGGGACGTACTGCTATCAACGATAAGGTGGCCAAGTTGGTGAGAATGGTGAACGAGGCGGAGAACGAGTTTCTGGTTATCAGCGACAGTGACGTCCGGGTCCAGCCGGACTACTTGCGCACCGTCGTTGCGCCGCTGGGCGACGCGAACGTGGGTTGCGTGACCTGCTTCTACGTATCCATCCACGATGAGACGTTCGCCCAACATCTGCAGTCTATCGGCATGTATTCCGATTTTTATCCCGGAGTTCTCGTTGCCCGCCAGTTGGATGGCATCAAGTTCACTCTCGGCCCAACCATAGTTACAACTCGTTCGCACCTTGCCGGATTTGGGGGCTACGAAGCCATTGAAAATAAGCCCGCCGATGATCTCCTGGTCGGGCGTTTGATCGCGCAGCAGGGCTTGCAGGTCGAGCTGCTTCCGTACGCGGTTCAGACCGTGCCGGACTACGACTCGCCGCGCGCGCTGTTCAGTAAGCGGCTCCGCTGGATGACGGTCATGCGGCACATGCGTCCTTGGGGACACATTGGGCTGGCCTTTACGCAGGGATTGCCATGGTGCCTGGCCGTTGCGTTGACTCATTCCACTGCAATTGGCGTTGCCTATATCGCTGCCTATCTGGGTTTTCGCGTCGCGATGACGTGGCTGATTGGCGTCTGGGGATTGCGTCAAAAAGGACTCTGGAGGTGGATGCCGCTGGTCGTCGTGTGGGACGCAGCGGCCTTTGTCATTTGGCTGTTGACCTTCGGACGCAGCAGTATTCGCTGGCGCAATGTGGATTACCGGATTCGCGAAGGGATGCTCGTGCCAGTGGTCCAAGCCCCTGCTCACAATTCCTCGCAGTAAGAGACCAGGTTCTCGATCTGGCCTCGCCTATCTCTTCGGCTAAACCTTGTGTCTGCCATCAAGCAGGTCAAGCTTCTGCCAAGAGCCCGCTTTCGCTCTCTGCTTTGGTCAAGGACTTGCGCGACACGATTGCGTACGCCCCCAGGATCACAATCTCAGGGTCAATGGGATGGCGATAGGCCAGATCCGGGTGAGAAAGGTAGAAGATAATTGGAAAAGTACCCAGGATGAGCGCATAGAGAACCGCTATATCTCGTCTCTCACGAAATGCTTTCCGCAGTCCGGCCAGCGCGAACACTGTGAATAACGTGCAGAAAAAAATGTTGGCGGGATCGAATGGCTCCTCGCGAAGATATTCGCGTTGCAAACTCCAGAACCCCGTCCATATGAAAACGATTCGGCGAACGGAACGCCATAAGTAAATTCCCGGATGTGTTTTGAGGAAGTCGAGCGCCAGGTTCCGCTTCTCTTGCAGGTAAGCGAGCTCTCCAACACGTTGGATTTCCGCTGCTTCTTCGGGCCGTCCTGCCGGGTGCACCGCCCCGTTCCACCAGTGCCTGTCGTTGCCAACGTTTCCGACGCACATCTCCATCCAGAAATTGTCTTTCAAGAATACGGGCCTGTGGAACGTTTGATAGTTGCGAACCGCCCAGGGAGCGATCGTGGCAAGCAGCGCGAACGCGGCCGTGCCTGCGGGAACCACCCACTTCATCGCCCGTTGCCGAAGCCGGTAGCAAACCCATCCAATCATGAACGGCAAGACGCCTAGAACCACCGGAGTGGTCAAGGTAGTGATTCCTGCAAGGACCCCGAAAGCGGCCCAGGCCCAAAGACTTGTCACGTTTTCCAAATGCAAAATAAACAGAACCAACAGAGTAAGCAGCAGAGTAAGGAAGCAGTGATACCACATCGAGTCCGCCGAGTAGAAGATGGCGTAAGGAAAGAATGCCCAGATCCACGCGGCCCATTTCGCTTCTCGAAGTCCAAAGCTCTTCTTGGCCACAAAAAAGATGGGCACACACGTTAGCGCTGAAAAGAGGCTGTTGAGCGCCAGCATCGCAATTGCCGCGGCTTTGGTCTTGATTCCGAAGAGTATGAAAATGCCGGAAAGAAGATAAGGAAAAACCGGGGTGAGCCAGGCAGTCGGCCCCGTTTCTCCCCAGAAAGGATTTGCAAACCCATGCCCCGTGGCGATGGATCGCGCGACCATTCCCACTTCAAAACCAAATTCCCAGTAATCCCGTCCGGGCTCCAGGAAGCCTGGATACACAAAGGCCACGACGATAAGGCGAACCGCCAGGGCCGCCAAAACAGCCAAAGCCAACGAACGCCCATAGCGCCGGCCGGGCGTTGCTTTGGCGCTATCGCTTATCACTATTTTTCTTCGGGAATCCGTAAGTCATTTGGCAGAGGCTGTAAAGGGATTCTAGGCCTTCTCGGCTTTTGCGCCACGGGACATGGCGTGCTCCACGCGCAACTCCGAAGCAGAGGCCTTTGCCGGCATGGTCATTTGCAAGCGTCGATCGTTTTTCGGTTCGCGCCAGTTGACCTGCGGCAGCATGAGCGAAGCGTCCACGCGATCGCGGTACTTCATGGCGATGTTCATGAGCGAATCGAGCAGCGAATCCGAAAGGTGGTGTGGTTGCAAGCCAAGATCGATGAGCTTCGAGTGCTTTGCGTTGTAATAGTGCTTCTCGGCTTCGACGCGAGGGTCGGGAATGTGATCGATCTCCACGCTTACGCCAAGTTTCTTCGCGGCGGACTCCACCATGTGGGCCAAATCCAAAACGGAGAATTGTTCAGTGAACTGGTTGTACACGCGGCACTCGCCTTTGGCCGCGGGGTTGTGGCAGGCAATCTCGATGCACCGGACCGTATCGCGAATGTCCAGGAAACCGCGCGTCTGGCCGCCCTTGCCGTAGACGGTGAGCGGCTGGCCGATGGCTGCCTGCACGCAAAAGCGATTGAGGACCGTGCCGAATACGTCGTCATAGTCGAAACGATTGATAAGCGCTTCATCGAGGGCCGTTTCGTCCGTCATCGTTCCGTAAACCACGCCCTGATTCAGGTCCGTGGCTCGAATCCCCCAGATTTTGCAGGCGAACATCATGTTGTGGCTGTCGTGTACTTTCGAGAGGTGGTAGAAAGATCCGGGCTGCTTCGGGAAGGGAACTACGTCCTTGCGCCCGTTATGTTCGATGGTGATGTAGCCCTCTTCGATGTCAATGTTGGGCGTGCCGTATTCGCCCATCGTCCCCAGCTTGACGAGGTGACAGTCCGGCAAGAATTCGCGCATTGCGAAAAGGACATTGAGCGTCCCAACGACGTTATTGACCTGCGTGAAGACGGCGTGCTTGCGGTCGATCATTGAGTAGGGCGCGGAGCGCTGTTCTGCGAAATGCACCACTGCTTCCGGCTCGAAAGATTTGAACGCGGAAGAGAGAAAATCGTAGTCGGCAACGTCGCCAACGAACATTTCGATGGTCTTGCCGGTCAAGTTTTGCCAGACTCTGACGCGATCCATGAGCGGACGAATCGGAGTCAGCGTTTGCGCGCCAAGCTCGTGGTCCCAAAGTCGGCGCAAAAAGTTGTCTACAATGGCGACTGAATGGCCATTCTGTGACAGATAGAGCGCCGTGGCCCAACCACAATAGCCGTCCCCACCAAGCACGGCAATCTTCATGTACCCTCCTCAGGGCAAATCTTTCTACAAACTCCTACGGCAGTCCGCAGCGGACGACTCTTCTTTGATGCAGCAGCCGGATAGCAGGGTGATGATTCAATAGACCGCATTTAGACTGGACTATCTTTTTTTACCTGTATACCCAGGGCTTTGCAAGCGAGTTTTTGCCGGCCGCTGACAAATGCAGTATCCCCTCTGCCAGACTTGTACGCTCCAGCGGCTGGTTCGTAAGGAGGAGTTTGCCGCCGCTTTCAACGACGATGTTGAGATGATCCCTGCCAACCAACTCTTCCAAATGACCGATATCAGCCCGAAACGTCACTAGATAATAGCGCTGGGGCTCGAGCCAAAGACTCTTAAATCGCGCATCGTCGATAAAGACGTCCCGCGCGCCGGGCGCATAGGATCCATATTCAAGGTTGAAATAGCGTCCGTTCAATGTCAAGGATTCTCGGTTGACGTAAAACGTGACGGAAGAAAAAGTCCAGTAGTTGCGCTCGGTAATCAATTTCCCATCCGGGGCCTTAAGAAGCGCCTCGGCAATTGGCCGCGATGTCAGAAAGGGGTCGAACGCCACCAAGGCCAGCCGGGCGGCGTAGTAAAACAAAACCATCATCAGCGCGGCTGCCAGGAAGGCGCGCTGATCAGTCCACTTGAAAGTCGCCAGAGCGCCCACGAACAGGGCGACCGCTGCCACCGCCAGTGGAAAGCGAAGGTAAGCAAAGGAATCTAAGGTAAGGTCCAGCATGTGGCCCAAAGAAAGGCTGTAGACGCCGGGATGGTGGCTGAGCGCGGCAGAAATGTCGCCCGGAGTGGGAACGTTGCGCACCAGGAAGAAAATGGTGATGCAGGTGAGCGCCGCGCAGCCGGTGACAACAGAGAGAGAGCGCGTTCCGCGCCGGATCCAATCACCGCCCTCAGCCATCGCCGACCCGAGCAGCAAAGCCATCGCTGGATAGCAAGGCATCGAATAATATTCCTGCGTGGTGGAGAATGTGAAGAAAGCCAGGATGAATCCAATCCAGCAAATCGCCAGTAGACGTGTGCGGCCCGCGCGGTCGACTGGTTTGAAAGAAAGCTTTGCAACGGCCGGGAAATACACGCTCCAAGGGAAAAGCCACAGAAAGTGAAAGAGCCAAAACCACAACCTGGGGACGGTATTGTAGTCTCGGGGATAGCGCAGATTGAGGAAGCGCAGAACCTGCTCGTTGATGAAATAGAACCACAGAAATCCGTGGTACTGCCCCGGGCCCCCGTGCAGAGCAAAAGAGAAATAAGGTGGATTCCGAATCGTAGCCAGGATATGCCAGGGCGCGGCAATCGCCAGCGCGAAGAAGAATCCGCTGATGGGACGCAGCCGCTGCCAGGTCCGCAATGTGAACAATTGTTTCGTGAAGAAAAGATAGATTAGTGCGGCCGCGACCGGGAAAACCACGCTAACGAGGCTCTTCAGCAGCAGACCTGTTCCGAGGCTCGCGGCGAGAATGAAAGCCCATAAACGCGGGTGCGGCTCCTCTTCATCGAGAGCGCGGAGAAACGCCCACATCGCAAGGGCGATCGTGAACGTGAGCATTATGTCGGGAATAAGAATGCGCGTGAAAAGAAAAATTCCGACGCACGTGCCCATGCACAGGCCGGCACACAAGCCGGCACGCTTGCCGAACGCCCAAACACCAAAAGCCGCCGTAAGCCAGGCGAGAGCCAGAATGGAAAGCACGATGGGGATCCGCGCCGCCCAGTCGTGGA
>Ga0307471_100001327_pt1 | contig 13497 bp, 11 predicted proteins | sample atmos_gasesAM3C__2_FD_204566 | JGI IMG/M metagenome (GOLD analysis project Ga0307471, IMG submission 204566) | Hardwood forest soil microbial communities from Morgan-Monroe State Forest, Indiana, United States - atmos_gasesAM3C_515 | ecosystem: Environmental > Terrestrial > Soil > Temperate... | reverse complement strand
CCACTTGAACTTTTCCTGTATTGCGGCCTGCAGGGCCTGCGCGCCAGCGGGTTCGCCGTGCGTCAGGTAAGTTTGTTTCGGGGGCGTGGGTAAGGCGGTCAGCCAGCGAAGTAACTCGCTTTTTCCCGCATGGGCGGAGAATTGCCCCATCTCTACGATCTCCGCGGCTACCGGCACAGGCTGCCCAAAAAGATTCAGCGTTTTCGCGCCCTCCTGCAAAGCTCTCCCGCGCGTGCCCTCGGCCTGGAATCCCGCCAGGATGACGGCATTGCGCGCGTCGGGCAGCCGCTGCACCAGATGATGCAGCACGCGGCCGCCGCTGACCATTCCGCTCGCGGAAATAATGATGCATGGCGTTTTGACGTTATTAATGGCCTTGGAGGCTTCCGCGGTCCGCGTCAAATGGAATTCATGCACGTTCAGGGGATCGCCTTTTCCATCGCTCCCTTCATCCCGCACGTAATCGAGGTCGTGATCTTCTTTGTGCCGCAAGTACAAATCCGTCGCGCTGAGCGCCATGGGGCTGTCCACGTAGACGGGCAGGCGCGGAATCCTTTGCTGATCCTCGAGCTGCCGGAGGTAATACATGAATGTTTGCGTCCGTCCGATCGCGAAAGCCGGGATCACGATAGAGCCGCCGCGCTTCGTCACGCGGTTTACGATTTGCGCCAGCAATTCGGCGGGGTCGCCGTCCGGGTGTTCCCGGTCGCCATACGTGGATTCGCAGATCAGCACGTCGGCGTTCGATGAAGGCGTGGTCGGATCCTTTAGGATCACCTGGCTGTAGCGTCCGATATCACCCGAAAACACAACGACAATTTTTTTGCCGCCTTCGGCAATGGTCAGTTCGAGGCTGGACGAGCCCAGAATGTGTCCTGCATCAAAGGAGGTGACATGAAATTCGGGGCTGATGTCGAAGCCCCCGCTCCGCGGCATGGTCTTCAACAATTTCAGGACGGGATCGACGTCATCCGGGCCGTACAGCGAGGTTGGCTCAGCGTGGCTGCTATATTGCTTGGTCCTCGCGCGCTCCGTCTCTTCTTCCTGCAGGTGCGCCGAATCTTTCAGCAGAAGTTCTGTCAGTTCGATGGTCGCAGGATTCGCGAAGATGGGGCCGCGGTAACCGTCCTTCACCAAAACGGGAAGCCAGCCGGTGTGGTCGAGATGCGCGTGCGTCAGCACCGCGTAATCAATGGTCTTCGGGTCCACCGGCAGAGGCTTGCGGTTGCGGTCTTTCAGTTCCGTTGTCCCTTGGAAAAGACCGCAATCCACCAGCAGCTTTTTGCCCGCCGCCTCAATCAAGTATTTCGAGCCGGTCACGCATCCTGCTGCGCCAAGAAAAGTGAGTTTTGCCATAGGCCGTTCATTCTAAACGAACATTTCCGCCAGACAACCTGTTTCGAGAGGTAGAATCGCGGAAGCAGAAATGGGCTCTAAGCTAATGTTAGAAATTCCGCGCCTGCACGCCCTTAAGGTTTCAGTTTTCCTTCTGCTTTCAATGTCGTGCGTGGTTCAGGCTTCGCCAAGGGTCGTGCATGTCTTTGTGGCTCTTGCCGATAATCAGCACCAGGGAATCATTCCTGTACCTCCTGCTCTCGGAAACGGGAGCGACCCCGTACGGAATCTCTATTGGGGCGCGGCTTATGGCGTCAAAACTTATTTTAAGGCCAGCGGGGATTGGCACCCGCTTTGGTCAGGCCGCGCGCACAAAGACGCGATTCTGGATCGCTGCGTCTTCAAGAACCGCAGCCAAGACGTTTATCTGGTGGCGGATGCCTATGAAGGCAGCCAAATCAAGATGGCAGTGACGGACTTTCTCTCCGCCGCGGCCGGAATCACACGAGAGCAGTTTTCTGAGAAGACATCATCTGGAGATGTTTCTTTCGGCATGGCCGGTGAGGCCGATCTACTTGTCTACGTGGGTCACGACGCTTTCATGGATTTCCAGATACCGACGATTGCCGGAAGCAAGGGAACTAAACTCCGTCGCACGATTGTTCTGGCGTGCGCCAGCAAACCTTATTTTTCCCCGTACATTCGCCAAACGGGCGCGCTGCCACTCCTTTGGACAACAGGCCTGATGGCTCCGGAAGCTTATACGTTGAAGGCTGCTCTCGATGGCTGGATTGCGAATGAAGACGACGAGGCCGTCCGGCATCGTGCTGCCCAAGCCTACGACAAGTATCAGAAATGCGGCGCCCGCGCTGCGCTAAGACTTTTCGCGACGAATGATTAGAGCAGGTTCTTCCGCCACCCTTTCTCCGAGTCAGTTTACAAATGGATAGATTTCGTCGGCGATCCAATAATTCTCAAAAACAATTGCAAAGAGTGTTCCCACCAGCCAAAGTCCCCATCGTTGACGTCTCAAAACGGCGCCGGCTGATGTGAGCTGCATCGGAATGTCCAGGAAATAGGCGGTGCAGTAGCAAACATTGGCGAGCAACGCGAGGACGGTAAGAATGAGAAGGGAAGAGAACGTCATCGCCGGTCGAAAATGAGGCCAAGAGGCAACAAGCCAGATCATGGCGACCGCGAATAGAACAAGGTTGTAGATCAGGCGCCGCGGCTCCCAAAAGCGCATGGCGTCGCCGAGGAGCCCGCGAAAGGGGCGCGATGGTGAGTTGCTGGAATCTTGTGTTTGAGTTGGAGGTGCGGCTTCCATTTCCGGGGTCTCCCTTGTCCGTGCGAGTCGGACAGCTCTAAGATACAACAATGCTTCCTGCTGTCAAGTACTTTGCATTGTAAAGTAAAACTCACGAACACGAAGAGCGCCGGTATAAACCTAAGAAGGGGCGAGCCGCACGGTGATTCTCATGAACCAAGGGCCGGTTGGCCAGGCAGGACTCTGTTCGTGGGCTATGCTAGAATTCAAGAGTTCCCCCGGTGGGGCCGTGGCGCAGTTGGGAGCGCGCCTCGATGGCATCGAGGAGGTCGTGGGTTCGAATCCCATCGGCTCCACCAAAAAAAGAGTGATCTCTCCGCGAATTCTTGCCAAACGCGTTCTTGCCGGAGCGGTAATTGCTCTGGCAGTTGTGTATGCCGGCGATTACCTCTCCGTTCGTATTCGCATGCTGCACCTGAAACCGGCTGATCCCTTCGAATCGATCAAGTCTTTGCGCGTACTGGCTATTCCGGAAAAGGGTGGCAAGACCAGCTATGAGATCGACCAGCAAAACCCCGAGCGAACCGTAACGTGTGTTCACTCCCTGTTTCCACATGCAGGGTACTTTCCCTGTTGGTACGTAAAGCCGCGCCTCAATCAGCCGATCCCGATGTGACTGTTTCGGCTCCAAACATTTCCGGGGCGTCATTCAGAGCCGGGAGAACTCACTTTCCGGGAGGCTGTGGCGGGGGGATCTCCGCATAACCCGGCGCGGCTTGTTTTAGGTTGGCGTCCAATTGCGCGGTCACATCTCCGATGGCCCAGCGGATTCCACCGCCGAGTAAGTTCAGGAAAAAGTCATTCTTCCAATTTTCCGGACGGTCCCCCATCGCGGTGTAGAACACTCGTCCCCTGCCGTGCGTGCGCGCCCACGTCACGGGATAAGGTGCCCGCTGATAACACTCACCCTTCATGCCGTGCGTATCGAGCGTCAGGATCACGTGCATGTCAGTCGTAAAATCTTTCAACGAATACCATTCTTCGTTGAAACTCACGGGGGACGCGACGCCTTCGAGGCCGGGAAATTTCGCGTCGTTTACGATCAAGTTTGCGTCCTGGAGCCGTGGATCGCCCCCGTGCACGATAAACTCGCCTCCCAGCATCCTGAGATAAGGATCCTGCTGCTCTCCGTGCACGATGTAGCGATTCGAACGGTCCGGCGGATCCGGCTGTGGATGGAATGTGTCGCTGGCCGCATGCACTCCCACAAATCCGAGTCCTCGCTTTTGTATCGCCTCCAACAGGTTCTGCTTGCCTTTTGCTGACATCGCAGGCTTGCCGTCCGTTCCCAGCGCGGTGAGATCGCCGGTCGTGAAGAACACCACGGCGGCGTAGGAATGAAATTTGTCCGTATCGAAAATGCGTCCGTCTTTCGTGACGCCCACTTCAAAACCGTGCTTGCGTCCCAGCTCTGAGATCGCGTCGTCCATGAGGCTCGGTTTGCCTCCGTTCCTTTTTACGACGTCGTGTTCGAAGCCCGAGGATTTGGTGAACACGAGCACCGATTTGCTCGACGCGCTGGCCAAACGTCTTGAGAACGCGAGTCCTGCGCCTGCGACCGTTGCGGCCCGAAGAAATTCTCTACGATTGGAAATCGAGTTCATGAAATTCCTTTCACCGATCGAATGGAAGGCAATTTCTAGTGGTGTCCCTCCGGGTGCGCACAGCCCGGGAAACTTTCGAAAACGTACTCGCCGGTCCAGCCAAGTTCCCGCATTCCGGCTTCTGAAGAGTAATACGCCCCGCTGATCCAACCTTTCAGATTCTCGAAATGTTCGCGAAGGCCAGGATGCTGCCTGGCGTCATCACCGGAGGAATCTTTCTTCAAGGGCAGCCCCGCAGCATCCGTCAACAAGGCATTTTGCTGGATGGCATCCAGGGAAGGGAATCGCTTTCCGAATCGTTTCTGTGACTCCGCCTCGAATGCTGCAAGAGACTCCGCAAATTCTTGCTGGTGCTTCCTTGTCTCCACGCTCAATAGCAGGTCAATGAAGCGATTGACTTGCGCTTTGCCCGATCCTGGCACAATCGTTTCGGCAAGCGCGGCCAGCGATTCTGTCTGCTCCGCATTCAAATGGAGCAGTTTCCAATCCACCGCTCCAAGCCTTTCCGCCTCATCGAGAATCGCACCACTAGCAAGATGCTCGTAAATGGGATGCGAAGCCGCCACTAGCGGCCAAGCCGCCACGGCGCCCGTCCCCGACAGCAGCCGCTGCACAATCTCCCGCCGGGTCAGCCGTGCGTTCTTCGCAGCCCCGCCATCGATCAATTGCAATGGATTCGTCTGATTCATGACTGAATTCCGAACGATTCAATTTCCGTGGCGATGGTATCACCCACTAACAATGGTTCACAAGAACCGCAAGGATCTTACCTTTGTTCCTCGATTGACCGTTTCCCGGGCTCTTGCTAGCATCCGCAGTCGAAACAGATTTCATGGCCGAACAGACAAAACAGACCTTCGACGTCATCGTAGTCGGTTCAGGTGCTTCGGGCGGCTGGGCTTGCAAGCGCCTTGCGGAAGCCGGACTAAAAGTCGCGCTGCTGGAAGCGGGGCGTCCGCAGTCTGACAGGAATTTCTCCGAGCACAAGCCCGCGTTCGAACTCAAGTATCGCAATATGGCTGCGGAAATCGTCCGCAAAACTCGTCCCATTCAATCCAAGTTCGATGTCTGCAACGAATACACCCAAGACTGGTTCATCAACGATCTCGAGGAGCCATATACCACGCCTCCCGGTCAGCCCTTCAACTGGATGGGCCGCCTTCGCATCACAGGCGGCCGCACCAACGTGTGGGGTCGCGTCAGCCTGCGGTTCAGCGATGCGGATTTCAAGGCTGCGTCACTCGACGGTTACGGCGAAAACTGGCCGCTCGGTTACAAGGACATCGAGCCGTACTACGATCTCGTCGAAAAATACGTGGGAATCACAGGCTCCGCCGAAGGGCTCGCGCATCTCCCGGACGGCCAGTTTCAGCCGCATGTTCCGCTCACCTGCCAGGAAACGCTTTTCCGCGATCGCGTCAAGGAAAAGCTCGGCCGTACCGTCATGCCCACGCGCTCCGCCAATCTGACGAAACCTCTCAACGGGCGCGGGCCGTGCCACTTCTGTGGACCTTGCGAGCGCGGCTGCATGACCCATTCTTATTTCAACTCTGCGTTCACCACCGTCGCCGACGCCCTCGCCAGCGGAAATTGCACGCTCATTTCGAACGCCATGGTTCACAAAGTTCTCGTGGACCCGGAAACCAACCGTGCGCGGGGCGTTCTCTACGTTGACCGCAACACGCGCCAGTCCCGCGAAGTCCACGCCCGCGTCGTTATTCTTTGCGCGCAATCGCAGGAGTCCGTGCGCATCCTCCTGAATTCCGCGACGCCGCAGCATTCGAACGGGCTCGCCAATTCCAGCGGCGTCCTCGGCCATTACCTCACTGCTCACGTCCGCAGTGCGGGAGGCAGCGGCGAATTTCCTTCGTTTGGTGCGAAGCCTTCTCTCGGCGGCCCCAAAAAGCCGTGGGGCATTTATATTGCGCGTTTTCGCAATTTGCCGAACGACGCTCCCTACAAAAAGTTCCTCCGCGGCTTTGGCTACGAAGGCGAATCTTCATTGGATTTTAACTGGAACGCCCCGGGCTTCGGCGAGGCCTACAAGAAATCTTTGCTGGAACCACGCACACGCATCGGAATCACCGGCTTCGGCGAAGTCCTCGCGCGCTGGGATAATTTCGTCGAGCTCGATTCGAACGTCAAGGATGTCTACGGAATTCCTGCCCTGAAGATTCACATGTCCGATGGCGAAAATGAGCGAGCCATGATCCAGGACATGGGCGACTCCGCCGGAGAAATGCTCGAAGCTGCGGGCGCAAAAAACATCCACACCTACGCGCATCCGTCCGCGCCGCGCTGGGCGCTTCACGAAGCGGGCATCGCCCGCATGGGCGCCGATCCGAAGAAGTCCATCCTCAATCAGTTTCAGCAAACCCATGACGTCAAAAACCTCTTTGTCATGGACGCTTCCGGTTTCCCTTCGAATCCCTGCCAGAATCCCACGCTTACCATCATGGCGCTGTGCGTGCGTTCCTGCGACTACCTGATGGCGGAGCTAAAGCGGAACGCAATCTGAAGTCTCTGAAGGCCGAATTCCCTACAAGCAAACAAACTTCGGCCAAGTTTCACGATGCTCTTGTTTTGAACTATTGATTCTACGGTGGTTGCTGCAATCCCGGGGAAAAAGAGCTCCCTCCGTAAAGGGGGTAGAACTATCCTGCCTGCCTCTTGCGTTCCTTCTCGGCTTCGTCCAGCCAGCGGTCCAGCACCACTTGCGAGGCAGGAGCGATTTCCAGAAACCCTACACCTGCCCCCATGTTCATCTGAGAATAAACGATTTTGGACCTGGCTTCAAAGAAGGCGTCTCCCGCGGCAATTTTCACCAGCACCAGCGTTCCGGTGGGAAACGGATTCATCATGTCCAGGTAGCATCCGTGCATGCTCAGTTCGCTGACGCGAGAGGCGATGCGCACATCGGCCTGCACTTCAATCAGCTCGGCGCTGGCGATGAAGGAATACCTGGGCCCGCGGCGTTTCTCATGGTAATCGATGGCTGCCTCCGGTTGGAAAACCCTACCACCATGGTACGACGTTTCAGGCTCGTTGCCCCAGTGCGTCGCCAATAAGCCATCCCCAATTCGGCAATTGTGGCATTTCTGCTGCCTCTGCTCCTCAGTGCCACTTGATTGGTCCAAGAGCTCAGGCAACCCCCGCCGCGCCCACTGATTCAGAGGGGTGTAACGAGCTCCCGGGGAGCTCTGCTGCAGGGGAGAAGCGCAGTTAGTGCCTCGCCTCCCTTATCTTTCGCGAGTGAGGTGTCCTTATGCGACTTTCGAATTGCCGCTTTCTCCCGATTCTAGCCTTCGCAAGCTTGGTCTTTCCTTTACTCTCCCGCGCTCAGGGCCAGCCCGCATCGCAGGACGCCACAGCAAAACCGCTAACTCCCAAGGAGCTCAAAAAACGCGAAAAGAAGCTGACCAAGGAGCTCAACGATCAGGATACGGTCTGGTTGCTGAATGAGGTGCCCGACATCATTACCGATGCGGAGCGCCGCGCTTTCCTGGAACTCGGCACCGAGGAAGAGCGCGAACAATTCATAGAACACATTTTTTGGGACAGGCGCAATCCCGATCCGGAATCACCAATTAATACTGCTAAAGAGGAGCACTACCGCCGCCTGGCTTACGCGGACGAGCACTTTGCTTCCGGCATTCCCGGCCGGAAGACCGATCGCGGGCACATCTACATTATCTGGGGACCGCCCGACGAGATCGATTCTCATCCAACCGGCGGTACCTACGAGCGCCCTCCCGAGCAGGGCGGCGGCTCTTCCAACGCCCACCCTTTTGAGATTTGGCGTTATCGCCATCTCGAAGACATCGGCGAGAACATCGAGATTGAATTCGTGGATCCCACAGGTTCCGGCGAATATCACATCACGAGCGACCCTTGCGAAAAAGACGCGCTCGCCCACGTGCCCGGCGCAGGCCTGAGTCTCTCTGAAATTCTCGGAAGCTCGAACAAAGCCGGCCGCTTCTCCAACTCCAATGGCACCACATGCCCCATGCCGCTCGGCGGCATGACCGCGAGAACAAACCAATTTGACAATATCGAACGCAATTTTCGCGTCCAGCGTTCTCCCGAACACTTCAAAGATCTCGCCGAGAAGGTCAGCATACGCATAACCCAGAGCGAGATTACTTTGAAATATCGCGTAGATTTCCTGCGCGTCACCAGCGGCACCGACTTGGTCCCCATAACTGTGCAAGTACGCAATCGCGACCTCAGTTTTCAGAGCAGACAAGGTGTGCACTCGGCCGTATTGAATCTCTACGGACGCATCACTACTCCCGGTGGCGTCGTCGTTCAGACTTTCGAGGACGTTATTTCCTGCGATTTTCCCGAGTCGCTCTTTCAAGCCTCATTAAATCTTTCTTCGATTTATCAAAAAGCCGTGCCGCTGCGTCCCGGCCTTTATCGCCTGGACGTAGTCATTAAAGATACACAGAACGGCAATCTCGGTGTTTTCAATACCGTCCTTCGCGTCCCGCACTTCGATGAGGAGAAACTCGACGCAAGTTCTCTCATCCTGGCGGACCAGATCGAGCCCGTTGCTTCCAGTCAGTATGGCACTGGCCAGTTTGTTCTCAACTCTTACAAAGTTCGCCCACGCCTGAGCCAGGAATTTTTGAGCACTGACAAGCTGGGCATCTTTCTGCAGCTCTACAACTTGAAACTCGACGAGATTTCACACAAGACCAGCGTATCCGTCGCCTATCGCATCACCAAGGACCAGCAAGAGCTTTGGCGCGCCGTTGAAACTCCTGAGCATCTTCACCAAGGTGGTGAACAGCTCACAATCGAACGCATGATACCGGTGGCGTCGCTCGCGCCGGGGCGCTACACGATGGAGGTCACGGCCATTGATATACTCAGCAACGAAACCGTCATCCGCACCACGGAATTTACCGTGAAGCCGCCCGCGAAACCCGGCGCAACGGTCCCCGCGCCAAAATCTTAGCCGCTCGCGCTATCATTGAAGCAAATGCCGGATCGCAAACGCGCGCGCGAATTAGCCGCCGAATTCAGTCGCAAGGGCGACCCTACCGGCTGGTTCGAGCCTCTTTATCAAGAGGGCGAGGCGGGTAAGAGCGTTGTTCCTTGGGTGATCTCTGCCCCAACCCGCACTTGCTCGGTTTCTGGAACGCGCATCCGCTGCCAGCAACGGGGAAATCCGCATTGGTCGTTGGCTGCGCTCTCGGTGACGACGCGGAGCAACTAGCCTCCTGGGGATTTCAAACCACCGCATTCGACATCTCGGAAACCGCGATTCGCACCGCTCGAAAGCGCTATCCGAATTCCAAGGTCGACTATGTCGCCGCCGACTTATTTGCCGCGCCCGCTTCGTGGCAGCGAAAGTTTGATTTCGCCCTCGAGGCCTATACGCTTCAGGCTTTGCCAGCCGCGATTCGCCCGCGCGCCATGGAAAAAATGGCTGAGTTTCTCCGGGCGGGTGCGTTCTTGCTCGCCATCGCCCTCGGCCGCCAACCGTCGGACCCTGAAGGCGAATTGCCCTGGCCGCTCACGCGCAACGAACTTTCTACTTTCACAGCGGCGGGCCTCGAAGAACTCTCCTTCGAAGAGCTTCACGATCCCGATGACCACGCCGTCCGCCGCTTCCGCGTTCTCTACAGGCTCCCCTCATCGAAGATTTCTTGAATCTTGGCGCCTCGTTTCACTAGATATCCGGACACATAGAAGTGTATATAGATAACTCGCCAAGGCGGGCCCTTGCGAATCACAGGCAACTTCGCCGTCCCAAGCAGTCTGCTCATCCAAGCGCGGCAAAGGAGAGTTCATGCACCGAAGATTGTTCCCAAGCCTCGCCATCCCTCTGTTGCTACTCAGCGGCGCAGGCTGCCATTCGAACTCTTCCTCGACCCTGCAAACGACTGCTTCACCCGCCAGCGTGGACGCTGCGCGACTCGTTCAGGCGGACAGCGATCCCGGCAACTGGATGAGTCACGGACGCACTTATGATGAACAGCGTTTTAGTCCGCTTAAATTGATCAACGATCAAAACGTCGGCCAGCTTGGACTTGCTTGGTACGTCGATCTCGACAGCCACCGCGGTGATGAGGCGACACCTATTGTTGTGGACGGCGTCATGTACTTCACCACTGCCTGGAGCAAAGTCTTCGCTGTGAAAGCTGCCACCGGCGAGAAGCTTTGGTCTTACGACCCGAAAGTTCCGCCAGAGTGGGCCATTAACGCCTGCTGCGACGTTGTCAATCGCGGCGTCGCCGTTTGGCGCGGAAAAGTTTTCGTTGCCACGCTCGATGGCCGCCTTGTCGCCCTCGATGCCGCTACCGGCAAGCCCGCATGGGAAACCCTTACCGTCGATCGCAATTACCGCTACTCCATTACTGGTGCACCCCGCGTCGTGAAGGGCAAAGTTCTGATCGGCAATGGAGGAGCCGAATACGGCGTGCGCGGCTACATCTCCGCCTACGATGCCGACACCGGAAAAATGGCCTGGCGCTTCTACACGGTCCCCGGCGATCCCTCCAAGTCGTTTGAGTCTCCCATTCTCGAGAAAGCCGCAAAAACCTGGACCGGCCAATGGTGGAAAACCGGCGGCGGTGGCACCGTCTGGGACTCCATCTCCTACGACCCTGATCTCGATCTCGTCTACTTCGGCGTCGGCAACGGCACTCCCTGGGACCGCCCCGCTCGCAGCCCCCGCGGCGGCGACAATCTTTTCATCTGTTCTATCGTTGCGCTCAAGGCCGATACCGGAGAATACGTCTGGCATTATCAGGAAACTCCCGGCGATGCCTGGGATTACGATTCCAACCAGTCCATCATCCTTGCCGATCTCACCATCAACAACTCTCCGCGAAAAGTTCTTCTTCACGCCCCCAAAAACGGTTTCTTCTACGTCCTCGATCGCGCCACCGGCGAACTTCTTTCTGCCCAGCCCTACGCCACCGTCTCCTGGGCCAGCTCCATCGATCTGAAAACAGGGCGCCCCGTCGTCAACGCCGCCGCACTATACGAAAATCAAAAATCCGGTTCGCCTCTCGCCCCCGGACCGGACGGCGCGCACACTTGGCATTCCATGTCCTTCAGCCCGCTCACCGGTTTGGCGTACATTCCTGTCTCGGACAGCGGCTTCCTATACAAGTCCGCGCAACACGCCCGTCAAAGCGATCTCGCTTTTAACGTCGGCATCGATTTCGTAGCCGCAGGCATGCCGCAAAAGCCGGAGACCAAGAAAGCAATCCTCGCCACCATCAAGGGACACCTTTCTGCCTGGGATCCGCAGCAACAAAAAGAAATCTGGCGCGTGGATCGCAAGACCCCAACGAACGGCGGACTCCTCTCCACTGCGGGCAATCTAGTTTTTGAAGGCACTGCGCAAGGAAACCTCGAAGCCTATCGCGCTGACAACGGTCAAAAGCTCTGGTCCGCCGACGCGCAAAGCGGCATTGTCGCTGCTCCCATGACCTACACCGTCAACGGCGAACAATACGTCGCCGTCCTCGCCGGCTGGGGCGGCGTCTTTACTCTTGCTTCGGGTGAAGTTGCTCTCTCTGCCGGCCGCACGCAAAATATCCACCGCCTGCTCGCCTTCAAACTAGGCAGCAAGGCCAGCCTGCCGCCGCTTCCGCCGTTCACGCCCCCGCAACTCAAGCCACCCAAACCCACCGCTACCGCAGCGACTGTGCACAAAGGCGAAGCCCTATTCCAACACTACTGCTTTACGTGCCACGGCGACGTTGCCGTCAGTGGTGGGGTCCTCCCCGACCTGCGTTATTCCCGCGCGCTGGCAGATGACGTGTGGTTCGACATTGTCCTGAAGGGCCTCCTGAAGCAAGCCGGCATGGTCTCTTTCGACAAGGAACTCACGCGCGCCGACGCCGATGCCGTTCGCGCTTACGTCATCTTCCGCGCGAACCAATCCCTGGCGGAACAAAGGCCAAGCACTGAGAAGAGCAAGGCCCAATGACTTCACTACGGCGAAACACAACATTCGGTTTTGTTTTCCTGATCGTTCTTGTCATCGGTTGGTGTCTCGTGTATCCGTCAGAGAGTGATTCCAAAAACATAAAGTACGTTCTTTGGAAGGCCGGCTTTTATCGAATGGACCTTGATACTGCGCTAGGAACTATGATCGGTGACCGCAACCGCGAGAAGCTTGTCATCGGTAAGACAAAGGACCAGCTACGAGGAAAGTTTGGCTATTTATTGCCGCCTTCTGAAGCCGGTCCATATATGCAAGCTTGCTATGCAGATTCCGCGTGGAAACAAAACGCAACTGTGCTCCTGCTTAGGCGCGGGCCATGGATGGTGAAGTTCGAAGGGGATAAGGCTACGGACTTAATGTTGTGCAAAGGCTGAGGCAAGAGCATTTATCCGTTCTACTGTTGTCCGACCGAGTTTACACTTTTCCCCGCCTAGCTGAACTGTGTGATCGTTGTCTTGTACGCCCGCATTACCGTTTCTTCCAGCGGCCTGCTCCGCAGTTCTTTCGAGAGCACTTCAATTCCACACGGCCCTGTGTAGCCGGTCTTCTCCATGGCCGCGACAAATCCCTTCACATCAAACTCTCCTTCGCCGCAAAACCTTCGGTGGTTGATCGTATCTTCGTGCAGGCTCCATGGTGCCTTGAACGTCCCATCGTTAATCTCCACCCCAACGATATATTTCGCCGGCGTCCGGCTCACTTCCTCATAGGGAATGCCCAGCTTCACCACATGCCACAAGTCGAAGATGATTCCGCCGTTCTTCGCCCCTGCTCCCTCGATCATAGTCAAGGAATCCTTCAGCGAATCCACCATGGCAAAGGGCATCAGCTCGTACCCGATCTTCGCTCCGAACTTGTCGGCTTCCGCGCAAAGCGCCGCGAAAGACTCGATCAGTTTCGGCATCGGCGTTATCTTGCGTTCGAAATCGCCGACCTTCACGTGTTTTGCATTCAGTGCCTGAGACGCTTCAAGCAGCTTGTTCCGTTCGATGTCCGATTGCTTCTTGAGTTCTCCATCCACGAACCAATCCCGCAGAAATTCCAGCTCCACATATTTCATCCCGTTGTCGTCCAAAATCCTTTTGATGTCTTTCAGGCTTCTCCGCTCAAGAATGTGGTCCAGGTCCGAGTGCCAGATCCCCACGCCTTTGAAACCAACTTTGGCCGCCGCTTCTACCCGGTCCTTGAAATCAAACGTGCTGTACTCCTTGTCCGTGTGCGGCTCGCCTCCTCCGGCCAGCGTCCAGTAGGAAGCGATG
>Ga0307471_100001326_pt1 | contig 13506 bp, 9 predicted proteins | sample atmos_gasesAM3C__2_FD_204566 | JGI IMG/M metagenome (GOLD analysis project Ga0307471, IMG submission 204566) | Hardwood forest soil microbial communities from Morgan-Monroe State Forest, Indiana, United States - atmos_gasesAM3C_515 | ecosystem: Environmental > Terrestrial > Soil > Temperate... | reverse complement strand
CCCTCGGTGTTGGTAAAGCGGCTGGACCTGGCTGAGCGAGCCCTTCAGCCGGCGACATTGAGATCGAGCCGACTTTCAAATCGATGTCGGCCAACTTGAAACGACAGACTTCGGATGCTCTCAACCCGTGCCGATACGCGACCAGAATCATCGCCCAATCGCGAATGGAGCGCTTACGGGCAGTCTTGAGCACTGCCAGAACCTCTTCCGGCACTAGATAGGTCATCGTCGAGCGGTTTGCCTTGCGCGGGATTGCTGCAGGTAAAGCGAGTGGGATAACTTTCGTCGAAGCTGCCATGGGAGTTTACGCTCCTTTGGTGGTCAGGGGCGTGTCGGTGGTTGCACACCGGCGCGTCCCGCTTTCTACCGCTTGTGTTTCGGTTTTCTGCCTCGGCCCTTTCGGTAGTTTTGCTGCTTGTACTTTCGAACCCTTTCCACGTCTTTCTCGTACCAGATGCGGACGACACGGGCACCGACACGCAGACGCCTTGGCGATTCAGAGAATCCACCGGCGAGACTGACGAAAAGAAAGCCGGGAACTTTCTGAAGCGTCGGCTCAAAGAAGTGGGTGCCAACCAATTAGGCCTGCACAAATTCACCACATCGAAAAACGAGAAATTGACGCTACACGAATTACTGGAGGCTCTGAAGAAAGATTTCGCGCTCCGCGGGAAGCTGAGTCCGCAAAACAAGAGCGGGCTGGTAAGAACTGAGGCTGACTTCGGTCACTTCCGTGCCCTGGCACTGACGGCCGAGCACATTGACGCATATGCTCAAAAGCGGCTCGAAGCTCAGGATCGGCCCGACGATCAACCGCATCACTCAACTTCTCGGGCAAGCCTACCGCTTAGCGATTAGACGCGGGGATCTGAACCACACGACCGAACGAAGAGGATTTTCGGCTGGCGATGGAATCACTAGAGCGCTAGCGAAAGGCGGAAGCACAAAAGGTCGTTACGATGTCGCAAAATGAGAACACGGACAGAACACGGACAATCGCGCGAAATGGAGCATAAAAGCCCGTGACTAGAAATCATCTAAGTAGCTACAATGCAAGAAATTGGGCGGTTAGCTCAGTGGTTAGAGCATCCGGTTTACACCGATCAAATCTATCGTTGATCTGGCGCAACTTACGCCCCAAAAAGCCCTCAAAATAGCCCCTTTGTTGGACCCAACTTTGGACCCAAGTTCGTGGTTACGCCGAGGGGGAGCTAAAGAGCGAGCGGGAAATCGACCTCGGAGTAATTCCCGAGCTCTCAGTATAGAGGGGAGGGTTGTTCGGACGGCGTCGCCTGAGGAAAATCGACGTGCCGAGCGAGCTCTGCATTTTGTAGCCGAGGAAGCAGGTTTGCCGGAATCAAGTCGCTCAAGCGCGTGGCGGGTGGCAGCGGATAAGTCGCCATGACAAAGCCAAGCGATCCCGACCTTTCCAACCCTCCGTGCGTTCCCGCAAGGTTGACGATATGCCGAAAGGATTCAATCCCGTGGTAGTAGCCGGGCTTGAAGGAGAGCAGGATGTCCGCAGGATTTCGCACTTGATTCATCGTCCAAGCGCGGATGCGGGCCGCTGAATCCGGGAATGCAGCCAAGGAGGTGGCAGCGAACAGATCGGCGTCGCTGGCAAAGCCATTCGCATCCAGCTTCCCTGCGGCGCGAAGCGAATCGAAGACCGGCACCAGGCCGAGCGGATCGCCGTCGTGAGCCGTGTATCGATATTTTCTTCCGTCAGGTGACCACGCAAGGTCAGCCGTGGCCGGCGACGCGGCCGCGCGAATCCTAGCCTCGAGATTAGCCCCACCATCGACGGAGCCATTCGCAAGGCGGCTGACAATCACGTCAGCGCCTTCGATTGCGCGCAAATTCTCGGCGATTGTCTCAATGGCTTCGGGGCGGCAGTAAATTGCGGCGAAAGCGACAAGCCCATAAGAGGGAATGGCAACGTCGCGTGGTCCTCTCACCGATTCGCGAATCTGCCAGCCGCGCTGGGCCAGAAAAGTCTCCACGTGCGCGGCGCGGCTCGGTGTTTCCGTGTTGCCATGGTCGCTGAAGACAATCAGGCCAAGATCGCCGTGCGCTTGGAAATAGATTTCGCTCAAAGCATTTTCGAACTCCGAGAGCAAAGGCTCGGCTGTTTCCAATTTATCGACGTGCAGGAGTCCATCGCTAGCGGCGATGTGGGCAAGGAACACGGGCGCCGAGCTCGCCAGGAAGTCATCGCGGAATCGTCCGACGTCGGCGCGATAGGCCTTGCGTGTCACCACGAAGTGGACGATCTTAGCCCAGCCCGGTGTGTCGTAGTCGAGCACATGGACATACGGGATGCCGAAGCCGGTGAGCGTAATCCAAAAACCTCCCCGGATGCGATTTTCCCCGCGATCAAAATAGACGTGCTCGTAACCCGGCACGGGCTTGGCGTGCAACACTTCGGTCATGGCCGTTTCGGTGTCTGAGGGAAGCGTGCTGACGGTTGCCGTCGGGCGAAAAAATTCGCGGAAATGACCGCGATCCCACAACGATTGCATCTCGCCGAGAGGCACGCCGTCGAGGCAAACCACCAACCAGCGCTTGGGAGGTGTCCGCAGGCCCGGACGCGTGAAGTTATCCCGCAACGTAGTGAACTCGTCCCAGGTGCCGTCGCCATCGGTGTCCCAAGCAGTCCAGCGTCGCGAAGTGCGGTCACGTTCCACGACGGTCAGCTGAGCTGTTGCTCCTGTAGGTTTCACTGGCACGGCCACGATTCGATAGCCGCCGCGAATCGGGCCGCCCCAAGAATAGACTTGCATCGCGACTGCGATGGCAATCGCTACGAAAAACGTCGCGCGTATCGCCCCAGCGCTCATGCTACGAGCAGACTGATGCATTTATAATGCCAGGTCACTTCGCTCAGAGTAGGCTTGAAATCCAGTCGGTTAGAAACTGGGGATAATAAGGGCTAGAGGTTTGGGATGCCAAAAGCATGGCACTACGCCAGTTTTGTGGTACGCGAAACCGACAGTGTTCGGGAACCGAAAGACGAGGTTCCGGCGAATCGTCGGCCACAATCAAACTAACAGCAAAAGAGCACGGAGCCGTCAGTGAGTGTGTTGTGCTTGACCTAACAAAGATGTGCTAGTAACCACTCCAGTTTCGCCGCTGCCGGTTGACCCTCGGTTCTGCTGAGAGCTAGTGCTGGGCTCAGCCTCTGGCGGCGAGTTCGCGGTAATTGCCCCTACCCTTGCAGGTCGGTGAACTGATCTTCAAGACGTTTCTCCTCGGCCGGAAGAAGCTGCCGAGACCAAAGCTTAATCCCAGGGTAGGGGCGAGACCGCCGTTCGAAGGCCCACTCTTTATCCGGAAGAGGAGTCTATAACTTCAAGACCCGCACTGAAGAAGCGAATCGTCATCAAACTGCGCCCGCTCTTTTGACGTGTGCTTTTCTTTTGTTCCGTCTCCTGGGACGCGCTTCTAATTTCGCCTTAGAAGCTTGAACTTCAATCGTGTAGTCCTTCCCCTCCCAGCGGTTTTCCTCCAGCCAAAGAAAAGTAAAGCGGATGGGCCCTGCATTTTCATGCGGTAATGGAATGTCCACAAAATCAATGCCAATCCCGGTCGCCTTGGATCTCGTATCGATCGGATGCTCCCATTCGTCATTGGTCCAGTGCAGCAAAAACGGAGAGCTTGCCTGCACACGCAGCAGTGTGCCGGCAGTGACCGTTCGCACCTGCCGATTGAATTTCCAAACCTCGATGGTCTTGCGGTTCCCCTTGCCTCGTACATACCGGTCGTATGCTGGATCAATTAAATCGAATACCTTCATATCCTCAGCCGAGCGATGCAGTTTCACGTATTCTGAGTGTGCCCATAATAGGGGTACCGCTGAATCGGTGGGTCCGCCGAAACGCAGATGACGGAACGGCAGGTCCGGTTCATCCCAGATCTGTTCTGGTATGAGTCCTACGCCTTCCGAAAACTCTTCGAGCGCTCGCAAATACGGCCCGGGATCACGCCCAGCGGCAATCTCGTAGTGCCCACGTTCGCCTGTCAGCAAGGGCCATGGGCGCCCCGTGCCCCAGCCAGTGTAGGACTCGCCGTCTTCTCGCTGGCCATAGCCATCATGGTTGTACCTCCTCCAGCAGGGGCCACAGGGAGTGTCGACCTTCAGAACAGTATCGACGACCCGCAGAGAATCCTGAACGATGGGATCGTCTGCGCCGCGAATTCCATAACGAACGAGTTCGAGAAAACCGGCATCGACAATTTCTTGAGCAGGAAATTCATAACACGCGCCGGGAGCCTGATTGTTGAGCACGAGGGTTCGGCAATTCGGATCTTCATCCGAGCAATCAGCCGCGGTGGCGGGATTGACCCGGACGTAGTGGCGCCTAATACCCGGTACCAGAGTTCCTTGTGTAGTCACCGTCCAGCGTTCGATATGCGATTCAAGAAAATCGGCATAGTTGCGGACGAATGCGGCCGTAGCCTCATCCCCGAAGTCGGCGAAAAATTCAGCCGCGCAGATCAGTGCGGCGATGTGAACCGCCAAAGTTGACGGCGAATAGCCGCTCGATTCTTCCCATCGATCTTGCGCAGTGATTGGGCCTTCGCGAATGAGAAACCCGCAGGCGCGGCGAACCATGTCGTATGGATCAAAGTTCCCCAGTGCCCGGTGCTTCCATAGGCGCCAGGCCAGGAGAATCGGAAAGGCGACTTCGTCTAACTGAACGCCACGCCAGTAGGGCCGGCCATCAATCCAGAAATTCTGATAGAAACCCCCGTCCTTGCGCTGCGACACCGCCAGATAAATCAAGGATCGGAGCGGCGTGCTGAGATCACCGACCGCGAGCAAGGCAGTCACGGATTTCACCAAGTCACGTGTCCAGACCAGGTGATAGCCTCCAAGCTCTTCATCGCTTTTTTCATCGCCCCAGGGAATGCTGGGCGACGCGATGATTGCCCCTGGATACGTCTTGTCCTCATTGGCGAGGAGAAGATTCACGCTGCGTTCGAAGAGCTTGGAGCTGCTGGATCGTGGGGCCAAGGCAAACCGTTTGGATGTACGCCCCCATTGACGCACAAATGCCTAACGTGTCTCCTCGAACGGAATACTTAATGATTGCGCGAGCGTGCTCAGCGCATTGTGCCGCGATGTACCAAATGCAAGTCCGACGGTGAACTCAGCTCCTTTGGAGAGGTCAAGGCCACCCGTCAGAGCGATATTGCCATCGAGCGCCGCGTCGTATTGCCAGTCGAGTTGATAGTTGTGGGCCAGATCAGTCCAACCGTCGTTGACGCCGACATAACCGACCGAACATTCTGTGAACGGAACAGTGGCCCCGATTACGAGCCACGTATCACCTTTGTATGCAACCAGGAGAGTGCGCTCGCTCAAATGCAGCACCTGTCCATTGTTGCATCGAGGGTGTACCAGACGCGGCTGGATGTGGAGTAAGCCGTCCCGGCCGCCACTTTCGTACCCCGTGTCCAGCGCGGCTCAATTCCCGGACCTCCGGGTGCAAGCCTTTGGCCGTTCATAAACCCTCATTTCGGCTGACGACGGGAACACCCTTCACCTCGCCGTCAGAACGTCGATCAATAGGATGCGTCTCGACGGCCAGATTAATGACTCGCTTGAGCGGCACGCATCGTCTCTTCACCTTCTGACTTTGTTGCGGAGTTCCTTCAGAACCTGCTTCGCAAAAATACCCGAAGAGCGGAACTTCACCCCTTCATTCGTCAACTCCCGCAATACGTTTTGGCCGTCTTCGCTAATGGCGGTAAGGTTCCTCAAGCAAATCACGAATTCGCGACCGCGAAGGTCTGCTGTGACCCTATTGTAGGCACTCCTCAGTTCACCGGCCCATGGGGCGATGAGCTTGCCTTCTACCACCAACCGGCGGTGACTCGCGGTATCGTGAATGGAGATCTTCAACATTCTTCTTGCCCGCACTGATAGTAGGGCAAGGTCCACGCCAGACTTGAAGAACATAACCGGCTGAATTTTCAGGAGGCAACCGCGAGAAGTCAAAAATGTCGGAGTTGAAAAAGTTGAAAGGGTCGAAACAGTCGAAGCCATGGCCGTGAAAAATAAACCGGGCTGCAGATCAGGCATACTGCTTTGCGTAGATGCCGAATTTCTTCATTCGAGAGAGCAGAGTCGTGCGGTTCATGCCCAGGCGCGCAGCAGCACCATCTGCGCCCCCCACCCGGCCCTTAGATGCAGTAAGCGCTCGTACGATCTCATCTCGCTGCTTTCTTGCATAATCGCCGGCAATACCGCTGTTGTCGGTGTGAGAATTTGTTCTTTCCCCGGCCAATTGCTCGGGTTCACGCACGTCAGCATGTGAGCGCTCTTCCGCACTGGTTTTTCGGAGTTCTGTCAGTGGAGCCTCGAGCGACTTGTACCTTGTCAGGAGCACGGCTCGCTCAATGAAATTCTCGAGTTCACGAACGTTTCCGGGCCAATCCCAAGCCGTCAGTCCTTTCATTACAGCCACAGGAACCGCTTCGATTCCTTTCTGCATTTCTTTAGCGAACTTTTGGACGAAATAGTTGACAAGCAGAGGAATGTCTTCTCTGCGGTCTCTCAGCGGAGGAATACGGATAGGAAAGACATTCAACCGATAATACAAGTCACTACGAAATTCTCGAGCGGTAACCATCTCTTCGAGGTCGCGATTCGTTGCCGCCACCAAGCGGACATTCACCTTCCGTGTATGCGTGCTGCCGAGGCGTTCAAATTCCCTCTCCTGCAGAGCCCGCAGCAGCTTCGGCTGAATCTCGAGCGGTATGTCTCCCACTTCATCCAAAAATAGCGTGCCTTGGTCAGCCAGTTCAAGCCGCCCAATCTTTTGACTTATCGCCCCCGTGAACGCGCCTTTTTCATGGCCAAACAGTTCGCTTTCCACCAGCCCGCTCGGAATCGCAGCACAGTTCAGTTTCACGAATGTTCGTTGTTTCCGACGGCTTCGGTCGTGAATCGCTCGTGCGATCAGCTCCTTCCCGGTCCCCGTTTCACCGAGCAAAAGAACGGTCGAATCGCTCGGGGCCACAGTTTCAACCATCTCTAGAACATGCTTGAGCGCCGGACTATTCCCAATGATCTGCTCGAAACCCATTTCGCTGCGAAACTCTTCTTCCAGATAGAGTTTCTCTTGGGCGAGCTTGTCTTTCAGTTCGCAGATCTCCCGGAAGGCCAAAGCGTTTTCAACGGCGATCGCTATCTGCCCTGAAGCGCGCCCGAGGAAATCGACATCTTCCGACGAAAACGGAGTCTGTGTCGTGCGTAGAATCGACAGGATTCCGAGGGCCCGATTGCGATTTACAAGTGGAATATTACAAACGGCCCTTAAGCCCTCGGAAGCCGCGATGTCATATGGCTCACACGCCAATTCGTCACTTTCCCGCGCGTCGAGGATTACCGGTTTCAAGGTGTCCATTGCTCTCTTGGCGGCGGGACTTGTCGTAACGACCAACTCTTCCTTGAGGACCCCCTTGCCGTGCGGAAAATCCACGGCGAATACCCTGAATTTTTCCGATGCTGAGTCGGGCAGCGAGACGGTTACTCCATCGGCGTGTATGAGTTCACGTATGTTCGCTGCTATCGCGCGCAACACCTCACGCAGGTCGAGGTCTGACGTAATCCTGGTCGTCAAATTGAGAAGCAATTCAAGTCGATCGTTTTGACGTTGAAGTTCAGCTTCTGCACTCATGGACGTATGCAAGGCGAGGCCGATTTGCCGCGTGAAATTCCAACTCCGACAGTTCTCGCCCTATTCAAGCCCCAACAGACAGATTCGAAATATTCGAAGCTTTGTCCGCGCCAGCAGCTCTGCCCGGTGCACTTTGCTCAATCCTCAAAACTCTTTACGCCACCTTGGAATTTATTCTTGATCGCGTTGGACCAGAGCCACTTGATCACTCGAGCGTCGTTGTAGCAGTACGCCAGGTTGTGATTCAAGGTCGAGAAACAGTGCCGCTGGCAGGTCTTCTTCATTTCGCCTAGTTGACCCTGGTCGAACTTGGGCGTATCGATATTTCCCCAATCATAGGTGGAGGCGTACATGGGAAAGCACGGCGCGACCGTCCCATCGGTGCGGATAATTACATTGTTCTGGCCGGCGCGGCAGTTCCACTCCGTAAACTGCAAGCTGCCATCGGAACCGCGAACCACACCCGGCATGGATTCGAGCAGTTCGGTGACTTCGCCATTGCCACTGGTGCCATCGCCATACCAACCGTACTGATGCAAATCGACCCCAGAGCCCATGCGCACGAAGGCCTTCATTTCCTGCAGCCTTTTGACAGAGTTCACCATCTGATAGCCGGACTTGTTTTTCTCGATGATCCAATCGATCAACTCGTCCACGGCACGCCAATCCTCCGGACGAATATACGTCGGATTCTCAGCAAGATGCTTGAAGTGCTCGTCTTGTTCGATCATTGGCGTTTCGTTGATGTGGTAGTCCGTGGCAACCCGACGTTCGTGAGCAAAGTCGGTCAGCAGCCGCACATCGTCCAAGTTGTTCCGACATATATTGATGTTGAAGAAAACCATATAGTCATACACATATTGTTTCCGCAGCACATATTCGAGATTGCTACGTGCCGGGACAAGCGCCTTAGGTAAACCTGGTTTCAAATCCCAGGCATCCATTGCGAAGTTAAACACCGCAACTCCAGCATCGCCGAGGCGATCCGCAACGTCGGGCCGCAGCAGCCGGCCGTTTGTTCCGATGTAGATCCAGAATCCTTTTTTCGCAGCGTAATAGACGACTTTGTGCACAAAATCCGGGCGCAGCAGCGGTTCTCCGCCCATCAAGGCGAGAACACGGCAACCGTTGTCATGGAGCCAATCAATCGAACGTCGCGCCACGTTTTCCGTCATGCCTTTGACCTTGTTGTCGAAAGCCCAGCAGTACCAACAATCCAGGTTGCACTTGTATTCCAGGAAAAGGTACGCCGTGATCGGATGAAATTCGCCGGGCAGGACGCGCGAGCGGATGTAGGGAAACAGCCAACCTCGCATGGCCCGATAGACTTTGTCCGCAGTCCAGCGTCGGCGGTCAGGCAAAACCGTCGGCGCTGGCTTGTACAGCAACTCCGGATGAACCGGAAAAGGCGGAGTGGGCAGAGTCAAATTCTTGCGAGCGGCAGGCACGGGACGGTCAGCCTGCTTGTCCATCAAGAGGTTATGAATATCGACATCGATGCGGAATTTAGGAACAGTGCTCATAAAAACTTGCCTCCGTACTGTGTCAGTTACCGTGCCTATTGGCGCTAACATAGTCGTCGGTGCTAACAGCCCTACCATAAAGCCGGCATTTTCAGTGACCTCATGACGCCGCTCGGACTGGCGGAAGGAATCGGTTATGCACGCATCGTTTAACTTACCTGCAGCAGCTGTTTGAGCTTCTTGCGTGCCCTTGCGACTCGAGCCTTTACGGTTCCTTCTGGTATTCCCAGAGCCTGTGCTGTTTCGCGAGTACTCAAGCCATCCATCGCGCTGAGTTGAAATGTTCCACGCAAAGCAGGAGAGAGTTGGAGAGACGCCTGTGCTAGGCGCTCTGCAAGTTCCCTGCTTCGACATAATTCTTCGGGGCTTGGCCGCCGGTCTGACAGCATCTCCGAAAATGGGGGGTGGTCCTGCTCTCGATTTTCCTGATCCAGGGGAATGCGCGCTTGCCTGGGACGCCGACGTACTTTCATTCGCGCAGCATTGATTACGATTGTAGTCAGCCAGGTGGACATCTGCGCCTGGCCCCTGAATTGGTCAAGGTGTGTGTAGGCAGACAAGAAAGCATCTTGGATTGCATCTTCGGCATCTGCTGCATTGCCCACTAGGCGTGCTGCTATCCGAGTGAGGGAGGGGAGACGGCCGGCGAAAATGTCTGTCAATTTCTGGATTTCTTGGTCGCGGTATGCCGTCGGCTGTTGGGTATCACTGATAGCTCCTGCGATCGTTTCCATAAGTCAAGCTCCTTCGACCAAACGATTAAATGCACGTTGCGTTCCACCCATCCGCATTCAGATTTATTTCTGGCTACCAGATCTTCAGGGCGATTAGTCTGCGGATCTAACAGTCGAACCGTACTCGAACGTGCTCGCATCCTCGATCTTGCGAGGTTCTCCTATGTTTCTTAGGCTGTGGCCCCAGACCTACGGAGCTCGCAATGCTGCAACAACGCATGCTAGGCGGCAGCAAGTAGCTATTCGGCAGACGCTTTCCGTGGACACTGCAACTTCTACAAAAATTAGGGCTGCGAAATGACCGGCAACTGTCAAAAACGTCAAAACTGTCAAAGTTGGCAGTCGCCGTCGCGACTGTCAAACCGCCTTGCCTGCCCTAATTCGCAATCCAGTGCTTTCTAGGTTGCGCCGTACCCCAACACTGGACGAAGCGGCTCCTGGCCCTTGGATCGCTGCGAAGTTGGAAATCTGGCGATCCACACTTATGAGTAAGGGACTTGGGCACGGAGGCGAACCACATCGGGCGAACGAAACGTTTGATTCTGGCGCTCTAGGTCAGCTTGCCGCGGCAACCGATTGCGAGTTCTCGGATCCTCATTGAATTAGTTGAGGCCTTCGTATATCGGGCAACTCGAGAATCGTCATCCTCCAGTGTGACGCCGAGGCGCCGAGGAGTACTGAATATGTAGCGGTCTGGATTTCCACCGACTACCGATCTCCCCATTACTTTCGTGAACTGGGACTTCGCACCCATCCGAAACTGCAACCGCATCGCAAGATTCCACAGTATGGAGAGGAGCCGAAACAGGAAAAACTTTCGCGTGCTTCGAGAAACTCAGCCCCGTCTCCGTCCCGTTCCAGTCGACCCAGATTACATCCCCCATGGAGACTTGGTCGCTCGCCCTCAGGTTGGCCAGGGGCCTGACCAAATGCCGTTCAATCGCCCTCTTTAGGTGCCTTGCGCCGTACTTCAAATCGGTTCCTTCGTGAAGCAAGAACCGCCGCGCCGCCGGCGTCAGTCGCAGCAGGAAGGGGCCGCTCGTCGCAAGCACCCGTTGTTGCAATGTGCCCAGTTCGATCTCGAGAACTTCTTCGAGCTGCTGTGATCGCAGAGGATGAAACACCACTACCTTGTCGATGCGGTTCATAAACTCCGGTGCGAATCTCCGTTTTGCCGCCTCTGCGGCTGTTCGCCCAACCTTCTCGTCCAACTGCGGCCTGGGTTGTGCAGACGCCGCCGGAGCAAAGCCCATTCCTCCAGACATCAGCTCAGTGATTTCACTGCCGCCGAGGTTTGAAGTCATGAAAATCATCGTATGGGAGAAATCTACCCGGCGATTATCACCCAAAGTAAGCGTGGCCTTATCGAGAATTCCCAGCAGCAACTGCCAAAGTGCGTCGCTCGCTTTCTCGATCTCATCAAAGAGCAGAAGAGAAATCTTGACGCTATCCGTATGATATTGCGTAAGTGCTTCCTGTGTGATCACGGGATGCGTGTCGCGATGACCGAGATATCCTGGTGGCGAGCCGATTAGCTTGGCAATCTCATGGGAGTGCTGAAACTCAGCGCAATCTACCTTGATCACGGCTCGCGGATCATCAAACAACACCTCAGCTGTGGCCTCGACCAAGTGCGTCTTACCGGCGCCAGTGGGGCCGAGAAACAGCAGATTCCCCACGGGACGCCCCGGCGCATTCAATCCTGCATGAAATACTTGATACAAATCGACTACCGCCCGCACCGCGTCATCTTGTCCGACGATCTTTTGTCGGAGCGCCGCTTCAAACTTCTGCAACTCGCTGCCGTGGCGCGTCGGATCGAGTCTTGAAACCTGTGTTCTCATTGTCGTACTCCGCTCATACTAAAATCCAAGGCTCCTAACTGCTCTACGGGGAAACTAAGAGCAATTGGAATACCGCGTAAGGCAGGAACTGACTTGCTAATGCGCTCCAACGGATCTTCGTGGAAGGACCACTGCCACAACAGCCTCGACCTCCTGTCAGGAAAGTAGGCAGCGTGCCATCTAGCTGTCAGTGACGCCTTACCATTACTTTGAGTGAGGTGGAGAGATGCGTGCGTGTCTTCATGCAGGCGTGAGACGCGAAAGGCGAATTGTCATGGTGACGTTCTTGCTGTAACCCACCTACCGCAGTGGAATGAGTAATTACTTCAGCAGTTCATCCGCGTAACGAACAGGGATTGCCATGTTCGATCCGCCAAAATCTCTTAGGATGGACACGTTCACACCAATGACCTTGCCATCGTGATTGAAAAGCGGCCCGCCTGAACCGCCTACAGTCGTGGCTGCATCGTAAACGATTTTGTCCTTCAGGATATCCCCGATGTGCCCCTGCGTGATCGTTGGACGAATGAGTTGTTGCGCTGCCAATTGCGAAACGATCCCAGTTACGTCGTTTGCGTTCTCTGCCAGCTTTTGTCTGATGTCGCTGTCCGCACGGGCGAGAATGCCTTCGATACCCGTCGGGTAGCCGATCAAGATGACAGGATCGCCGGACACACTCGCTTCACTCCGATCATCAAGTTCCAGCGAGGCGGCCTGAGGCGGCGGGGGATCCTGTAACTTGAGGGTCGCCAAATCGGCAATCTTAGAAATACGATTGACCTTGGCCGCGATGCCTTGAGCGATGCCGGGGAAGTAAGCCATGTAGGACAATGCAAACGCGTCAACACCTCCGGCGACCAGCTCCTTCAATTCATCATCCTTCCACCAAGGCTCCACGACATGACGATTCGTAAGTAGACGACCATCTCTCGCCACGAGAAATCCCGTGCCAAAAAAGTCGAACTGCACCGGCGGTCCATTTCCCTCTGTTTGAAGGGATATCATGCCCTTCCCATCGACAAGAGGTTTGCCTGTGGGATCGGCAGCAATGCGAATCATCTGTCCGGAAGCTTTGTCCCTAAGTCCCACGACGACATGCAACAAGCAAACACTAGGTCCGTATTTATGAACAATTGCTTCCGCAGCCCGCCCCTCGTTCTCCAGTTGCTTCAGTTGATTTTGCGTCTCTTGAAGTTGTCTCTTGAGGGCTTCGTTATCCGCGGCACCCGGCGCTGCCATGTTTTTCCTAATCGCTTCGGTTTGAGCCTCCAATGACTGGCGAGTTCCTGACCCGTTGCTCGCAATCTGGGAATCATGAGCCTGTCCAGCGCGTCGCAGTAGTTCTTCCGTCTGAAGAAGACCACCGTTAAGTCGCGTAACTTCGGCTTTGAGTTGGAGGGTATCCTTGCGACTGCCGCGGTTCGAGATAACCGTTGTGACTGCCGCCAGAAGGGTGGCCGCGCCGAGAATGCAAACTATGGAAAGAACCCAAAAACGACGACGGGACATCACCTTGCTGATCAGGTTCTCCGCGTTGCTCTCCACCAGGTGTTCTCTTTCGAGTGCGCCCTTCAGTTCTGCCTCGAGCTTTAGTTCTGGTTGCCTTTGACGAAACTGGGTTCTAATTTTTGCGGCGAACTCGAATGGCTCAAACGGAAACGAGACAACGTCGTCGGCGCCGAGATCTAGCCCGCGGGCACGCTCAAGCGCGTCACCG